>Ga0209056_10006592_pt1 | contig 11993 bp, 5 predicted proteins | sample GraSoiAngelo_114_FD_185876 | JGI IMG/M metagenome (GOLD analysis project Ga0209056, IMG submission 185876) | Grasslands soil microbial communities from the Angelo Coastal Reserve, California, USA - 14_0903_13_40cm (SPAdes) (version 2) | ecosystem: Environmental > Terrestrial > Soil > Grasslands ... | reverse complement strand
ACTCCCTGACGAACCTGTCCTTCAACGCGGCGGCGAATTACGCGGACTGCCTCGGCGCGCCGTTCGTCCGCGTGCCGTCGTGCAACACGACGGGGCTCATCCGCACGCTCTACCCGCTCGACGCCCACGTCGGCGTGGAGAAGGTCCTCGCGGTCATGGTGCGCCGCGCGACGGACCCGGGCGATTCGAAGAAAGGTCCCATCAACGCGATCGAACCGGAGCTAGAAATGCCGAGCCATCATGGCCCCGACGTACAGAGCGTCCTCCCGGACCTAGACATTCACACGATTGCGGTCAAGGTGCCAACGACGATCATGCATCTGCACACCCTGGCCGTCGACCTGAAGAAGTCCGCGGACGCGGGTCAGATCCTGGACGTTTGGAAGCGATTCCCGCGGATCACGCTCGTCTCGGGCGGGGATGGCGTCAAGTCGACGGCCCAGATCATGGAGATCGCCCGAGACCTCTCCCGGAGCCGCTCGGACCTCTATGAAATCGCCGTCTGGCGGGACGGCGTCCATGTCGTTGACGGCAAGCGGCTGTACTACTTCCAGGCGGTCCATCAGGAATCGGACGTCGTACCCGAGAACGTCGACGCGATTCGTGCGCTGCTCGAGCTCGAGAGCGACGGCCGCAAGAGCATGGAAAAGACGGACCGGTCTCTCGGCATCGGACTCGCGAAGTGAGTCCGCCCAACCTCACTCCTCGCGCACTCGAGTTCGCTAATCGAATACGCTAGTCCTTCCGTTCGAGGCGCTGAATCCGCTTCGTCGCCCGCTGAATCACGCCCATGAGTGCATGGAACTCCCACTTGCTCGGCACCGCGCGGCCGATGAGGCGACGAAACATGACCTGCGTGCGTGCCCGTTTGTGCGCCGGGTAGTTCGTCTCCGCGAGCAACGACTTGAACGCGTCGTGGAGTTTTTCCTTTTCCATGCCGGACGCCTCTCGCCTCCGATGTTGCATCGCTCCGGCCGCGAGAAGTTCGTAAAGCAGAATCGTCACTGCGTGCGACAAGTTCAGGATGGGATATTCCGACGAGGCGGGAATCGTGATTAACAAGTCACATCGCCGCAGTTCCTCATCCAGGAGACCGAAGTCTTCACGGCCGAAGAGCAGGGAGACCCGTCCGTCCATCTTGGCGACCCGCGATGCGAAGTCACGTGGAGTCACCGAGATTCGGGCAAACCGCTTCTCGCTCTCGGTGTCGACACCGGAAGTCCCGGCGATGAAATCGGTATCCTTCAGCGCGGCATCGAGGTCGCCGACCCTATGGGCGGCTTCGAGGATTTCGATGCCCCGCATCGCCCGCTGATGTGCCTCGGCTCCAAGCCGACACGGGTTCACGAGGACCAGATCCTCGGCACCGAAGTTCCTCATCGATCGCGCGACCGCCCCGACGTTCCCCTCGTTCTTCGGCTCCACGAGGACGACGCGAACCGTCGGCACACTGCGCTCGATATATTGCACAGGAGATATTCCTTGGCATGCGGGTCGCCCTTAAGATCGCCTACAACGGCGGCGCGTTCTTCGGCCACCAGCGCCAGCCGGACCGGCGAACCGTGGAAGGCGAGTGCCTCGCGGCCTTGCGTGCGGGGAGAGTCCTCCGAGATCCGGGAGAGGCGTTCTTCCGGAGCGCGAGTCGGACGGATCGAGGCGTGAGTGCCGTCGGCAACGTGATTGCGTTCGATTCGTCCCTCCGAGCCGACGCCGTGATCGGCGTCTTCAACAACCATGCACGAGATGTGTGGGCGTGGGCGTATTCGGACGTGCCGCCGACGTTCCACCCGCGGCACGCGCTCGAACGCTGGTATCGCTACCACCTATACGAGGAGCTGTCCATCGACTCCCTCCGCACAGTAGGCTCGCTCTTCGCTGGGGCGCACGACTTTCGTTCGTTCACGTCAGAGCCGCCCTCGGGTCCGTTCATGATCAATCATCTGGACGTGACATCTGACGGCGACGCGGTTTTCGTCGATGTGCGCGCCGAAAGCTTTCGTCGTGGGATGGTCCGTCGAATCGTCTCTGCGATGGTCGCCTGCGCCCGAGGTGACATCACACTCGGCACGGTCCAGGCCGCGCTGGAGGGAACACGACACGACTTCGGTCTCGCTGCGGCGCAGCCGCTGTTCCTGATGGACGTCTCGTATGGGTTTCCGTTTCGCGTCGTCCCGAAGCCGAAAGCCCTCGACGAATGGCGCGCACTCCAAGCGGATGCGTCGTTGCGCTTGCAATGGCTCCGTTCGATTCAGTCAGCAATTCGGTCCGAGAACCGAAGCTGAGTCCTTAAGGCGCGACCGCTCAGTCCACGTCTTGGTCGACTCATAGAGTTCGAGAACCGTACCAAAACGGATTCGAGGACCGAACATTCGGTGGTCGCTACACCGGGAGGAAAACGCGTCGGCCGCGGGTCTGACCGGATGCGAACGTCACTCGGACATATCTTTTTATACGATTCGCACGCTTCGGCCGATCAATTCGACTCCGGGAGGAGGAGAGTGAAATGAGTTTCTTGCGATCGCGCTCGATGGCGCTACGGACGCTCGTGATTGTGTTCGTGATGGTCGCCTCCGTGTTTGTGCTGACGCTGAGCAGCCCGAACGCGGCCGCGGCGTCGTCACGCACCAATCTCGTCATCGGTTTGCAGAATGACATGGTGAACCTGAACCCATTCGACCCGTCTACGAATAGCGTTTGGAAGGCGTATCAGACCCAGTATAACTTCGAAACCCTGTTCACGTACGACCCGAACTACCAACTCTATGCGGACCTGGCCGACCCTTCGGCTGCGTGCCCTACGGGCACGATTGTCGCCGTACCGGGTTCCTGCATCGATGGCGGCATCGGTGGCAGCAAGCTCAACATTACAGTCAATCTCCGCACGGGCGTCACATTCACGGACAGCACACCCACGGTCCCCCAACCCTTGTCCGCTGATGACGTGGTGTTCACTTACCAGACGCTTCCGTGGTCCACCCTCGCGACCGACATCGTGAGCGCGATTTGGTGGGATCACCCCGTTGCGCCTCTGTGGAACTCGACTGCAAACGGCGCGACGGGTTCGACGGCTTGTCCGAGTACAAACCCAAAATGCAGCTCCCACCTCGGGATCTTCAAGACGAGCCCATCCCAGGTTCGGTTCCAGCTCACGCCCCACACCGTCCCCGGGGTCGTTAACGGCGGCTACGCCCTTGTATTCTACGACACGCTCTTCCTGCCGATCATCCCGATGCACGTCTGGAAGGACCACCTCCAGACGACGCCTCAGATCGACTACTCTGACCCGAACCTCGGCAACGTCCAAGATTCCTGGGACCAGTCCATCTCCTTCAGTTATGGCGGCCCGGGTGAGTATCCCGCGACGATTGGGACCGGTCCGTTCATGATGCAGAGCTGGACACGCAACGCCGGATCCAAGTCCGTCGTTTATCCGGGCTACTGGGGCAAGACCCAGGCCCACTTGTGGGCGGGAACGTCGTACGGATTCTTCCCGAAGTACGTGACGGAACTCGATTTCATAGTGTACGGCAGCCTCGACGTCGTGAGCCTGTCCTTGCAGCAGGGCACGATCGACACGCTCCTGTGGTCGCTGACGCCCGGGTTCGTGAACGTCGTGTCGTCGAACCCGGCGGTCACCGTGCAGACCGTGACCGATTCAGGATTCTTCTATCTCTCGTTCAACCTGCGCCAGCACCCGTGGGACGACCTGTGCCTGCGGCAAGCGATCTCGAAGGCGATCGACAAGAACTACATCGTCAACACGCTGATGGGCGGCTATGGAATCCAAGGCTACGCGCCGATCTCGATTGCAAACCCGACCTACGTGAACTCCGCCGCGAAGCCGCCGGACTACGACTTGGCCGGCATTGCCGGGAAGCTGCAGAGCTGTGGCTACACGATCGACCCTGCGACCGGGTTTTACCGGGCTCCCGCAGCGTACGGCGGGCAGGTTGTCACCGCGACGATCTTGACCCCGCCGAAAGACTACGACCCGGTCCGGGCGGACGCCGGGATCATGATCTCGAACAACCTGAAGGCCGCTCACCTCAACATCGACTCGGCACCGACGAGCTTCGACACGATCGTCGCGAAGGCCTTCACGCGTCCGGTGAACTTCCAGATCTACGTCCTCGGATTCTCGCTCGGCCTGTTCCCGGAGACGTACATCTGCGCGTTCTTCTGTTCGAACTACGATGTCAACAAGAATCCCGCGGGCTCGAACTCCGCGGGCTACTCGAACCCGGCCGTGGATGCCACGATCAATCAGGCGTTATACACGACGGACACGACCGCCCGCATTACCTTGATCAAGCAGGTTGAGGCCACCGTGGCGGCGGACATCCCGTGGAACATCCTCTACTACCGCAAGAACGTGGTGGCGTGGCGCAACGACGCGTGGGAAGGTTGGGTCCTCTACCCGAACGGGAACGCCCAGTTCAACTTCTACAGCGTGGTGAACATCCACCCGACATCCGTGCCTCAAACGGGCGGCGGATTCGTCGGGCCGTTGACCGTCGCCACCTCGATGCCGGATCAGATGTTCTACCGACAGACCGTTCCGATCGGCGTGTACGTTTCGCAGAACGGCGCGCCTGTCGCGGGTGCCACGGCAACCGTGAACATCGTATTCGGTGCATTCTCGGTGAACTTCACCGGCACCACAGACAGCAAGGGCAAGTTCAGCACGTCGTGGACCGTCCCGTTGCTACAGGGCTCGGGCACCGCCACGGCCAAGGTGACGTACCAAGGTCTCACCGCCACTAACACGAAGACGATCGAGAGCACGATCGGGCCTCCAATGCCGTCGGCTCAGCTTGCGCTTTCGACCCCGACCCCCGTCATCTTGACGGGTGGGACGGCACAGATCAAAGCGACCGTGACGAACTCGGCGGGCGTCGGAATCGCGAACCTGCCGATCTCAATCGAGAAGAACATCACGGCAGGCGGGGTCAGCCCGCTCTCTGCCACGACTGATGCATCGGGTACAGCTACATTCACCTATACTTCCCCGGCGGCAAGCGCGTTCGTGAACAGCCAGTTCACGGACATCGTGCGCGCGCACATCAACGTGACAAAAACCCTCGCGGTGGAGACCCAGTCGGCGCAGATCGTAATCGTCACGCAGAACAATGCGGCTCCGATTTGGGACATCGTTTCGCTCGCGAAGCCAGCCTTGGGAACCCAGTTCCACGTCATCGGCGCGACGCCGACCAACCTCGTTGTCAACGTGACGAACTTTGCGGGGGCCGCGGTTGCGGGAGTGGACGTCGATCCTATCTTCAGCGACGCGTGGAACTTCACCGTGTCGGCCGCGACAGCAAACTCTAACAAGACTGACGCTGCCGGGCAAGCTACGTTCGCCGTTGCGGCGACCACAGGCGCCGTTACTGCCCAGAACTCGACGACGATGCCGCTGACGTTCCAAGTGCGTGGCGTCGTCTTCTCGACGTCCGATACGATTCTGATGAATTTGGCGAACGCCACAAGTACGGGATACGGAGGTTACCTGAGCCTCGACTCCCTGGCCATGGCCTACTCGGCGACCCAGTCTTCGAATCGCGTGACCCTCCAGGTGTTTGACAAAGCCGGACTGCCGGTCTCGGGCATCCCGGCGATGTTCAAGATCGACTACGGCGACTTCGGTATTCCGGCGCAGTTCGCGATGGCGGTCGACTACGCTTGCAATGTGAACTGCCCGGATTACACGCAGACCGACGGCAGCCTAGACCTGAACTCGTTCGGACAGGCTTCCCTCGGCGGCTCGTTCCAGAGCAGCGTCGGCCAGGACTGGAACTACGGCGTGGAGAACTTCATCAACGACTTCGAGGTCGTCGAGTGGGGAACGAACTTTGCGACGGGCACGCACGACGGTGGGTCCTCGGGCGATAACTACGACGCCTGCAAAGCGGGCGGAAGCGCGGATGACGGGACCGCCCCGGCGCCGAACCCGCGCTGGGATGGCTCGTACATCATCAACGTGACGAGCGCGACCGACACCACGGGAGCGTACACCCTGCCCTTCACGATCAACCAGGAGAAGAAGGACAGCCGGATCCAGGTAGAGGCGTTCATCGGTGCGAGTGGCGGCGCGACCGCCATCAGCGCGGGCGCGTGTTCCTTCGTCGCGACGATCGACCACTTCGCATACCACATCAGCACGGGCCTTGTGACCCAGCGAGCACCGATCTTCGCGTTGTCGAGCTTCGCGACGACGGTTCCGAAATCGAATGTCTACACATGGTCCGGGAACCCGCCGGTGCCGCCGACACCGAAGCCCATCATCACATCCCAGGCGAACTCCGTCACACTGAACGCGCTCTTCAAGGACGCCAACGGGCCCGTGCACCACCCGGTGGTCATGCTGACCCAGGGCGCCGGCGCCGCAGCCCGAAACGTCCAAGGTCGGTTCCAAGGTGAGGTCCCGCTGGGAGGAACGACGGGCTTCGACTCGGGAGGAAACCCGATCATATTGACCCTCACGGGTGGCAACAAGTCCAGCGCCCCGAACTCGGAGGGCTGGGTCAACTACACGCGGATTGTGTGTAACTCGCCGAGTCGCGGAAGCTGCACGGCCGCAGCGCCGCTGATTGCGCTCTCGCAAGGCTTGACCTTCTCCTACATTCCGGCGGACACGCGCTACGCGTACAGCGCCCGGGACCAGCTGTTCACCTTGGCCTTCGGCGACTACTGGTTCGCTCCGACGTTCGAGGCGCTGCTCTCGAAGCTGCCGTTCATCGTGACCGTCGCCTATCTGTACCTCCCCACGACGACCGCGTTCCTCCAAGTGTCGCTGGCGAGCGACTTGGTCTCCGCCGGGGGCACGACAACGGCGACTGTGACGACGTACAGCTCTCTGACCGGACAAACCCTCGCGGGCGCCAACGTCTGGGTCGGGAACCAACTGCAGGTCACGAACGCGACCGGTGTGGCGACGTTCACCGTCGCGGCCGGAGCCATGGGGGCTCAGGAGGCGCTCGTGACCGCCACGGCCCCGTACGGAGGCGTGGCGCGCGGATGGTACGCCCTGCTCGCGTCGAACCCCGTGCTGACCTACTCGAACCTCGCGGTCACGGCCGGACAAGCCGGATCGGCGTCGACGATATCGGTCTCGGCACAGAACACGCTGGCCGTGGCCGGCAACGCGACGGTCTGGCTCACCGTGGACAACCAGCAGGTCGCTGGGCAAGTCGTGTCGTTCGGTCCGAGCGAGACGAAGACGGTGACCTTCACCTACGTCTTCGCCCAGGCCGGAGCGCACACCGTTGCGGTTGGGGCGGCGTCGACGAGCGCCACGATCGCGGCGGTCCCGCCGCCGGACATGACCACGCTCTACGCCTTGGCCGGAGGTCTGCTCGTTGCGGGCCTCGTGATCGGGGTTGTCGTCGGCAGAGTGATGGGCCGGACTCGCAAGAAGCCCCCGACCTCGATGCCTGGGGAATCGGGCACCGGGGGGACGGCCGAGGAAGAGCTACCGCCCGAGGAAAATCTCTAGGCCGAAACGGACCGAGCCATCGCGCTCGGTCCCCTTTTCCCTTTATTGGTCTCATCGAGATTCCCATCGGGAACTCGCTGTGGACAACCTAGAAATAGGGTTCAATCGATAGTAAGGTCGGGAACGGGGGTTGGATCATGGCTTCGCTGACCCGGTATCTCATTCGGCGGGCGATTCAGGGCGTCATCACGCTGTTTATCGTCACCGTGGTCATCTTCATCCTGTTCTATTTCTCGGGTAATCCGCTCGACGGTCTCCGCTCGAACCCTTCGATCCAACCCGCCGTCATCGAGCGGTTGCGGCAACAGTACGGGCTCGACCAGGGCCCGGAGGTCCAGCTCTACCGCTACGTCGTAAACATGTTTACGTTCAACTTCGGCTGGTCGTCGTACGCGAACGCCCCCGTCGTCTCCGTGCTGCAAGAGGCGTTGCCCCGCACGCTGTTCCTCTTCGGGGGGGCGGTCCTCATCGAGTACATGATCGGGGTCCTCGTCGGCCGTTACATCGCATGGAAGCGTGGTAGAGGCGTCGAGGGCGGCGTCATCCTCACGAGTCTGTTCTTCTACAACATGCCCTCGTTCTGGATCGGATTGATCCTGCTCTTCTTCTTCGCCTACGTCTGGACGTGGTTCCCTCTCCGAGGGTTCCAAGATACTCCGACGGACTCGTTCACCGCCCTGCACTATCCGTTCCTGCTTTCCCTTCAGGGCATTGCGTTCGAAGTGGTGTTGGGAGTCATCGCCCTCCTCGCGGGGGTTGCTATCATCGCGATTGCCTGGATTCGGAGGCCGAAACGCCCGCTGGAGACCCTCGAGCAAGCGATGCGCTTGGTTCCCGGCGCAGTGGTCGCCGCCATCGGTGCCGTCCTTTTCGTCTGGCCGTTCTGGAACATGTCGATGTTCGATGTGGCCGATATCTTGATCCACGGTTTCCTCCCCATGCTCGCCCTCGTCTTGATTAGCGCAGCGGGCACGATCCTGCTCATGCAGACCTCGATGCTCGAGGTCATGGGAGAGGATTTCATCCTCACAGCGAAGGCGAAGGGCCTTTCGGAACGAATCGTGCGGAAGCGGCACGCCGCACGGAACGCCTACCTGCCCGTCGTGACGTCCTTGGCGATCAGCCTGGGTTTCGTCGTCGGCGGCGCGATCATCCTCGAGTACATCTTCTCATACTACGGGCTCGGCTCGTACCTGCTCATCGCGATCACGTCTCAGGACCGCTTCCTCGCCGGGTCCATCCTGTTCCTCATTTCGGTCCTCGTGATTTTCGGCAACATCGTCGCGGACATCCTGTACGGGGTGCTCGATCCTCGTGTTCGAATCTGAGCCGGGTGCGCCGCGCTCGGAATCGTTTCGCCGGTCCCTCGTCCATCGCTTGCGCCGGGTCCTGCAGACATCTTGGTCGACCCTCCGTCAGAGCCGGCTCGGAGTCCTGGGCTTCTCGATTGTGCTCCTGTTCGCGCTGATGGCGCTCCTGGCGCCCGTGATCGCGCCCTACCCGCGACTGTACGAGGCACCCCTCGTCGACCGGTTCGATATCCACTCGTACGACCGCGCGTTGCCCAACAACCAGAGTTACGAAGCTCCCGTCTTCGGTCCCACGACCCCGCTCTTTCCCGACGTCGGCGGAGGTGTGTGGGCGATCAACTGGAACGCGACCCACGCGACCGTGTACATGGACTACCTAAAGTACCCCCAGCGAACGAACCAGAGCCCGTTCGACACGGAGAACCTGTCCATCCGATTCGACGCCACCCAGAATTTCGGCGTGACGCCTCTCCCGAGCCCGCCGCTTTCCGCGTTGTACTGGATTACGCCCGCCCGGAACATCACGTTCGAGGTGGGGCCCACCGACCGGAACGGAGCGCTCGCGTACTTCATGGGCCGGGACTTCATCGTGGGCGACCCATTTTCGGACACACTCATCTTCCACGTGCAGCTCCCCTTCACTCCCGTTTGGACGGGCGAAGATCCGGAATCGGCGGGATTCTTGATCTCCCAGCCGAACCAACTTCAAGGACCGAGTTATCCGGGCCTACCGGGGACGCCATACGGGCCGTATCGTTATTTTTACGCCTCCGACGGGAACTCGACGACGGTCTTCGAGATCACCTACGCACACACGGGTGACCAGACGCCGTCCCTCCCTCCTTCGGGACGGATCGCCCTCACATACAACGGCACGTTGTCCGCCCCCCCGTTTGTCTATTACCACTGGGGCAACGTTTCCGACGTCGACAGTTCGGGGTTCCGCGCGGGAACCGCTCAAGCGATCCTCCTGCCCCTCGCGAACGACACACTCGCGGTCTACAACGTATCCGGGAAGGCTCGCGCGTTTGTCCCGTTGACCCTGTTCGGTCAAGGCGCCGCAGTGGTCGCGCCCATCGGCTACGCCCGGTCTCCCGACACGTTGACCTTTTTCACGTACATGCAGCTCCGATCGAGCAACGCGTCAGCGATCGCGACCTTCGACATGGAACGCCTCCGGATCGCTCATGTGTTTCCGCTCCCGCAGGCCTCCTTCCAGCTCCTCCAGAGTCCGATCAGCGACTATGGCACGAACCTCTTCATGGGCTTCTCGAACCCCTCCGCGACGACGACGACGATGGTCGGACTGAACATGAATCCGGCGGCCGGGAACCTCACCGCGATTCCCCAGTTCCAGCTCGAGATCCCCGGCCGGGTGAGAGACTACTTCTCGGTCGGGAACCTGGTGAGCGTATACGTGTACACGGCCGACGGCCGGCTGGTGAAACTCGCCACGACTTTCTCGGCGGCCGAGACGATCCACCCCGAAGAATTCGGGTTCGCCATCCCCGCCGGCGTCCCACGGATCGTCTACGCGGGCACGACCCACGGCACTCTGTACGGGGTCTCCCTGAGCCAAGAGGAATTGAACGGCGGCTGGACGGATTCCTCTACGGGCCGCACGACGCTGTTCACGCTCCTGGGGAGGCCTCGGGTCCCGCTGGCTCCCGGGGCCTATCCTTCCGGGAACCGGTATCTCCTCGGCACGGACTTCAACGGCCACGACATCTTGACTCAACTCCTGTACGGCACCCAGGTCGCCTTCATCGTCGGGATCCTCGCGGCCTTGTTCGGGGTGGGCATCGGTACGTTCGTGGGGGTCATCGCGGGCTATTCCAGCAAACTCATCGACACCTTGCTGATGCGCACGGCGGACGTCTTCCTCGTGCTCCCGTTCCTCCCGGTGGTCCTCGTCCTCGTCTCGATCGCCCGCCCGAGCATCTGGATCATCATCTTGGTGCTCTCCCTCCTCGGTTGGCCCGGGATCGCGCGGGTCATCCGGGCCCAAGTCCTGAGCATCAAGGAGCGTCCGTTCGTCGATGCAGCCCGCGTCGCCGGCGCCTCCGACACGCGCCTGATCTTCCTCCACATCACGCCGAACGTGCTGCCCTTCAGTTTCCTGTACATGAGCCTCGGAGTCGCCGCCGCGATCATCACCGAGGCGGCCCTTAGCTATCTCGGATTGGGCGACCCAAGGGTGACCTCATGGGGGGGCATGCTCTCGACCCTCATCACCTTGGGCGGAGGGCTGTACTATTGGTGGTGGCTCCTCCCGCCCGGCCTGGCGATCACGTTCCTTTCGCTCGGCTTCTATCTCCTGGGTCGCGGCTTTGACGAGATCATCAATCCGCGCCTGCGGAGGCGTTGAGGGTGCCCCTCCTCTCCGTGCGCAATCTGAAGGTCCATTTCAAGGTCCAAAAGGGCTGGGTCCGTGCGGTGGACGGGGTCAGCCTCGAGGTCGACGAGGGAGAGACCGTCGGGCTCGTCGGGGAGAGCGGCTGCGGGAAGACGACACTCGCCTACGCGATCACGCAGCTCCTGCCCTCTAACGCGTACATCTTGGGCGGGGAGATCATCTTCGGCGGGGAAGGTGCGGTGTCCCGTTACCGGGCGGAATACTGGAAGCTTGCCGAGTCCCGAATGCGGGCCGAGCTGGAGGCTCTGAAGGCGAAGCTCGGTGCGATTCCAGAGACTCCGAATGGTTCGAACCCCGAGGAGGTGCAGGCGCTCGAGGAACGGATCGGGGCGCTCGAGGACCCCCTCGCGGAGACGTACCGGCGATACCTTTCGAAGGAAATCGGCATGCTCCGGCAGAAGCTCGACGACGCGTCGGATCGGGCGGAGGCGGGAGATGCGAAGGCTCGGCGCCTCCTGGGCGAGGCGACGGCCCGGTTCGAGGCGGCGAACCAAGAAGGGGACCTCCTCGCGATCACGCGCCTCAAGGACGGGCGTCTGCGGGGATACCACCCGAAGCTCAACGCGATCCGCTGGAAGCAGATATCGATCGTGTTCCAGGGCGCCATGAACGCGTTGAATCCGGTGTACACCGTCGGGGATCAGATCGTCGAAGCGATTCAGGCCCACGAGGACATGGACGACTACGAGGCTCGCAACCGCGTCAAGGAGCTGTACAAACTCGTGGGAATTCCCGTGGATCGGATCGACAACTACCCTCACGAGTACAGCGGCGG
>Ga0209056_10006589_pt1 | contig 11996 bp, 8 predicted proteins | sample GraSoiAngelo_114_FD_185876 | JGI IMG/M metagenome (GOLD analysis project Ga0209056, IMG submission 185876) | Grasslands soil microbial communities from the Angelo Coastal Reserve, California, USA - 14_0903_13_40cm (SPAdes) (version 2) | ecosystem: Environmental > Terrestrial > Soil > Grasslands ... | reverse complement strand
GCATTGCTCATTCCCCAGGATGGCAGGAGCGCGAAGATGACGATACGCAGCCCGATCGTGTAGCCGGCCACAGCGGCGCTCCCAAATAGGGTCAGGATGCGTACGAGTCCGATCCAACTTGCCGTTCCTACCAGCGCCTGGAAAATTCCGGTGGCGGAGAGCCGCGCCAGGCGATACATCACCGCGGGCTCGAGCCGCAGGTGCTCGGGGCGGATGGAGACCCGTCCTTTCCCTGTCGCAAGCAGATAGAGCTGAAGGAGGACACCGATGCCCCGGCCAATCGTGGTGGCCACGGCCGAACCGGTCACCCCAAATCGGGGGAAGGGTCCCAATCCAAAGATCAGGCAAGGATTGAGAGTGATGTTAATGCCATTAGCCACCCAAAGAACTCGCATTGCGACGGCGGCGTCCCCGGCTGCGCGAAAAATAGCGTTGATGAGAAAGAGAAGAAGGATGATGCCGTTTGCCCCGAGTATCAGTGCGGTGAAACGGGAACCCGTTTTGATCACTTGAGCCGAGGCGCCCATGAGCCCGAGCAGCTTCGGCGCCAGGACCGCCCCGGCAGCCCCGATAGGCAGGGACAGCAGGATTGCAAGAGAAATAGCTTGAACGGCGGTGATAGACGCGCGTTCCGGATCCTTCTCCCCGATCCGCCGGGCGATCATGGCCATTGCCCCCATGCTCAGACCGATGGCCAGCGCGTAGAGGAGCGCCATCATGGATTCGGTGATGCCCACCGCAGCCACGGCGTCGGCGCCGAGCTTGGACACGAAAAACACGTCGACGACGGCGAACAGAGATTCCATGAACATCTCCATCACCATCGGAACGGCCAGGAGAAAGATCGAGCGGCCGATGGAGCCTTGGGTAAAATCCTGCTTCGAGCCGCGCACGGCTTCCCGCAGTGTTGCCCACGCAGTCGCCGTCCGGCTTTCGGCTTCGCTTTCCATCGCGTCTCAGTTTAGCCACAGAGACACGGAGACACAGAGAAAATCGCTCTCTGTGGCTCTGTGGCTAAAGATAGCTGGGTGTTTTTCAGGCGCCGGAGATGGTCAGACCGCCGTCTACAACGATTTCCGCGCCGGTGATATAGGATGACTCGTCGGAGGCCAGAAAAAGCGCGCAGTAAGCTATATCTAAGGGTTGAGCCAGCCGGCGCAGGGGGACGAGTTGCGCGATTCCCTGCTTCGCCTCTTCGCTCAGTCCCTTCTGCATCGGCGTATCCACGAAACCCGGGTGGATAATGTTGGAGCGGACCTTCTTGTCCGCATAAACGACGGCAATGGAGCGGCTCAGCGAGATCAAAGCTCCTTTGCTGGCGGTGTAGGCATCTTGCGCTCTCTTGTAGCCGAGCAATGCAGAAATGGAGCTGGTTGTAATGACGGATCCTCCGCCCTGCCGGATAAGTTCCGGGATTCCGTATTTGCAAACAAAGACCGGACCCTTCAGATTGATACCCATCACCCTGTCCCAGATGCGCTCGTCGGTGCGGGTGACCTCAAAATCCCTCTCTCTCCAGAGAACGCCGGCATTGTTGAACAGAATGTTGAGCTTGCCGAATGCCGTCACTGCGTCTGCGACGCTCTTCTTGACGTTCTCCTCAACGCCCACGTCACACCGGAAGAAAGCGGCCTCTCCTCCGTCGCTCCGAACGAGGGCGGCCGTTTCCTCACCGGCCTCCGCGTTGATATCCAGAACCGCAATCCTGGCTCCTTCCCGGGCGAAAAGCAGCGATGCCGCCCGGCCCATTCCCATTCCGGCGCCGGTGATCAGTGCAACTTTATCCTTGAGTCTCATGTCGATTGCGGACTGCCGATTTCGGATTTCGGATTGCGGATTTCGGATTGCGGATTGTACGTCAATGCGGGAATCCTTCAATTTGAAATCCGAAACGGATTGCCGCTTTCCGATAGCGGATTATAGATCTAGCTTTTCAATCCGCAATCCGCAATCGGAAATCCGCAATCAGAAAAGATCGGGGACTTTGGTCATGTCGACTTCGTCTCCGGGCCGGCAAGTTTCCGAATCGCGGCTCCGAATGAAGTCCCCGGTGACCATGTCCTTGTATCCCATGCCGGGGCCGACCATAGGATACACGCACGCATCCTGGTCAATCATGATTTCCAGGAAAGCCGGGCCTTTAAACTCGACGAACTCCCGCAAGACCTCCTGGACTTTCTCATTCTCGGTCAGGCGCGCGGCGAAAAGGAATCCGTCCGCTTCTGCCGCTTTGACAAAATCCTTCGAGTGAAGCGACTTGTCGGTTCCGGAAAAGCGATTGTTGAAATACATCTTCTGCCACTGCCGCACCATTCCGTCTCCCAGGTTGTTGAGGAGGAGCACCTTCACCGGAAGGTTGTAGGTGGTGACCGTTTCGAGCTCGCCCAGGTTCATGCGAAGACTGCCGTCCCCGTCGACATCTATGACGAGGCGGTCGGGACAGGCCACTTGCGCCCCGATCGCCGCCGGCAGTCCAAAACCCATAGTACCCATGCTTCCCGAGGTCAGCCATGTGCGGGGATGCTTGAAGTCAAAGTACTGGGCCGCCCACATCTGATGCTGCCCCACGCCGCTCGTGACTATGGCTTCCCCACGCGTAATCTCGTTCAGGCATTCGATCACGTACTGGGGCTGGATCAGCCTGCTCTCCCGATCGTAGTTGCGCGCGTGTTTCTTCTTGAGCTGCTGAACGTAGGCCACCCACTGGGAAAAATCTTTCTTGAAGCTCTTCCTCCCCGCCGCAAGGAGGTCGCCCAACCCGGTCCGGGCATCTCCCACAAACGACCAGGTCACGTTCTTCACCTTGCCGATCTCCGCGGCATCGATGTCGATGTGCGCGAGGAACCGGGCCCGGGGCGCGAACTCGTGGACCTTACCTGCCACGCGATCATCGAAGCGCGAACCGACGGCGATCAGGAAATCGCAGTCTTCGACCGCATAGTTGGCATACGCCATCCCGTGCATTCCCAGCATGTGCAGCGACATCTCGTGCGTCGTGTCCATGGCGCCGATGCCCAGGAGCGTTGTCACGACAGGAATACGGAAAGCGCCGGCGAAGCTCCGCAGCTCCCCCGAGGCATCGCTGTTGATCACGCCTCCCCCCGCATAGATAAGCGGCCGTTCGCTCTTCCCCAGCTGGTCGAAGAAAGCGGCGCACTTTTCTTCGGGCACTCGAGCCGCCTTGAGCGCCTGCATGCGCGCCTCGTAGCCTCGAAAGTGGAGCAGTCCTTCGCCCTTGAATACTCCCGTCCAGTTCTGGACGTCCTTCGGAACGTCGACCACCACCGGACCGGGGCGGGCGCTGCGCGCCATGTCGAACGCCGTACGCACGGTTGCCTCGAGCTCCTCAGGGTTGTGGACAAGGAAAACATGCTTGGCGCAGGCGCTCATGATGTTGAACACCGGCGCTTCCTGAAAGGCGTCGGTGCCGATGGCGTGCCGCGGCACCTGGCCGCAGATCAGCACCACCGGAATAGAGTCGGCCATGCAGTCCCGGATCGGAGTCACGCTGTTGGTAGCGCCCGGCCCGGAAGTGACCAGAAAGACTCCTACCTTGCCGCTGCTTCTGGCATAGCCCGCCGCCATAAAGCCGGCCCCCTGTTCATTGGCCGGAACGATAAGCCGGATCTGCCTGCCATCGTGCGCGGCGTGGTAGCGAAAAATGGCGTCGTAGGTGGGAAGGATAGCGCCTCCGCTGTAACCGAAAATGGTGTCCACGCCCTCGTCGGCCAGAACCTGAATAATCATCTCCGCCCCGCTCATGCTCTTTCCGGCCAACGGGTGCCGGGCGGTGGGATGTTGTGTTATTTTCTGCGCCGTCATAATCCTCTCCCTTGACTCTTTACGTCTTCGTGGTGAGTAGAGAACAGTCTTTACCGCCAAGACGCGAAGACACAAAGCGTCATTTTTTCTGGCCCTTTCTGACCTTGGGTGCCGCGGCGGCCGCAGGGGGAGCTGTATGGGATGGCTTGGACAAGAATGCCATCATTTCGCGCAGCCGTTTCCCAACGACTTCGATCTCGTGGTTTGCCTCTTCGGCGCGCATGCGATTGAAATTCGCCCGGCCGGCCTCGTTTTCGCCCATCCATTCCTTGGCAAAGGCGCCGCTCTGAATCTCGGCCAGAATCCGCCTCATGGTCTCCCTGACGTGGCTGTCCACCACCCGCGGACCGCGCGTATAGTCGCCGTACTCCGCCGTGTCGCTGACGGAGTAGCGCATGTAAGCCAGTCCTCCCTGATAGATCAGATCGACGATCAATTTCAGCTCGTGCAGGCATTCGAAATAGGCGATCTCCGGCTGGTATCCGGCCTCCACGAGAGTTTCGAAAGAAGCTTTGACAAGCGAGGAAACCCCGCCGCACAGGACCGTTTGTTCGCCGAACAGGTCGCTTTCAGTCTCTTCCTTGAATGTGGTCCCGATCACCCCTGCCTTCAGGGCCCCAAGCGCCCTGGCATACGCGAGGGCATTCTGCGTGGCGCGTCCGGAGGCGTCCTGGTGCACCGCAAGGAGCGCGGGCACGCCAACCCCTTCGACGTACAGCTCTCGCACACGATGGCCGGGCCCTTTGGGAGCAATCATGGAGACGTCCACGCTGGCCGGAGGAACCACCTGGCCGAAGTGAATGTTGAAGCCGTGCGCGAACATCAAGGTCTGACCCGAGTGAAGATGCGGCGCAATGGACTCCTGGTAGACCTTTTTCTGCGTCTGGTCCGGAATCAACATCACCACAAAGTCAGCCAGCTTTGCGGCTTCCTCGACGGTACGGATCGTAAGGCCCGCGGCCTTGGCCCTCTCAGCAGAAGGGCTGGCTGGATAGCACGCAACCATGACGTCCACACCGCTGTCACGCAAGTTCAATGCATGCGCATGACCCTGGCTTCCATAGCCGACAATAGCCACGCGCTTGCCCTTGAGCAGTGTCAAGTCGCCATGTTGTTCGTAATAGATGTTTGCCATGATTCGTTTCTCTCCAAGGATTCTATGGTTTTGCCGATAGAGCGATATCTTCACGCGGAGGCGCTTTCGCCGTGGAATTGCGCTGCAACGCCACCTTCCCCGTTCGTACCATGTCCTCGATGCCATAAGGACGCACAACATCCAAAAAGGCTTCGACTTTTCCGGTGTCCCCCGTGACCTCAAAAACGTAGTTGTCCGGCGTGGCCGTAACAACGCGGGCCCGGAAGATCTCAGCCTCGGTCAGCAGCGTAGCTCTCTTCTCCTGGGGAGCGCGAACCCGTACCAGCACAAGCTCCCGTTCCACGCAGTTCGCATCGCTCAGGTCCACCGCGGTCACCACATCCACGAGCTTGTTCATCTGCTTCAGCATCTGTTGCGCCAGCTCCGATTCGCAACGAACGACCATTGTGATCCGGGACAGCGCTGCGTCTGAACTGCCTGCTACAGTGAGACTTTCAATGTTGTACCCCCTGGCACTGATCAGACCCGCGATCCTGGATAGGACGCCAAAACGGTTCTCAACCACAACGGACAGCGTCCTCGTAGGTTGTTCCGCCTTCGGTGGCGGCGGTTGCGATGCTAGGGTTGTCATTATCGTGTGTACCTTAAAAGAAAAAAGGCCGTCACCCGGTCCGGACGACGGCCCTGGGAATAACCCAGTCTTTGTGCCCTCATCCGAACCGCGTACCGCGGCTAAGGATGCCAGTAATGTTGATGGGGGATACTGCGACCGGCACTACGAATCGGCTCGATAGGACCCGCATAACTCGTGTGAAATTAGCAAGAAACCCCGGGGGCTGTCAACAACATTCCTCGCTTCCTCAACGCGTAGTCATACGCCGTCGACTGGGTGACTCCCGTTATGATTTAGAAGCGCAGGAGTACCGGCGGGTTGTGGGAAGCCAGGACTCAAGAAGAATTCAAGCACCTCATTCACCCGGTCGTTCCTGGTGCAACTAGAAGTGGGAGTCAATTCACGCTGCCGGGAACTCCTCAGAAGCTGTGGAGAATTTAATTCGTGTTAATTCGTGGCCAATAAAGGCGCCACGAATTTCACGAAAACGATCACTGCCATCTGGATGTCATTGGTTTGAAATACAATTGTTCACAAGTCTCTCCGGCCGCGCTGCTTCTCTCCCACTTCTAATTACACCCGGTGGTTCCCACGAATTTGCCTGCCCGCTTCCCTTCCCGTATAATGAATGCCTGATTTCAGGCCGGTCCCTCATCAAACACCGAAGCATCTTGAGGGCATGCAGTGGAAGGAATGACGGAAGAAACAGAGGTTCAGCAAGAAGAGCAGTTTCTCGAGGAAGTCCTCCAGCCAAAGGACGACCTTCGCTTGGAGCCTGGCGAGCTCGCGCGCTACGATCCCCTCAAGCGCTATCTTCTGGAAATCAGCCGATTCGCGCCTCTGACACGGGAGGAGGAACATCGACTCGCGGTTCTGTATCACGAGACCGGAGACCGCGAAGCCGCCTACCGTCTCGTGACTTCCAACCTGAAGCTCGTCGTCAAGATGGCCATGATCTACAACAAGGTCTACAACAACCTTATGGACCTGATCCAGGAAGGGAATATCGGTCTGATCCAGGCGGTCAAGCGTTTCGATCCTTTTCGTGGACAACTCGCGGATGGTCAAAATCGGGACAACCAACGCCCGCCGAAAGATTCTCATGAACCTGAGCCGAGAAAAGCGCGCATTGGAAGCCAAGGGGATCAGTCCCACCGCGCAGCTGCTGGCCCAAAATCTCGGAGTTGATGAAAAGGAGATCATGGAGGTTGAAAAGGGCATGTCCGGTCCAGACATATCGCTGGACGCGCCCGTGGACAGCGAAGGAGAGATCCGGTACATCGACACGCTGAAACTGGTGGAGCAGAGCGTCGATGAAAAGATCTCTCAAGGCGAGTTCCAGCACCTCATCGAACAGAAATTTCAGGAATTTTCCGAGACCCTCTCCCCGAGGGACCAGGACATTCTGAAGAACCGCCTTATCGCGGAGAATCCACAGACCCTCCAGCAGATTGCCGAGAGGTACAGTATCACCCGCGAAGCAGTACGCGTTGCGGAGAAGAAACTCATTGCAAAACTCAAAAAATACATGGTCGATTCCTTCGCAGGCGTCAGGGAGATCGAGTTCCACCTGGGGAGCTGATGCTTGAGACATTTCGGCGTTCGCGTCACCGACCGCTATCGCCTGGATGATCTGCGCACCGTCATACTTGAGAATGAGCTTCTTCGCATCACTTTCCTGGCAGACCAGGGAAGCGACATAATCGAATTCCTCTACAAGCCCAAGGACATCGATTTCCTGTGGCGTTCCCCCCTCGCATCACGCCGCAGAAGGCCTTTCGTTCCTGCTTCGCCCATCCATCGCCCCTTTCTCGACCATTACGCCGGAGGGTGGCAGGAGCTCTTCCCTCACGCCGGCCCTGGCACGACTTACCTCAAGGCAGATCTCGGATTTCATGGGGAGGTATGGGGCCTCCCCTGGGAACACGAGATCGTGAAAGATCAGGCAGAGGAGGTCGTTGTCCGCTTCCGGGTGCGGACCGTGCGAATGCCGTTTTACCTGGAGAAGAGCGTCTCCCTGCGGACGCAGGAGTCCACGTTGCGATTCCACGAAGTGGTGGTGAACGAGGGGAAAACGCCCCTTCAGTTCATGTGGGGACACCACCCGGCCTTTGGCCCGCCATTCCTGGACGGGCACTGCGTCCTGGACGCTCCGGCGTGCAGAGTTCAGATCGGTGAAGAGCTCCTTCCCTGGCCCGTGGATTTCAAGGGCCGAGACCACAGCCGTCTGGTTCCGGAAGAGAGCGCTGGGGAAGTCATGAAGTACCTGCACGACCTTCGGGAAGGATGGGTGGCGCTGACCAACCCGAACAAGCTGCTTGGAATCGGACTCGTCTTTGATCCGCGTGTCTTCAGATACGTATGGCTGTGGCAGGAATTCGAATACACAAGAGAATATCCGTGGTTTGGACGCGCCTACGTCCTGGGCGTCGAGCCTCACAGCAGCCTGCCGGGCGCTCATCAATCGGGCGGGAGCCTTCTGGAGCTCGCGGAAGGAGAGCGGTTGGAAACCGACATGCTTGCCGTGGTGTATGAAACCTCCGGGGTCCGGAGCATATCGCCTCAGGGCCACGTCGTCGCTCGCTGAGCCAACCGGGAGTATGAGCGAAACCACAGATGAACACGGAGCAGCCCAGCCGCAACCAAAGAATCTCACCGCAGAGACGCGGAGAACGCGGAGGAAGAAAAAAAAGTAACCCGTAAGTGACGCGGGCTTCCATTGGCACGTAGCGCCGGCTTCCAGCCGGCATCTGCCGACGTTTCTACTCAGTGCCGGCGAGACGCCGGCGCTACGTCGTGCTCGAAACCCTGCTTAACTGACGGATTACGAGAAAAACTCATTCTCTGCGAACTCTGCGTCTCTCCGGTGAAAGAATGTTGAGGAAAACCGTTGCCGGGTTGCGAAGGATTTTCGGCATAGTAGCCCAGCCGCAACCAAAACCTCGCGATTCTTCGTGTCTTCGTGTCTTTGCGTCTTAGCGGTGAATGGGGCATGCGGAATCGCGAACACTGGAGGTTGTGATGAAGCAAGCAACAACTATATCCCGCAGAACTTTCCTCGGAAGCGCCATGGCTGGGGCTGCATTTACGGCATTGAATCGCCGCGCGCTGGCCGGCCATAGCCCGAACGATCAGATCGTGCTGGGAATGATCGGTGTCGGCGGAATGGGGACGTCTCGCTTGAAGGAATTCATGAAGCACGACGATGTTCGCGTCGCGGCTATCTGCGACGTCGACAGGGGCCATCTAGACCGCGCGGTTGCCGAGGTCGAGAAAGTGCGTGGTAGTAAGCCGAGAGGCTTTGGCGATTTCCGCCGGTTGCTGGAGGACAAGGAAATCCAGGCTGTCGCCGTAGTGACTCCGGATCACTGGCACGCAATCCCGACCGTGCGCGCATTCGAGGCGGGAAAAGATGTCTTCGTCGAAAAACCGCTCAGCTACAGCATAGCCGAAGGGCGAGCCATGGCCGACGCCTCGCTGAAATATCGGCGCGTCAGCCAGATGGGGAACCACATTCACAACGACCACGCCAACTACCGGCGCGTGGTCGAGCTCGTACGGTCAGGGAAACTGGGGAGGATCACGCGCGTCCACTGCTGGAAAACCTCACCGACCCAGCCGTTAAGGACCACTCTCCCGGCGACGCAACCGCCCGAGCTGGACTACGATTTCTGGCTGGGACCCGCGCCCCAGCGCCCCTATCATCCACTTCGCTGCCACGTCAGTTTTCGGCAGTTCTGGGACTATTCCGGCGGAACGTTCATAGACTTCTGGTGCCACATTGTCGATGTGGCCGTCTGGGCTCTCGATCTGAAGGCCCCGCGCAGCGTATCCGCCGTGGGAGGCCGCTTCTTCATCGACGACGAAACCGAGACGCCGGACACTCTCGAAGCCATTCTGGAATATCCGGAGTTGATACTGATGTTCCACTTCCGCCCCACGCCGCTCCCAGGCTTCGAACACATGGGGCACATCGGCTGCCTCTTCGAGGGGACCGAAGCATCGCTGGTCGTCAACTACGAGCAACATGAAGTCTGGGCGCGGGGCAAGAAAATCGACGACTTTCCGCGGCCGGACCCGACGATTCCCGATTCCCCAGGACACGTTCGCGAGTTCCTTGACGCCATCAAGACGAGAAATCTCGATACGACGTGCAACGTCCGGTACGGCCACAGAGTCACGAAGCCGGGGCTGTTGTCCAACATCGCCTTTCGCACGGGCCGCCGGATCTACTGGGATGACGAGCGGGAGCGCATTCTACGGGACTCTGCCGCGGAGCAATTTTTGAAACGGCGCTTCCGAAAACCCTGGAAGCTCTGAACTACGCAGAGACGCTGAGAGCGCAGAGAAGAAAATGACAAATGACCAATGATACAAGTCACAAGTCCGGACGAACTGCCATTTGTCATTTGTCATTTGACCGAAAATCCTGCCAGGTTGCGAAGGATTTTCGGCTTTAGTAGTACAGATCTGTCTTGATCCGTGTTCATCGGTGTTCATCGGTGGTTTCATTCATGAGGATTTCAGCTCGTTCGAGTTCCAGACGTACTTTCGAACCACTCATGCGAACGGGGGAGCTCTGTATCGGCGTTCGGGGCCCAGCGGCGGTTATGAAATCCAGATCTATAGTGTTCCCGGCGCGACCAACCCGACCGGCAGCATTTACGGTATAGTCGGTGCCAGCGACTTGCCCTGCCGTGATGGCGAGTGGTGCCTGATGCGTTTCGTATCCGACGGCGCCTACACCTGTGTCTGGGTGAATGGGAAAAACGTCGCGGAATCGCACGGGCTGAAACTGCCCGACCAGGGAAGGCTGGGATTCCAGTTGCACAGCCAAGGCCGCATCGAGTACGCAGACCCCAAGATCAAGGCCGTTGCGTTGACCGCGACAGCAGCCGCAACCAAAAAATCTCACCACAAAGACACGAAGATCCACCACGTTCTTGCCTGTGTGAAACCTTCGTGTCTTCGTGTCTTTGTGGTGAAGATGGGATGCGTGGCGCTCCCAGGGAATCGAAATCTTCGTGATTCTTTGTGTCTTCGCGTCTTGGCGGTAACGCGGCTCACAATCCACCACGATGACTCGAACAATCAGCGCGTGCCGGCCCGCGCCGTACTGGAGCCAAAAGATTTCAGGAACTGGAGCAGGTCGGCCATATCCCGCAGGCTCATTCCCTTCTCGAGTTCCTCCGGCATTTGGGACACGCTCAGGGAACGCAAGCTTGTGATGTTGTTGCGGAGGATTATCTCCTCTTCTCCTCCGGCGCGGCGTAATGTTATTGTCGTGGCCGATTCCTTGGCCATGACTCCCGTGACCATCCTGCCATCCGTCGTTTCCACGGCATATTCCTCATATCCCGGGACTATGTACGCGTTTGGATCCAGAATCTGGAGAAGTAGGTCCTCCTTTGTCCGGTTTGTAACACTGGCCAGGTCCGGCCCGACTTCGACGCCGATGTCCCCGATCTGGTGGCATTTGGCGCAAACCTTTGCGAAGATTTCTCTGCCTCTCGAAACATCACCGTCCATCTTTGCAGCGGGACGGTAGTCATCCAGGGCCTTCGGACGGGCTAATGCGGAAGGAGGCCCGAGAATCGATTCCGCGCGCTTTCTGATTTCCTCCCTGGGGTCTCGAAGCAGTTGCGCCTTTCGCGCGGGGCTTAAGGACCAGGGCTCCACCTTTCCTTCTGCGATGCCGTCGAGGAGGGTCGCGAGACGCGCAGGCTCGCTGAAGAAATCGTCCAGCGCCGCCTCGCGCACCCGCGCGGTGCAGCCCCTCCACCGGTCGACTACAACTTTGCCGGCCCGGGCATCCTGAAAGCCAAGAAGAGCGTGCACCGCCGCAATTTGAATCTGCTCCGGCTCCTGGGGCGAGAGCAGTTTCTCCACAATCGGAAAGGTCGCGCCCGAAGGGCCGAGCGCGAGCAAGCTGACTGCATCCTCCCGATCCTGGATCTTTTCCTCGGCACGCTGCGCGATAACCTCGCTCCTCTGCATGGCGTCCCTCAGCCTCGGAGAAGGCGCCCACTCGACCTGAGCGGCCGCTCGGAGCGCCGCTTTTCTCAATTGCGGAAAGCGGGCTTCAGCCAGATCCATGAGGTGGTTTTGAGCATTCAAAGACAGTTTGACGCGGCGGTCCGCTCCGCGCTTCAAACCTTCCGCGAGCCCGTACAGGCTGGCTGTCTGCCACCAGGTGTCGCGCTCGCTCTTTGCCTCGGCCGCCCGCGCCAGGACGGAGGCTATTTCGGAGTCTTTCTGCCTCGAGCCAAGCATCGACGCGATACGCCGCAGAAACAGCGCCTTCCCTTTACTGGCGTCCTCGACAAGAACTTTTTGCGCGGTCAGGGCGTGAAACCAGTCAAGGGCGCTCTCGGACGCGCCCGTAAGAACGGCAATGTGGAACCAGGGATCCTCAATATGTTGCAAGGCTATTTGCTGCAGAGACCGGAACGCTTGTTCCTTGGG
>Ga0209056_10006586_pt1 | contig 11998 bp, 11 predicted proteins | sample GraSoiAngelo_114_FD_185876 | JGI IMG/M metagenome (GOLD analysis project Ga0209056, IMG submission 185876) | Grasslands soil microbial communities from the Angelo Coastal Reserve, California, USA - 14_0903_13_40cm (SPAdes) (version 2) | ecosystem: Environmental > Terrestrial > Soil > Grasslands... | reverse complement strand
TGAACTGGTAGCCGCTGCTCAGCGCGTGCAGGAACGCGGTGTGCACCGGGTCCATGCTGTTGTCCTTCACCTGGAGCCAGTTGCAGGGCAGCGTGAACTTCGCGGCCGGCATCAGCCTGTGGCCGGGGACGTCGTAGCTGTCGAAGATCGGGAACGCCGGGCGTCGCTCCGGCGGGCCGAGATAGGCGAAGACGAGGCCCGTGAACTCCATGGCCGGATACGCACCTTGCCAGATTCGCTCCTTGAGCCGGCTGCCGCGCGGCTCTCCCGGTGTCTCGAGGCACCGCCCGTCGACGTCGAAGGCCCAGCCGTGATAGCAGCAGCGGATGCCGCGATCGAGCGGGATGCCGAACTCGAGCGACGTCCCGCGGTGCGCGCAATGCAGGTGCAGGACGCCGATCCGCGCGCTGCCGTCACGGAACACGACGAGGTCCTCACCGAGGATGCGCACCCGGAGCGGCCGCTCGAGGTCTCGCACGAACGCCACCGGTTGCCAGAACCGTCGCAGGTACTCGCCGCCCGGCGTGCCGGGCCCGACCTGAGTCAGCTCGGCGTCGGGCGGTGGGACCGTGCGGCGGCGATAGCCATCGAAGGGCTCGTTCATGAGCGCGGATTGTCGCCCACGCCACCGCCGATGTCGATGACTTGACACCCCAGGGACTGCGTGAGATGGATGACGCTCTTTTTGGATCGGCCACACGCCACGGAGGATTCGATGCTCATACTCCTCGCGGTACTCGCCCTGCTCATCGCGCCGGGCCCCGGCACGGCGCAGACGAAGCCGCTCAAGGCCTATACGCTCATCCTCGACTTCGTGCCGACCGGCGAGTACGTGCCGCACTACACGGCACTCGAGAAAGGCTGGTATCGCGACGAGGGCCTCGACGTGAAGATCGTTCGGGGCCAGGGCTCGGCCGACACCGTCAAGCGCATCGCCGCCGGCCAGGGCGAGGTCGGCATCTCGGACATCTCGGCGCTGATCGCGGCGCGCGCCAACACCGACGTCAAGGTCAAGGCCATCGCGCTCTGGTACCGCCGTCCGCCCCACGGCGTCTTCGTGCGCGCCGACTCGCCGATCAAGACGCCGAAGGAATTGGAAGGCAAGAAGCTGGCGATCTCGCCCGGCAACAGCCACCAGATCCTGTGGCCCGTGTTCGAGCGGTTGTCCGGGCTCAAGCCGAACTCGGTGACGTGGGTCACGATGGATGCGGCCTCGATGCCGCCGTCGCTGATCAAGGGCGCCACCGACGCCGTGCCCTTCTTCGTCGTCCACGAGGCGCGCATCCGGAAGATCGCCAAGCAGCAGAACGCCGACATCCGCGTGCTCTCGGCGTGGGCCGATCTAGGCTTCGACCTCTCGTCCACGTCGCTCGTGGCGCGCGAGGAGACGATCGCCAGGGACCCCGAAGGCCTCAAGGCGTTTCTCCGCGCCACGCTCAAGGGCGCCGACTACGCGTTCCGCAACAAGCACTACGACGAGGGCGTCGGCTACGTCGTCAAGCACCATCCCGAAGTCGATCCCGACGGCGCGCTCGGCGCTGCCCAGGTGGCGACGCGCTTCGTCTACGCCGAAGAGGTGGTGACCGGCAAGCTCGCCGTCGGCCAGTTCGAGCCGGCGCGGCTCGAGAAGACGCGCGACACCTACACGCAGTACCTCGAGCTGAAGCGCAAGGTGCCGCTCGACGAGCTGTACACCAACGACCTGCTGCCCGAGAAGAAGTAGCCCTGACCGGTGATCCGTCTCGACCACGTCGCGAAGACGTACCGCACGCGGCGGGGCGATCTCGTGCCTGCGCTCGAGGACGTGAGCCTCGACGTCGGCGAGAACGAGTTCGTCAGCGTCGTGGGCACGAGCGGGTGCGGCAAGAGCACGCTGCTCAAGCTCGTGGCTGGCCTCACCCCGGCCACGCGCGGCAGCATCCACGTGCGCGACCAGATCGTGCGCGAGCCGTTCACGGACGTCGGCTTCGTCTTCCAGCAGCCCGTGCTGCTCCCGTGGCGCTCGGTGCTCGACAACGTCCTCTTCTCGGTCGAGATGCTGGGCCTGGAGCCGCGGCACTATCGCAAGCCCGCCCTCGATCTCCTCGAGCTGACCGGCCTCGGCGGCTTCGAGACGAAGTATCCGCGCGAGCTGTCGGGCGGCATGCAACAGCGCGTCGCCATCTGCCGGGCGCTGTTGCCCGACCCCGGCCTGCTGTTGATGGACGAGCCGTTCGGCGCGCTGGACGCGATGACGCGGGAAGAGATGGGCCTGGAGCTGCTCCGCATCTGGGAGGAGCGCCGCAAGACGATCATCTTCGTGACGCACAGCATTCCCGAGGCGATCCTCCTGGCCGACCGGGTCGTCGTCATGACGCCGCGGCCGGGCCGCATCGCCCGTGTGCTCGGGATCGACTTGCCCCGGCCGCGCACGATGGATCTCGAGTTCGTCCCGCGCTTCAAGGCCTACAGTGACGACGTGCGGAATCTGATCTTCTCGGGAAGGAAGCGGCCGTGACAGCGCGGGTGGCCCGGCGCGTCGTCAGCGATTACCTCGTTCCGACGGCGGCGCTCGTGGGCGTCCTCGTCCTCTGGGAGGCCGCCACGCGCGCGTTCCACATTCCCAACTTCATCATGCCGGCGCCCTCGGCCATCGTCGGTGAAGGGTGGGAGTGGCGCTACCGGTTCCTCGACCACACGTGGGTGACGCTCTACGAAACGCTCGGCGGCTTCGCGCTGTCGATCCTCGTCGGTGTGCCGCTGGCCGTCCTCATCGTCTACTCGCCAGTCCTCAAGAGCGCGCTCTATCCCCTGATCGTGCTCGCCCAGTCGGTTCCCAAGATCGCCGTCGCGCCGGTGCTGCTCCTCATCCTGGGTCATGGCGAGATCCCGAAGGTCATCGTGGCCTTCCTCGTCGCGTTCTTTCCCGTCGTCGTCGACACCGCGACGGGCCTGGCCGCGACGCCTCCCGAGCTGCTCGACCTGAGCCGCTCGTACCGGGCGAGCGCGTTCAAGACCTTTGTAAAAGTCCGGCTGCCGATGGCTTTGCCGTTCTTCTTCGCCGGCGCCAAGGTGGCCATCACGCTGTCGGTGATCGGCGCCGTCGTGGGCGAGTTCGTGGGCTCGGACAAAGGCCTCGGCTACGTGATCCTGTCGGCGACCTCGTACTGGAAGACCGAGCTGGCGTTCAGCTCCATGATCTTGCTCTCCGTCATGGCCATCCTCCTCTTCGGGGCGGTGTCGCTGGTCGAGCGGCTCGTCTGCCCGTGGCTCGCCGCCGAGAGCGAGGATTAGGAGACACGCATGAAGACCCTGATCCAGGGCGGCGACGTCGTCGCGTACGCCGAGGGTGGGCATCGGCTGCTGCGCGGCGGCGCCCTCGTCTTCGAGAACGACCGCGTGACGTTCGTCGGACGATCCTTCACCGGATCCGTCGATCGGCGCATCGATGCGGTCGGCAAGCTCGTCATCCCCGGCCTCGTCAACATTCACTGTCACGCCGACGTGGAAGCGGGCGGGCGACTGATCGCCGACATCGGCCGGCGCGATTTCTTCCACACCGGCTTCCTCAACTACTACTCGGCGAAGAAGGGCGTGAAGCCGCTCGGGCCACGCCAGGACCCCGACATCGGCGGACGCTTCGCGCTGGCCGAGATGTTGAGGAACGGCTGCACGACCGTGGTCGACATCGTCGCCACCGCCGAGTCCCACGCGAGAATCGCCGGCGAGCTGGGCCTGCGGGCGTTCTTGAGCCCGACCTACCGCTCGGCCGATTACTGCGTGAGCGAGACGGGCCAGCTCTATTACGAGCACGACGAGGCCGGGGGCCTGGCCGGGCTGGATCGCGCGAAGGCGTTCATCGGCAAGCACGCCGGCTCGTACGAAGGCCGCATCCAGGGGATGCTCTTTCCGTATCAGGTCGACACCTGCAGCCCGGCGCTCCTGCGCGCCACCCGCAAGGCGGCCGACGAGCTGGGCGTCGGCATCGAGATCCACGCCGGCCAGAACCTGCTCGAGTTCCACGAGATCCTGCGCCGCCACACGATGACGCCCATCGAGTACCTGGCCGACACCGGACTGCTCGCGCCCGGCGCCATCGTCGGTCACTGCATCGTGAACACCGCCCATCATCTCGCCGCGGTGCCGGCCGGGCGGGATCTCGAGATCCTCGCTCAAAGCGGCGCTTCGGTCGCCCACTGCCCGCTCGTGTTCGCCCGGCGCGGTAACGCGCTGGAGTCGTTCGCAAAGTTCCGGAAGGCCGGGATCAATGTCGGCCTCGGCACCGACACCTACCCGCGCGACCTCATCAGCGAGATGCGCTGGGCGTCCAACCTCTGCAAGATCGTCGAGAACGACTTCACGCTCGGCACCGCCGCCGACGTCTTCACGGCGGCCACCCTCGGCGGGGCTCGCGCGCTGCGCCGCGACGACCTGGGCCGGCTCGCGCCGGGAGCGAAGGCCGACATCGTGCTGATCAACATGCGGAGCTTCCGGATGGGCCCCTATCGGGACCCGATCAAGGCGCTCGTACAGTGCGGGACGTCGGATGACGTCGATCAGGTGATCGTCGACGGCGAGACGCGCGTCGAGGACGGTCATGTCGTGGGCCTCGACGAGGCGAGGTTGCTGGCCGAGGCTCAGGCCGAAGCGGATCGCTTGTGGGCGACCGTTCCCGAGTGGCACTGGCAAGGGCTGACGGCCGACCAGCTCTCGCCGCAGTCGTTTCCACCGCTGACGACCGACCTCGGGCGATGACCCATCACGGGGAGAGCCGATGGGCATGACCGCATCGAGTGTCCCGGCCGAGCGGGTGCGCAGCGGCCGCTGGCTCGTCGTGGCCGCGATGGCGGTGCCGCTCCTCATGCTCACTATCGACGCGTTCGGCCTCACCGTCGCCCTGCCCGCCATCGGGCACGCGCTCGACACGACCACCACGACGCTCGCGTGGGTCTTCAACGCGTTCCTCTTCACCTTCGCGGCTCCGCAGATCGCCGCCGGCCGCCTGGCCGATACGTTCGGCCGCCGCCGGGTGGTCTTGCTCGGGCTGATCGCGTTCATCGCCGGCTCGATCGCGGCCGGCACCGCGCAGTCGATCGGCTGGCTGATCGCCGCCCGTGCGCTCCAGGGCCTGGGAACCGCGCTCAGCTTCGTCGCCTCGCTCGCGATCGTGAGCAACGCCTTCCCGCCGGCCGACCGCGGCCAGGCGATCGGCATCTGGGCGGCGGCCGGCACGATCGGCCAGTCGCTGGGGCCGCTCGTCGGCGGCGTGCTCACGGAAAAGCTCAGCTGGCGCTGGTTCTTCTTCGTGAACGTGCCGCTCGGCATCGTCGCCATCCTGCTGACCCTGTACGTCGTCGAGGAAAGCCGCGACGAGTCGGCGCCGCGCCGCTTCGATCTGCGCGGCTTCGTGACGCTGACCTTGGGACTGGTGCTGGTTGTGCTCGGCGTGCAGACGAGTGGCCAGAGTGGCTGGGGCTCGCCGCTCGTGGTCGTCAGCGTGCTGGCGGGCCTGGCGGCGATCGCGCTGTTCCTCATGCTCGAGCCGCGCGTGCGGACGCCACTGATCGAGTTCGCGCTGTTCCGGAACCGCGTCTTCATGGGCACGCTGCTCATCCACTTCAGCTGGAACTGGGTGTGGAGCGTCTTCATGTTCCTCCTCACGCTCTATCTCCAGCACGTGCGCGACCTCAGCCCGCTGCAGACGGGCGTTCTCTACCTGGGCTTCGCGCTGCCGTTCGTCATCGGGTCGTCGGTCGCGGGCAAGGTCGGCGCGCGGGTCGGTGAGCGAATGCAGATCCTGGGCGGTATGAGCCTCGGTGTGCTCGGCAGCCTGATCTTCGCGCTGCTCGCGGAGCAGGCGAGTTACGCGCTGATCGTCCTCGGCTTCGTCGCCCTCGGGGTGGGCGGAGCCCTCTCCTACAACGCAGCCACGTCGCTCGGGATGGCCTCCGTGCCGGACGCGAAATCCGGCGAGGCGTCGGGCATTCAGAACACGGTCCTCCAGCTCGGTGCGGTGTTCGGTCTGGCCGCCGGCACCGCCGTGTTCAAGGCGATCGAGAACCAGCGCGTGTTGGCCTCGCTGGAGCGGGCGGGTGCGCGACTGAGCCAGAGCGATCGCGGAGAGCTCGCGGGTCTCCTGTCGGGGTCGGACGCGGCCCAGCAGCGGCTTGGGACGCTGGCGCCGGCGGTGGCCGGCCAGATCGAGCGCATCGTCAACGGCGCATTCATGGATGGGCTCCACGCCGCGATGACGCTGTCCATCGCCGTGGCCGTGCTCGGTGTGGCTTCGGCGCTGCTGCTGCGCGGCAACGCGGCCCCGGCGAAGCGCTGAACCTCACGCCCGACTTCGGGCGATGCACTCTCATGGGGAGATCGCGATGACGATCACACGCAGTGCATTCGGGGCCGGTCTGGTCGTATCGCTCGTGCTGTCCTGTGCGGCGGCGATCGCCGCGGAGGTCGATGGCGGGCGAATCATCGCCGCCGACAAGGAGCCTCAGAACTGGCTGAGCCACGGACGGACGTATGGGGAGCAGCGCTTCAGCCCGCTGGCGAAGATCACGACGGCCAACGTGGGCCAGCTCGGTCTCGCGTGGTCGCACGACATCGCGAGCCGAACCGCGCGCGGCGTGGAGGCCACGCCGATCGTGGTCGACGGCGTGATGTACACGACGGGCGCCTGGAGCCACGTGCCTGGAGCCACGTGCTCGCCCTCGACGCCAGGACCGGCAAGCTCCTGTGGGAGTTCGATCCGCAAATCTCCGGAGCGTACGGCGCCAAGGGATGCTGCGACGTGGTCAACCGCGGCGTCGCCGTCTGGGCGGGCAAGGTCTACGTCGGCGCCTTCGACGGCCGGCTGATCGCGCTCGATGCGAAGACGGGCAAGAAGGTGTGGGAGACGCTCACCGTCGACCAGTCGCAGGACTACACCATCAGCGGCGCGCCCCGAGTCGTGAAGGGCAAGGTGATCATCGGCAACGGAGGCGCCGACTTCGGCGTGCGCGGGTACGTCTCGGCCTATGACGCCGAGACCGGCACGATGGCCTGGCGCTTCTACACGGTGCCCGGCAACCCGAAGGACGGCTTCGAGTGGCGCGACGCTGCCGCCGCTCCTCACCGTCAAGCGGCCGTTCAACCCGCCGGCGCTGACCGCGTCGAAGGAAGCGCTGGAGCAGGGAGGGGCGTTGTATCGCAGCTACTGCACGAGGTGCCACGGCCACGCGACGGTGGCCGGTGGCGTCGTGACCGATCTGAGGTACTCGGCCATGCTCGGCTCCCCCGAGGCCTACCGGGCGGTCGTGCTCGACGGCGTCCTCATGCGCAACGGCATGATCTCGTTCTCCGATTTCTTGAAGCCGGACGACGTGGAGGCGATTCGCGCCTACGTGATCGAGCAAGCTCACCGCGAGCAGAAGCGGTTGAGTCAGTAAATCCCCAGGTGCTGGTGGAGCTCGGCGACGCGGAGGCGGACCTCGGCCGCCGCGCCCTCGAGGACGACGCGCCCGCTGTTGAGGATGACGATGTCGTCGGCGACGTCGAAGACCAGCTTGGGGTTCTGCTCCACGAGGACGATGGAGAGCCCCTCGGCCTTGAGGCGACGGATCGTCGCCATCACCTCGGCCACGATCTGCGGCGCCAGTCCTTCCGAGGGCTCGTCCATCAGCAGCACCCGGGGGTTCGCCATCAACGCGCGGGCGATCGCGAGCATCTGCTGCTCGCCGCCCGAGAGCGAAGCGGCGATCTGGTGCCGGCGCTCGCTCAGGCGTGGGAAGAGCGCCGACACGGTGTCGAGCGTCCACAGCATCGGCAGGTCACCGCGCGGCCGGCGTCCGGCCACCGCGAGATTCTCGCGCACGGTGAGGCTCTTGAAGACCCGGCGGCCCTGGGGCACGAGCGCGACGCCGTGGGCGGCGATCGCCTCCGGGGCGCGCCCGGTGACGGTCCGGCCGTAGACCGACACCACGCCGTGTCGCGGCGGCAGCAGGCCCACGACGACGTTCAGCGACGTCGACTTGCCCGCGCCGTTGCGGCCGAGCAAGCCGAGCAGGCGGCCCTCGGGGAGCCGCAACGACACGCGGTGGAGCACGTGGCTGTCGCCGTAGAACGCGTCGACCTCGCTCAGCACGAGCGCGTCACTCGACAAGATAGATCTCCCGCGTGCGCGGGTGGGCGACGACCTCACCCCGCGTGCCCTCGACGACCACCTGGCCGAAGTGCAGCACGGTGATCCGCTCGGCGAAGTCGAGCGCGACGTCCATGTCGTGCTCGATCATGACGATCGTCACGTCGCGGGGGATGCCGCTGACGAGGGCCAGCACGTCACGCCGCTCCTCGAGCGAGAGCCCGGCGAACGGCTCGTCGAGCAGGAGGACCCGGGGATTCTGGGCGAGCGCCATGGCGATCTCGACGCGGCGCCGCTCGCCGTAGGACGTCTGGGCGAGCGGGCGCTCGGCCAGGTGATCGAGCGCCACACGGGCCAGCACGTTCCTGGCCTGAGCGATCAGCGCCGGCTGTCCATCGAGCCTGATCAGCGGGTTCCAGCGCAGCTTCGACAGCCCGAGCAGCGACAGCGTGACGTTGCGTAACAGCGTGTCGCGCGGAAAGAGCGTGATGATCTGGTAGGTGCGCGCGATGCCGAGATGCGGGCGCCGGTGGCTCGGCACGCGCGTGATGTCCCGGCCGAAGAGCGTGATGGAGCCGGCGTCGGGCGAGAGCTCACCGGTGATGAGGTTGAAGAGCGTCGTCTTGCCCGCGCCGTTCGGCCCGATGATCAGACGGCGCTCGCCCGGCTCGACGGTGAGGTCGACGGCGTCCGTCACACGGAGGCCGCCGAACGACTTCTGGAGCTTCTGCACGGAGAGCGCGGCCATCGTCGGCGGTCGCGATTATCGTGCGTCGCGTCGTCGATGTCGAACAGGAGCCTATTGCGCCCATCGATCCCCTGTCGGACAGAATCGTATGACGGATGACGAATTGACCTACTTGACCGTGCTCTCTATAGTCCGTGCGCTCACCGCGGGAGTTCGGGCTCCCAATTCGAGGGCGGTCGGCCTGGGAGGGCCCGATGGAACTCACACGACGAGATCTTCTTCGCTGGGGAATCGTGCTCGGAGGTGGCGCGGCGCTGTCGAGCGGGCAGCGCGTTTTGCAGGCGGCCAACCTGCCGGAGAGCCCGCCGACCAGACCGTTCGTCGTCGAATTGACGAAGGCCAACGGTGGGATTCCTGCGACCGCCCAGCCGGTGAGGCCCTTCGCCACCCAGGCCGACCCGGCGGACTGCGTGAACGTGGACGGAACCACGGCGTTCCACGTTCACGGGCCGCGCACCGTCCCCGACAATACCGAGTTCTTCCTGATTCACGAACAGAATACGCAGCACTCGTTCCATCCCGACCTGCCCCTGAACGACCTGTGGGGTTATGACGGCAAGGTCCCCGGTCCGACGTTCGTCGCAAGGAGCAGGAGCTTCCCGCCTCCGGGCGGAGGAAGGGCGCAGCTCGTCAGGTTCGTCAACGATCTGGTGGAGGGGCGGCTCGACATCGGAGAGCCCATCACCGCCATTCATCGGCATGGGGGCTTCCAGAACCCCGAGGACGACGGCTACCCGCTGGACACGTTCTGCTTCAGGGAGTCGCGAGACTATTTCTATCCGAACCGAGCGGAGGGCGGCCTCCTGCAGAACGAGCACTCGACGATGTGGTACCACGACCACGCCATCGACATCACTGCCGAGAACGTCTATCGGGGGCTCGCCGGGTTCTACGTTTCCTTCAACACCCTCGACACCGGGAACGAGACGGACCCGCCGCCGGCGCTGGGTCTGCCGAGCGGCGATTTCGACATCGGCCTCGTTATCCAGGACCGGCTGTTCGACCGCAACGGCTTTCTCGTCTACGACAATTTCGACCACAACGGTTTTCTCGGCGACAAGTTCCTGGTGAACGGCAAGATCCAGCCGTTCCTGAAGGTGCAGCGCCGCAAGTATCGCTTCCGGATCCTGAACGGCTCGAGCGCTCGCGTCTACCAGCTTTTCCTGAGCAACAATCAGCCCTTCGTCGCGATCGCGACGGACAGTACGCTTCTCGAGCGCCCGGTAACCGTCCAGAACTTCCGCCTCGCGCCGGCCGAGCGCGTGGAAGTGGTCATCGACTTCACGTTCGCCCCTGACGAAGTGTTCCTGGTGAACCGCCTGCAGCAGACCGACGGCCGCAAGCCGGATAAGCTCGTGGATCCCGGCACCCCGCTTCTCAAATTCGTCGTGGCCAAGAACGCCGTCCGGGATCCGAGCCGGGTGCCCAGGATCCTTCTGCCTGTGACCGAAGGTCCCGCGCAGCTGCTTCCGCAGGTCAGGGTCCAGCGCCGGTTCGAGTTCAACCGCTCCAATGGAGCGTGGCAAATCAACGGAGAGTTCTTCGACGAGAACCGCGTCGACGCCCGGCCCAGGGCCGGCGAGCCAGAGATCTGGATTCTCGAATCGCCCGGCGGCTGGGTCCACCCCGTGCACATTCATTTGAGCGACTTCTTCATCCTGTCGCGCGACGGCAAGAGGCCGCCGGTGCTCGAGCAAGGGCGCAAAGACACGGTGCTCATCGGCGGCGATGTCGCCCGGGAGACGAGGATTCTCATCGAGTTCGAGGACTCCAGGGAAGTTCCGAGGGCGGGCGATCGGCTCCGCTACGTCTTCCACTGCCACAACATCGAGCACGAGGACATGCGGATGATGAGCCAGTTCGAGGTCCAGACGTGAGACTGCGGCTGACGGTCCTGAGCGTCGTGCTGCTGCTCGGCGTGGTCGGGGGCGGGTGCTCCGAGCGCCCGCCCACCAGCCCGACCTTGCCCTCGGCGCCGCCGTCACCGAGCAAGACACCAGCTCCGCATCCTACTGATCGACAGGTCGCGATCCGCGATCAACATCTGCTCAACATCAAGCTCACGACCCACGAGGGACGGGCGGTCCGTTTCTACGACGACCTCGTCAAGGGCAAGGTCGTCGCGATCAACTTCATGTTCACCACCTGCGGGAACTCCTGTCCCCTGAGCACCGTGCATCTGGCCGAGGCGCAGAAGCTGCTCGGCGAACGGGCCGGGCGGGACGTCACGTTCCTGTCGATCACGCTCGACCCCGAGCACGACACACCCAGGGTGCTGCAGGCATACGCGAAGGCCTACGGCGTGGGCCCGGGCTGGTACTTCCTCACTGGAAACAAGGACGACATCGAGCGGCTGAGGCGAAAGCTCGGTGTCTACGATCTCGACCCGATCGTGGATGCCGATCGCAATCAGCACTCCGGGATCGTCGTGCTCGGCAACGAGCCGCGAAGGCGCTGGAAAGCAGTCTCGACGCTCTCGAAACCCGTCCGCATCCGCCAGGCCATCGAGCGGACGATTCTTCCACCCAACAAGTGGCCCAGAGGCGCGGCCGTCGTGAACGAAGCGCCTTACGAGGTGAGAGATGTCGTCGAGCCCGTCGACCTGTCTGCGCTTCCCCCGCGCGACTGAAGACCACGGCGGGCACGGAGCCTCGATAGGAGGAAGACGTATAACGAGCGATCAATTGATCCCCATTGGCCGGGCTCTCTATAGTGCATGTGCCTGGTGAGGGAAGCCTGGGAGGGTTTCATGCGATTCAGTGTGCGCGGCTATCTGTCATCGGCCCTTCTCGGTGCTCTGCTGGTTGCGCAATCGCTCGCGCTTCTCGTTCCCACGATCGCAGGTGGAAAGGGTGGAGTCCCGCCGCCGAACCCGGGGTTGCCCGTTCTCTCCTCCGTCTCGTTCACTCCGGCCATCGTGCCGGGAGGTAGTCCGGCAACCGGCACGGTCAAGTTCGGATCGGTCACCGACGGCGCAGTTGTCACGCTGTTCAACAGTAATCCGGCCGTCGTCACCGTCCCAACCGAGACGGTCGTCAACGGGGGGCAATCGAGCGGCGCCTTCCCGGTGACGACGAGGTTCGTGACAACGACCACCGTGGTTACCATCATGGCCACGGCCTTCGGCGTGAATCGAATGGCCACGATCA
>Ga0209056_10006578_pt1 | contig 12007 bp, 8 predicted proteins | sample GraSoiAngelo_114_FD_185876 | JGI IMG/M metagenome (GOLD analysis project Ga0209056, IMG submission 185876) | Grasslands soil microbial communities from the Angelo Coastal Reserve, California, USA - 14_0903_13_40cm (SPAdes) (version 2) | ecosystem: Environmental > Terrestrial > Soil > Grasslands ... | reverse complement strand
TCGCTGGCGGCTCCTCGTCGACCCGCTCGACGGCACGCGCGGCCTCATGTATCAGAAGCGGAGCGCCTGGGTGCTCACCGGCGTCGCACCGAATCGCGGTACGGCGACGCGCCTCTCCGACATCGTGCTCGCGGTGCAGACCGAGATCCCACTCTTGAAGCAGCATCTCTCTGACCAGCTTTGGACGGTACGCGGCGGAGGGATGCAGGCGCGACGCCGCAATCGATTGTCGGGCACCGCGGAGCCGCTCACGTTGCACCGCTCACGGGCCGACACGATCGCGCACGGGTTCGCGACGCTCGTGCGATTCTTTCCCGGCGCGCGGGACATCCTGGCCGCCATTGATGACGAGATCGTTCAGACGCTGGTGCAACCGGAGCCGCGGCGCGCGGCGTGCTTCGAGGACCAGTATGCGTCCACGGGTGGCGAGCTGTACGAGCTGATGGCCGGCCACGACCGCTTCATCGCCGATCTGCGGCCGCTGGTGAATGCGGCCGGTCTGTGCTGCCATCCGTATGATCTGTGCACCGCGCTGATTGCGCTCGAGGCGGGTGTGATCCTCACCGATGCCGCGGGGGCGCCGCTCGATGCACCATTCGACTTGACCAGCGACGTGGCGTGGGTCGGATACGCCAACGACAGCCTGCGCCGCGCGATCGAGCCCGTGCTGCAAGGCGCGCTGCACCGCCGCGGTTTATTAAACCCGGGCTGAGAGCCCGGGCTCGGCGTCTCAGGGCGCGTCAAAACAGACCCGAACAAGGCACCTGTTAATGAACTGGTTCCAACCCGCGCTCGATCTGCTGCAGCGGTTGCCCTCCGAATCCGATGCGCGCCTCCACCGTTTCTTTTCTACCGAACGCCCCGTTGCTATCGCGCGCGCACCGGGCCGGCTCGACGTGATGGGCGGGATCGCGGACTACAGCGGCGCGCGGGTCCTCGAGTTGCCGCTGGCATGCGCGACCTTCGCGCTAGTCCAAGCGCAGCAGAGACGGAATTGCGACATCGCCACCCGCCGCGCGGAGAGGTGGGAGTTCTTCAGCATCGAGTTGCCGCTGGCCGAGCCTGCGGAGCTCGCCGCGTGGTTCCGAAACCACGAGACCGAGCAGTGGGCGAGCTACGTCGTGGGCGTCGTACAGGCTTTGCTCGCAGGGAGCGCCGCCTCGGGTGGACACCGGATCCTCATCGACTCGAGCGTGCCAGAAGGCAGAGGGGTGGCCTCGTCGGCCGCGCTGGAAGTCGCCGTCGGCGCCGCGGTTGCGACGAGCCTCGGGATCGACATCGGTGCCGCGGAGCTGGCCGCGCTCTGTCAGACAGTGGAGAACCAGGTCGTCGGCGCGCCGTGCGGAATCATGGATCAGATGACCAGCGCCTGTGGCAAGCGCGACCGCCTGCTGCAGCTCCGGTGCCAGCCGGGCACCATCGAAGGCTACGTCGAGATTCCATCCGGCTTCCGATTCTACGGCATCGACTCCGGACTCAGTCATGCCGTCTCGGGAGCAGCCTACGGAACGGTACGCACCGCGGCGTTTATGGGCTGTCGGATGCTCGCAGCCGAAGCCGGGTTCGCGGGCCGCTATCTCGCCAATCTCACGCCGGCGGAATTCGCGCGATTCAGCAGCCGTCTGCCGGAAATGATGTCGGGTGCCGAATTCCTTGAGCGTTTTGGCGGCATCAGCGATACCGCGACAGTTGTACTCCCCGATCGACGCTATCCTGTCCGGCGCGCGGCGCAGCACCCGGTCGAGGAACAAGACCGCGTGGACCGATTCGCGAGGCTGCTTGCCGACCTATCGCAACGTCCGAACAGCGCGACGGAGATCGGCCGTCTCATGTACGGCTCCCACGACAGCTACAGCGCGTGCGGACTCGGCAGCGACGGCACGGATCGGTTGGTGGAGCTCGTCAAGGCTTTTGGTCCGGAGCGAGGGTTATTCGGGGCGAAGACCACGGGTGGCGGCAGCGGCGGGACCGTAGCCGTGTTTGGTAGGAGCGACGCCGAGAATTTGGTGCGGGAGATAGCGGCCCGTTACGGGGCGGAGACCAGCCGCGAAACGCGTGTCTTCACCGAGTCCGGGCCCGGAGCAGCGGAGACCGGTGTGTTGCTGCGTTAGGGAAGGAGGCGACTGGCAACCAGCTTCATGACACCGTGCCCCGGGTCTTCCCCGGGTTGGCTCAGTGTTTTCCCCGATTTCTCGCGGTGTGGGACCAATGCCACATTGCCGCTCATGGCTCCTCGCACGCCCTTCTCCCGTCCTCCGCTGGTGCTCGCCGTCAGCGTTGAGGGCACATGGCTCAGGCAGGCGCTTGCCAGCCTCCTCAGGCCGCAGGGCTATCGGGTCCAATTCGCGTCAAGCGGTCGTGAACTCCTGGAGCGGGCGGCGGCAGTGCGGCCGGACATCGTCGTGCTGGATACGGAGCTCCCGGATCTCGACGCGGTGTCCGTGTGCCGCACGCTGCGTCAGAATCGCGCGGCGTGGGACATGCCGGTCATGATGATCACGTCGCTATCGGCGACGGAGGGGCAGCGCCGCGCCGGGCTCGAGGCGGGCGCCTGGGATTACTTGAGCGTCGTGCTGAGTCCGGAGGAACTGACGTTGAAGCTCGACGCGATGGCCCGCCTCAAGCTCGACCTGGAGCGCGCGCTCGAGCACAGCTCCTTGGACCCGGTGAGCGGGCTGTACACCCGTCGCGGGCTCGAGCGACGCGCGCGCGAACTCGCCGCGGACGCGCTCCGCCGCCGCTCGCCGCTCGCCTGTGTGGCACTCGGCATCGAGCCGGATCCTAAGGGCGCGCCCGCGCGCACCGCCGCCCTGCCCGGTGCCGTCGCGTACGCCGCCACAGTGCTGCAAGCGAGCGCACGCGCATCAGACGCGATCGGGGATCTCACAGAAGGTGCCTTCGCGGTGCTCGCACCTGCCACGCCGCCTGAGCACGCTCTGAGCATGGCGCGGCGGCTGTCGCGAGTGATCGAGACGGCCGGACCCCGGCCCGCCGGCGTGCCGCCGCTGCGAGTCCACGCCGGCTACGAAGCCGCGGCCAACGTGCATGAGACGCCCATCGAGCCGGTGAGTCTGATCGAGCATGCGGGCGCGGCGCTCATCCAAGCGCGCGCCGCGGGACCGGGTGAGCGAATTCGGGCCTACCGGGCGTAGAGCGACGGTTAGCCGCTCCGTCCAAATTGGCGCGTGTACTTCACAATCAGCGACCGGGCTTGCGGGCGATTCCACTGGAAGAAGCCGTCCGCTTCCTGTCCCTCGTTGACGACGACGAACAATCCAGTGCCGGCCGTGCTGAGCCACCCGAACCGCGCGTTGGCGGTCCAGGCGCGCGCCTGGTTGCTGTACTGCACGAGCGTCTGGAACATGATGCGGGGCGTAAAGAAGTACGCGATGCGCGGCGCGATCAGGACGCGCGTGAAGTTCCCCTGATCCAGGCGCACATCGTTGTACTCGACGCGGAGGGAAGTCGTGAGGGAGCTGGCGTGTCGCGCGGCGAGCGTCGCGCTGCCGCCGCGCCGCGTCCCATCGTAGAACCCGCCCACGTCGAGGCGCAGCTCAAGCGACAGCGGCGCGCTCGGGTTCGTCGCAAGGTCCCAACCGACCGAGGTGTAGTCGTACGAGCCCACCGGGAGCGTGACGTTACTCGCGATCGCGAACGGCTGCTGCAGTCCCTGGTGCTCGACGTTGACTTCAGGACCGAAGCGGCCGCCGTTCGCAAGCTCCACTTCGCCCAGATCGAGGTGGATCCGCCCCTCTTGCCAGTACCCGTCCAGCCTGTAGTAGCCGCGGTAGTTCACGTGCGGGATCCACTGCTTGAGCAACGGTATGCTCGGCACGCGCTTCTTCCACATGACGGCAGCTTCGTAATAGCGATAGCCGCCGCGGCGATTGAGGAAGCCGACTTGAGGATCGAACGCGCTCCCTACCTGGATGACACGCGCGACGTTACTCCAGGAGCCGGTCTCGTAGCCTAGCCGCGCGCTGTACGCAGCGGCGTCACCGTCGGGACCAGGGATCGCAGACGCCGAGCCCCACCAATCGATCGTCCACGCGTCGCGAATGCCGATCCGCCCATCCACGGCGTAGACGCGGTTCCAGTCCCCAGAATTCCCGGTCGCCAGGCGCTGCACGGCGATGAGGCCGACACGCGACCGGGCCGCAAGCTCGCGCTGCAGGCGCACCACCGAATAGCCTTGATGCTCGGTGAAGATCTCCAAACCACCGACGGTGAATGGACCGATGCGTCCCGTGAGCCGCCCACCGCCGACAATCGGCACGGGCTGGCCGAGGGTGTCAATGCCGATGCGGCGGGTGAAAAACAGATCGACCGCCTGGGGTGTGCCGGCCGAGAAGATGCCGGCATTCTCGAGAAAGAACGGCCGCTTCTCCGGAAAGAACAGCGGAAAGCGCGTGAGATTCGTGCGCTGCTCGTCCACCTCGACCTGCGCGAAATCGGTGTTGTACGTGAGGTCGAGCGTGAGACTCGGCGTCACGCCGTACTTGACCTCGCCGCCAAGCTCCCCGCGCTCCCGAGCCTCCGGATCGATCGTGTAGTTGCGCTCTACGCCGGTGAGCGCATATGGCGTCACCGTCCACACGCGCTGCGACGGCACATGAACACTTTCCAGCCTCCCCGCGTGCGACACCTTCATCAGACTGAACTGGCGCGGGATGAAAGACCAGAACGATTCCTCGTTCTTGCGGCGGATCGAGCGCACGAGATTGAGTCCCCACGTCTGCACCTCGCCGGACCCATATCGCAACGTCGTAAACGGAATGCGGAACTCAGCGTACCAGCCTGCCGAGTCGACCGACGTGGCGACGGTCCACGTGCCGTCCCAATTGAGGTTGAACCCTCCGAGGGCACCGGACACGGCACGCGTCTGGCCTGCCAACTGCAGCCCGCCGCCTTCGCCCTCGTTGACGACCTGCGCGTCGTACTCGATGCCGGCCGGTGTGGTTGTGAAAACGAAACCGTTCTGCCGATCGTGATAAGTATCGAGGAGGATGCCGAAGTAATCGCTCTTCGAGATGTCGCCGTCGCGCACCTTCTCCCCCGCGACGACCCCGCCGTGATCCGAGTCGTAGAGCCAGGCGCCGACGTACAATGCCTGGCCGTCGGTAATGATGCGGACTTCAGTGCGTTCGGTGACCGGCTGACCTTCATGCAGCTCGCGCTGCACGAAGCCGGCGAGTGGTTCGACCGTCTGCCAGACGGGGTCGGTCAGACGGCCGTCGATGATCGGCGGCGTGGCGACGACGTGCGCGCGAGCGCTGGGATCGGAGGCTCCCTGGGTGGCGGACAGGGAGCTCGATACCAGTAAAGCCAGGACGGAAGCAAGGCCGAAGGGGCCTCTAGTGCGACGGGTCACTACGCAACAGTTTGCGCTGCTCGAGACGAACGAGCAACATCGGCTTCCAGGAGTGCGCATGAACGACCCCACCCGCCGCGAGTTCCTCCAAACCACCGCTGCCATCGGACTCGGCATGGCGTTGACGCCCCCGCCCGACATATCGCCGGCCCAGACACCAGCGCCCGGCCCCGGCACTCTGTTCGCTGCACCGCCTCTCGAGCGGGTGCGCATCGGCTTCGTGGGCGTCGGCGGTATGGGAAGCGTGCACGTCGCCAACTTGCTCAAGATCGAAGGCGTCGAGCTCAAAGCCATCTGCGACATCGTCGACTGGAAGGTCGCGCGTGCGCAGGACATGGCGGTCGCGGCGGACCAACCGAAGCCCGTGGGCTACTCGCGCGGGCCGCGCGACTTCGAGCGCATGTGCGCCGAACAGGTGCTCGACCTCGTGTACACGGCTACGCCATGGGAGTGGCATGTGCCGGTGCTGCTCGCCGCGATGAAGAACGGCAAACACGCGGCCACCGAGGTCCCCGCGGCGATGACGGTGGACGATTGCTGGCAGCTCGTCGAAACCGCCGAGCGGCTGAAGAAGCATTGCCTGATGATGGAGAATTGCTGCTACGATCGCCGTGAAATGCTGGCTTTGAACCTGGTGCGCAAGGGCGTGCTCGGTGAAGTCCTCCACGGCGAATGCGGGTACCTACACGACCTGCGGAGCATCAAGTTCTCGAAGGAAGGGGAGGGCTTGTGGCGGCGCGCGTGGTCGCAGGCCCACGACGGCAATCTCTACCCCACCCACGGCCTGGGGCCCATAGCCCAGTGCATGGACATCAATCGCGGCAACCGCTTCGACTTCCTCGTGTCCATCAGCTCAAACCATCGCGGCCTGGAGCAATACGCCGCCGAGCATTTCGCCGACCAAGACCCGCGGCGTCATGAAGCGTACAAGCTGGGCGACGTCAACACGACGCTCATCCGCACCGTCAAGGGCCAGACGATCTTTCTCAGCCACAACACCAACAACGCCCGGCCGTACAGCCGCATCAACCTGGTGCAAGGCACCAAGGGCATCATTCAAGGATGGCCCGATCGGATTTACGTCGAAGGCCGGAGCCCCGAGGATGAGTGGGAGCCGCTCGACCGCTACTACACGGAATTCGAGCATCCGCTGTGGAAGTCCGAGCGCGCGCAACACGCGACTGCCGGGCACGGCGGCATGGATTTCCTCGAGGATTGGCGGCTGATCGAAGCCTTGCGCCGGGGCTTACCGACCGATCAGAACGTTTACGACGCCGCGGCGTGGAGTGCCATCGTGGAGTTGACCGAGCGCTCTGTCGCGGCCCGCGGGAAGTCGCAGGATGTCCCCGACTTCACCCGAGGCGCGTGGCAGCGCACTCCGCCGCTCGGGATCGTCGAAGCATAGCTAGCGGAGACAGCCGATCCGAGTCTTGGCCACGACCACATCGTCGAACCACACGGTTCCAGCGCTCGCGTCCGTGATGTAGTTCTGCAGCCAGATGTGGTTCAGTTTCAGCGCCGCGCTGCTCCGGAACTGGATGTCCAACGGGCCCGGCAAAGTCGGCGAGTAGTTGCATTGCGAGCCATCGGCCCCAGCCGGGCAGTAATGGTCCTGCACCCAATACCCGTTCGCACCGGCCTCGGGAAACCGCTGGACGAGGACGTCATTCTTCCACACTTCTAGCGCGGCCCCTGCGGCCGATCCCATGTCGGTGTTGAGGTTGGCGTGCACCTCGACGCACGCCCACCAGTCGTCCTCGACCGTGAAGCCGTTCCGGCTCACGAGGGCGTTCCCCCAGTATGCGCCGCCGCAGCTCGAGCACGTGTGCATCTTCATCCAGTAGTTGTAGAAATCGAAGTGCAGGTTTGGAGAGGCACCCCACACTGGCTCTAGTGCGAAGGAGACGCGGTCGTCACCGACAGGCCTAATCCCCGCCTGCGGGTTGGGCCAGTTACTGGGAGGGTTGTAGCCCCCCAACCAAACGCCTGTGTGATGCCACGGAGCGCCAGCCTGATACTTGACGTACCAGCGCACGTACAGCTCATCGAATCCGGATCCGTCGGGTTTGAGCAGCTTCTTGTACAGGTCGGTGGCGCTCCCGGTTGAGCCACCGGATGTGAGCCTCATTGAGGCCGCACCGCAGCTCTGCGACGGCTTGTCGGCGACCAGCGCCATGCTGCCCGGGTTCTGGTAGGCGTTGTAGCGCGCCGTTATTGCCGCCACCGAGCCTGCTTCGAAGTCTTCGTGCCAGACCACATCAGGATCTGCGCCTATTCCCTGATCGCAGGGGTAGCGGTCGGCCAAAAGGCTGCCCGAAGGCTTGTTCATCTCCGAGCAGGCTGCGAGCCACAGCGAGGCTCCCAGGAGGATCCGCCCGCGGCATGGGTGTGTCATGAACAATGTTTAGCTCTGGGGTGCCGCGGATGACGGTGACAAGTCTCACGCACCGCCGGGCAACGGGGACGAAGCCCCCGCGCGCCTGGGTGATCTTGCAGAGTGTCGTGAGACGGTCTAACGTCTGCACGGACAATTCACCAGGGCATGCCGTGTCGGACGCCGTCAAATCGCGCTACGTCATCCAGCTCGAGCGGCCGGGCGAGCGGGTGGACATGGAATTTGTCCGCGCGCTGCTGGGCGATACTGGGGTCGAGCTGGACGCCGGATACGGGCCGATCCCCGTCAACCCCGGCCTCGGGCGCTTCGTCGTGCGCGGCTTCGCATCACCCGAGGCTCGCGCGGTCGCCGAGCGGATCCCCGGCGTCAGGTTTTTTGCCGACGCCCTGCAAGAGCCGGCCGGCTGACTCGTTTGGGACGCTTCGTGCCGAGGCCGAGCGCGCGAATCGCGGCCGCCGCGTCGATCACCCCGTAACCCAGGTCGTAGTCCCAGCCGCGCCTGGCCACGTCGCGGGCGCTGCGTTGCAGTGCGCCCTTGAGCTGCGCGGCCGTGAGCGCCGACGCAGGGAAACGCTGGCGCAACGCGGCGGCGACGCCCGCGGCCACGGGGCTTGCGGCCGACGTACCGCCGTCCACCGGCCAGACGCCCGAGCCCCTGAACTGGCTGAAGCCCGCGAGGTCCGGCTTGCGGGTGTGGAGCCCGCCCGGTCCCTGCGACGAATAGCCGAGGCGTCGATCGGTGACCGTGACGGCGGCGACGGTGACGACGTCGGGATGGGAATTCGCGCCGTGGATGCTCTGGCCCGGACCGGTGTCGGCGGTGCCGCAGCGGCCATCGGGGCAGGGCTTGCCGCAGTTCCCCGCGGCGAAGAACACGTCGGCGCCCGCCGCGACCAGGCTGCCGGTGATCTGATTGAACGGATGGTCGGGGTTGGCGCTGTAGTTCTCGGGCGAGCCTATGCTCGCGTCTTCGGAGCGGTCGAACATCCCCCAGCTGTTGTTCACCACCCAGCGGCCCGGATTCGCATTCACCTGTTCGATAAGGTCGGCGAAGGCGGCGATGGCGTCCGACAGGAACGCCGCCCATGTCCCCGCCTCCGTTCGCAGCAGCGCGTAGTCGTAGATCCTGGCCTCCGGCGCGGCGATGCGGACGTCGTAGGCCACCATTGTGCCGTGATCGGGCTTGGCCGAGCCCGGCACGTAGCCCGAACCGGGGGCCCAGCCGCCAGCCACGGGGATGCGGCTGCCGTCAATGCCGGTATCCACGATGGCCACACGCACGTTTTTCCCGGTGAGGCCGTGCGCGCGCAGGGCGGGCACGCCGAGCCGGCGCGCCACTTCGGCGGCCGTGCCGATGCCCGCTTGGCCACAATACGCGGAGGGGAACACGGACACGGCGGGGTCGGCGAACACGCCGACGACGTCCGTACCGCGCTCCCGACGCAGGCGGTGCACCGCCTCTTCGTCGTCGAAGATCGCGCGCACGGCGTAGCTGTCGATCGGCCCGCCGCCGGAGCGCCCATAGCGGAAACCGCGGGCGGCGGGCCGCTCCGCAGGTGAGCCCAGGCGGCCGGCAACGCGCACGGGATGGTAGGTGTCGTCGAGGGCGAAGCCCGCGACGTGAAGCAGCTTCTCCAGTTCCGCGCCGGCGAGGCCGAATGACCGGCTCCGCCAGGCGCGGTGCAACAACTCGCCCTTACCGACCAGCACGATACGCCGCGGCATCGGCGAACCTCCCGAGTGGCGTGGTCAGGGCGCTGGGGTCCCCATACCCGGAACTACGGCCAAGGATTCACCTCCGCCGCTTCGACCCGAGCACCGAATGCCTCACGATCCGGTCTGGAACGGTGTCCCCATGTCGCAGCGTGAAGACTGTTTTTCGCGTCAGCCCGAGATCGAGCTCCACCACGACATGACTGCGGTCGCGGGCGATCCGCCAGGCGCGTGACGCCTTGGGCGCACCGCCCCCCCCCGTCACCGCCCGAGCAGCGGTGACGACCTCCTCCGGCGGGTCGGCGATCACCGCCAGCTGCGCGCAGGTCGCACAGCGGCGGGATTGTTGCGTCAGATCGGCGGTGCACACCTGGCGGCCGCAATAGCCGCACGCCGCGCGATGCTGGGCGCAGGCGTGCTTGCCGCACACGGGGCACGCCTCCACTTCATCCGATGCGAATATCGCCGCCGCCTCTTCCGCGCACGCGGCCCGGTGCTCTCCGCAGACCAGGCGGCGGGTTGCGTCGGTGCGGTGCAGGTGGCGCGAGCAGTGCACGTGGCCATCCACCACGCACACGGCCTGATGCGCCGTGCAGACGGACTTGCTGCAGCTCGCGCATTGCGTCACCTCGTCCACGCCCACCGGCTCGTTGGTCCCCCCCTCGCAGTAGCGCACGCACGCGGTGCACAGCCGGCGGCTGCCCTTGGGCGCGTCGGGCCGGCTCTGCTGGGCGTGGCGATTGCAGACGAGCCGCCCGCAGCTGCCGCAGGCCTCGAGACACGCCGAGCAGGCGGCGTGGTCGCCCTCCGCGCAGACACCCTCGTGGGTCGAGCAGTGCTCCATCCGGCAGGACGGGCAGACGCGCGCGTGCTCCTCGCAGGCCGGCTGCTCATCCACGCGGCAGCTGGCGATGCCGTGATCGGCGCAGAAGTCCTCGGCGCACACGGAGCAGCGCGTCGAGCAGCCATCACAGGCGCAGTGCCCCTCCTCGTGCCGGCACACGACCAGCTCCGTGGGTGGGCGGCCACAATGCGGACACGCCACCACCCACGCCGCCGTTCCCGCGAGCGGCCGCTGAGCCGCGAGCTGGGCGCGGCGGCCATGCGTCGACTGTAGGTCCCACTCGACGCGCTGCACCAGCACGCGGGCCTCGACCAGCTGGAGCGGGTGCACGATCGCCTTGACCTGGTGCCGGCGCACCTCCTCCGTCCGGCGGCGCTCGTGCAGCGCGGTGATCGTACGTTCTTCTTCCGAGTCGGACTTGTCCGCGAGGATAGAGGCGAAGTACCGGTCGAGCCGATCGAGCTCCGTGGCGACCTGCGTTGCGGCGGCGACCTGCCGGGCGGCGACCCGCTCGGCACTCTTCTCCCGCAGGTTGCCGATGAGCAGTCTCAACAGCTCTTTGGCCTCGCGTGCCGGCACCCGATCAGCGTCGGGGATGGCGCCCGCGGCGGCGGGTTTGACGCGGCGCGCCTCGAGCTCCTGAAACAAGCGGGCCACGTCGTCTCTCGCGCGCGTGCCCGTCGACAGATCGAACACGTCGCTCTCGACCAGAGCCTCTTCGACCGCGGCGCCGGCGCGCAGCACGACGCGGGCGACGAGCCGTCCGATGGGATGCGCCGCCAGGCCCACACTCTTCTGCCGTGCCGTGCCATCCCGCACGGGAACGGGAGGCGCCACACTCGGTGCGACATCGTCGTCGTCCGCCGCGACGGGGACGGGCGGCGGGATCATACCGAGCGAGAGGCGGCCCGCCCGGGTGCGGATCGCCTCGATCAGATGCGTGAGAAAGGGGCTGCCGAGCACCGCGATCTCGGCGTCGGGGCTTCGCTCCAGAGCATCGAGAGACAGAGCCAACCGCACCGACGCGCGGCCCTCGAAGTGCGCCCGCTCGTCGGGCGGCAGCTTCAACTCTCGAAGGTCCGCGCCCTTGTCCAGCAGCTTCACCCCGGCGAGATCGCAATAGCGCTCGACGAGCGGTCGGATCCGCGCATCGGCGAGCGGATCGACCTCGCTTGCTGCCGCTGGCGCTGGTGCGGGAGGCTTGCGCTTGGGCTTGGGCGGGAGCTTGCGACGACCTGTCATGTGGCGTTGGCGTCCACCTGGATGTCCACGAGCACGAGGGGCAGGTGGTCCACCTGCGCCACGAGGGTGATCGTGCGTCCCGAGCTGCTCAAGCCGGTGAGGCGCACCAGCTCCCCGTATTGGGGATGGGTGCTGGCGGGCTCGGGCGTCGTGACGCCACCAATCGGCTCGATCGACTCGAGCGCCTCGAGCACCTCGGTCACGTGAATGCCGAGCCGCTGGCGCTTCGCGTCCCAGCCGGGAGCCTTGGTGACCTGACTCGTGCCAAACCCGAGTCGCAGGCGGCCGGGGACGGAGAGCGTTTCGAACCGGCGCCCCAGGCGGGTGGCGTTGTCGTCGGGCGCGATGAGGGAGTTCAGCTCCTCTTGCTCCTTGCCGAGCGCGCTGCTCTTCTCGATGTCGGCGCCGAGCGATTCGACCCGGCGCGAGAAATCCGCTTCGT
>Ga0209056_10006577_pt1 | contig 12008 bp, 9 predicted proteins | sample GraSoiAngelo_114_FD_185876 | JGI IMG/M metagenome (GOLD analysis project Ga0209056, IMG submission 185876) | Grasslands soil microbial communities from the Angelo Coastal Reserve, California, USA - 14_0903_13_40cm (SPAdes) (version 2) | ecosystem: Environmental > Terrestrial > Soil > Grasslands ... | reverse complement strand
CTCGACGGCGGCGATACGTTTAACCCGCTTGGCTGTACTTTGCCGGACTCGGGCTGGTGCCGTCCAGCGAGCGATCACCGCGCCGGCGTGCATCTGCTGTATGCGGTTTGCGGCAACGACGGTGGATCGGACGACGTGTTTTCCGCCACAAATCCCAAGGGCACGCTGTACGCATACGTCTCGGCCAATGATGCACAGAGCTTTCAGCGGTTTGTGGTCGGCAGCTATCAGGCGCTCGACGGCACCTTCAGTTGGCCAAGCGCAATGGTTGCGCCGGACGGAACCATATGGGCCGTCTATGTTGATGCGCACCACCTTGAATGCACAACGGATGTCACGGGGACTACGTGCGATCCGGATAGCAATCGCCTCATGCTGTACCAGTCAGTCGATCAGGGACACACTTGGAAAGGGAAAGACATTACTCCGCGTGCTGGGCGTTATCGCTATGCATGGCTGGCGATTTCGCCGAACGGAAGCAAGCTTGGAATTGGCGTTTACTACACACCCGACTCGAACACTCTGCCTTGGCGCGTCTATGGAGCGATTTTCAATCCCTGGCAGAAGCCCCAGCTGGTCTCGTTGGATGAAAACAATCCCGTAGCACCGGCCGGCTCGGAGCCTCCGGGAGATTACATGGGCAGCTACTTCATGCCGAGCGGATCACTGGGCGTGATCTGGACCCGGCGTGAGCTCTCGGTTGGCACGACGCTGGAGCGTGATATCTTCTTTGCGCGCTCCCTGCCGTGAGCTGAAGCCTACCGGGAGCACTGGCTAGAGGAACGAATCGCTGCGCCGCGGCTAAGGCATGCTTTGACAGAAACATTCGGATTCCGCGAAAAGTTTATGCGGCGCGTCCTTTGGCTTCGGAAACGACGCCGAGTTGCTGCATCAATCCCAGGGCGTCCCAATTGTTCCAGCTCTCAGTAATTTTTCCATTGGCGATGCGGGCAATGGTGATTCCGGTTACGGAAAAGCGGCGCCCGGTGCGCGGTATGCCGGCCAGTTCTCCTTCGTGGGTGCCGACAACTGTCCAGCGAGTGACTTCGTTCTGGCCGTCCGTGAACGCGTCGTCGATGGTGAAGTGAGCGTCAGGAAAGGCGTTCATATAGTAATTAACAAATTGCTTGTAGCCGTCGATTCCGCTGGCAGCAGGGGAATTGGCGTCGTGGTGAACGTAATCGGCGGAGATCAGATCGTCGATAGCGCTGAGGTTCTTGCGGTTCCAAACATCTTCGAAAATCCGGCGAGAGAGCTCTGCATTTTGTGCGGCCATTGGGGCGCCTCCTGATTTCTCCGTGAATTCTACACCCGCAGGAAGTTTCCTGAAATTCCGAACCAGGCAGACCTAGTTATTGGTTTCTTCTGATCTGCTGATTCGATTCCGACGCGTGCCAGTAAACGGCGCAGGGCGCGTTCACCGACGGCGCCACTCTGTTCGCCTGCGATATTTCCGTCGCGATCGATCACAATATAAATGGGATACGAAGTCGCCTCTACCGTGCGTCTTTTACGGGCCGTATCTCCTCTGCCTGGGGGACCGGAACCACCATTGCCTGGCGCCCCACTACCTCTTCGTATCCAGCCAATACGTCCGCGGCAGACCTGTCCCAGGAGAATTTCTTGACCTGCTCATAGCCGCGCTGGCGCATTTTCTCGCGCAGAGCTTGATCGAGCAGCACCCGCTGCAGGGCCCGCATCATCTCGAAGACGTTCTCGGGATTCACCAGCACCGCCGCGTTGCCAACAACCTCAGGAATCGAAGACGTATTCGACGTCAGCACCGGCGTCCCGTGGGCCATGGCTTCGAGAGGCGGCAGTCCGAAGCCTTCATATAGAGACGGGAAGACGAAAACTTTGGCAGCATCGTAAAAAATCCGCAGCACTTCGATGGGAACGAATCCCATGAAGCGGACGTCATTCTGCACGCCGCCGCGTACCACCGTCCGGCGCAGGTCAGGATGCTTCGAGAGCTCATCTCCAATAATGATGAGCTTCAAATCGTGATACTGGTCCTGCTTCAGCAATTCCGCTTTCAGCGCGGAGAATGCCTCGATGATGCGCACCAGGTTCTTGTGTGGGCTGATCCGTCCAGCATAGAGCAAGAAAGGATACGTAACCTGGTATCGCTCGGCGAGGAACTGCCGGTCGGCATCAGTAGCGTGCCCACGAAGGAAGCGCTGATCAATCGCGTTATAAACGACCTCGATCTTATTTGGATTAATCCCAAACAGCTTCTCCACCTCCGTTTTTGTAAAACACGAAACGGCAAAGATTCTTGATGCATGCTTCAGTACCATTCGCGTCAGGTCAAAGTGGAGCGAACGCCGAATGTTCGAGGCACCATGCGCCCGATACATATATTCCAGCATGTCGTGGACCGTGACCACGTAATGGCATGGCAGACGGCGCGGCAGCCAGAACAGGTGCGGCACATGCACAAGATCGCAGCCCAGGCGGCTGAGAACGGTGCGGCATTGCATGTATCCGCGAAAAGTGTCGGCGGCCGGCAGTGCGACTGCCTTGAAATTTTCCGGCAGCTTGCCAATCTCGGCGACTTTCTCCGTAGGGCCAAGCAGGAAATACTTGTTTTCGTGGTCTCGCTGCGCCAGCGCGCGAATGATGTTGCGCGTATAGGTGCCGACGCCGAATTCGTTGATGCGGCGAATGTCGAAGGCAATCCTCACGTTTAGATTTTAACCAGATAACGCCCGAAGAGATACAGCGATCCCTACAGCTGACTTCTTTGCGACCTTTGCGAAAGCCTTTGCGACCTTCGCGGTTAAGAGCTTTGCCTTTGAGTGCATTACAATCCGACGAAAGCCCCATGCTGCTTGACGTTGCCCTTCGCGATTACGATCTGAAAAGTGTTCCGGAATTCGCCCGCTGCGCCGAGACGATCGGATACGACTGCATATGGACATCTGAAACTCAGCACGATCCGTTCCTGCCGCTCGGTGTTGCTGCAACGGCAACTTCGAAGATCAAGCTCGTCACATCGATCGCCGTTGCCTTTCCCCGTAGTCCCATGATCACTGCCTACACGGCATGGGACCTTCAGAAAGCCTCCGCAGGACGCTTCATCCTCGGACTTGGGTCTCAGGTGCGAGCGCACAATCAGCGGCGCTTCTCGGTGAAATTCGAATCGCCCGGACCGAAGTTGCGCGAGGTGGTACTGGCTCTCCGCGCGATCTGGGATTGCTGGCAGAACGGTACGCATCTTCGCTTCAAAGGCAAATTCTACAACTTCGATCTCATGACGCCATTCTTCAATCCCGGACCGATCGCGCATCCCACAGTTCCAGTTTTCGTCGCCGGCGTGAATCGCTACATGTACCGCATGGCCGGAGAAGTTTGCGACGGACTTCACGTCCATCCGTTTCACACGGCGAAGTATCTGCACGAGTACGTTCATCCGGCGGTGAACGAAGGATTGCAGACGTCCGGACGTTCACGCCGCAACTTTCAATACGCGACTTCCGTTTTCGTTATCGTCGGAGATACCGAGCGCGAGCGGGCCGAAAACACTGAAGCCATCCGCCAGCAGATTGCGTTCTATGCTTCGACGCGAACGTACGCGCCGGTGCTCGAAGCCCACGGATGGGAAGCAATCAGCCCCGAGCTGCATCAGAAATCACTCGACGGCGATTGGAAAGCCATGTCGCGCCTGATCACCGACGAAATGATTGACGAAGTCGCCGTTAGCGGAACGTACGAGATCATCGTTCAAAAACTGCGCCAGCGGTATGAAGGATTGCTGGACAGAGTTTCGCTGTATCAGCCCTACGAGCTGATGGTGGATGAGGAGAGGCTCAGAAAGGTTGTGATCAAATTCAATTAGAGATCAGGTGCATTCAGGCCTTTCACGGCAGCGTGGCGTGAGTAGCAAGATGTTCCACGACTCTTCGTAATGGCTTATCCCTTGTCCACAGGCGCGTTGGAGGATTGATCAAATTTAAGCGATCAAATGAGCATCGGTTAACCCGATACCGAGGCCGTACAAGCGCCGGGTATCGATCAGCGATCGTATTTCATTCAGTTGCGCCACTCGCACCGCTGGCAAGAGATCGAGTAGCGCCAGCGTCTTGCTGCGGTTCCGCAACGATCCCAGCGCAAGTTCGGTAGTCACGAACGGATGGATCACGATTCGGCCGTGATTGAGATGCTCGCTCATCTCACGGATTCCGGAGCGCAGATGATCAATCCAAACCGAGGTGTCCGCGAGAATCAACGGGCATTCGCTCGGCCGCGCGGAATACACCCAAGCCCCGGCATGGTGCCGCCCAGGGATGCCAACCTGCGGGCACTCTCCCGCTCGACGAGCGCTTTGAGGGCTTCGCGAAGCAGGGCCGTTTTCTCGGTCACTCCGGTAAACTCCTGGGCGATGCGCAGAACGATAGTAGTCTCCGACTTGAATGGCTGGCCTGGTTTAATGGGTATTGCTGTCCCCTACTGTTTCCGGCAGCGGCGAAGGCGATTACTGGGCGTTCCTCGCCGTCAACAAAGATGACACAGCCTTCGTGACCGATGCAAACCCTGTCGTCGATGAACAGAGTTCGCACGGAGCAGACAGGCACTGGAAAAGAAATGCCGAAACGGCTGCGTGGATCATTCGCGGTGGGTTGGCCTCTAAAGTAAATCTCCGTTGACCAGACCTCGAAGGTTACCCCCACCGTTCGCGTCTTCGAAGGATGAGACTCCATCCGCTTCCTTGGGTGCACATGTTGTGGCGTCACAGATGACATCAAATGATGCTGGTCAATGGTTCCAGCCCCCACGAGTTAAGCGTAAAGGACGGAGTCTCGTTTCTCTCGGGAATGTGGACAGTTGCCAATTCCTCCGGTTACATCTGTGATAAAGGTGGCAGAATGCTCGTCGCGTCATCAACCGGCGTCACTCCGATGCCAACGCCTGGAGCATGTGAAGCACTTGCAGCAGATGGATTGGGTGGCCTCGTAGCCAGCTTTCGCGGCCGCGGCATCTTCCGATTGGCGAGCAGTGAATGAGAAACGGGAGTAGCTCATGCCTAATGATGTAAGCCATTTCGCCTCGGATTGGTAGTACGCCGAGAAGTGTATCGTCGACATTCAGTTGAGGTTGTGGTTCAGCTATCCAGGTGCGTGTTTTTGCATCCCATCGCCATGCCGCACCAGCCGCCGTAAGCCAGAAACCAGCGTCAGTGCTGACAGGCTTAATGCCTTCCAGAACTTCACCTCGACTGTAATACTCTTTCGGCGGTTGGGGCATAGAAATGCGTTGCCAGCCCGAACCGTTGAAGTTCAGGAGTTCGTGCGTGTGCTCGTCGATAACCCAAAAGTTATCAGCACGGTCGAACCATGGACCTGAAACAACGGAGTCGCTCTTCTGCATCTGAAATAGTTTCGCGACAGCACCACCTTCGATCTCCAGCAAACCCACGTTTGCTTCCCACGTACAAGAGATGGTCGAAGTAAGCGGCGCCTGTTAATGAGAACGGGGCATATTCGGGTAGACGGCGCACAATGCTGTCAACGGGGGACCCGGATAACACCTTGGGTGGGCCGGAGTGGAGCCTGGGAGCGAATCCAGATCCATCCCCCAATTGCGACAATGACAAACGGCAACGGGGCAATCAAGAGCGAACGTTTTCCAAGTCTGTGTCGAGCCAACCGAACTAACCAATAAGCTAGCGTGTCTAGAACGAGAAGCACGACCAAAAACACTGCTATCAACATTGGGATGATTTGTTCGCCGTGGAGCAGAAACGTTGCGGTCAGGTGCATCAGAAATATCCTCGAATGCGAAGCGTACCTATTGCGAGGGACGATTCGATGTCACCACCCAGGACTCATCGGATGGCCTATTTCTAGGCTTGTACTCCGGCGTGCGCCTTCTCCCTGCGCTCTGCGTATAGCGGAAACGCCTCCGCCAACTCCAGCACTTTTCGCCGAACTTTACCGAGCACCGACGCATCATTCCGATTGTTCAGCACCTCCGCAACCCATCGCCCGACCTGGCACATCTCGAGCTCCTTCATGCCTCGAGTGGTCAGCGCTGGCGTGCCGATGCGGACGCCGCTGGGCTTCATCGGCGGATTGGTATCGAACGGAATGGCGTTCTTGTTGACGGTAATTGCGGCCTCGCCCAACGCCTTTTCTGCTTCACTGCCCAGCATGCCTTTGGAGAAAACGTCCACCAGCATCAGGTGAGTGTCAGTTCCGCCGGAGATAATCCGGAAGCCTTCCGCCGCTAGAGTTTCCGCGAGCACTTTCGCATTGGCGACGATCTGGCGGGCATAGTCGCGGAACTCCGGCTGCAAGGCTTCCCGGAAACACATGGCCTTAGCAGCAATGATGTGGACCAGCGGCCCGCCCTGCATGCCGGGAAAGACAACTCTGTCTATCGCCGCCGCAAATTCCTGTTTCGAAAGAATCATGCCTGCGCGGGGACCGCGCAGAGTCTTGTGCGTAGTCGTTGTCACGATCTGCGCATGCGGTACCGGCGAGGGATGCACTCCTCCGGCAACGAGCCCCGCGAAGTGAGCCATGTCCACGAGATAGAGCGCGCCAACTCTGTCGGCGATCTGGCGCATGCGGGAAAAATCAATGATCCTGGGATACGCGCTGCCGCCACCGATGATCAGCTTGGGCTGTTCTTTCTCTGCTAGCTTTTCGAGATCGTCATAATCAATCGTCTCTGTCTCTTTGGTGACGCCGTAAGGGACGATTTTGTAGGTCTTGCCGGAAAAATTCAGATGATGCCCATGCGTGAGGTGCCCGCCGTGCGCGAGATTCAGGCCGAGGATGGTGTCCCCGGGCTGCAGCACAGCGGCGTACGCCTCCATGTTCGCCGACGAACCGCAGTGAGGTTGCACGTTGGCGTGTTCCGCGCCGAAGAGTTGTTTCGCTCGCTCACGTGCCAGGTTCTCGACGACGTCGGCGTACTCGCAACCGCCATAATAGCGCTTGCCAGGATACCCCTCGGCATACTTGTTCGTGAACACCGAACCCATGGCTTCGAGCACGGCTTCGCTTACGAAATTCTCCGAGGCGATCAGCTCTAGGCCGTCGTGCTGGCGGCGGGTTTCGTTGTCAATGGCAGCAGCGATATCGGGATCGGCTTCATATAATGGGCGGGACATTTTGGTGTTCATGGAGTTCTCAGCAGAGATATTGTAACAAGCACTCACCGGGTGCCCCGTCCAAGCTTTGCTTGGGCGGGATGTCGTAGGGAACTAATTCTTGTACACGTCGGGATTGTGCAGTTCCATAAACCTCTCTGGATGGGCCAGCGGCCTAAAACCGAACTGCGCGTAAAGCCCGTGCGCATCGCGGGTGAGTAGCGTCCAGCGCCGAAGGCCTTGCAATTCCGGGTGCCGGAAAATGCATTCCATCAGAAATTTCGCCAGGCCGCGCCCCCGATGAGATTCGATGATGAACACGTCAGCCAGCTATGCAAACGTAGCGTAGTCACTGATGACGCGAGCGAATCCGACTTGCTTCGCACCCTCAAAGACTCCGAAGCACAGGGAATTCCGGATTGATCGCGCAACCACTTCCCGCGGAATGCCTTCGGCCCAGTAGCCTGTCGAAAGAACCTTGTGAATCAAGTCCTCGTCGAGCCATGCGGCGTCGGTAGTTACCACGAATTCGCCAAATTCATATTGCGGTTCCATGAAGAAATTGTAGCTGCGCAGTGAGCGTGTTTTTGATGACGAATCTCAACTGCAGTTCTTCACCGCTAAAGCGACTCGGAATGACAGCCGGTTTAGGGCTTGGCTGAATGCTGATGCTGAATGCTTAAATGCTTTTCCCAAGTCGCTAGTGACAGCGAAATAGTTTAGGAGTCAACCAGCCCCGCATTGGGTAAGTCGCTCGTTTCGGCGAGCTGCCTTTTATTTGCCCGAAGACTCCAAGCGTTAACTCAGAATTCACCCCCTAAGAACACCTCGATATGGCCGCCTAAGAACAACCGGACAACTGATCGCCTTTGCGTTGTACAATGTCTGGCAATTTTCGGTCGGGGAATGCCAATGAAGAATCGTCTCGGGCCGGTGGTTATCTACCTCTTAGCGTTGCTCGCCTTGTCTGGTTGCGGAAGCAGCTCTGGGATCGTGCCACCGCCTCCCCCGATGCCGGATTTCTTGTATGCCATGACACCTCCTGGTCCAACACCAGGTGCCAGCTTTCAACTCTCTACCTATAAGGTGGACACCACCACGGGGGCTTTGAGTCCGTCCGGGATGACTACCCTTTCTGGGTTTGTGGTTCCTCAAATCGCAGTTGACCCTACGTCGAAGTACCTCTACATTTCGTTTCCAAGTCCCGGCGCAAACGCAATAGGGATTTTTACCATTGATCCCAACACGGACGTTCCAACACAAACCAGTGCGTTCGTGGTCACCCAAATTTGTATAGGCTGTCCCCCGATTAGTGGTCCGGGCGTGTTGAGCATAGACCCAGCGGGGAAGTTCCTGTTTTATGGAAGCTCAACCTTGGGTACCGGCGTGTTTGAAGGAATTGGCGCCCTTGGGGTGAACGGTTCAACAGGAGCACTCAGCGGCGTGACGGGATCGCCGTTCCCCGGCGATGACGCTCCGTTTATTGTGCGTGTGCATCCCTCCGGGCATTTTCTCTATACAGAAAACATTGACCCCACCGGAGCCAATGGCATTACGCTGCAGAGTGTCTCGGGATTCGCAATTGATCCGAATACTGGAGCCCTCACTGTGCCGGTTCCCGGTTCGCCGTATTCTCCCCAGGTTAATTCAACGATCGGTGGTCTGGCGGTGCATCCATCGGGAAATTACGTTTTATGCGACCACTGGATTCAGCATGAATGGAATCATGGCTTGGAGCATCGATGCCGCCGGTGCGCTGACCGCACTCTCCAACTCCCCGTTTCAGCCCGGTTCTGCTACCTCTGGCGTCGGCAGCTTTGATCCCACCGGGAAGTTTTTTTATGTATCCGGCGGTGGTGGTGGCAGTGGAATAATGGGCTTTAGCGTTAATGCGAGCGGAGACTTGATGCCACTAATCAACTTCCCCGTTTGCATCCGGAGCCTCGGTGACGAGTCCAGTGATTGATCCGACTGGGAAGTTCTTATTTGCAGGAGACACCTCAAACAAGGCCATTCTGACTTTCAGTATTGACTCCGCTACGGGTACACTGACTCGAGTAGGACCAGCAACGCAGGTTGCCGCGCCGCCATTCGTTTTGACAATTGTCAAAGCGCCTTAAGCAGGCACAAAGCCATCCACATCATGAACATGGAGGGCGTAAATCATTGGTCGCTTCAGACTTAGCTAAGGTTACTAAAGGTCATTGTCCTTGGTAATCTTGGCGAACCTGCCGACTAGCCGCATACTCGCTTCACCTACCACAGAACCTGGGAGACGGGGTTGGAAGTGGCGGCAAGGCCGCCATTGCTGACCCCGAATTTTTTTGCGCAAGACGGTCGTTGGTCGTACGCGAAAACCTTAAACCTGCCGCGAATTTCGCAGATGAACGCGGATTGAACCAGCGAACAGACAGATCCACGCGTCAGGCGACCTGAACAGTCACGCCAAGAATTTCTGGCTTGTCTCGATCCGCGAATTCCGCGTGATCCGCGGCGGGTTTGGCGAACGACGTTCGACGAACGACGGGTTACCCAACCCGTCAACAGTTTTCCACCGGGATTTGCCGAAAGTCCTTTCCTCGACCGAGTAATTTCCTACAATCAGGTGTTCAGGACAGGAAATCCCGCACCAGAAAGCGTGAAATCCATGAAAAAGATCGCCCTCCCTCTTTTAGTACTGGCCTTTGCCGCTTCAGCGTTCGGCGGCGACCAAGATAACCAGGCCGCCAATCGCGTCAAAGCCGCCTCGACCGTGCTGGAGGAGATCCAGACGGCCCCGGACACCGGCATCCCTGACGAAGTCATGGGATCGGCCGAGTGCGTCGCGGTGGTTCCCTCGATGCTGAAGGCAGGATTTATGTTCGGCGCGCAATATGGCCGCGGCGTCGCCAGTTGCCGCACCGCTAAAGGATGGAGCGACCCTGCGTTCTTTGCCATTCAAGGCGGCAGCTTCGGGCTGCAGATCGGAGGCCAGGCAGTTGACCTGGTCATGCTCATCATGAACCACAAGGGTATGGAGAACCTGCTGAACAGCAAATTCAAGCTGGGCGCCGACGCGACCGTTGCTGCTGGTCCGGTTGGCCGTCATGCCGCCGCCGATACTGACTGGAAGATGCGCGCCCAGGTGCTCAGCTACTCCCGAGCCCGCGGCGTATTTGCCGGCCTCGAACTCAATGGCGCCGTGGTCAAAATGGATCGCGAAAGCACCATCGAGTTCTACGGTCACATGCAGCCGTTCAGCACCACTCTCGATAACGCCAGCTCGCCGGCTGCGGCCTTGCCTTTTCTCACCAGCCTGAGCAAGTGGGCCAAGGTCGCCAGCAAGTAAAGGGCTGTTGGCAAAACTTCAAAATCAGCCACGGATTTACGCGGATTACACGGATAGACCTGAAACGAATTTTTGAACGGGTCTATCCGCGAAATCCGTGTGATCCGCGGTAGTTTTTTGCGCGTTTGCCTTATCCGTGCAAATCCGTGAGAATCCGTGGCAAGGTTTCGTTTCCGCACCTTGCGCTACCGACTCGAATACGCGCTGGCCTGGCTGCTCATCAAGTTCGTGGGCATTCTGCCCCGCCCATTAGCCCGCGCTTTCGGCATCTTTGTAGCGTGGACTGTCTATTTTCTGCATGGCAAACTGCGCCGGGTTGGCATGCGGAACCTGGAACTCGCAGTCCCCGAGAAAACCCGCCGCGAGCGTAAGAAAATTCTGCACGGCGTTTTCACCTCACTCGGCCGACAGGCTGCGGAGGTCTGCCTCTTCCGCCGCTACACTCGCGAGAATGTTAGCAAAGTCGTTGTCTATGAAGGATTCGAAAACTTCGAGCGCGCCGTGGCCCGAGGCAAGGGCGTGCTGTTTCTCACCGCGCATCTCGGCGCATGGGAGCTTTCAGCCTTCGCGCATTCGCTTTACGGATATCCGCTGGGCGTGGTCATGCGTCCGCTCGACAATCCCTATCTCGATCGCCTCACCCGCGAATATCGCACCCTGCACGGCAACAAAGCCGTGGACAAAGATTTCGCCCGCGGACTGATCGCCGCCATGCGTAAAGGCGAAACCGTCGGCGTCCTCATGGACACCAACATGATCGCCAGCCAGGGTGTGTTCGTGGACTTCTTCGGCATTCAAGCCTGCACCGCTAGCGGCATCGCGCGCGTGGCTCTGAAGACCGATGCCGCCGTCGTCCCCGGCTTCACCATCTGGGACCCAGGCCTGAAAAAATACCGCCTGCGCTTCGACCCCGCAGTTGAGCTGATCCGCACTGCCGACCGTGAATCCGATGTGATCGCCAACACGCAACTGTTCACGAAGCTTCTTGAGGACTACGTGCGACGCTATCCCGACCAGTGGTTATGGGTGCACCGGAGATGGAAGACCCGACCAGAGAGGGAGAAGGGGTTATATTGAGCGAATGTATGGAGAGGCGGGAATCATGATCACCGCCCGCCGGGGATCGCATAAATGGGTGATGGAGCTGAGTTTCCATCGAGAGATTCAGATGAGCACGAGCCTTGGTCAGCCGGCACGATCTGAATTTTGCCACGAGAGCGAAATGGCGCTCGCTAAAAGCCAAAGCGTCCGCGCACCCGTGTCTCTTGACAGAGCCGTCGTTGTTATAAACGGGATGACGCATATTTTATCGATTGATTTTTACGAAACCGTCACATTAGTTTTAGATCACCCGATGTCCTACCACTCCCCAGCCCTCATCAGCTTCCTGATCTTCCTCTTCATCAAATCGCGTTTCAACGCGCTCAGGTGACTGATGTACAGCTTCCCATTCAGGTGATCGGTTTCGTGCAAGAAAGCCCTCGCGAGCAATTCCTCTCCGGTCTTCTCAAACCATTTTCCGTTCACGTCCTGAGCGCGAACCATGACTTTGTTTGCGCGGGTCAATGGCTCGCGAAATTC
>Ga0209056_10006575_pt1 | contig 12010 bp, 6 predicted proteins | sample GraSoiAngelo_114_FD_185876 | JGI IMG/M metagenome (GOLD analysis project Ga0209056, IMG submission 185876) | Grasslands soil microbial communities from the Angelo Coastal Reserve, California, USA - 14_0903_13_40cm (SPAdes) (version 2) | ecosystem: Environmental > Terrestrial > Soil > Grasslands ... | reverse complement strand
GTGGCCCAACGTCGCCATCTACCTCGACAACCAGTCCGGCCAGCTCCCCAACCGCAACCTCGATATCTACGCCGCTGACCTGAATCGCATCGAGGTGCTGGAAGGCCCTCAGGGGACGCTCTTCGGCGCGGGCGCCGAGGCGGGTGTGATCCGCTACATCACCAACGAGCCGAAGCTCGATAAGGTCGAGGCGAGCGTCAAGGCCGGATACGGAATCACCACGCACGGCGATCCGAATACCGACCTGACTGCGGTCCTGAACGTCCCGCTGATTCCCAACACCATGGCCCTGCGAGGGGTGATCTACGACGACCACCGCGGTGGCTACATCGACAACGTGCCGGCGACCTTCACCCGCAAGAGCACCGACATCGGCATCCACTACGCCCAGTACGCGACCGCCTGCTCGACGGGCACGCCGTCCGCCGGCGCGTGTCCGGTCGGCTCCACTGCGACCGCCTTCGGCGTGCCGCCCGGCAGCCCGTCTCTCAACAACAACAGTCTGACCGCGCGGGCGATCAATCCCGTTACCTACAAGGGAATACGGGTGGAGGCGCTGTACAGGTTCAACGATGACTGGGACGTGCTGTTCACGCAGTCGTACCAGGACATGCAGTCGGAGGGCGTGTTCTATCAGCAGCCCAATGCCTCCGATGGTGCGCCGCTACAGGCGCTGCAGGTCACGCTGTTCAACAACAGCTATGACAAGGACAAGTTCGAGAGCACCGCGTGGACGGTCAACGGCAGGTTCGCCGCTCTGAAAGCGGTCTACACCGGCGGCTATCTGGTGCGCAACGTCGATCAGATCGGGGACTACACGAACTACGCGCGCGGTGTATTCGCGGATTACTACCAGTGCTACGGCCCCGCATACGACGCCACCCTGACGCCCACATGCTTCTCGCCGAGCGCCATCTGGCACAACGTCGAGCGCAATACCCACCAGCAGCACGAGTTCCGCCTGAGCACCCCGGACGACTGGCGTGTGCGTGCAATCGCCGGTGCGTACTGGGAAGACAACAAGCTGTATGATCAGACCGCCTGGTTGTACAAGAACGTTCCCCCCTGTACCGCGACGCTGACGCAGGGCTGTCTGACGAACGTTGGCCCGTTTGCCGGCACGACCGTCGTGAATCCGGGTGTTCAGGGCGACAACACCTCCTTCTACCAGGACCAGGTGCGCGATACGAAGCAGACCGCGTTCTTCGTATCCGTCGACTTCGACCTGATTCCGAAAGTGTTGACGGCGACGCTCGGCACGCGTCATTTTCAATTCAAGAACTCGATGGCGGGCAGCGTGCTGTCCAGCTTCGGCTGCTTCGAGGCCGGCCTGCCGCCCTGCCAGTCATCCTTCTCCTTCAACCTCGATGCGCAGAATCTGCGCGACACCGAGTCCGGCTACAAGAGCCGCGGCAATCTGACCTGGCACATCACGCCGGACGTCATGGTGTATTACACCTTCTCACAGGGGTTCCGCCCGGGCGGCTTCAACCAGAACGGCGGCGTCTTCCGGTACGCCCCCGGCCCGGCGCAGCCCGTGAATGGCGTACCGACGGGAGTGCCGCAGTACGAGGTTCCCCAATCCTACTCATCCGACAAGCTGGCCAACAACGAGGTCGGCTGGAAGACGGAGTTTCTCAACCATCGGTTGCAGTGGAACGGCGCCCTGTATCGGGAGACCTGGGACAACGTCCAGGTCGCTTTCTTCGACCCCGAGGTGACCGGCAACATCTTCTTCGACACCAACGGCCAGAACTTCGTCATCAAGGGCGTGGAGACTTCGCTCGTAGCCCGCGTGGTGCCGGGATTGACGCTCCAGGGGGCGGCCTCCTGGAACCAGAGCGAGCAGAAGAACTCCCCGACGCTGATCGACCTGAATCCGGCCAGCGGTAACTTTGGCAACCCGATCACGCAGGTGTGCGACACGAGCGGGGCGAACTGCGTACCGCTCAGCCAGCGCGGCGGCAACCCCTACGGCGCGATCGGCAGCCCGAGCGCCAATGCGCCGCCCATTCAGTTCAGCTTCCGCGCGCGGTACGACTGGAGCGTCGGCGGGTACACGCCGTACGTTCAGTTCGGCGCGACCCACAGCGGTCATTCGTTCACGCAGGCCGGCGCGAATCCCACATTCCTGCCGGGTCAAACCGTCAGCAACTCCAGGGGACGGTTCGAGAACCCCGCGTACTCGGTCTACGACGCCTCCTTCGGCGTCGCGAAGGACGCGTGGTATCTGAACTTCTACGCCGAGAACCTGAGCAATTCGAACGCCAGCGTGTTCGTCAGCACCGATCAGTTCATCGTCGCGCAGACGCCGCTGCGGCCTCGGGTGCTGGGAGCTGCGTTCGGCTACAAGTTCTAGCGCTGCGCGCTCTGCCAATTCGGAGCGGTGTAGTAGGGTGCCGTCGAGCGCGGCAGGAGCGGCGTGCCGCGAATGTGATCCGCCGCCTTCTCCGCGAGCATGATGGTCGGCGCGTTGAGATTGCCGGTGGTGATCGACGGCATGATCGATGAGTCGACCACCCTGAGCGCCTCCAGCCCGATGACGCGGGTCTCGGGGTCGACGACTGCGCGCGGATCGGTGGCGCTCCCCATCCTCGAGGTGCCGCAGGGGTGGAAGGCGCTCTCGGCCTTCTCGCGAATGAAGGCATCGATCTGCTCATCGGTCCCGACGCCCTCGCCCGGCTGGATCTCGCGCCCGCGGTAACGATCGAACGCGCGCTGCGCAAACATCTCGCGCGTGATGCGCACGCAGGCGCGCATCTCCTCCCAGTCCGCAGGCTGCGACATGTAGTTGAAGCAGATCTTCGGCGGATCGTGGGGCTCGGCGGACCTCAAGCGCACCCACCCTGCGCTCCGCGAGCGCATGGGGCCCACGTGCGCCTGGAAGCCGTGCTCGCGGGCGAGCGCCGAGCCGTCGTAGCTCACCGCGAGCGGCAGGAAATGGAACTGGATGTCCGGGTAGCGCACGCCAGCGCGGCTGCGGACGAAGCCGCCGGTCTCGAAGTGGTTGCTCGCGCCGAGGCCGTCCTTGGTGAGGATCCAGCGCACGCCAATGAGGGCCCGGCGCAGGAGCGACATCTGCGAGTAGAGCGTGACAGGCTCGCGGCAAGCGATCTGGAAATAGAACTCGAGGTGATCCTGCAGGTTCTCGCCCACTCCGGGCAGGTCGCGGACTACGTCGATGCCGAGTCCCGCGAGCTCACGGGCCGGCCCGACGCCCGAGAGCTTGAGCAGCTGCGGGGTGTTGATGGGACCCGCGCAGAGGAGCACCTCGCGCTGAGCTAGCACCTCGTGCGAGCTGCCGCCCCGCTCGTAGCGGATCCCGGCGGCCCGGCGGCCGTTGAACAGCACGCGTGTGGCCAGCGCGTGAGTGCGCACGCTCAAGTTCGGCCGGCCCATTGCGGCCCGAAGATACGCGTTGGCTGCGCTGCAGCGGCGGCCGCCGCCCACGGTCATGTCCATCTCCCCGAAGCCCTCCTGCCGGAAGCCGTTCATGTCGGCGGTGAGCGCGTAGCCGGCCTGGCGGCCGGCCTCGAGCCACGCCGCGTTCAGCGGATTCTCGAGCCTGCCGCGCCTCGTGGCGAGCGGGCCCTCCGCGCCGCGGTATTCATCACCGCCGCCGGCGCGCCGCTCGGCGCGCTTGAAGTACGGCAGAACGTCGCGATAGCCCCACCCCGCCGCGCCCTCCCGCTCCCAGCCCTCGAAGTCGAGCGGATTGCCGCGCACGTAGACGAGCCCGTTGATCGAGGAGGAGCCGCCGAGCACCTTGCCGCGCGGCGTGTGCAGCCGCCGGCCGCCGAGGTGCGGCTCGGGCTCGGTGTAGTAGCGCCAGTCGTAGCGCGCCATGTTCATGGGGATGTAGAGCGCCGTGGGCATCTGGATCCAGAGGGAGCGGTCCGAGCCGCCGTATTCGAGGACCAGCACGCGGTGCCGGCCGTCCTCGGTGAGCCGATCGGCCAGTACGCAGCCCGCCGAGCCCGCGCCGACGATCACGTAGTCGAACGTCTCCCGCGACACGCTCATCCCCCCGCCGGCGCTTTGGTTCTCAGTAAGGCGCGTCGATGTCGCCCATGGCGACATACACGCTCTTCAGCTGCGTGTAGTGCTCGATGGCGGCGCGTCCATTCTCGCGTCCCAGCCCCGAGAGCTTCACGCCGCCGAAGGGCAGCTCGATGGGGGTGACGTTGTAGTGATTGATCCAGCAGGTGCCGGCCTGCAGCTGCGCGATCACGCGGTGAGCCCGAGTGAGGTCATTGGTGAAGACCCCGGCGGCCAGGCCAAAGTCGGTGGCGTTGGCGCGCGCGATCACCTCGTCTTCGTCTTCGAACTCCAGCACCGACATCACCGGTCCGAAGATCTCCTGCCGCACGATGTCCATGTCGTCGTGGCAGTCATCGAACACCGTGGGCGCGACGAAGCAGCCCTTCGCCAGCTCCCCGGCGGTGAGTCGCGCCCCGCCGGTCACCAGACGCGCTCCCTGCGCGCGCCCGCGGGCGATGAACCCCAGCACCTTCTCCAGGTGCGCCTCGGAAATGAGCGCGCCCACCTGGGTGGCGGGATCGAGCGGGTCGCCGACGCGCATGGCGGCAACGCGCGCGCGCAGCCGCTCGACAAAAGCGGCGTGCAGGCTCCGGTGCACGAACACGCGGGTGCCGTTCGAGCACACCTCGCCCGCGGAATAGAAATTCCCGAGCAATGCGCCCGAGACGGCATTCTCGAGGCTCGCGTCGCCGAACACGATGAGGGGAGACTTGCCGCCGAGCTCGAGCGTCACCTGCTTGAGGAAGGCCGCGGCGTCCGCCAGCACGGCCTTGCCCGTGCCCACCTCCCCGGTGAGCGAGATCTTGCGTATGTCGGGGTGGCGGGTGAGGAGACGCCCGGTCTCGGCCCGCCCCTGCACGATCTGGAAGACTCCCTCGGGCACTCCCGCGCTCGCGTAGACCTCGGCGAGCTTGATCGCCGTGAGGGGCGTGAGCTCGGCCGGCTTGAAGATCATCGCGTTGCCGCAGGCGAGCGCCGGCGCGGATTTCCAGCAGGCGATCTGCAGCGGGTAGTTCCACGCACCGATCCCCGCCACGACACCGAGCGGCTCGCGGCGCGTGTAGCCGAAGGCTCGTGGGCCGAGATCGAAGTGCTCTCCGGCAATGCCGGCGGCCAGCCCGCCGTAGTACTCCAGGCACTGCGCACCCGAGAGCACGTCCACCGAGCGGGTCTCCTGGATCGGCTTGCCGGTGTTGCGCGTCTCGAGCTCGGCGAGCTCGTCGTTCCTTTCCCGCAGCACCCGGGCCGCGCGCTGCAGGATGCGCCCGCGCTCGGCGCCCGTGAGCGCGGCCCACTCTCCCTGCGCGGCCCGTGCCCGCGCGACCGCGGCATCGATCTGCTCCGCGCCGTCCGGAGCGAGCTCCGCGAGCAGCGCGCCCGTGGCGGGGTTGATCGCCCGGAGAGTGTCGCCTGCACCGCTCGTCTGCGCGGTTGCCCGGGCGTTCGCGCGCTGGGTCTCGGCCTGCGCGAGCTCGCTCAGCCGGCCTTCGACGAACGCCGTGAGGAGGGCGCGCGCGGCCTCGCTGTCAGCCTCCTGCCACTCCGACAGCGCGGCGCGCAGCCACACTCCATCGATCATGGCGGCGATCATCGCCGCGAGGCTGCGCGCCTCCTCGCCCGGGATCATCCGGCGCAGATCGCTGCGCAGGTTCGACAGCATGCGACGCTGGTAAGCGGTCTGCACCCGCTTCAAGCCGCGCACGTGCAGCACCTGGCCCCAGAACGCGAGCCATGCGGTGCCGGTGCGCTGGTCGAATTCCTCCGGCGCGAGATTGGTGTCGATGACCGCCTGCACCCTAGCGCGCGGAGTGCGTGCCTGGGCGAGCCTCGCGCGCACACGCACCGCGAGCGTGCGCGCCAGCGTCCGAAAGGCCGCTTCCAGCAGTCCGTCCTTGTCGCCGAAGTAATGCGAGACCAGTCCGGGCGAGACCCCGGCACGCCGCGCGATCTCCGCGAGGGTCGTGCCGACGTAGCCGACTTCGGCGAGACTGTCGATCGTGACCTCGATGAGCTGGACTCGCCGGGCCTCCTCCCCCTCGTCGTGCGCGGCGGAGGAGCCGTGATGCACGAGTTCCTTGAGCGTGGTTGATTGCTTGTTCAACGGCGGGCTCCAGCGACTCGTCGAGGCGCGGGGGACGGGCGGCCCTCGGGGTACCGCTCCCGGTGTCGATACTTCTTGATTACTCAGTAACTTGCCTGATTTACCGGAGCTTGACGCTAGTTGGTTAAACGGCTATTCAAGCTCGAGCGGAATCATGGAGTCGGCGGCGTCACGGGTCAAGCCCGCCGGCCTCTCAGCCGAGAAGACCGTGTGGGGGCGAACATGCCGCGACTTGAGCCGACGGGGGTGAGGGTGGCGCGCGCAGGCGGGCGGGAGGCGCACGCGCTGCACCGCGGGTTGTGTGCGGTACTCGGCACGCTCGTCTGTCAGGGGGCGCTCGGCTTGGAGGGTACGGCCCCCCCAGGCGCCGCGCCGCCGGCACCTGCCGCACCTGCGCCCCGGGACGGGAGCGGTTGCCGCGTCGTGCGCCTGTCGGACATCGGGTGGACCGACGTCACCGCGACGACGGCGCTCTTCGGAGTGCTGCTGCGCCACCTCGGGTACCGGCCCGAGATCACCGTGCTGTCGCTGCCCGTGACCTACACGTCCATGAAGAACCGCGACATCGACGTGTTCCTCGGCAACTGGATGCCCTCGCAGGAGGCCGATCGCAAGAGCTACGTGGCGGAGGGCTCCGTGGAGGTCATCCGCGCCAATCTCACCGGAGCCAAGTACACCCTCGCCGTCCCCGCCTACGCCTACGAGGGCGGCCTTCGAAGTTTTGCCGACATCGAGCGCTTCGCCGCCGAGCTCGGCCATTCCGTCTACGGCATCGAGCCCGGCAACGACGGCAACCGACTGGTGCTCGGCATGCTGCGCAATAACCTCTTCGGTCTCGGTGGTTTCAAGCTGATCGAATCGAGCGAGCAGGGAATGCTGGCCGAAGTCGAGCGCGCCGTGCGCACCCACCGGCCGATCGTGTTCCTCGCCTGGGACCCGCACCCGATGAACATGCGCTTCGACCTGCGTTACCTCGCGGGTGGGGACACGGTCTTCGGACCCAATTACGGCGAGGCGCGGGTGGACACCAACACGCGCGCCGGCTACTCGGCCGAGTGCCCCAATGTCGGCCGGCTCCTCGGGAACCTCTCCTTCACGACGCAACAGGAAAGCCGACTGGAGGCCGACATCCTCGATCGCCATCTGTCACCGGATGTGGCCGCGGAAGCCTGGCTCAAGGCGAACCCCACCGTGGTGGCCGGCTGGCTGCAAGGGGTCACGACTTTCGGCGGACGTCCGGGGTTCAGCGCGATGCAGACGACGGGCAAGCTCGCCGACCGTTTAAGCCTGGAGCGCTGGCTCGAGGGCCACAAGATTCCGGTCGGGGACAGCATCGCGGTGATGATCGAGTACGTGAAGGGTCACGGGCGGGTGCTGTTCGACGGGCTCTCGGCGGTCATCCGCGACAGCGTCGACGGGCTGACGGCTCTGCTGCGGGCGATTCCCTCGCCGCTCCTCATCCTCGGCGCCGGCGCCCTCACCTGGGGGCTCCGCCGCTCGGTGCCGCTCGCCGTATTCGTCGTGGCGGCGCTGCTCTTCATCATGAACCAGGGCTACTGGGAGGCGACGCTCGAGACCCTTTCACTCGTCATCGTTGCCGCGCTCGTCTCCACGGCGATCGGTGTGCCGGTCGGGATCGCCGCGGCCCATCGCCCGCGGCTCTACGCCGCGCTCCGCCCGGTGCTGGATCTCATGCAGACGCTGCCGACCTTCGTCTACCTCATTCCAACACTGGTGCTGTTCGGCTTGGGGGTGGTGCCGGGGCTCATCTCGACGGTCATCTTCGCCCTGCCCGCTCCGATCCGCCTCACTCAGCTCGGCATCAGCTCCGTGCCGACGGCGCTCCTGGAAGCCGGCCGGGCCTTCGGCGCGACCCCGATGCAGCTGCTGTGGAAAGTGGAGCTTCCGAGCGCCGCCCCGACGATTCTCGCCGGCATCACCCAGTGCATCATGCTGAGCCTTTCCATGGTGGTGATCGCGGCGCTGGTCGGAGCAGGCGGGCTCGGGGTCCCGGTGGTGCGGGCGCTCAACACGGTCCAGGTCGGCATGGGCTTCGAGGCCGGCTTCGTGATCGTGCTGCTCGCCATCGTGCTCGACCGCATCAGCCGCCCGGCCGACAAGGCGGCCGCGCCGTGACCGCAGCGCTCGAGTTCCGCGCCGTCGACATCCTGTTCTGCGCCCGAGCGGGCCGCGCCGGCGCGGCGGCGCTCGGGCAGGCGCTCGCCCTGCTCGATGCGGGCGGCACACGCAGCGAGATCGTCGAGAAGACCGGCGTCGTGGTCGGCGTCGCGAACGCATCCCTCAGTGTCGAGCGGGGCGAGATCTCGGTCCTCATGGGCCTGTCGGGGTCCGGCAAGTCGACGCTGCTGCGCGCGGCGAACGGCCTGAACCTCGTCACACGCGGCCAGGTGCTGGTGAGCGACGGCGACACGACCGTCGACATCGGGGTGAACTGCGATCCGGCGACGCTGCGCCGCATTCGCCGCCTGCGCATCGCCATGGTGTTCCAGCAGTTCGGCCTGCTGCCGTGGAGGACGGTGCGCGACAACGTCGGCTTCGGGCTCGAGCTGCGGGGCGACCCGCCCGAGGAGCGCCGGCGCATCGTCGACCAGCAGCTCGCGCTCGTCGGGCTCTCGCAGTGGGCCGAGCGCTATTGCAGCGAGCTCTCCGGCGGCATGCAGCAGCGCGTCGGGCTCGCGCGGGCGTTCGCGACCAATGCGGACGTCCTGCTCATGGACGAGCCGTTCTCGGCGCTCGACCCGCTCATCCGCCGCAAGCTCCAGGACGAGCTGCTGGCGCTCCAGGAGCGGGTCAGGAAGACCATCCTCTTCGTCAGTCACGATCTCGACGAGGCCCTGAAGCTCGGCGACAAGGTCACCATCCTCGAAGGCGGGCGCATCGTGCAGACGGGCACGGGCCGCGACATCCTCGAGCGGCCCGCCGACGACTATGTCGCCGAGTTCGTGCGGTACGTGAATCCGCGCACCGCCATCAAGGGCACCGCCGCCCCGAAGACCTGAGGCAGGCTCGGCATGTGGGGCAAGCGCTAAGCCCGCGCGAGTCGGGCGATGTCGCATTCATTCAAGCCGACGGACGCGCGGGTGCTCGTCGCGCGAGACCTCGCGGAGCATGATGCGCGCGCGGGCGCACTGCGCCCTAACTGAAGCGCCTTTCGATGCAATCCTTCTCCGGCCTCACGCTCCTGCTGCGCGGCCTCACCGGCCAGCGCGGCTGGACGCCGCAATGGCGCAGCCCCGAACCCAGGGCCGAGTATGACGCCCTGATCGTCGGGGGCGGCGGCCACGGGCTGGGTGCGGCCTACTACCTCGCCAGCGAGCATCGCCTGACCAACATCGCGGTGCTCGAGAAAGGCTGGATCGGCGGCGGTAACACCGGCCGCAACACCACCATCATCCGCTCGAACTACCTGTGGGACGAGAGCGCCGCGCTCTACGAGCATGCGCTGAAGATATGGGAGGACCTCGCCCAGGCCCTCAACTACAACCTCATGTTCTCCCAGCGCGGCGTCCTGATGCTCGCGCACACCGTGCACGATGCGCAGGTCTTCAAGCGCCACGTGCACGCCAACCGCGCCAACGGCATCGACAACGAGTGGATCACCCCTGAGCAGGCCAAGGCGTTCTGCCCGCCGCTCAACATCGAGAACATCCGCTATCCGGTGCTCGGCGCCGCGCTGCAGCGCCGCGGCGGAACCGCGCGCCACGACGCCGTCGCGTGGGGATACGCCCGCGCGGCGGATGCGCTCGGGGTCGATATCATCGAGAACTGCGAGGTCACCGGCATCCGCCGCGACGATAACGGCGCGGTGGCGGCGGTCGAGACCACTCGCGGCACGATCCGCGCGCGGCGGGTGGGGGTCGCGGCGGCGGGTCACACCAGCGTCATCATGAGGATGGCCGGCGTCGAGCTGCCGCTCGAGAGTTATCCGCTGCAGGCGCTGGTGTCCGAGCCCGTGAAACCGATATTCCCGTGCGTGGTCATGTCCAACACCATCCACGCCTACATCAGCCAGTCGGACAAGGGAGAGCTGGTGATCGGCGCGGGCACCGACGCCTACACCTCCTACACGCAGCGCGGCGGGCTGCACATCACCAGTCACGCGCTGGAAGCGATCTGCGAGCTGTTTCCCATGTTCCGCCGGCTGCGGATGCTGCGTAACTGGGGGGGTATCGTCGACGTGACCCCCGACCGCTCGCCCATCATCGGCTTGACGCCCGTGCCGGGGCTGTACGTGAACTGCGGCTGGGGCACCGGCGGCTTCAAGGCCACACCGGGCTCGGCGCACGTGTTTGCCTGGACGATCGCGCGCGGCGAGCCTCACCCGATCAACGCGCCCTTCACGCTGGAGCGCTTCCGCGACGGCCGGCTGATCGATGAGGCGGCCGCAGCGGCGGTCGCCCATTGAGGCGCGGATCGGGGCTGCCGGGACCACCATGCTGCTGATCGAATGCCCTTACTGCGGTGAGCGTCCGGAGCCGGAGTTCCAGTACGGCGGGCAGGCGCACGTCGCACGCCCGCGCGATCCGGCGGCGGTCTCGACGCAGGAGTGGGCGGACTACCTCTACCGCCGTGACAACACGCGGGGTGTGCACGCCGAGCGCTGGCGCCACACGCACGGTTGCGGCCGCTTCTTCAACGCGCTGCGCGACACCAGGACCGATCACTTCCTCGCCACCTACAGGGTGGGCGAGGAGCCGCCGGCGCCGGTCCCACCGGTGCCGCGATGAACGCGCGGGTGCCGCGGTGAACGAGGGTCTGCGCACCCCGGGCGGCGGGCGGATCGACCGCTCGCGGGCGCTCCGTTTCAGCTTCGACGGGCGCGCCTACAGCGGCTTCGCGGGCGACACGCTCGCCTCCGCACTGCTCGCGAGCGGCGTGCACCTCATGGGCCGCTCGTTCAAGTACCACCGGCCGCGCGGGGCGCTCGCCGCGGGCGCCGAAGAGCCGAACGCGCTGGTTGCCGTGCGTCGCGACGCGGCGCGCTACACACCGAACCTCCGCGCCACCCAGGTCGAGCTCTACGAGGGACTCGAGGCGCACAGCCAGAATCGCTGGCCGAGCCTCGCCTTCGACGTCGGCGCCGTCAACGACCTCTTCGCGCCGTTCCTGCCCGCCGGCTTCTACTACAAGACGTTCATGTGGCCCCGCGGGGCGTGGCAGACGCTCTATGAGCCGCGCATCCGCGCCGCGGCGGGCCTCGGACGCTCACCGACGCTCGCGGATCCCGATCGCTACGCCGCGCGCTACGCGCACTGCGACGTGCTCGTCGTGGGTGGGGGGCCGGCGGGACTCGCCTCGGCCACGGCCGCGGCAAGCGCCGGCGCGCGCGTCATCCTCTGCGACGAGCAGAACGAGCTGGGCGGCTCGCTGCTCGCCGATGCACCCGGCGCAGGCTTGGGAGTCGACGGGCGACCCGCCGGGCAGTGGCTCGCGGAGACGGTCGCGGCGCTCACCTCGAATACGCGCGTGACGCTCCTGACCCGTACCACCGCATTCGGCTACTTCCCGCACAACCTGCTGGGATTGAACGAGCGCCTCACCGACCACCTCGCCGAGCCGGGCCCCGACATGCCGCGCGAACGGCAGTGGCAGGTGCGCGCCCGCGAGGTGGTGCTCGCCGCCGGAGCCCTCGAGCGCCCGCTGGTGTTTCCGGGCAACGACCGGCCGGGAATCATGCTGGCCGGTGCGGCGCGCACCTGGCTCAACCGCTACGGGGTGTTGCCGGGCACCCGCGCCGTGCTCGTTACCGCGTGTGACGAAGCGTACGACGCGGCCCTCGAGTTACAGGACGCCGGTGTGTTCGTCGCGGCCATCGCGGAGCTGCGCACCGGAGCGGGCGGTGCGGAG
>Ga0209056_10006574_pt1 | contig 12010 bp, 8 predicted proteins | sample GraSoiAngelo_114_FD_185876 | JGI IMG/M metagenome (GOLD analysis project Ga0209056, IMG submission 185876) | Grasslands soil microbial communities from the Angelo Coastal Reserve, California, USA - 14_0903_13_40cm (SPAdes) (version 2) | ecosystem: Environmental > Terrestrial > Soil > Grasslands ... | reverse complement strand
TCGGCGGTGCCCGGGCCGACGCCCATGACCGGCGGCGGATCATGATGGTCGCCCAGCTCGTGTCACTCGGCTGCTCGGTGGCGCTCTACCTGGCCACGCGCGGCGGCGCCGCGAGCCTCCCCCTTCTCTATGGGATGATCCTGCTCGTTGCCGCCGCGGCGGCGTTCGACAACCCCGCGCGCGCCTCCCTCCTGCCGGGGCTCGTCGCCCGCGACGCGTTCCCGCGGGCCGTGACGGTCGCCGCTACCAATCAGGCGCTCGCCTTCGCCACCGGTCCTGCCGTGGCTGGGCTCATGATCGGCGCGGCGGGCGTGGGCATGGCCTACGCCCTCGATGCGGTGCTCACCGCGGTGTCGCTCGCCGCTCTCACGCTGCTCCGCTCGCCGGCGCCCGCAGGAGCCCGGGTCAGGATCCGGCTGCAAGCGATTCGCGACGGCCTGGCCTTCGTCTGGCGCAGCGAGGTGATCCTGGGCTGCATGACCGTCGACATGTTCGCCGTGATCTTCGGTGGGGCCTCCGCCCTGCTGCCGATCTACGCCACCGCGATCCTGCACGTCGGCGCGCGCGGGTATGGCCTGCTGGCGTCGTCCTTCGAGCTCGGCGCGCTCGTCGCCTCGGCGGCGCTGGTCGCGCGCCGTCCGATCACGCGGGCCGGGCCGGCGCTGCTCGGCGCCGTCGCCGTCTACGGGATCGCGACGATCGCCTTCGGGCTCTCGCGCTGGTTCCCGCTCTCGGTCGTCGCCTACGCGGCGGCCGGCATGGCGGATCAGGTGAGCGTCGTCCTGCGCAACACCGCCATCCAGCTCTCGACGCCCGACGTGCTCCGCGGCCGCGTCAGCGCCGTCAACATGATCTTCATCGGCGCGTCGAACCAGCTCGGCGCGGCGGAGTCCGGCTTCGTCGCCGCACTCACGAACGCGCCCTTCTCCGTCGTGAGCGGGGGGCTCGGCTGCCTCGCCGTAGTGGCGATCGTCGCGGCGAAGCTGCCACGGCTGCGGCGCTACCGGACGGACGAGCCGATCAGTGGTCCGCGCTGAGCATCCACACGTGCCCTCCGCGACGGACGTACACCCCGTCGGGAAGGATCAGCTGGACCTCGAGCTCGCCCATGGACTCGCCCTGGTGCAACGTGACGGGGCTTCCCCCGTCGACCTCGAGGGTGACTGCGCGCTCGGGCGGGGACGAGGAGTACCGGATGCCGCTCACCTGGATGCGAGGCTCGCCCGCGGACCGCAGCGGCGGCTCCGGACGGGCGACGCTCGGCGCGGGTGCTGCCGGACGCACGGGTGCCGCAGGCGGTGGGCTGGTCGCCGCCCTGCTGCGCCGCTCCGCCGGCGCCGGCGCGGGCACGGGCGCCGCCACGGGTCGCTGCGGGGCGGCCGTCGCGGCGGACGGGGGCGTCGGCACCTGAGGGACGGCCTTTGCGACCGGCGCCGCGGTGGGCGCCTGCGGGACGACCTGCGCGACGGGCGGCGTGGGCGCGTCGTGACGCACGAAGAAGAACGCCGCACCTGCGCCTGCGGCCAGGATTGTCACGCCGGCCACCGCCGCCAGCCCCCACCACCACCTGCGATCCTCGGCCGTCCACGCGGCGGCGTCCTCCGGCGCGATCTTGCCCTCGAGCTCCCGGAGCGCCTGGAGGATCGTGCTCACGATGTGCCTCCCGCAAGCCGTGGCCGCGGATAGCCGCCGGCGGCCGCGTAGAGCACGATCCGGGTGAGGCGTCCCACCCGAGCGTCGGGGACCAGGAGGCGGGAGCGCTGGAAGTCGAGGACGGCGGCCACGGTGGCCGGGTCGAATTCGCCCGTCGCCTCGCCGCCATACAGGCCTGCCCGCCGAAGCAGCGCCTGCAGGCGGGCGACGTGGGCACCGCGTGCGCCGAGGCCGAACGTCATCCCGAGCCCCTCGAAGTCCCGCCACAGGACGTGCGCCTGGCCGAACCAGAAGAGATCGAGGAGACCGGCGTCGATCGTGGTCGGCGTGCTGCCGATGGTGAGCGTGGCCCTGCGCTCGTCCAGACCGGTGAGCGCGGCGTAGCACGGCCCGCTCGCGCCCGGGACACGGAGCTCGAGCAGCGCGGGGAGGTCGAGGACGCCGAGCATGCTGCGGTTGCCGGTGAGCTGCATGTCCTCGAGGCCACGTCGCCACGCGACCCGCTCGAGGTCGTCGGGGACGTGCGTCTCGTCGTCGGCGAGCTGACGGGTGTGCCACACTGCAAGGAGGGCCTCGGCGGCGACCCTGGCGCTCGCCTGTGGATCGAGGGCCGTCAGGCGGCGCTCGAGCTCGGCGACCGGCGACGGCAGTGGCACGACGGGCGCAGGCTCGGGCGCGGCGTTTGCCGCAGGAGCAGCGGGCGCGGGCTCTGCAGGGGCGGGCTCAGCCGGCGGCGCCGCGGCCGCAGGCGCGGCGGGAGCGGTCTTCGCCACCACCTCGGCTGGACGCAGGGCGGTCTCCAGGCGCGCTGGCCGCCGGATATCCGTGAACCATCCGAGCGGCACGCCGAGCGTCACCACGCCGACGCCGACCGCCACCCCTGCGGCCCCCCACGCCGCGCGCCGCACGACCGAGAGCGTGCCCGGCAGCGGCACGGCCTTGATCTCCCGGTACGCGCGGACGACGGAGCGCCGGGTCACTCGCGGCTGGCGCGAGACGAACGCCGCGAGCATCGCACGGTGTGCGATCATGTTGATGAGGCGCGGCACGCCGTCGGCGAGGCTGTGTGTCAGCCGGAGCGCGGGGACGGTGAAGAGCCGCGCCGCTCTCCCCTCGCTGGCGACGGCGAGGCGGTGGCGCACGTAGGCGACCGTCTCGCGATAGCGGAGCGGCCCCATGTGCCAGCGGAGCGTGATGCGCTGGTTCAGCTGCGCCATGGCGGGGTCGAGGAGCAGCGTGCGCAGCTGCGGCTGGCCGACGAGCACGACGCGGAGGAGCTTCTCCGTCGCGGTCTCCAGGTTCGAGAGGAGACGGAGTTGCTCGAGCAGATCCATCGAGAACGCCTGCGCCTCGTCGACCACGACGACCGAGACGCGACCGGCCTGGTGCTGCGCGAGCAGATGCGCGTTGAGCGTATCGACCAGCTCCATCTGGCTCGTGCTCGTCCCCGGCAGGCCGAACTCGCGGTTGATGCGCTGCAAGAGCTCGAGGGTGGAGAGCGCCGGGCTGATGATGTAGGCGGCCGTCACTTCGGGTCCGAGCTCGGCGAGGAAGGCGCGCAGGAGCGTCGTCTTCCCGGTCCCCACGTCGCCGGTGATACAGACGAAGCCGCTCGACTCCTTGAGGCCGAGACGGAGGTGGGCCAGCGCCTCGGCGTGCTTGGAGGAGAGGAAGAGGTAGTGCGGATCTGGCGTCAGCCGGAACGGCGTGTCGCCGAGCCCGAAGAAGCGCTCGTACATCCCCGACCTCCCCGCATCCGACAACCTTTTATAAGGGAAAGCGGCTTGACACTCCAGCACGCCGCGCAGCGGGCAGGTTGACGATCGGCGACCGGCCGAGGATGCTGCCGCGATGGAGCCGCACCGCCTCGCCGAGGAGCGGAGCATCGCGTATCATCGGGCCGTCGCCGCGCGCCTCGAGAGGGAACCCCCGCTGCTCGCGCAGGCGCGCGCGCGTGTGCATGCGTGGCTCGCCCGAGAGGCGCCGCCGGATTACGCCCGGGCGTGGGACGAGGTGCTGTCGTGGTCACTCTCGCGGATCGTCGCCTTTCTCGTCGACCCGGGAGAGCGAGCCCGTGAGCTCCGGCAGTCGACCCCATTCGCCGGTGCCGTCCCGCCGCGCGAGCGCTGGCAGATCTGGCGCGAGGTCCGCGCGCGCGCCGAGGAGAAGCCGTGACGCGCGCCGAGCTCGAGCACCTCATCCGCGCAGCCGCAGACCTGGCGCAGGACGACGACATCATCGTCGTTGGCAGCCAGGCGATCCTGGGGCAGTTCCCAGACGCGCCGGCTACGCTGCGCGTCTCGGTCGAGGCGGACCTCTACCCGCGCCACCACCCCGAGCGCGCCGACCTCATCGATGGCACGATCGGGGAGGGGTCACCCTTCCACGCTACGTATGGCTACTACGCTCAGGGCGTTGGGGAGGAGACGGCTGTCCTGCCGGCGGGGTGGCAGCAGCGCCTGGTGCCCGTGCGAGGCGAGAGCACCCGCGGCGCGACGGGCTGGTGCCTCGAGGCGCACGACCTCGTGATCGCGAAGGCGGTGGCCGGTCGGGAGCGGGATCGCGTCTTCGTCCGTGAGGCGATCCGCCATCGGCTCGTGGACGAGCAAACGCTTCGCGAGCGGCTTGCAGCAACCGCGGTCGCCCCCGTAGTCACGGACCGCGTTCGCGCGTGGTTCGCCGCGGACTTCGCGCCCGACACCGGCTGACGACCCTCGCACGCGCGGCGCCGGCCGTGAGGCCACGCCCCGCGTAATCAGCAGGCCGTTTCGCGATCGAGAGGCGACGCAGCGGGCTCCGGTAGAGCCTACGCCGTCGCGCGCCGGCCGCGACGTGCCTGAAGGAGCTCCGTCACCGACGGCGGCTGGAGGTCCTCGGCAGAGAAGCCGAGCGGCATGACGCCCTGCTCGAACCAGACGTGCTTCCCCTCGAAGACGTGCCGGGCGACGCCGTACCTCCGCGCGTCGTCGTTGCGCCACATCTCCCGGAAGAGCTGCTGGACACGACGGCGCGCGCCGCGGGCGAAGACGTCCGCCAGGCTCCCAGCGCCCGCCGCGTCGGGGTGACCGGTCTCGGCCATCCGGTGGGCGCGCGTCACGGCGGCGGTCAGCGCGAAGAGCTCCATGGCGATGTCGCAGGCGCGGAAGAGGAACGCCTGCTTCCGCTCGAGCCCGGCTTGATACACCACCATGCCGTGGAAGACGGCGCGCGCGAGCCGGCGGCTGGCGCGGTCGGCGAAGCGCACGTGACGCGCGAGCTTCCCGTAGGAGGCGTAGCGCGGCCAGGCGCCCCAGCCGAGCCAGCGGGTCGGATACCACCACGCGTAGAAGCGAAGGATGCGCGGCACGGCCCGGAGGCGGTCGCGACCGGTCGCACGCGGGTCGACGAACGCGCCCGCCACCTGGAGGTGGGTGTCCACCGCCTCGCGCGCCATGAAGAGGTGCATGATCTCGCTCGAGCCTTCGAAGATCAGGTTGATGCGCGAGTCGCGCATCAACCGCTCGACGCCGATCGGCGGCTCGCCGCGCCCGGCGAGGGAGCGCTCGGTTTCGTAGCCGCGGCCGCCGCGCACCTGGAGGATGTCGTCCAGCAGGTGCCAGGCGCGCACGGTGTTCCACTCCTTCGCCGCCGCCGCCTCGAGGCGGATGTCGGAATCGGGCCGGTCGGCGAAGTGCGCGACGAGGTAGGCGACGGATTCCATGGCGAAGGCGCTGGTGGCAAGGTCCGCGACCTTGACCGCCACGGCCTCGTGCTTGCCGATCGGCACGCCCCACTGCACGCGGGCGTTGCCCCACTTGCGGCAGAGCTCGAGGCCCGCCTTGGCGACCCCCGCCGTCGTCGCGGGCAGCGTGAGCCGCCCCGTGTTGAGCGTCACGAGCGCCACGCGGAGGCCGTCGCCCTCCCGGCCGATCAGGTTCTCGCGGGGCACCTTCACGTCCTCGAAGCTGATCACCCCGTTGGCGAGCGCCTTGAGCCCCATGAACCGGCTGCGGTGCTCGACCTTGACGCCTTCCCAGTCCATCTCGACCACGAAGGCGTTGATGCGGTTGGTCTTCGGGTTGCGCGCCATCACGACGATCAGCTCCGCGAGCGTGCCGTTCGTGCACCAGAGCTTCTGGCCGTTCAGGATGTAGAAGCGCCCGTCGGACGTCGGCTCGGCGACCGTCGACAGCCGCGCCGGGTCGGACCCGACCGCGGGCTCGGTGAGGGCGAACGCCGAGATCGCGCCGCGCGCGCAGCGGGGGAGGAAGCGCCGCTTCTGCTCCTCGGTGCCGAACAGCCGGATGGGCTGCGGGACGCCGATCGCCTGGTGCGCCGAGAGGAGCGCGGCGACGTTGCCGTCGTAGCTGCCGACCAGCTCCATCACGCGGACGTACTCGGGATGCGTGAGGCCGAGGCCACCGTACTCCCGAGGAATCTTCATGCCGAAGGCGCCGAGCTCGGCGAGCCCGCGGACGACCTCCTCGGGGTACTCGCCGGTCTCGTCGATCGCCACCGGGTCGACCTTCTCCGCGAGGAACCGCCGCATGCCCTCGTAGAAGTCGCGGAAGGCCGGCCGGTCCGGCTCCTCGACCGGGTAGGGGTGGACGAGATCGAGGCGGAAGCGGCCGAGGAACAGGTCGCGCAGGAAGCTGGCACCCTTCCATTCCCGTTCCCGTGCAGCCTCGGCAACGTCGCGTGACTGGCGTTCGGCGGTGGTCGTCATTCCCGCCAATGTAGCCGCAAACGCACCTTACTGCGAGAGTCGGCCGGAGCCCCGGCGGTAGCGTCAGTCGCGGACAGGGAGGTCTGACAGGTCGCCGGGCTGGACCAGCTCCTTGCCCACCTCGGTCTCCTCGCGCGGGCTTTCGTTGACCACCGCCTCGCCCGTCGGCCACTGGGTGGCGGGCAGGATGGTCCGCTCGATCGCCTGCCGGATGCGCACCGGCTTGGAGAGGACCGAGATCGCCTTCCAGCGTCCTGCGGGCTCGTTCCCGAGGATGACGATCCCGGTGTGCTGCTTCCGGTCCGCGTCGACAACTGGGTCCAGCTCGTAGGCGCCGAGCTTCCGCCGCAGCAGCTCGATGTCGTCGCGCTTGCCGGTGAGGAAGTACCAGCCCGGCCCCACGCCGTGCGCCTCGGCGTACCCGCGGAGCACCTCCGGCGTGTCGCGCTCCGGGTCGAGCGAGATCGACAGCAGGGTCACGTCGCGACCGGCGCGGTCACCCAGGGACTTCTGCACCTCGACGAGGTGCTCGGTGGCGAGCGGGCAGGCGACACGACAGGTCGCGAACATGAAGTTGATCGCCACGACCTTGCCGCGCACGAGGTCGTCGTAGAAGCGGACGCGCCGGCCCTCGTGGGTCACGAGCTCGATGTTCGGGAGGTGGCGGTCGCGGATGGTGGCCACCGGGTCGGGCGGCGCCGGCCCGTCACCCGCCGCCGGTGCCGACGTCGGCGGCTCCGAGCACCCGGCCGCGACCAGGGCGATGAGGAGGCAGAGGCGCGCCGCAGGTAGGATCATGGCTGGTTTTCGAACTGTCCCATCATCCGCATGTCCTCGTGCTCGATGTTGTGGCAGTGGAAGACGAAGCTGCCCGTGTAGCGCGGGAACATCGCCAGGATCTTCACCTCGTGGGTGAAGAACGCTCCGATGTCGATCGTGTCCTTGCGCGCCCGCTCGAGCGGCAGCGGCGTCCCTCCGTCGCGCGACAGGACGAAGAACGAGCTCAGGTGCAGGTGGATGGGGTGGGTCCAGCCGCCGCCCGACTTGAGCGTCCAGATCTCCGCGGTGTTGACCTTCGGCTTGGCGTTGATGCGGTTCTCGTCGAAGAAGTTCCCGTTGATGACCCAGGCGCCGTCGGAGCGCTCGAAGTCGAACGTCCGCTTCACCGTGACGAAGGGGAGGATCTGGGCCGGGCCGATCGGGATCAGGCGGAGCGTGTCGGGCACGCGGCTCGGGTCGGCTACGTCCCCGTTCACGATGAACTTGAGGAGCGGCGTGCCCGTCGAGACCAGGCTGTCCGGCTTGCGGCCGTCGTCCTGCTGCAGCCGGTTCTCCAGGATGACCTGGGTGTTGCTCGCAAAGCGGCTGAAGTCGATGACGACCTCCGCCCGCTCCGCTGGACCGAGAATGATGCTCTTCTGGTTCAGCAGGGGGCGCGGGAAGAGGTGGTCGTCGGCGGCGATGACGAAGTCGAACGGGCCACCGTTGCGCAGGAAGAGCTGGTAGAAACGCGCGTTCGAGCCGTTCAGGAACCGGAATCGATACTTGCGCCGCTTCACCCTGAGGAAGGGCTGAATCTTGCCGTTCAAGACGAATTTGTCGCCGAGGAAGCCGTTGTGGTCGAAGGTGTCGAACACGAGGCGGCCATCCCGATCGAACTGCTTGTCCTGGATGACGATGGGGATGTCGAATTCCCTCACCTGGCCCCGCATCCGGCCCGGCAGGCGCAGCGCCCGGGGGTTCGGGTCCTCCTCGCCGAGAAAGGAGTCGACCTCGTCGAAATTGAGGAAGAAGCCGGCGAGCCCCCGGTAGACGTTCGGTCCCGTGATGTCGATCGCGTGGTCGTGGTACCACATCGTCGACTCTTCGTTCTGCTCGGGGTTCGGCAGCCCGAAGACGTTCGGGGCCGGGGTTTGCGGATAGAAATAGTCTCTCGACTGCCCGGTGCAGAAGGTATCGAGCGGATAGCCGTCGTCCTCGGGCGCCTGGAAACCCCCGTGGCGATGCACCGCGGTGATGGGTTCCCCGATCCCGACCGGGTCATTCGTCGGCAGGTCGTTGACGAACCGGACGAGGAACGGTGTCCCGCTGCGACCGAGGAAGGTCGGACCGGGGGCCATGCCGTTGTAGCCCCAGATCACGTTCGAGGGCAGCTGCGGATGAAACGAGTGAGGCGCCGGCCGCTCGTGGATCAGGAAGAACTGCGCGTTCGTCGGCACCACGCGCGGCCCGTGGACATGGACGGCGGTCGTCCCGTCCACGTTCACGCAGTTGGCCGGATCGGCTCGGGTGGCAAAGCGGGCGACGGGCTGTGCGATGGGCGCGATGGGGAGCTCTTCGAGAAACGGCGTCGTCGGCGGGCTCGCGGGGAGCTGATCTGCAAAGACTCGGCGACTTCGCCCCGGGCCGAGCACGACGTAGCCCGTGCCCAGCAGGGCGTAGCCACCACCAGCGAGGCTGGCTTTCAGCATCTGTCGTCGAGTCAACATCGAGAATTTCCACGCGGTTGCATTCGTTTCGCGCCGCGCTTCACAGCACAAACCCTGCTGTATCCACTCCAATTCCCGCAGTCGTGTCAAGGGAGATCTTTATGTTAACCGACGTATACGCGGAGTGTTCGACACAATGCGCAGATGGCGGGACGCGTTTCGACACGGAAGTGGGGCAAATCACCCAAATCGAACTCTCAATACGTTGACGAAGCTCACCCTGAGACGCTGTACTTGGGGGAATCCCGTACTCGGTTGCGAGCTGCCATAGACATTTCCTTGAACAACGAGGCGCGATCAATGCCATTTCGGCCGGAACTACTTGACAACCAAAACATCGCATGTTTCTGCTCCGCGTGTGTCTACGGGAAAGTCCCAATACAACCGCGAGGTGTTGTCATGTTCACCAGAAGAGATCTCCTGAAGGTCGGACTCGTCAGCGGCGCGTACAGCCTCCTCGGCCCAACATCGCGCCGCCGGGTCTTTGCTGACGAGCTGCTGCCGGCGAGCCCGAAGACGACGCCGTTCGTCGTCGAGCTGCCGATCGCGTCCATCAAGCAGTCCGTGGCGGCCTTTGCCACCCAGGCCGATCCGGCCAACTGCGTGAACGTGGATGGCACCACCGCCTTCCACGTGCACGGGCCGCGCGTGGTCCCGACGAACACGCAGTTCTTTCTAGTCCACGAGCAGGCGAGACCGCACTCCTTCCATCCTCAGCTGCCGTCGAACGTGACGTGGGGCTACGACGGGATGGTGCCCGGGCCGACCTTCCTGGCGCAGAGCGGGACGCCGTTCCTCGTCCGGTTCGTGAACGACCTGCCGCAGAACGACCCGGTGGGGATCGGGGAGCCGATCACCGTCATCCACCGCCACGGGGGCTTCCAGTTCGAGGAGGACGACGGCTATCCGCTCGATACCTTCTGCTCCGGGCAGTCGAGGGATTTCTTCTACCCGAACGAAGCGGACGACCTCCAGGAGCAGAACGAGCACTCGACGCTCTGGTACCACGACCACGCGATCGACATCACCGGACCGAACGTCTACCGCGGGCTCGCCGGGTTCTTCCTGAACTTCGACCAGGTGGACACGCTTGCGGGCGAGGTCGACACGAGCCCGCGCGCGCTCCGGCTGCCGGGGCGCATGGTGCGCCTGGCGAGCGGGGAGACGTTCAGGGAGTTCGACGTTCCGCTGGTCGTCCAGGACAAGCAGTTCGACCAGAACGGCTTCCTCGTGTTCGACACCTTCGACCACAACGGCTTCCTCGGCGACAAGTTCCTCGTCAACGGCGTCATCCAGCCCTTCTTCCGGGTGGCGCGCCGCAAGTACCGCTTCCGATTCCTGAACGGCTCGAACGCGCGTCAGTTCGAGTTCTTCCTGAGCAACGGCCAGCCGTTCGTCGCGATCGGCACCGACAGCCACCTCCTCGAGCACCCGGTGACGGTCAAGAGCTTCCGCATCGCGCCGGCGGAGCGGGTGGAGGTGGTGATCGACTTCAAGAACACGACGCTCGGGCAGGAGATCTTCCTGGTGAACCGCCTCGAGCAGACCGACGGCCGCAAACCGTCCGGCCTCGTCTCGCCGGGCACCCCGATGCTCAAGTTCATCGTCGACCGGGACGCGGCCGACCCGAGCCGGGTGCCGGACACGCTCCGGCCGGTGACGGAGGGTCCGGCGCAGCTGCTGCCCCGGGTCACAGTGAAGCGAACCTTCGAGTTCACGCGCGACGACGGCGCGTGGACCATCAATGGTCTCTTCTTCGACGAGAACCGCATCAACGCCAAGCCGAAGCGGAACACCGCGGAGATCTGGAGCATCGAATCGCCCGGCGGCTGGGAGCACCCCGTGCACATCCACCTCACCGAGTTCTTCGTCCTCTCCCGCAATGGCTCCACGCCGCCGCCGCTCGAGCGGGGACGCAAGGACACGATCGTCGTCGGAGGCGATCGAGGAAACGTGAAGATCCTCTTGCCGTTCCCGTCGGAGTTCCACACGGTCCCGAGGCCCGTTTCAGGTCGCTTCGTGTTCCACTGCCACAACATCGAGCACGAGGACATGCGGATGATGGCACAGTTCGACATTCAGCCGTGACCCTCGTCCGCGCCGGGCTCCTGCTCGCCGGCACTCAGCTCCTGCTCCCGTCGCCCGGCGCGGCCGTGCTCGTCCAGCGGGCGGGCGTCGTGGAGGCGGACACCTGGGTCGACCAGGCGAGCCCCGATGCGAACGCGGGCGCCGACCGCGTGCTCCGGGCGGTGGACGCGCCCGGCAGCGAGGCGCAGACGTTCCTTCGTGTCAGCCTGGGTGGTGCGACGAGCGGACAGGTCGTCGCGGCCCGCCTGCGCCTCCAAGTGGACGTCAACGGCCGCGCCGGGAGCGACTCCGGGGGCAATCTCCATACCGCGGGCTGCGGGTGGAACGAGGAGACGCTCACCTGGAACACCCGACCCGTGGTCGACCCGATCGGCTTCGCTGCGGTGGGCGCCGTCCAGCGGCGTCAGGTCGTCGAGTTCGATTTCACCGCGGCGCTCGAGCCCGGAAGAGACGTCTACTGCTTTGCGCTCGCGAGCGAGAGCCCGACCTTCGACGAGGTGATCTACGGCTCGCGGGAGGGCAAGTTTGGGCCGCCGGCGGTCGAGGTACTCATCGACGAGGCTCCGACGCCCCCTCCGACCACGACGTCGACGCTGCCCTCTTCCATCACGACGACCACGCAACCGCCCGTCGTCACGACCACCACGGAGCCGCTCCCCACCTCGACGAGCACGACGTCCACCTCGCTCACCACCACGACGCTCCCCGCGCCCATCTGCGGCAACGACGTCGCCGAGCCGCCGCTCGAGAGCTGCGACGGCGCGGACGACGCGGCGTGCCCTGGCCGGTGTCAGGTCAACTGCCGATGTCCGGGCGCCAACGACACGTTCGCGTGCCTGGCGTCGGGGGCGAGCCTCGTCCTCGGCGGAATGTTCACCGACTCCTACTACACGCGCTCGCTCGCACCCGGCACGGTGATCGACGCGCGAGACGCGACGTTCGTCCACTGCTCGCAGCCCGACCCAAGCAACCCCTGTGCGACCAACGTCTACCCCGTCAACCTCGGCCCGATCTCGGCGCCCGGCGACTGCTGGGCCGGCGGGCGGATCATCGGGGCGAATCGCCTCGACGCCAC
>Ga0209056_10006572_pt1 | contig 12012 bp, 8 predicted proteins | sample GraSoiAngelo_114_FD_185876 | JGI IMG/M metagenome (GOLD analysis project Ga0209056, IMG submission 185876) | Grasslands soil microbial communities from the Angelo Coastal Reserve, California, USA - 14_0903_13_40cm (SPAdes) (version 2) | ecosystem: Environmental > Terrestrial > Soil > Grasslands ... | reverse complement strand
TGATTCCATTTCTGATTGCTGAACACGTCGAAATCGAGGGTGTCGAAGACCTTGAGGTTTTTCTCGACCGCCGGGTTTTGCTTCTCGTGCTGAGGAGGCGGCGTGGGCGGATTCTCCCAAGCCGACTGGGCATTCGCTGTTAGGCTGCCGCCCGTCAACAGCATCAGCGACAAGGGTGTCAAGGCAACGTGTTTTCTTGCCATGAACTTCTCTTCTTTCGCCCGCCATCAGCTTTCAAGCGGGCATCACAGCTGCTTGAGGCGCGCACTGCGCCTCAAGCAGCAGAACGATCGCCCACTCTGGTGTCATCCTACTGTTTGTCGTAAACCGCTACGTTGTCGTACGGGCCTTTAGCGTCCATCCCCTTAGCCGACAGTGTCATGACCTTGCCGTCTGCGGAGACTGTGCGGGTCCCCGTCCCCAACACCTTTCCCGCCTTCTTCACCGTGTTCTTGACGGTGTTGGCGTCGACCCGGGCGAACCTGTGACGGGGTACTCTTTGCCGTCATATTTGAAGGTCGAATGCCAGGATATCGGTGATCCGTCCGCAGCGACTCCTTTGACCGTGAGAGCCACGCCCTGCGCAGTCTGCGCATACGTTCGCGTCACAGACTTGGCAGCCGGACCGGGGCTGAATTTGGACTTCGCCACATTCAGCGTCCAGGTGCCGATGATCGGATCCGGCGCGTCAGCGGCCAAGGCGACGGCAACAGTAAGAAAAAGCACTCGTAGAATTGTCTTCACGGTAACCCCCTACTTAGAATTTGTTCGACTTGATTGGTTTGCGACCGACACGGTGAGAGGTTCTCTACGCCGATCGGGCGGTGAGTATGCGCTTAGGGCCCCCCTGGCTCAACGATTGGTCGGCGCGCCGTGGAAGCGCCGCCTGCCGTGGCCACAGCGGCGCAGGCGTTGAGCCGAACATGAGGCTGAACCCCACGCTTGAGCTCGGCGGTGGCACTTGGCCCTCAAACTCCGGTTCGTGATCAATGAGACCGTAACGCTCCATCGTCCGCAGCGGGCGTGACAGGTTCGACTTCGATCTGCGCCAACTCCTCGAGCGACTCAGGAATCTTCTCTGCGATCGATCAAGTGTGCTCGAGACCTCGCGGGGAAGCTGCGTTCCAATGCCGTGGAAACTTAGGGCCGACAGCGTCCCTTCGAAGGGGCTGTTCCTAATGACAGCCATCGAAAGATTGCAGCCTGTCATGTCCGGCGTTACATCACGTAGCGCGTGAACCTCGCCGAAAACCGGTACCCGCCCCTGCCAACTCAAGGCGAGGGTGCCCGGGACACGCAGTTTCGGAGTGGCCGTTCGAGTTTCGCTGAATTATCAGCGAAACTCGCGACCACGGCCTCGGCCATCGCGGCATGATTGCCGCATGTTCAGTACACGGCTCGCAAAAGTTCTCCGGGGCCGCCCCTTCACGGAGAGCGACTCCCGCTGGCAGTGCGGAAGTTCGCGGGTACCTCGCGAAGCACGGAGGTGAAGCGCAGACAGCCCCGAATATTTCAAAACTGACCGTTTATTTCACACTCGGTGTCGGCTCGGGTCGCCTATTTGATGGTGGCCAGGGGCGGAATCGAACAAATCGAACCACCGACACGCGGATTTTCAATCCGTTGTCGCTAGTTTTAGGGGCTTACAAATCAGCCACTTGCAGCGCTTGCCAGCCCTCTCCCCAGCCACACCAAGACACCAAGGCACATTCATGGCACATCCAATCATCCAATCTGAGTTGGTCACATTCCTGGCACGAACCCCTCGTTGGACCTCCGCATCACCGTATTGTCCGTACATTGTACGGGTACTATAATCACCCAGGTTGCAGAGAGACAGTATTCATGAAGCATAGCTCCACGAAACGACGGGAGGACCGCCTTGAGGTGCGTCTGACTCCTAGGGCGAAGTCGATGTTGCGGCGCGCCGCAGCGGTCGAGCGCAAGACCGTCAGCGCCTTCATTCTTGACAAGGGGCTTGCGGCCGCCGCCGAAACGCTCGCGGACCGCCGCGAATTCCCGCTGAGCGCCAAGCAGTATGACGCCTTTGTCGCCGCGCTCGACGCTCCGTGGAAATCCCGCCCGCGCCTCGAAAAGCTTCTCAAAACGCCTAGCGTTCTGGAGTGAACGACTACGGCGCGATCGAGAAGCTGCGCCGCGAGCACCTGCTCGACAGCTTCGATTGCGGCAAGGAAGACCTGAACCGCTTTCTGAAGCGCCAGGCATGGAACAGCCAACAGGCGCACAGCGCGCGGACTTACGTCCTCGTTAAGGATCTGCGCGTTCTCGGATACTACAGTCTGGCCGCAGGGGCGGTAACCCATGAGGAGGCGACGGAGCGTGTCAGGAAAGGCCTGGCACGGCACCCAATCCCGGTAATTCTCCTCGCGCGGCTGGCCGTGGACGCGTCACTCCATGGCAAAGGCCTGGGGTCAGCGCTGTTGAAAGACGCGCTGCTACGGACAGCACAGGCAGCCGCTACCATCGGCGCCCGTGCGTTACTCGTTCACGCCAAGGACGATAGCGCCAAGGCGTTCTACGAGCACTTCACGTTCGAGGCAAGTCCAAGCGATCCGTACCACTTACTGCTCATCATGAAGGACTTATTGCAGATCATCTCGGCATGACTTGGCCGTTCTTCAATGCGCCGCGAGTGCGTGGACTGGCTCATACCGCTATCCGAAGCTCATCTGCGGCGTGCGCTCCACTCCTGGGTCGAACGTTAGAACCGCGGGCGTGCCTGATCCTCCAGCAGTTGGAGTGGTATCGATTCCGAAGTCTCGTCATCGCCTCGATGACTTCGGAATTGTTCGTAGCACAGCAGTGCTCGGCGGACTGCACCACGAGTACTCACTGTGTCCCGCCTGAGCTGGACGATGGCGCTCAGCAGTCAGTTACACCATCACACCATCACTGTGATCGTGGCGCGTAGCGCGTCCACTCGCCCGTTCGATCGTTGAATACTCGGAAGGAACCATCCTTTTTCGCGGTCAGCTTTATCCAGTGGGATGTGGTTTCATCAAGATTCGCGACATACTGCGGCGCGAAGTTGCTGTCACCCGCATCAGCGGACCGATGCAGTTGCCAGACGTCCTTGAGCCCGGGGACGTGGTGTAGAGCTTGATAGGTCGCCAATGCGCCACCTTTCTTCAGGCCGTTGTTCATGATCGCGATCCGAGGCTTGAATGCCGCGAACGTAGCAGGGACATCAACGTCCGGTCCCCCATGATGGGCGACCAAGTACGCATCCACGGGCCCGATGAGACTCTTCGGACAAGCGAGATTGAAGAGCGGTTGCCCACTCAGATCGCCGACATCGAGAAAGCGGAACTTGCCGTAGCGGATGACAATTCCCGTGGAGCGCGGGTTTTCATACGGATCGCGGGGCGCCATCGCGTGCTCCTGGCAAGCGGTAGTGATGGCGCCGGCAGCCGGGAGGGGTCCGAAGAGCGTCGTGCCTGCAGAGCTTACGACCGTAACTTCGAGGTCATTCAACGGCAGACGATCCCCGGGGGCGGGTTGGAGATGCTGGCCTCCGCGTCGCAACATCGAATATGCGCTGAACGCGGCGTTTGTCTCCGGGACCGTAGTTTCAGCCTCGGGACTTGGGTCACCATGATCGATGAATACGCGAATGGGCATCAGCTCCGAGAGCTCCGTGACCCCACCATCGTGATCCGGGTGGAAATGTGTGATGAGCAGGTAGTCGATCTGCTGAATTCCCGCATCGTGCGCGGCGGCCATGATCCGGTTCGCATCACGCGCCTGATGAGGATCACCTGGTCGGAAGCCTGAGCCATCGCCAGCGAACCCCGTGTCAATCAGCAAAGAGTGGTGGTCTGGCGTGACGACTAACGTCGACTGGCCTCCCTCCACGTCGATGAAGTAGATCTGGAGGCTCTTCGGCGTCGCTGCCTTCGCCGACCCCACTGAAAAGATCCAATAGGCGGTTCCGATGAGGAGGGGCAGCACAATGCGAAGAACTGGACTCTGGCCGGGAGCGCCACTCCGCGCAGAACATGCATACTGCTGGAACCAGTTTGTCAGTGTGACCTCCACATCGCGATGTTCGGTAAGCGAGAGACTCTTAGCTGCTCAAAGGCGAGCCGCTCCGGCCGTACGGGATCGTAGGTAAGCTGGTAGGAGTAATCGAATTCCATAGTCGCTCGCTGGCTGGTGGTATACGGCTCCCCGGGGGGCAGACCCAGGTGACTGGAATGGTGCCCCAAGGCGCTCTCAGCAAATGATCGGCCTCTTCTTAGATATTAGACACGTCACGTCCGTGTCATTCAATCGCGTCGGCGGCTTATCCACAGTGCCGCCGACGGCTCGCTCACATAACTGTGCGCCACGCATAATGGCCGAACTCTGTCCACCACTTCAGGCGCGTGGGGCATCGGTGGCGGCGGTGCCGGCGCCGTTACAGCCAGCAAGGAGTCCGTCATTCATTCTTGATCAAGTCGCTGATTCGAATGGTTGTGGTCCGCATAAATTCGGTCCGGCCCTTCTGAAGGGGTCCCGATCCGCCGCCCGCGTGGTGCGACTACCAAGAGGCCGGTTCGCGCCATCGCCACGGGGAATCCTATGCAGTCCGTGCCAATCCGATCCTCGGCGGATTGCATCACGAATACTCCCTCGCGCCTTCCTGTGCGTGACTGAGTTTTTGCGGACCGCAGTGATCCCAGGGCCCATGCTAGTCAACCGGATACGGCCCATCGGGAAAATTCGTATCGTGATAGCGCTTGCTTCCGACCTCTCGCGCCAGCGCGCTCCGAAAGTCCCGATTGGTGCGCAGGCATTCCAATACATGCGCAAAATCGTATTTTGGTTTCCAGCTCAGACCCGTCCTCGCGAGCTCATTGACGTAAACCCGATCGATCTGCGGGAAGAGCTTCCACCCGCGGGCCGCGTAGAGCGGCTCGCACTCGGGAAAGAGTCGGTGCACCACTTGTGGAGCATTCCTGCGCAGCATCGTCAGATCACCCGCCGTAAAGGGAGTGGTCGCGGAGATGATGTAGCGGGCAAAGCCGATGCCTCGAGCTTTCTCAATTGCCAGGAGTACTGCGGTAACGACGTCTTCGATGTCCACGCGTCGATATAGCAACTCGTTTGCTTGGGCGTTGGGGGTCTCGTACTGCTCACGGATGGTTCGGTTATCATCGGCCTCCGGGAAAAACCGGGAAGTGCGCAATACCACTACCGGCAGGCTTCGCTGCTTGTGCACCAACTCGCACAGGCTCTCGGCCATGAGCTTGCTCACCCCATAAACATTCTTCGGCTTTGGAATGAGATTCTCGGTCATCCAAGCGGCAGGCTCAGAACCGACGGGCGTCAGCGTCAAGCCGAACGTGCTCGTGGTGCTGACGTAGACAAAACAATCGATGCCTGCGTCCAGAGCTGCCTCGAGCAGAACCAGCGTTCCCGTGACGTTCGCGTCGATGAAGTCCTGCCAGGAGTGAGTTGCGACATGAGGCTTGTGGAGCGTGGCCGCATGGACGACCGCTTGCGCTGACCTTATGCACCGCGTGACGAACCGCTTGTCACAGATGGATCCGACCTGGTCGGTGAACGGCGACGGCTTAACGTCGAGGCCTAGGGATGATCGGCCCGCAGCACGCAAGTACCGCATCACGGCCTCCCCGAGGTGGCCCGCGCTTCCAGTCACCAGCACTGTCATCTCGCCTGCCTTGCGAACGAGCCGGTCATGATCAATATGTTACCGCCATCGATACGCTTCGCCCCTAAGCGGATCGGATTCCCGGGACGAATGGTAATCTAGGCGAGTAGGCATACGCCGACTCGGAAGGCAAAAGTGGAACGGTCACCACGCCGCATGGCGAACATCCTGTTCGATGTCGCGCTGGCTTCGACGGTGCTAGTGGTCACGGCGGCCTTGATGCTCGGGCCGGCAAATGACTGCCGCGCGGCAGATGCGGACGCGCGCCGCAAGGTCATCATCGACCAGGATGCCTTCGGACCGGCGGGCTCGAACATGCAGGCGATTTTGATGCTGCTGCAGTCGAAGGATGTGGAAGTGCTCGGCATCACGATTCCGAGCGGCGACGGTTGGCGTGACGAGGAGGTCAGTCACACGCTGCGGCTCCTCGAGATCGCGCAGCGTGCCGAAATCCCGGTGTACCCCGGGGCAGTGTTTCCGCTGGTCAACACGCAGAGTCGCACCAAGCGCTGGGAGGCGCTCTACGGCAAGCTCTTCTATAAGGGTGCATGGACGGAAGAGTGGCCCGCCGAGGGTGCGGTGCGCCGTACGCCCTATCACGCCGATCCGTACCTCGTGCCACCTTCGCCTGCCGGTCAACCCACGATCCAGCCCGCGCATGAAAGCGCCTTCAGCTTCCTCTCGCGTGCGGTGCGCGAGTTCCCGGGCCAGGTCACGATCATCGCCGCGGGCCCCCTCACCAACATTGCGATGACCTCGCGGCTCGATCCGCAGTTCTCGTCATTGGCGAAGGAGCTCGTCTTCATGGGCGGCAGCTTCAATCCCACGCCCGCCGACAATCCCTTTGCCGCCGAGTACGTGAATGCAACGCGGCGCGAGTTCAACATGCGGTTTGACCCGGAGGCCGCATCGATCGTGCTGCACGAGCCGTGGAAGAAGATCACCGAGGTGCCGATCGATCCCACGACCAAGACCTTCTTCAAGGCGGAATTCATCCGTGACGTGTCCAGGGGTCAGGCGCCCTTCGACGCCTATCTCGGTCAGTTCGGCCAGTCATTCCCGATGTGGGACGAGCTTGCCGTGGCGGTGTGGCTCGATCCCTCGATCGTGACCCGTTCCAAGACGCTGCTGGTGGACGTCGATACCAGCTTCACCGCCGGTTGCGGCGATACGCTCAGCTGGGCGCCGGGTGAGGGTCCGGGGCTGGGCGAGCGCGCCGTGAACGTGGTGTTCGAGGTCGACGTTCCGCGGCTGGAGCGCATGACGCTTGCGCTGCTGAAGGCGCCAACCCCGCCGCACTGAGCGGCGGATTCGTCACTCGCCGTACGGCACCCAGATATTCTTGACCTGGAATGCGTGGTCCAGGTACCAGCGGCCTTCGCCCTCGCGCGCGCTGAAAAAATTGATCCGGCGCCCCTCGTTAGTCCAGACCTGCTTGAGATTGCCCGCCGACAAGCGCTTGGCCACCGCGCACAGCTTCTCTTCGCCATAGCACCAGATGGCGTCCACGTCATCGTGCTCCGCGAGCACCTGCAGAAGCTCCCCCGGGCGCCCGGTCACCAGGTTGATGACGCCACCGGGCACGTCACTCGTGTCGAACAGCTGGTAGAGGTCGCCGGCGATGAGCGGATAGCTCTCGGATGGCACCGCGACCACGCAGTTACCCGCCGTCACCAGCGGCAGCACCAGTGACAGGAAACCGAGCAGCGGCGCCTCCGGCGGACAGATCACTCCGGCGGTGCCGATCGCCTCGTTCATCGCCACGGATATACTCCTGAAAGGCGGCGAGTGCACCACGCCCTCGTACTTATCGGCCCATGCCGCGTAGGCGAACAGCCGCTCGACGCCGAGGCGCACCTCCTCGGCTGCCTGCTTCCTGCCGACCACGGCCGCGAGGCGCGCCGTGACATCCTGACCCCGCTGCGTGAGGTTCTCCGCAGCATAGTAGAGAACCTGAGCCCGCTGGTGCGTGGTGGCGCTGCCCCACTGCTGCGCGCGTCGTGCCGCCTCCACGGCGTTGCGGATGTCCTTGCGGTTACCGAGCGGCGTCTCTCCGAGCAGTGCGCCGGTGCTGCTGCGGCATTCGAGGCTATAGCCCGAGTCCGGCCGCACCTGCTTGCCGCCGATGTAGAGCTTCACCGTCCGGTCGATGACCCTGGCCGCGTCCGCAGCCTGCGTCCGGTGGCGGCTGCGGGCGGCGCGCGCGCGCAGCGGCGGGGCTTTGCGCAGCCAGACAGGCTCCAGATACTCGCGCATCCCTTCGCGCCCGCCCTCTCTGCCGAACCCGCTCTCCCGGTAGCCACCGAAGCCGCAGGCGGCGTCGAACATGTTGGTGCAGTTCACCCACACGACGCCGGCCTTGATCTGTGCGGCCACCTGCAGCGCGACATTGACGCTCTCGCTCCACACGCTGGCCGCGAGCCCGTAGGCGGTGTTGTTGGCGAGCTCCACAGCCTCCGCCGGTGTGCGGAAAGTCATCGCCGCCAGCACCGGCCCGAAGATCTCGGTCCGTGCCACCACCGACGTCGGGTGGACGTTGGTGAGCAGTGTCGGCCGATAGAACAGGCCCCGCGCCGGCAGCGGCACATCCGGCTGCCAACAGGACGCTCCCTCTGCCACTCCCTGCGCGACCAGACCCTCGATACGCTCAAGCTGTACACGTGCGACTATCGCACCGATGTCGGTGGTCTTGTCGAGCGGCGCACCGACCCGCAGCGCGGCCATGCGCACCTGCAGCTTCTTCGTCAGCGGCACCGCGATGCTCTCCTGCATCAGCAAGCGCGAGCCGGCGCAGCACACCTGCCCCTGGTTCAGCCAGATGCCGTCGACCAGGCCCTCGACGGCGCTGTCCAGATCGGCATCCTCGAACACCACGAACGGCGACTTGCCGCCGAGCTCGAGCGACAACTTCTTGTGCGAGTCGGCCGTAGCGCGGCGGATCGCCCGGCCGACCTCCGTCGAGCCGGTAAAGGCGATCTTGTCAACGTCGGGATGCACGACCAGTGCGGCTCCGGTCTTGCCGTCGCCGGTGACGATGTTCACCACCCCGGGGGGCAAGCCGACCTCACTGCACAGCTCGGCAAATGCGAGTGCGGTGAGCGGCGTGAATTCCGCCGGCTTCAGCACGACCGTGTTTCCGGCAGCGAGCGCCGGCGCGATCTTCCACGCCACCATGAGGAGCGGAAAGTTCCACGGAATGATCTGGCCGACCACCCCGCGCGGGCGATAGTCGGGGAATTCGCGCTCGAGCAGCTGCGCCCAGCCGGCATGGTAGTAGAAGTGCCGCGCTACCAGCGGTATGTCGATGTCGCGGCTCTCGCGGATCGGTTTGCCGTTGTCGAGCGTCTCGAGCACGGCCAGACGCCGCGAGTGCTTCTGCACCTGGCGGGCGAGCGCGTACAGGAAGCGCGCCCGCGCGTGCGGGGTCAGTGCCTGCCAGTGCGGTAGCGCGGCACGTGCAGCTTTCACGGCCGCGTTCACGTCTGCCGCACTGCCCGCGGCGACCTCGGCGATCTTCTCCCCGGTCGACGGGTCTGCGGTTGCGAAGTAACGGCCTTGCGCGGGCGCCCTCCACTTGCCGCCGATGAAATGGCCGAAGCGTCGTCCGAAACGATCGAGCCACACGAGGGAGTTGTGCGGGTCCTCGGGCGCCGCGCCGTACTCCATGCTGCGGAATTTCTCGGCCACGCTGGTGTTTGCCATAGACACCCTTCAGGCGAGCGGGTGATGGTAGGAAGCGGAATAGCGCCCGCTGCCATGGAATTCCAGCTGCCGCTCGATATCGCCGAGCATGCTGCTGGCACCGATCCTGAACAGCCGCGGCTCGAGCCAGCCCTGTCCGAGCTCCTCCTTCATCAGCGCGAGCCAGTCGAGCGACTGCCGCGCGCTGCGGAATCCGCCGGCGGGCTTGAACCCTACGGCCATGCCGGTGCGCTCGCAATACTCGCGAATCGCGCGCGCCATCACCAGTCCGACCGGGAGCGTGGCGTTGACGGCCTCCTTGCCGGTGGAGGTCTTGATGAAGTCCGCACCCGCCATCATGGCGACCAGACTCGCCCGCGCCACGTTGCGCAGCGTCGCAAGATCGCCGCTGCCCAGGATCACCTTGCAGTGGGCCTTGCCACACGCCTCCTTGAAGGCCGCGACCTCATCATAGAGGCGTTGCCACTCACCCGCGAACACATGCGCTCGCGTGATCACGACATCGATCTCATCGGCGCCCGCCTCGACCGAGTGGCGGATCTCCGCGAGACGCTCCGTGAGCGCGTTCAGGCCCGCGGGAAAGCCGGCGGATACGGCCGCGACGCGGATCGGCGTGCCCCGGAGCGCCCGGCGCGCCGTCTCCACAAACAGGTGGTAGACGCACACGGCTGCGACCTTCACCGGCAGCTCATCGATACCGAGCAGCGCCTTCACGCTCCCGGACACCGGCTGCATCGCCTTGGCGCACAGCCGCCGCACCCGCTCATCGCTGTCGTCGCCCGCGAGCGTCGTGAGGTCCATGCAGGTGATCGCCCGCAGGAGCCACGCGACCTGCCAGTCCTTCTTCACGGTACGACGGGCAAGGAGCGTCGCTGCACGGCGCTCGACGGCACTGGTGTTGATGCGTACGCCGTCGATCCAGTCCAGGTTGAGCGGGATGCCGGTGTTGACCCCCAGCGCTCGCCCCTGCAACTGCATGACGGGCTCGCGCTGGCCGGTTGGCGCGACGAGCGGCAGCTCCGCCATCTGCTCGCGCAACTCAAGCCGCTGTGGGGTGGGTGGGGTCATGAGGGCGGCGTGTGCTCGTTCGCCTCCTCTAGAGCGTGCGCGCGAGCACGATGAGTGCCAGCCCGCTCACGAAGGAGGCGAACATGGCCGTGAGCAGCTTCGAGGTACCGGCGGGGGCGGTGGCGAACTCCTTCCAGATGAACACGCCCCAGCAGGCCGCGATCATCGTGGCGCCCTGCCCCAGGCCGTACGAGATCGCAAAACCTGCCGGGCCCGAGGCGATCAGGTTGAGCGACATGCCGATGCCCCAGATACATCCGCCGAGGATGCCGGTGAGATGCGTGCGGAAGTCTCCCTGGAAATAACTGGCAAAGCTCACGGGAGTGCCGACGAATGGCTTCTTCATCGCCAGCGTATTCCACACGAAATTGCTGAGGAATACCCCGACCGCGAACACGAACACGGCCGCATAGGGGCCCATCTTGCCCGGGTCCGGGTGGAGGGGATCGCCGTACATCGCCGCGGCGACGAAACGGTAGAACATGCCCATGAACACCCCGCAGGCCACCGACAGGACCAGCCCCTTGGTGCTCAGCCCGGCCGCCCCTCCCGGCAGGCGCCGATAAGCGGTGGCATCGAGAACGATTGCGAGCGTGACGAGCAGCACGCCGATCGCGAGCAGCGGGCCGTTGCCGAGCGGTGTCGCAAGGTAGTTCACGATCACCCCGATGATGAGCGCGAGTCCGATACCGACCGGAAACGCGACCGCCATGCCGGCGACTTCGATCGCCGCGACCAGCAGGATGTTAGCGAGATTGAAGATACCCCCACCGAGCAGCGCCGAGCCGACGCCCGCCGCGGAGGCCTGCGCCAGGTCGGCGGCGAAGGATCGCCCCTCGGTTCCGCTGCTACCGAGGGTGATCCCCAGCGCCAGCGTGAGCAGCAGCACGCCGAGCGCGTAATCCCAGTAAAACAGCTCGAAGCGCCAGTTCTTGCGGGCGAGCTTCCTGGTGTTTGCCCACGAACCCCAGCAAAGCATGGTGATGACGCACAACACGACCGCGAGCGGATAGCTATGCACTACGAACATGGGATGAGTCCTGGTGAGGTTGCTGGGAAAGTGAATTCGTCGTTCGGTGCTGCCCGGTCAACCGCCCTGCGTCCCGCGCCGCGCCCATGCGGCTTCGAAATCGGCGCGCCTGAGGAAGGACTTCTGCGTTCCGACGCGGGTGGTAGAGAGGCCCGCGTAGAGATTGGCGCGCGCCACCGCCTCCGTCTCGGCGACCCCCTCGGCGAGAAACACCGCGAGACTGCCGATGAAGGCGTCACCCGCGCCCGTCGTATCCACCGCCGTGACCGCATACGGGGGCACATGGACACTGCCCGAGGCATCCGCAAGCAGCGCGCCGCGCGCTCCCAGCGTCAACACCACCTTGCGCAAGCCTTTGCGCAACAGTGCCCTGGCACACGAACCCGCCTCCTCGACCGTGTGCACCGGGTGGCCGCTGATGAGCTCGGCTTCGGTCTCGTTCGGTATGAAGTAGTCGGCGGCCGTGAGCTGCGCGAGATCCGCCGGCAGCGCCGGTGCCGGGTTGACGATGCAGCGAATGCTGTGGGCGCGTGCA
>Ga0209056_10006571_pt1 | contig 12015 bp, 5 predicted proteins | sample GraSoiAngelo_114_FD_185876 | JGI IMG/M metagenome (GOLD analysis project Ga0209056, IMG submission 185876) | Grasslands soil microbial communities from the Angelo Coastal Reserve, California, USA - 14_0903_13_40cm (SPAdes) (version 2) | ecosystem: Environmental > Terrestrial > Soil > Grasslands ... | reverse complement strand
ACCTTCGCGCACGAGGTCCGCAAGGCGAGCGTCACGATCCCGACCATCGACAAGCCCAGGGCCTCGTTGACGGCGGTGATTAGCAGGGTCGCCGGCTCGGGCAGCTTTGGGTTCGCGGGTGACGGCGGCCGGGCGACGTCGGCCCAGCTCAATTCACCATATGGGGTTGCCTGGGACCCGAAACGGAACATCCTCTACATCGCCGACACGCTCAACAACCGGATACGCTCCGTCGACAGCCGAGGGACAATCCGCAGCCTGGTTGCCAGCCCGCTGAATCATCCGCGCGGTCTGGCCGTCAATGGCGACGGGCTGTATATCGCCGATACCGATAACAATGTCATTCGGCGCCTCGACCTCAACCGGGGCGGACTCAGAACAGTCGCGGGAACGGGGACGGCAGGCTACGTCAACGGCGTCGTCGGTACGGCCGCGCAATTGCGGCGTCCCGCTGGCATCACCTTCGACGAGAAGGCGAACCTGCTCATCGCCGACACCGGCAACAACGTCGTGCGCCAGCTCTCCGCCGCGGACAACCTGCTTCGAACCGTGGCGGGCACTGGTAAAGCCGGCAGGTTCGGAGACCGCGGCCCGGGGATTCAGGCGCAGCTCTCGTCACCGACGGCGGTCGCAGTCCGGCCCAACGGTGACATCGTGATCGCCGATAGCGGCAACAACGTGATCCGTGTGCTGGAAGCCGCGAAGTCATCCGGGGTGGTGCCAACGATCGACGTCGAGGCCGGCAACGGGACGCCGAGCTTCGCCGGCGACGGCGGGCCGCCGGCACAGGCGCAATTCGCCGCCCCCGCCGCCGTCCTCTCGCGGTTGGCCGCCGGTGGGTCGACGAATGTGGCCGTGCCCGCCATTGCCGGTCGGCGCTACATCGTCGATACCTTCAACCAGGCGGTGCGGGCCTTCTCGACCCGCGATACGCATCCGGACAATGTCAGTACGTTGGCCGGCAAGGGTGGCGTTCGCGGCCTTTCCGATGCCGGATCGACAGGCGGCGCCGACTCGCGCTTCGCATATCCAATGGGTTCCGCCCTGAGTCCCGAGGGCCGCACGCTCTACGTGGCCGATACCTTTAATAATGTCGTCCGCGCCATCGATCTCCCGACCGGGACCGTCAGCACGGTGGCGGGGAGGGCCGGCCAGGCCGGCTACGGTGGTGACGGCCACGCCGCGATCAATGCACTGCTGAGCTATCCGACGGCCGTCGCGGTCGACCAGGCAGGTGACCTGTTCATCGCCGACACCTATAACGGGCGGGTCCGCGAGATCGTGGGCAAGACGATCTACACAGTGGCCGGCAGCGGTCGGCTGGGATTTAGCGGCGAAGGTGGCCCGGCCACCTCGGCCGACCTTTACCTGCCTTACGGGATCAGCGTCGACGCGGCGACCCCGCCCAACCTGTTCATCGCCGACAGCTTCAATCATCGGATTCGCAAGGTAACCGGGAACGTGATAACCACCGTCGCGGGGACCGGGGCGCAGGCCTTCGCCGATGGATCGGCGATTGCCCAGGCCGAATTCGGTCGTCCATGGAGCACGACCCTGGATAGGACCAATCTCTTTGTCGCGGATTATCTAAACCACCGTATTCGGCGCGTCGATCTCACGACGGGCACGGTCTCGACGGTGGCCGGCAAGAGCAGCGCGGGTCTGCTGGGAGACGTCGGCCCCGCCGATGCGGCCGAAGTCGACGGCCCTCGCGGACTCAGCATGCTGGGCGACTCCGGCGCGATGCTGATCGCTGACAGCTTCAACAATCGAATCCGCTGGTTAGGCCTGCCGCAGGCCGCGATTCAGCGCACCCAGATCAATTTCGATCCAACGAACCTGGCGGACCAGAGTCGTCCGCAGAGTGTGACGGTGCTGAGCACGGGCAATGGGCTGCTGGTGATGGGGGCGGTCGACCTGGGGGCCGATCGCAACAACTTTTATCTCGATCCAGCGAAGAATTCCTGCGCGCAGGCGCGGCTCGAGCCCGGGATCAGCTGTTCCTTCGACGTCGCGTTCCACCCGCGTGATCCGGGCGGCCATACCGGTTCCGTGGTGATTCCAAACGACGCCGTCGGTGGGCCACAGCAGGTGACCCTCAGGGGTGAAGCCACCTCTTCACTGGTGACCCTCAGCCCGCCGGGCGTCGACATCACCCAACCCGCTAACGCGGCGTCGAGGCCGGCCGTTGTCACCCTGACGAACAACGGCGATGGTCCGCTACATATCATCTCGATCGCGCTAGACCAGACGACGAGTCCCGATTTCTCTCAAAGCAATAGCTGTCCGAGCGTGATGGAGGCCCACAGCAGTTGCCAGATCACGATCACGCTGGGCCAGATCGGGCCGGATGACAAGGCGGCCCGCACCGGGTTGTTGACCGTGAGGGATGACGCGGCCGGCAATGTGGGCGGTGGCGGAACCTCACACTCGGTGCCCTTGACCGGAAGTCTGGCCCAGCCGGTGGCCAGCTTCAACCGGCAGGCGCTGACCTATACCCAGAACCTGGGAACGAGCAGCGGCGCGCAAACCATCATGCTGCGCAACAATGGCCAGGCTCCCCTCCATTTGAGCGGGATCCATGATGACGGCGACTTCGCCCAGAGCAACAACTGTCCCGCCGTGCTCGCGCCCGGCGCGAGCTGCGCCATCAGCGTGATTTTCGAGCCCACCAATCTCGGAGAGCGGGACGGTTATATCGTCGTTGCCGACGACTCCGTCGATAGTCCTCAGCGGATCGCGGTGACGGGGATCGCCACCATGGCGCTCGTGCAGCTGACCCCTGGCCGGCTGAATTTCAGCCAGATTGTCGGCGCGACCACGGCACAGCAAACCGCAACGCTGACCAACCGGGGCGACGGACCGTTGACGATTGCCCGCATCGGCGCGACTGGCGATTTCAAAGCAGTACCGCACTGTCCGTCGGTCCTGCTGCCCGGACTGTCGTGTTCGATCGGCGTGACCTTCACGCCGCAGGCGGCCGGGGCGCGCAACGGCAGTCTGGTGGTGACGAATGACGCGAATGCCCTTCCTGGGTCACAGGAGAGCATGCGGCTCACCGGCACTGGCTATCAACCGGTGGCCAGCTTGAGCGCCACCGTCCTCTCGCCGGGTGCCAACCTGGATGGCTCCTCCACTTCGCAGAGGGTCACCCTAACCAACACCGGCGACGGTGCCCTCACCATCCGAGCGATTGCGATCGGTGGGGCGGCTGCCGGCGACTACAGCCAGACGAACAGCTGCGTGCGCACGATCCAGCCAGGCGCGTCCTGCGCGATCACGGTGAATTTCACTCCCCATGCTTATGGGCTGCGCAGCGCCACCCTGACGGTATACGACGATGGCCGCGGTGGGAGTCAATCGGTCGCGCTTCGCGGCACCGGGACAGCGGCCCGACCCTTGCTCAGCAGCGGGTACCTGACCTTCGGCGGCAGCCGGGTTGGCATTCCGAGCGCGCCGCAAAGTGCAGTCCTCTTCAACAGTGGCAACGGACCGCTCTCGATCACAAGCATCGGCCTGACCGGCGGCGATTTCGTGATGGTGACCACCTGCGGGCGCGCCCTGGCGGCGGGAGCGAGCTGCACTATCACCGTAAGGTTCCTCCCCCAGGCGATCGGCGCCCGATCCAGCGTGGTGACGATCACCGACAACGTCGGCACCCGGCGGATCACGCTGAGCGGCGTCGGGACCTAGGCTTCCGCGCACAGGGGCGGCGCCGGGTGTGAGAGTCTAGTATTCGGCGCTCGTTGTCTTGTGCCACAGGAGGAGCGATGGCAAAAAACCCACTCTTTGAACTCTCCGAGGCGGGCACCAGTGTCTGGCTCGATTACATCCGGCGCAGCCTGATCACGTCCGGCGAACTGCAGCGAATGATCGAGGAGGAGGCCGTCGTGGGCATGACGTCCAACCCGACGATCTTCGAAAAAGCGATCGGGGGAAGCAGCGACTACGACGAGGCGCTACGCAACTTGATCGACGGCAACAAGACCTCTGATGAGGAGATCATGTTGAGCCTGATCGTCGAGGACATCCAGATGGCCGCCGACGTGCTCAAGCCCGTCTACGACCGGACGAAACATAAGGACGGCTACGTCAGCATCGAAGTCCTTCCTCGGGTAGCGAACGACACCAAGGCCACGACCACAATGGCCCACGATCTTTGGGAGCGCGTGGGCCGGCCGAATATCTTCGTGAAGATTCCCGCGACCGACGAGGGATTGCCGGCCATCGAGCAGTGCATCGCCGACGGAGTGAACATCAACATCACCTTGATGTTCTCCGTCAAGGTCTACGAGGATGTCGCCCGCGCCTACATCCGCGGGCTGCAGCGGCGGGCGAAGGCGGGGAAGCCCGTCGATATCGCCTCGGTGGCCAGCTTCTTCGTCAGCCGGGTCGACACCAGCGTCGACAAATTGCTGGAACAGAAGATCGCCGCCGCGGGCGACCCGGCCGAGCGTCAGCGCCTGCAGAATCTGCTCGGCAAGGCGGCTGTTGCGAACGCGAAGCTTGCCTACCGGGCCTTCCAGCGAATCTTCAACGAGCCGGAATTCGCCGAACTGCGGCGCCAGGGTGCGCAGGTCCAGCGCTGTCTCTGGGCCAGCACAGGAACCAAAAACCCGCACTACAGCGACGTCATGTACGTCGAGGAGCTGATCGGGCCAGAAACGGTCAACACCATGCCGCAACAAACGATGATGGCGTTCAAAGAGCATGGCGAGGTTCGTCCGAGCCTTCTCGAGAATCTGGCCGGCGCCGAGCAGGTGATGCGCGATCTGGCCGACATCGGCATCGACATGGAGAAGGTGACCTATGACCTGCAGGTGGACGGCGTCAAGCTGTTCGCGGACTCGATCACGAAGCTGCTCGAGGAAATCGCGAACAAGAAGCAGCAACTGAAAGCGGGCGCCGTCGGCGCGCATGAGGCGCAACTGGGGGGCATCGAAGACGCGGTCAACCGTCGCCTGGGCCAGCTGGAGCAGACGGCCGTGGTGCGGCGGATCTCAGAAAAGGACGCCGGGCTCTGGAAGTCGAACGGGACGGTCGAGAAGGAAATCCGCGACCGGCTTGGCTGGCTCCAGGTGGCCGACCGGATGGAGGAGCGGGTACCGGAGCTGGACGAGCTGCGCGCGCAGCTCGTCGCCGAGGGTTTCACCGACGCCGTCCTGATGGGGATGGGCGGCAGCAGCCTGGCCCCCGAGGTGTTTCGCCAGACGTTCGGCGCACCAAAGGGCGCGCTTAACGTCCACGTGCTCGACACAACCGATCCGGCCGCCATCGCCGCCGTCGAGCAATCGATCGACGTGAAGAAAACGGCGTTCATCGTCGCGTCGAAATCGGGCACGACGCTCGAGACCCTCTCGCACTATCGATACTTCTTCGAGCAGGCCGGCCGCCACGCCAAGCAGTTCATCGCAATCACCGACCCGGGGACTTCGCTGGCGGACGAGGCCACGACGCGAGGGTTCCGGCGTGTCTTTCTCAACCCGCCCGACATCGGCGGGCGATACTCGGCGCTTTCATACTTCGGGCTGGTGCCGGCCGCCCTGGGCGGCGTGGACCTTGCGGCGCTGCTCGACCGGGCGGCCACCATGATGCAGGGGTGCTCGCCGTCGGTGCCGGTGGGCGAGAACCCAGGCGCGTGGTTGGGGGCGGTGCTGGCAGAGGCGGCGAAGGTTGGCCGGGACAAGATCACGATAATCGCGCCGGCTCCGCTGCGAAGCTTCGGAATCTGGGCGGAACAGCTGATCGCGGAGAGCACCGGCAAAGAGGGGAAGGGGCTGGTGCCGGTGGCCGACGAAGCGCTGGGATCGCCTGAGGTCTATGGCAACGACCGCCTCTTCGTCCGGCTGGCCCTTCCCGGTGGGGACGATGGCGATGCCGCGCGCCTCGAGGCGCTGGGCAAAGCCGGGCACCCGGTACTGACCCTGAAGCTCAATGATCCATTGAGTCTTGGTGCCGAGTTCTTTCGCTGGGAATATGCGATTGCCGTCGCGGGCGCGATCCTGGGGATCAATGTCTTCGACCAACCAAACGTGCAGGAGGCCAAAGACCTCACGAGGAAGGTGCTCAGCGAGGGGAACCCGCCAACCGTGGGGGAGGGGATCCGCTGGGCTGGGCAGCAGGGCGCCACCCTGGATGCCGCCGTCCAGTCACTGCTCGGACAGGTCCGCCCGGGCGATTACCTGGCCCTGCTCGCCTATATTGCCCCCGACGAGGAGCATGATCGCGCCCTGAACAGCATCCGGCTCGCGATCCGCGACAAGCATCGGGTCGCCACCACTGTCGGCTACGGACCGCGCTATCTGCACTCGACCGGCCAGCTGCACAAGGGTGGCCCCAACACCGGTGTTTTCCTTCAGATCGTCGGGGACGATGCCAAGGATCTGGAGATTCCCGGCGAGCGATTTTCGTTCGGCGTCCTGAAGCAGGCCCAGGCGCTCGGTGATTTCCAGGCGCTGCGCAATCATGGTCGCCGGGTGTTGCGGGTCCAGCTGCGCGATGTGACGCCGGGCCTTCAGCAGATCGGCCACGCGGTCGATACTGCGGTCGCGGCATTCTCACGGTGACGAAATGCAACTAGGGCTGATCGGCCTCGGGCGAATGGGAGCCGGAATGACCCAGCGTCTCCTCCAGGGTGGCCACCAGGTCATGGTCTTCGACCGGTCACCGGAGACGGTCAAGGCGCTCGCGTCCAAGGGCGCTACCGGGACCAGCAGCCTTGAAGACCTCGGTCAGAAGCTGAAGGCACCCCGCGTCTTCTGGATGATGATCCCCGCGGGCGCGCCGGTCGACGACACCATCCAGCGACTGCAGGACACGGTCTCGCCGGGGGATGTGATCATCGACGGCGGCAACTCGAACTACAAGGACTCGATCCGCCGAGCGGAAGACCTGCGGACCAAACAAATCGAATTTCTCGACGTCGGCGTCAGTGGCGGGATCTGGGGCCTCAAAGTGGGATTCAACCTCATGGTCGGTGGTAACCAGGCCGTGTACGAGCAGGTCGAGCCGATCTTCAAGACCCTGGCGCCACCCGAGGGGTACGCCTACGTCGGCGCCAGCGGCGCCGGGCACTACTCGAAGATGGTGCACAACGGGCTCGAGTACTCGCTGCTGCAGGGCTATGCGGAGGGCTTCGAGATCCTGAAGGCGGCGCCGTACGGATTCGACCTGGCGCAGCTGGCGCGGCTGTGGAATCACGGCAGTGTGATCCGTTCCTGGCTGCTCGAGCTGGCCCAGGCGGCCTTCGAGCGAGATCCGGAGCTGGCGAAAATTCGGGGCTGGGTCGAAGACTCGGGTGAAGGCCGCTGGACGCTGGAGGAGGCCATCGATCATGCGGTGCCGGCGCCGGCGCTGGCGATGAGCCTGTTCATGCGCTATCGGTCACGCCAGGATGATTCCTTCAGCGCCAAGGTGCTGGCGGCGCTCCGCAACGAATTCGGGGGACACCCCGTCAAGGCGGAAGGCCCCTAGGCAAATGGCTCAAGCCCCCACCACGACGACGCTAACGCAGAACATCCTTCGCGAAGGTCTGATCCTGTCGCGGACACCCGATCCGGCCGTGATGGTGATCTTCGGCGCCTCGGGCGATCTAACGTCGCGCAAGCTGATGCCGGCCCTGTACAACCTGGCGCTCAATCGATACCTTCCCTCGGGCTTCAGCGTGATTGGTGTGGCCGACACGGCGCTGTCAGAGGAGGAATTCCGCTCGAACATGGCGGACGCTGTGGGTCGTTTCTCCCGGACTCAGCCGGTCGACCGCGCGGTCTGGCAGAGCGTCGCCGAGGGTCTGAGCTACGTGCGGATGTCGTTCGACGACCCGGACGCCTATGGGCGGCTGGCGGCGGAACTCGAGCGCTTGGATCGTGAGCGAGGCACGAACGGCAACCGCGTCTTCTACTTCGCCACCGCGCCGCGATTCTTCCCCGTCATCGTGGAACGGCTTGGCGCATCCGGGATCGCCCGTACCGGAGGGGGATGGAAGCGGGTCGTCATCGAGAAGCCCTTCGGTCACGACCTGAAAACCGCGAAAGAGCTGAATCAAACGATCCACTCGGTTTTTGCGGAGCCGCAAGTCTATCGGATCGACCACTACCTGGGGAAAGAGACGGTCCAGAACGTCTTAGTTTTCCGCTTCGCCAACGGCATCTTTGAGCCGATCTGGAATCGTCGTTATGTCGACCACATTCAGATCACGGTGGCGGAAGACATCGGCATCGAACGCCGCGGCAAGTATTACGAGAGCTCGGGTGCGCTCCGCGACATCTTCCAGAACCACCTGCTGCAGTTGTTGAGCATCGCGGCCATGGAAGCGCCTCCCAACTTCGATGCCGACACGGTGCGCGATGAAAAGGTCAAGGTCCTGAAGTCGATCCATCCAGTCGATGTGGACAACGATGTCGTGCGCGGCCAGTACGGTCCGGGTTGGGTCGGCGGGCAACAGGTGCCCGGGTATCGGCAGGAAGCCAATGTCTCCCCCAACTCGACAACGGAGACCTATGTCGCGGTGCGGCTGAAGATCGACAACTGGCGTTGGGCCGACACGCCCTTCTATCTGCGGACCGGCAAGCGCTTGCCCAGCCGAGCGTCGGAGATTGCCATCCAGTTCAAGAGTGCGCCGCACCAACCCTTCGCGAAAACCGCGATCCAGGGGATGACGCCCAATGTCCTCGTGATGCGGATTCAACCGCACGAGGGCGCGTCGCTGAAGATCGCGGCAAAGATCCCGGGTCCGGTGATGCGGCTGCGAACGGTCAACATGGACTTCTTCTACGGCTCATCCTTCCTCGTCGAGTCGCCGGATGCCTACGAGCGGCTGGTGCTCGACTGCATGTTGGGCGACCCAACGCTTTTTGCACGAGAGGACGAGGTGGAGCGTGCCTGGGGCCTTGCCGACACCATTGAGAATGGCTGGGCCGCGCAGCCGCCACCTGACTTCCCGAACTACCCGGCGGGCAGTTGGGGCCCGGAAGCTGCCGATTCGCTGATCGAGCGAGACGGCCGGCGCTGGCGGCGGCCATGAGCAGCAATCACACCGAGCTCACAGTCCAGACCTTTGTCGATGTCCATGCCATCCAGGAGGAGTTGGAGCAGGTCCGCTGGGGACTGCAAGGCGATGGCGAGCTGAGTGAGGCGGCGCAGCACGCGGCCAACGAGGCGCGCGCCAGCGTCCTCAACCTGATCGCGGTGGTACCGAACGAAGCCGGGAAAGAGGCTGTCATCCAGGTACTCGACCGGCTGTCAGTGACTAACCCCTCGCGGACCCTGATCCTGCTCGCCCAGCACACCAAAGACGCCGACAAGCTGGAGGCCCAGGTCTCAGCCCAGGACCGGACGGAAAGCGGTCATCGAGTCACGACCGAGCGAGTGATCCTCCACGCGCACGGGGAACCGGCTCGCCACCTGGCGAGCCTGGTCACGCCCCTGCTGATTTCCGATATTCCGGTGGTCTTGTGGTGGCCGGGTGCACCGCAATTCGACCATCCGCTCTTCGACGACCTCTGTCAGCTTGCGGATCGGCTGGTGGTCGATACCGACCAGGGCTTTGATCAGTCCGACCTCCGCCGGCTGCTGGAGGTGGCCCGCCGGGAGCATGCGCGAGCCTCCATCGGCGACCTCAATTGGGCCCGGCTGATCGCCTGGCGGCACGTGGCGGCGCAGTGCTTCGACATCCCCGGGGTGCTGGACGATCTGGCCGGGACCCACGGGGTCTCCATCTACCACGGCAGCGATGGATCGACGGCTCAGGCCAGCCTGCTCGGTGGATGGATCCGGAGCCGGATGGCGACGGTGGGCATCGAGGTGCCACTGGAATTTCGAGCCGATGACACGTTTGAACATGGCATCTGCCGCTTCGTCATCTACACGAGCGGTGACGACGGTCCAGGCCGATTCAGTTTCACCCGGCTGCGGGGTGGCCGGTTAACCATCGAGATCCGGCTCGGCGATCAAGAGCTCGCCCGGCGAACGGTCCGACTGGAGGCCCGTCCACCGGAGGAACTGCTTGGCATCGAGCTGACTCTGCCGGGTCACGACACGCTCTTCGAGGAAGCGCTGGCCGCAGCCCTGCGATGACGCCGGTCGTCGTCGCGGACCCAGCGGCGCTGGCGGAAGCCGCGGCCCGCTGGACGGCGGAGCGGGTCGGGCGGGCGGTCGCGGACCGCGGCGCCTGTTACCTCGCCCTGGCAGGGGGCGACACGCCCCGAGGCTGTTATCAGCGGCTGGCCCAGCCGCCGTACGACAGCCAGCTGCCCTGGAGCCGGGTTTTCATCACCTGGTCCGACGAACGGCGCGTGCGGCTTGACGACCCGGCCAGCAACTACGGCATGGCCAGGGCAGCGTTGCTCGACCACGTGCCGGTCCCCGCGCACCAGGTCTTTCCGCTTACGGAGGAGAACCTACCGGACCTGGACCGGGTCCCGAAAGACGGGGCGGGGCTGCCGACCTTCGACATCATCCATCTCGGCATCGGGGAGGACGGCCATACCGCCTCGCTCTTTCCGGGAAGCGAGGCCCTTAACGAGCTGCACGCCATCGTTCGCGCCGTCGATGACGCGCCGAAGCCACCCCCGCAGCGGCTGACGCTGACGCTCCCGGTGCTCAACGCCGCCCGCGCCGTCCTCGTCATGGTCTCCGGTGCGTCCAAGCGCGATGCGCTGGCGCGGGTGCTGCGGCGCGACCCGGCGCTGCCCGCCAGCCGCGTCCAGCCGGTGGACGGCGAGCTGGAGTTCATCGTCGACCAGGCCGCCTTCGGACGCTAGCGGATCAGCGGGCTGAGATCGTCACTCGCTGCCAGTGAGCGCCGCCATCGGTCGTCCGGAGCAGGATGTTGTCATTGTTGGGCCCGGTTATGGCCAGCGCCCACCCTCGGGTGGAATCGGTGAACCGGAGCTGAAGTATCGTTGGTGAGCTGAAGACCGCCCAGTTCGATCCGCCATCGGTTGACCGGGCAACCGCGGGCGAGGCCTGGGGGACGGGTTCGCCGGCCGATTGTTGATCCGTGGCCGTGAACCACCAGTTACGACTGTCCAGGTAGAAGTTCTGCCATTCCGCGCCGGTCGGCTGGATACCATGCTGAGCCTCGAGCCGGCGCGGGTTGCTCCAGGTGAGACCGCCGTCGGAGCTCGCGTAGATGTAGCGGCGGAACGTTTGGAAATTGTTCGCGTCTTTCTGCAGCCCGGCGAACGCGGGCAGCAGCGCGTCTCCATCGGGCAGGAACACCGGATAGCCCAGGACGAGGCTCGCACCGTTGAGATCGGCTGGCGGCGGGATCGCCTGTGGGAGCCACGACTTGCCGCCATCTTTCGTAATCAGGAGACCCGAGTCCTGGGATCGTCCTGGCTTGCCGGTGGCAAACCAGCCGGTCTGGCTGTCGCTGAACACCAGCGGCGTTTCTCCGACTCCGGCGATGCTGTCGGCCCGGCCCTGCGGGAGGGTTCCAACCGTGGACCAGGTCTCGCCGCCGTTTAAGGTGTGGTAGATCGGTGCTGCACCGAATCCGGTCTGTAGGCCCCGCCCGAGCGCCCAACCCTCGAGCCCATTGAAGAAGACCTGGTTGGCCGCCCACTCGGTCGGCCCGCGCTTCGTCCAATGAAGGCCGCCATCGATCGTGGTGTACACCGTCAGCGCCTGTGTGGGCTCGAAATCACGCGTCCATAGCACGCCGGCCTGACCCGATTTGTCCCAGCTCATGCCGTCATAGATGCCGCCGAACGCCAGCCGGCGATTCCAGCTCTTGCCGCCGTCGCGAGTTTCGACCAGAACGTTCTGCGTTGCCCCAGAGCTCGCCATGGAGCGCACGATGAACCAGTCCCCTGAACCGCTGCTTACTCCGAGGGACAGCGCGGCTGTTGCGGGAGCGGGCGCCGTCGTTGGTGCTGGAGTGGGCGCCCGACCTGAAAGCAGCGTCCACCGATGACCATCCCAGGCCCAGAGCTCATTGGTCGGCAGCCCCGTGTCGGCTGTAATGCCGCCGAAAGATAGGACCAGGTTTCGCACCGGGTCGTAGCTCATCGT
>Ga0209056_10006570_pt1 | contig 12016 bp, 8 predicted proteins | sample GraSoiAngelo_114_FD_185876 | JGI IMG/M metagenome (GOLD analysis project Ga0209056, IMG submission 185876) | Grasslands soil microbial communities from the Angelo Coastal Reserve, California, USA - 14_0903_13_40cm (SPAdes) (version 2) | ecosystem: Environmental > Terrestrial > Soil > Grasslands ... | reverse complement strand
GCTAGTAAGAGGCTTACTGGTTTCATCCACGCTCAACCAGGCCTGATTCCGGCTCAGTTTCGCCATATAGAGATACCCAACGCTCCAGATTAGCCTCGGCCTAAGGTTCAGGGTTACAGTACGGCTTTATGATGCTCAACCCGTTTCCGGCTCGTTTCACACCCTCAGAGAGGGAAAGAATTGCTCTTCACAAGGCTAGCCCGTACTATCATCAAGCACAACCGGGCGGTCTTCGTAATCTGGCTAGTAGCCCTCGCGTTGAGCGTCCCGGCGATCTTACAGGTGCAGAGCGTCATCGTCTACACCGAGACAGCCTACAACCCCAAGACCTCGGAATCCAGCATCGCCCAATCCATCGTCAGCAAAGAATTCAGCATCAGCCAAGGCAGCAGCGTCGTAGTAGTAATCACGTCAACCGATGTTCGTGGCAACGATGTTCGCGACTTCACTCTAACACTCAACAAGACTCTGCATAACGACCGGTCGATCACAAACCTCAGCAACGTCACCAGCATTTACGACATCTACTACCAGTTACTTGTCGGCTACACGAGCGTGGTTCACCTCCAGCTCTACCAGGAGAAGAATTTGACTAGTCTTGCAACCTCTCTCGAATTCAGTATACCCACAACTTATGTGAGCCAGTGGACGACCCTGGTAAACTCCGGACCCTTCAACATAAACCAGTCACAGGTCGCCGCGTACAACCAGAAAGCCAACCAGTCCGCATGGCCTATCATAGCTTCGCAAACCCCCCAAGCCTACCAGTCCATCGCTCTCGCCTACGAGAACTTGTTCTACCAGTCATGGAACAAGACGTTCAGCGCTGCCACCTACACTCAGACACAGCTCACGATAGTGACGCCACCGCTAGCCCGAGCCCAGAACGTGACCAAAGGAAGTCCTCTCCTCGTAACTCAACCAGTATACTACAACGTCACAACTCCATTCTTCACGTCCAGCATAACCGATGCGTCAACTCGAACCATGTTTGTCGGTGCTGCCAGATTCTTCAACCTCTACAACTTCTGCCCCAGCACGTGTCCAAACAACTACTGGAACGACCCCGTCGCGATACAGACATTCGTCACCAACACGTTCTCGAAAACTGTCAACGCAACACCGACCCAGACTTTCATCATCAGCGAGATCTACTCGCTAGGCACTTCAGCAGGATTCACAGACTTTACGACACTCGCGGGAACTCTTCTCCGAAACCATAACATCAAGAGCTATCCAATCCAGCCGAGCAGCGACGTCTACACCCAATTCGTCTCAGGCTCCAACGACACCATGCTGGTTATACTCGACTTCAAGACGACCGGGCCAGACCCCAAGAACAGTATCGCGAGCACAAGGGCAGACGTTAAACAGGCTAACAACCTCAGCAACACCGACCTCCTGGTCTTTGTCACCGGGGCTCCAGCATTCAACTACGACATAGAAACAGAATCGATAAGAGACGTAGAACGAATAGATCCAATCACAATCGTCCTGATAATGGTCATAGTTGGCTTGTTCTTCGCCTCCGTCGCCGCCCCTCTAATACCCGTATCAGCCATCGGAATATCCGTAGGAATAGCCTTCGGCCTCGTCTACATAATCGGCACCACATTCACCAGCGTACACTTCCTAATCCTAACCCTCTTGCCCGTCGCCATGTTCGGAGCAGGATCCGACTACTGCATATTCCTCGTCAGCAGATACGCTGAAGAGAGACGGATGGGACGAGGCAAGAAGGACTCCGTCGAACGAGCAGTCACATGGGCAGGCGAAAGCATCGCCACAAGCGGAGCAACAGTAGTCATCGCCTTCGGAAGCCTCGCCATTGCCGGCTTCGGAATGCTCCGGTCCATCGGAATCGCAGTGATGATTGGCATATCAATAGCACTACTAGTCGCACTCACTCTAGTCCCAGCTATTCTGACCATGTTCGGGGACAAGATCTTCTGGCCCGGCGGACTCGGGCTGTGGAGAAAGAAGAAAGCCAAGGGAAACAGCTACTATGCTCGAGCAGCAAAGTTTACCGCAAAGCACTCCAAGCTAATCCTCATAGTCGCCCTGGCCGTCAGCCTACCGGCCACGAGCACGGTTCTTTCCTCCCAGACGAGCCACGACCTCATATCTCAGGTTCCAAACTCTCTTGAGAGCAGGGCCGGCTACAACAGCATGGTCCGAGGATTCGGACCAGGCACCATAACTCCAACTTACACGATTGTGCAGACTCCAGTCCTGCTGGTGACTGACAACTGGATCAACGTTACCGCGTTGCAATCCCTCTCCTACGCTGAGAACTCGACACTGTCGATCCCCGGAGTATCAAAAGTCTACGGGCTTACACATCCCTCAGGCGATCCAATCCCCTACTCATCCTTCGGCCAACTGAACACCGCACAACAACAAGCAATGATCAGAAGCATGAAGCCCTTCCTAGGAAGCGACGAGAAGTCAGCGATGGTCTGGGCCAACCTATCCGACGAGCCCTACACGGACCAGGCCATCTCCACACTCACGAAAATCAGGCAGAACATCAACAGCATCCAGAGCAACGACAGGCTCCTCGCTGCATCTTCGATGCTTGTCGGAGGAGAAACCGCTTCCGTCGCAGACCTTGCCAACTCGAGCGCATCTGACTACTTCAACATGACCGCACTAGTCCTCGTAGGGGTCTTCGTAGTTCTCATGATAGCGCTGGGATCGATCTTCACTCCGTTACGGCTTATCTTCACGATACTTCTCAGCATTTCGTGGGCAATGGCTGCAGTCATCTACATCTTCCACACATACATTGGGATGGAGCTGATCTGGATACTACCAATCATGCTCCTGGTAATAATGCTCGGCCTAGGACTTGACTACGACATATTCCTGGTAACTAGAATCAGGGAGTACGTAGTCGGAGGCGCGAAAGACGACGAGGCCATCGAGACCGCAGTAGAGCGCACTGGAGGCATAATCACAGCCACCGGTCTAGTAACAGCAGGGGCCTTCGGAACCATGATGCTGTCACAGATACCGATGCTACAACAGCTTGGACTCGCATTCTTCATAGTCGTCATTCTCGACGCGACCATCACACGAGTCTATCTAGTTCCATCAATAATGCGACATATGAAGCGTCTCAACTGGTGGGCTCCAGGACGCATCAGACGAGTACCAATTACCCCAGAAGAAAAACTGATACCCCCAATTCCAATGAGAACGAAGCTCACAGTTACAGTGGAAACCCTAGCTATCTTAGGGCTCACACTCGTACTGTATCTCGACTACATCAACAACCAGTATCTCCAGGGCTTCGTCAGCCAGACAAACGCCAAACTCCTTGCTGGGATCAACGTCTGGACGGGAGTGATACTCGGCGTGACATCCTTCTTGACAACTTACATTCTTCTCCGTGGCAAGCCGAAGACGAGTAAGACAGACTGGCCGCATTTGCTGCGTAAGGTAGGTAGGCAAATAGGAAACCTTCGTCCGAGACGTGCGAGTATGCCGATAATCACGGCCACTTCCATTCCCTCACCTATCATGTCCCCGCAGGGACCTGTTGCCGTTACGGAGACGCCTCTCCAACCAATGACTCAAAGCCAGGAACAACCTCCGACAACCCCTTCCGACTTAAGCGATGAAAAGAAGCAACAGTCCTAGGACATTATTCGATACAAGTCAACGTCGACTTTCTCCCATTTCTTTTGATGAAAAGGAAAGAGGTGGGGGATGTCTAGACTCATGCTACGCACTGCGTCAGTCCTCCGGTTTTTCCGTTCAATAACGCGTCTGAGAAATTCTCGAGTCGAACTTTTGTGAATAGAATAAGAAACGGGTGCAAGTTCGAAGGCTCGCTCTAGAAACTGGACATCAGCATGAGAAGAGCGAGTCCCGTATGGAGGATTCATGATCACGGTGTCGTATGCTCCCACAACTTCCTTGATGTCGGATACGACCCATTCGACTCGCACTCCCGCCGCTATCGCGTTCTCTCTTGCTAGGGTGATAGATCTCTCGTCGATGTCTACGCCCGTGACTTGCTTGGACCCCATCGTAGCGGCGCCGATGGCTAGACGCCCGGTCCCTGTTCCGAGATCGATTGTTTTACCCTGCAAGTCATGATGTTCGAAGCCGGCCATATGGAGCAGTTCAGCTGCTACCTTGGCGGAAACGGGATATTGTTCTAGTCGTAGTTGTGGGCTCTGAAGGATCTTCAGTTTTCCGAGCTGGATTTCCAGTTGGCGTTTAGAGACTGTTCGTTCTACCAATTATAGGCGGACCAGGCCCCGCTCGAGGAGCTGTTCCCAAGTCCAAGCCCCGACAGCAACCATGATCTCGTCTCTCGTGATGATAGGCTTTGAAAATCTTTCAGGATCGTCTAGGGCAAGGCGGGGACACGCAGTATCAACGAAGACGTCGATATCGGTGAAGTCGAGTAGTTTCTGTGGGACGACCTCATCCGCGTAGAGGATCACAGCTTTCTTGCCTGCTTCCTCGACCTGCTTGAGAATCGAAAGAGCAATCTGTGGGTTGCTCTGTCCCGGCTTCGTTGATACAATTATTCCGAAAGTACTAGCTCTCCTCGCCTTGTCGACCGTAGCGTATCGTTGCCTGACTATCCGGTCTCTGTCCTGGTCCAGGGCCTTGACTGTTCCATCGTAGGGATCTGCCAGAATCGTCGGTTTCTCGACAGAGAGAGCAGCGCCAAGACCGTGGAAATAGCTACCTATGATTAGGAATGAGTCGACCTGAGATTGAATCCTCCTAAGTCCGAAGTAGTCGCAGCCGAGAACTTGTCCGGTCTCGTGAGCCCAAGGACCTCGTCCCGGCGAGTGAACGTTGAAGCCTTTCGTTTCCAAGAGCTTAGTAGCTTCAGGAAGCTTATGCAGGTGCTGAATTGTCGTGGCGAGGCCGATGCTCTTGCCTTGTAGAAGGGAAACAGTTCGTTCCACGACTGGAATAATCTCATGATTGCTTTTTGCAGGAATGTAGACCACTGGGACTCCGTTGGAAGCGTCGCGAAGGAATTCATTATGACCATAATGTACCAGCAGATCAGCTTTCAGGCGGGTCGCGGCATCCAAGGAGAGGTCGCATGCCCCCCAGGCAGGCACAGCGGAAACGAATACGTCTGCTCCTGTTTTCTCTCGAACCAGCCCCGCAAGTCGGGTGCCTTCGTTCTTCAGACCGTCGGGTAGCTGAATCAATATCCTTCGGACACCTCTCCCCGTTATCTCAGCTAGGAGCTTGTCCTCTTCAAGGTCGAACATCGACATGTCAAATTCACGGGAGAGAAGCTACCAAAAGGGCGAAGCCCAATATAAACACCCGGGAAACGGGGACGATTTCCTTCGCGGTAGCGTGTTAGGTAACACGATTGTTAAGCTCGGTGTCGAGGGAGGGCTCGGTCTATGACAGAGAACCAGAAGCCAGAGTCCAGACTTGACCTTGATCTAGCCGAACAAAGGTCCTTGGCAGCAATGGTTGACGTTTCATTAAGGCGCGGGTCTGGTCTATCGATTGCGCTCTCTGATGCAACTGTAGGCGTCAGCCTTGACAAGCTTGGCGACTGGACCATAACGGTTGGCCTCTCATCAAGATCAGATCACTTCCACCAATCGATATCCTCTCTCGAAAGACTGGGGTTTTTTCAAGCAACAGAGAACGAAGGTAGCATGTACATGCTCTGGACGTCTCTCTTCTCCGAAGTCGGTGATGCCAGGATTGTCGCTGAGCAGATTCTTTTACAAGCTCTAAAGGCTCTGCAAGCACCTACCGTTTCAATGTACATCAGCTAGTCAAACGATCTTGGAGGGTCACGCGGGAACCGCGACTGGTTGTCGCGGTGGAGACTTTCTCCCGACAACTTCACGAATCGCGCCATTATCCATCTGGATTATCGTATCCGCCTCCGCTTCAAGATCTCCAACATGGCTAATGAGAAAGATCTGTTTGAAGTTCTGTGACAGTTCTTGATGGAGCAGTGCGAGAATTCCCTCACGGCGAACTCTGTCCGAACTGCCCAGAGGCTCATCGAGGAATAGGAATTCAGGATTATGACCCTTGGCCTGAGGTATCAATGCGAGAGCAAAGGCCAGTCTCATTGCCAGTAAGAGCTGGTCTTCTGTGCCCCCTGAGAAAACCTCCTTCGGCTTGAACTCTCCAGCCTCAGGGTCAAAGACCCTGACAGTATAGTCCTCATCGAGTTGTACAGCTTTGTATTTTCCCGAGGTTATCACTGGGAGAATGAGTCCCATGTAGCGTTCGACCTGGGGCTTGACACGGTTCCGCAACGACTCTGATGTTTGCTCCAATCCCTTGACAGAAAGCTTGACGACCGCACAGTCCTTCTCCAGAAGCATCACCTTCTTCATCTGCATCTGAACTTGGTCATCAAGACCGATGTTCTCTTCCAGTAACTGGCGTAGCTCTAGTTGTCGCGAGATCGAGTCTTCGATCTGGGCTCTGTTTCTTGAAACGGATTCCTTTAGCGAATCTCTCGCTTGAGCGGTCTCTTCAAGGAGCGTCTCGGAGAAGATCAGTCCTTCCGGGAGATTGGGTAACTGAGCCGACCTGAATTTCCTCTCGACCTGTTTGATCTCGCTCTGGATAAGGTCGAGCCGCTCTTTGACCTGCGGTTCTTCTCTCAACTGCTGGCCAAGTAATTTCACTTTAGCCTCGAGAGACTGTAGGGATTGTCTCTCGCTGTCGAATAAGGCGGAAACGGTCTCGAAGACGGCCTTAGGATCCTTGGTCCCTTCGACCTTTGCAGAGTATCGCGAGATAGAACTTAGTCTTTCCAGAAGGTTTTTGGATCTTCCAGCAGAGTCTGTTTCGATTGCCATCAGGTTTTGTTGAGTCTCTGCAAGCTCGTTCTCCCATGAGCGGATTAACTGCTGGCCGGCCATTTGCTCTTGCTCAAGTCTCGAGCTGCTAGCTTGTTGCGAGAGAGAGACAATCTGTCGGGAGAGCAGGAGGAGGGAGGCTATGGCTAAGGACCCGAAGGCAATCGCGACTTGGGGGAGTCCGAGGAAGAAGGATAGGATAGCTCCGGTGCCTAGCGCCGAGGTGGAGATGAGATATGTCCAGACCCTTCTCGGCTTGGACTCGAACGTTTTGGGGTTCCCAAGAACTGAAGCTTCCTTTGTTTTCTCGGCAATCTTGGCCTGCAGGATGTCTTTGGACTCCTCCAACTGAACTCGCCGAATTTCGGCGGAGTGAAGTTCGTCAAGCATACTCGATGCCTGTGCAAGCTGGGATTCTATTTTGGGAAGTTCAGAGAACTGATTGATTTCCGATCGAGCTTTCTCCAGTTCTTCTCTCTGGGAAGAGATCCCCGCGAGTTGTTGCTGGAGAGTCTCTGCTAGACGCGACTTGTCCTGAATTTCTTGACGAAGAGATTGTTGAAGCTTCACTGCGTCATCGTATTGTTTCAGAGTCTTGTGCAGGGAATCGGTGGTTGCAAACCTTTGCTCTACATCTGCAAGTTCTAACTTGAGTTTCTGAATCCTCTCAGCCAGAGTTGCGAGCTGGGTCTCGGCTTCCCGGTATCGCTTCAACTGGTCTTGAAGCGATTGGAGACGCTCACGTTCAACAGTTAGGTGGCCCGGATTTCTGGCCGTGCCCTCGATGCGGGACCTCTCAGCATCGAGCTGGTCCTGTACCCGGTTGAAGCTGTCTAGGTTCAGGAATACGTTGACAACTTTCCTTCGATCGTCGAGTCTCTGCTTGATCAGTCGTTCAAGATCTTTCTGTGCGACAACGCTACTTGCGACAATTTCGTTGTAGGTGATGCCTCCTAGGAGTCGTTCGATTTCACTCGTCGTGTCGTTCACCGTCGTGGCTAGGGTTTTCTGTCGACCGTCACCGCCGAGCTCGTAGATCTGTGCCCGATTCGGTCTCGTCTTGTGAACCTCTCGTACTACTCGGTATCTGAGGTCGCCGATGGCGAATTCGAGTCTTACTTGGGCTTCGCCGGCTCCGTAGCTGAGGATCTCCTCGTTGCTCGGCTTCTGGCTGGGACGGATCATGCGACCGAACAGAGCGAAGAGGATCGCGTCGAGGATGGTGGATTTACCGCTCTCGTTCAATCCTGTGATTAGCGAGATGCCTTCTGAGAAGGGTAACGGCTGGGAGAATTTGAGTTTCTTGAAGTTGTGAGCGTAGAGGCTTAGAAGTTTCAGTCGACTCCTTCCTCCTGAAGTTTCGCGACTGTGAGCTTCCAGGCTTCTTGGACCAAAGGTCTCTCTTGGTCTCCCGCTTTATCTAGTAGGTTCTGGAATGTCCGGTCTAGTTCCTGGAGCGGGGTGGTCTTTGGAAGCGATTCCAGCGGGACCATCGTGAGGACATTCAGTTGTTCTTCGTCGAATTCGATGTGGAAGAACTTGTCCTGTGCGTAAGTGTAGAGTGCGGATCGCTTGTAGGTTGAGAGCTGATCCAGCGTGACTTTTCCTTGAACTCTTACGCGAAGTATCTTTTCGTCACCGATTCTCTTCTCCAAGGCTGCTTCTATTTGTCGCGTGAGGCTTCCTTCACCGGTGACACGAAACTCAAGGGTTTCTACGGGTCGAGCGGGGGTTGGATGGAACTCTTGCTGGACTATTCCTGTCTTGTCGAGTTCGAGCCAGACAAATCCTTTCTTCTCACCTTCTTCGTTGAACGAAACTCGTTCGGTGCTTCCAGGATAGATGACTGGGGTTCCGTTGATCATTTTTCTCTGATAATTGTGGAGGTGGCCTGAGGCGAAGAGTTGGAAGTTTCTCGGGATAGATGATTTCTGGATATGGGTTTCTTGGCCGAAGTAGCCGTCGAAGCCTTCGATCGGATAGTGTGTCAGGAAAATATTGGTGTCTCCGTCTCGGTTGACCTCTTGACCGGCAAGGGGATCTGCATCGGTCGGTAAGGATGGATTGAGGCTCATCCCTATTACGTTGACAGTTTCGCCTCCGAGGTTGAACTTTTTGCTCGCTGGATGTTGCTCATGCAGAAAGTAGATGTGTCCGGATCTTGCGTGGACTGCAAGAGGGGAGGCTCCCTGCTCTGCGCTGCGTGGCGTATCGTGGTGGCCGCTTACGAGGACGGTTTTGATATTCTTCTCATGTAAGCGTTTGAACTGCTCTGCCACGAACGCTCTGGTGGGATTGCCGGGAAGAATACCATCGTAGAAGTCTCCGCCGATTAGAAGAATGTCTGGTTTGTTCTCTAGGGCGAAGTTGACTAGGACTTCGAAGCAGCGCTGGAAGTCGCGTTTACGTTCGAAGCGCTTGGGTCCATACTGGACAGCTGAGGGATCTAGGTGATTGTCGGCCGTTAGAAGAACGTGAATTGTCATAGTCTAGCTACCGATGTCAACCGGGAATGTCTTCGGGTGAACTGGAACGATATTAAGAGTTGGAGATAGCCGAACGTGACCTGTCGAATCTTGGACACAGCAGGCGATGTGTGAGATCACTCTGAAGGAAGGTAGGGAAATGGTTGCAAGGAATCTGATTAGAGTGGGAATTGACATCGGTGGAACCTTTACGGATCTCGTGGCCGTAGACGAGAAGCACGGCCTCTGGAAGATCAAAGTCCTGACCACGTCGACCGATCCATCGATAGGAGCGCTGGGTGCGGTTCGAAGATTGTTGGAGAAGGAAGGTGTTGATCCTCGTCTTGTTAGAGTTGTTAGTCACGCTACGACACTTGCCTCGAACGCTCTTCTGACCGGAAACATTCCCAAGACCGCCCTCGTCACAACCTCGGGCTTTCGAGACGTGTTGGAGATAGGGCGACAGAATCGGCCTGAACTCTACAATCTCCAGGTTGAGCGTCTGCCTCCCTTGGTCCCGAGACGATACAGGTTTGAGGTCCAGGAGAGGATCACGTATGATGGGGGGGTCCTGGAACCGCTTAGCGCGTCGCAGGCTGTCCGGATTGCGAGAAGGGTACGGAGGCTCGGGATTGGAACGGTGGCGGTCTGCCTTCTCCACTCCTACGCGAATCCGAATCATGAGAAGAGGGTCGGGGGGATTTTCAAACGAGAACATCCACGCGTGAGACTGTCCTTGTCTTCGGATCTTCTTCCCGAGTTTCGAGAATACGAGAGAACGAGCACTACAGTCGTTAATGCGTGTCTTCAGCCGTTATTCGCTGTCTACCTGAGAAAGCTCGAAGAGGGATTGGAGGAGCTTGGTGTTCGTGCGCCTGTTTTTGTGATGCAATCGAATAGTGGAACGGTGCTCTCTCACCAGGCCTCACTGGAGCCAGCGCGGCTGATAGAGTCGGGACCTGTTGCTGGTGCAGTCGCGTCCAAGTTCTATGCTGGCGGATCTGAAAGCATTGTTTCTCTTGATGTTGGCGGGACCACGTCGAAGGCGGGGGTGTGGTCTGGCCACGGGTTCGAGGTGACCAGCGAGTATGAGGTCGGCGGCCGTTTGCATGGAAGCAGACGAGTTGAGGGATCAGGATACCCTGTCAGGTTTCCAGTAGTGGATCTTGTCGAGGTTGGAATGGGTGGAGGTAGTATTGCTTGGATTGATGATGCTCTTGTTCTACATGTCGGTCCTCAGAGTGCTGGAGCGTCTCCCGGTCCGGCGTGCTACGGGAAGGGTGGAAAGCTGCCGACGCTAACGGACGCATCTCTCGTACTCGGGCGTTTGAGTCCAAGCTTTCTGCTCGGGGGAGATCTGAGGTTGAAACCAGAGCTTGCGTACGCGGCCGTTGGTGAGCTGGTTGCGAAGCCTCTTCGAATGAACGTGATCGATGGAGCGGTCGGTGTTCTGAGAATCGCTGTGGCGAAGATTGTAGAGGCGTTGCGGGCGGCGACGGTGGAGAAAGGTCTTGATCCCCGTAAAATGACGCTCGTGGCGTTTGGCGGAGCAGGACCAATGTTCGCCTGCGAGGTTGCTGAACAACTGGAGATAGAGAAGATAGTTGTGCCCCTGGCTGCGGGATTGCTGTCGAGCCTGGGACTTCTTCTTGCAGAGCCACTGCACGATTCAGTGAGAACAGTGCTGAAGGATGCAGAAGATGTGAACCCGGGAGAGTTGGAAAGGATCTTCCGCAAGATGGAGGGGAGAGCTCTGGATCTCTTGCATAAAGAGGGAGTGAAGCAGAGGGATGTCAAGTGTCAGAGAATACTGGAGATGCGGTATCAGGGTCAATCATACGAATTACCGGTCCTCTTGTTGGGAAGGATTGTTACTCGAGGTGTGGTTCGTTCTGCTGTTCGAGACTTTCACCGGATACATCAAACGAAGTATGGATATTCTCAACCGGGCAAGTCTGTTGAGATCGTGAATGTTCGCAGCTACTGTAGAGGAAAGCCAGGAACGACTGGCAGAGTAATGGGTCGGCTTGCACGAGAGGAAGGCCCACCGAAAAGCCGGAGAGTCTGGTTCATGGATGGACACAGTATCGAGTGTCGAGTTCTCCTGCGAGACACCTTGCGGCTTGGAACTAAGGGAAAGGGACCATGTGTGATTGAGGACTACGATTCGACCTTGGTCATTCCGCCCGGCGCAAGATACGTGATTGATAGGAATGGCTCGGCTTCCATTGCGATATGAGATTCAGATGAAGAAGACTGTTACCGGACTCTGATGGCTCGGGTTTCAACAGGGCAATATCGGATAGCACTTGGTAGGTTTCTCTAACAGTGAAGAAAAAATGACCAATACATCAAGCGGCTCGAACAGCACGTGGGGAGCATTTACTCCAGTCATGCCGGCATTCATACGTTTGATCGCGGGCGTCATTGTACTGGTGGTTATCGAGGCAGTTGTGCTCGGCTTTCCAGGGATCACGCAGAACATCTCAGGCAGTACCATTTCGATCGCGAACATTGTGGTGTTCATGATCGGGCTTGTCGTGGCTCTGATCGTCTTCAAGTTCGGAACACAACTCTCGAAAGCAGTCTCCGATGCGTACAAGAACTATCAGGCGTGGGTGCCATTGCTAGCGTACATCTTCCAGATCATAGCGATCGTCATTCTCTACAGCGTGAGCAACGGTATTGCGAGTCAGTACTTTACCAGCGCGCCTTGGGCTT
>Ga0209056_10006568_pt1 | contig 12017 bp, 7 predicted proteins | sample GraSoiAngelo_114_FD_185876 | JGI IMG/M metagenome (GOLD analysis project Ga0209056, IMG submission 185876) | Grasslands soil microbial communities from the Angelo Coastal Reserve, California, USA - 14_0903_13_40cm (SPAdes) (version 2) | ecosystem: Environmental > Terrestrial > Soil > Grasslands ... | reverse complement strand
CGGCTCGCCGTGCCGCGGGAGGTGGTGACGACGAGCGGACCCGTTGTGGCTCCCATTGGCACGGTCGTGGTGATCTGGGTCGCCGTCACGGTCCGCACGACCGCGGCGAGGCCGTTGAACGTGACCGTCGTGGCGCCAGGCTCGAAGTTGGTCCCGGTGATCGTGACGAACGTCCCGACGGGGCCACTCGCGGGATCCACGCTCGTGATCGACGGGCCGAACCGGACGGTGAAGGTCCGCGTGGCCGGCGTCAGGTCCTCGTTCCCCGCCAGATCGAGCGCCTTCACGTCGAACGTGTGCGACCCTTCCGTCAGCCCGGTGAATGTCGCGGTGGTCGCTGCCGAGAACGCGGTGAAGGCCCCGCCGTCCAGGCGCCACGCGAACTGGAGATTGCCCACGGAGGTGAGGTTATCGGAGCCGCTGAAGGTGAAGGTGGCGGTGGCAACGTTAATCTCGCCGCTCGGGCCGCCGGTGATGAACGTGTCCGGAGGCGTGTTATCCACGATCACGACGCGCGTGGCGGTGGCCGGGTTCCCGGCGGCGTCGGTGGCTGTCGCCCCGAGCGTGTGGGCGCCGTCGGGCACGGTCGTGGTGTTGAACGAACCCGTCGCCGTCACCGAGGCCGCCGGCGGCGGGAGCGGGGGCGTCAAAGTCGCGGACAGCGACTGACCGTCGACACTGAGCCCAAAGCTCGCGACGCCGCTGCCATTGTCGGTCGCCTGCGCCTGCACCGTGACCGTCTGGCGGACGTACGCATTGTTGCTCGCGGGCTGCACGAAGGTCACCGTCGGCGCCTGCGTGTCCGGCACGGGCTTCTCGAAGGCGCCCATGTCGAACTGGGCCGTCGGGGCGCCGGTGGCGTTCTTAGGGCGCGCGCCAGGCACTCCGGTGAAGTCGGTTTCGAAGAGTGGGTTGAAGCTCGCCGGCAGGCCGAGCGTCCGTGGGTCCATCCCGCGGTCGATCGCTGGCGATCCATTGGCCAGCGTGAAGTCGTCGTCCGCGGTGTTGGGGATGCCGTCGGTACCGACCAAGTGCGTATAGACGGTGGCCGTGTTCCCGCACCCGGGGCTGGCGGTCACCCCGGGGCCCTCGCTGCCGGTGGGGGTCAGGTTGCCGGAGTCGGTACCGTCAAGCGCCGGGCCGTTGATCTCGCCGAGCCTATTGCCGCAGATCAGGTTGTTCAAAAGGTGGATCCCGGCGGGGTTGGGCGGCGTCGTCGATTCGCGAGTGACGCCGTAGCGGCCGCCAACGGTGCCGGTCGCGGTCCCGTTGCCGGTGATGGCGTTGTTGACGAGGAAGACTTCCTGGCTGCGGGTGACATTCACGCCGTTCCAGGCGTTGCCGTGGATCGTGTTGCCGATCAGGTAGTGCGGGCCGCCGGCGATGTCGATGGTCGCGATCCCGTTGCGGCCGTTGCCGTAGATCAGGCTGTTGACGATGAGGGTGCCGGGGTTGCCACCGGCGATGGTGATGCCGCCGTCGCACGGGGGGGTCCCGTTGCCGAAGATCCTGAGACGTTCGAGGTGGATCGCCTGGTTGTTATTGGGGCCGCCCAGGAGCAAGACGGCCCGGCTGGTGGCGCCCGTGATCGTGAAGCCGCGCAGGGTGATGAACTTCGACTGCTGGAACCGGAAGGCCTCGCCGTTGGTGCACTGGGCGGCCGGCGGCGTGACGACGACGCTCTCGCGGGGCGCGCCGGGGTCCGCCTGGATCACGATCCGGTCGGCCTCGCTCGCCCCAGTCGTGTTGTTCTTGCCGGTGATCGCGATCTGCTCGTGATAGGTTCCTGCCTGGAGCAGGACCACGTCGCCCGGGAGCGCCGCATTCACGGCCGCCTGGATCGTCGTGTAGCAGGGCGCCTGGCCGCCGCACGTCGGGTCCGTGGGGCTGACATAGCGCGTACCCGTCTGGGCAGCCACCGGCGACGGCGTCAAGAACCACCCGAGCGCGGCCGCACCTACCAGCACCACACCGACACCGAAGAAGCGTCGTCTCGAGCTCATCGCCTGGCGTCTCCTGCATTCGCCGTCGCCCCGGGCAGCTTGTAGGGGGCGTTGCGGATCCGGTCCATCTCCTCGCGGCTGAGCGGCCGCGCGCCGTCCACGGTCGTGGCCTGCAGGGCGTGGCCGTCCGCGTCCACGATCCGGTCCCAGCGATAGTCCGCGGGCTGGCGGAACTCCTCGAGCTTCGGATGCTCTTTGCTCGTGAACATCCCGAGCCCCAGAGCCCGCGGGTTCGCGTGGCAGCTCTCGCAGGTCCGCGAGGCGCGCACCACCGTGTGAGGGACGATCGGGTTGTGGGCGAATCCGAATTTCTTGAACTCGTACTCGGTCTTCCCTGCCGGGTTCACGTAGGTGAACAGCGGCTGGGCGCGCGGCACGAAGGGCACGACCTTGCCCCGCCAGTTCACGCCGAGGACCGGCTCGGGGTCGGCGAACCGCACGCCCGCCGTCAACAGGAACCACCCCTGCTTCGCGTGCTGCCCGCTCAGGTGATCGAAGGCGACGTCGACCGGGTTCCGGTAGGCGGTGTAATCCATCTTGATGTGACAGCCGTAGCAGGTCGGCGCCCACGCCGTATGGCACGTAAAGCACTCGGTCTTGGCAAGATGCATCGCGCTGTGGCCCGCGGGTTGCGTCGCGAGATTCGCGAGCTGGGGCACCGTGTGGAGCTGCCCGGTGAGCTTGCTGAGCAGGGTCACCAGGCCCGTCGAGTTGGCGCCGCTCGGGAGGAAGAGGTTCCTGAGCCTGCGCCCCTGGGCCGTCACGCCCGTGGCGAGCTTGCCCGGCGTCCCGTGGCACGTCTCGCAGCGCAGCTCGACCTCGTAGTGGCGCTTGCGATACACCTGGCCGTCCCCGTGGACTTCGCGCTCGGTGTGGCAGTCGATGCAGGCCATCCCACGGGTGAAATGCACATCGGGCGTCTGCTCGGAGTAGACGTGGCCGTGGAGGAGGTCCTGGTCGTAGGTGAACGTCTCCCGGCCGGCGGGCGGAGCCTCCATCATCCCGCGGAAGTTCATCGCCGCGCGCGAGCCCCCGTTGTGGCAGGTCGCGCACTGGGTGACGGGCACCTGCTTGGTGAGCCGGTGGCGGAGAGGGCGGCCGACCTTCTCGGAGTTCATCGCGACGTCGTTGGACTGTGACTTGCCGTTCTCGGCGTAGGGCATGTGGCACGCCGCGCAGCCGGTCGCGCGGAAGTTGCCCTTGACGGCCTTCGCCGGCGTCCAGAGGTGGCAAGAGGTGCACTCCTTGCGGAGCAGGTCCATAAAGACGTCGCCCGACTCCTTGAAGGTGGGTAGCGGGTCCAGGCGTGGAACGGCGCCCGTGGGGAGCGGATGGTCCTTGGGGAGCGGGAGCCCCGGCGTTGTCGCTACGGGTGCCATCGCGAAGCGCACGTCCTCCTTCGTCGGCTGAAGACCGTTGGGAAAGAGGGTCCCGCTCTGCGTGCCCGAGCGGTGGGCCATGATCGAGGACTTCACCTTCGCGGTGATCGCCTGATGGCACTTGCCGCACGTGTGGTCCACGACGCGGAGGTCGCTCGGGTTAGGGTACATCCCCGCATGCGCCTTCTTCGCATCGGTCGCCGTCGCATCGCCTCGGTGGCAGGTGGTGCACGCGAGCGTCTTCTTGGGGTGTGCGTCGTCGATGCCGCGGTGACAGAGCGCGCACTGGTCGGCACGCGCGTGGCCGCCTGCGCCAGGCCCTGTCAGCAGAGCGGTCGCCACCAGCGCGATCGCGGCGAGCTCTGACCTCATTGCCCCGCAGTCACCACGATCTCGCGGCCCGACTTCGTGATGTACGCGACCTGCGTGGCTCCGCCGAGGCTCGCCGACACGCGCACCCGCTCGACCTCTTCGCCTTGGGCGTACACGGGCCCACCGCCGCTCGAGGCCGTCAGCGTGAAGCTCGCCGACGCGCTGATGATGCTCGGCTCGTTGGTCGGAATCGTGACGCTCGCCGAGGCGGTCGACGAGGAGAGACTTCCACTGAGCGTCGCGCTCGTCGAGCTGCTGCTGCCGACCTGCCCCTTCGCCGTCACTGTCACCGTGGTCCCGACAGGGATGTTGGCCCCGGCGATGGTCACGGCCACGGGACTCGTCGTCCCGGCCGGGAGCGTGATGTCCGGAGACGCGAACGACCCGCTGGGCGCCGCCGGCGCGGCAACGCCGGCGACCTGCGTGATCGCGAGCGTCGGCGTGTTGGTGAGGGTGACCGTCGTCGGCTGCGTGATCACTGACGGCTGCACCCCGTTGAAGTTGACGGCCGCGGTGTTCGTGAACGCCTCGACGCGGACCCGGCCGAAGCCGCCGACGCCGTCGCAGCCCGTCCCCCCTGCGGCCCCCCGCGCGTCGATCGCACCGCTCCCTGTGATGGTGGTCGCCACCAACCGCACCCCACCGCCGCTGCCCCCACCGCCGCCGTCGGGTCCCCCATTCGGCGCGCCGCCGGCGCCGCCTTTTGCCAGGATCGACCCGGTCAGCGTGATGGTTCCCGACGCGGCGATCACGACCGCGCCGCCGCCCCCGCCGCCGCCGCCACCCGTCGCGCCGAAGCCGGTGACGCCGCCGCCCCCGCCGCCAGAACCGCCGATCAAGGGCAGGAGCGTCGCCGTGCCGTACGCTGGGCCCGTCCCCGGCGGGCCGCAGGGGCTGCTGGCGGCCGTCCCGAATCCCCCGCCTCCGTCGAAGGCCACGCCGGGCGCGTTCCCGGAGCCGCCGCCCGGGCCGAGCCCCGCGCCGCCGATCGTCGAGGCGATCCCGTTCGAACCGCTCCCCCCGCTGAACCCACCGGGGCCCCCGCTCCCGCCACTGGGGGCCAGAAGCGTTTGGCTCGAGCCGCTGCCGCCTGGCGAGCCGCTCACATCGATCGTCCCTGCGATCGTCACATCGCCGCTCGCCAGGATGGTCACCGGCGTGTTCGCGGCGTTCTTCGTGAAGCGCACGGTGACACCCGACGGAATGTTGACCGTCGTGAAGTTGAAGACGCCCGAGGGCGGGAGCGTCAGGGTCGTCGTCGCCGTCGGGCTGAACGGGCCGTCGGCGCCCGTGCTGCCGCTGTTGAAGGTCTGCGCCATCGCGATCCCGCCGCCGAGGACGAGCAGGCCGGATGCCACACCGCTCGCGAGCCTGAGCATCTTCCGCATCGGACGTCTCCTTCCGATCCGCATCGTCATTGCACCGTGAAGAGGTTGCCGCCCGTGCCCACGGCAGTGGAGCTGCCCCCGGGCGTTGTGATCCGCACGACCCGAGCGCCCAGCGGCGCGCTCGCGTCGATCGCGATGTCCACCGTGGCCTGCGTGCCGTCAGCGCTGACCGCAAGGTTGCCAACGGTGATCGTGGGGTCGGTCGCGTTGTTGCGGAGGAGCGCCACGGCCGTCGCACCGCCGAAGCCCGAGCCGCTGAGCGTGAGCGTGAGTGACGCACCGCGCGCCCCGGTCGCGGGCGTCACCGCGGTCACGACCGGAGCGACGGCGACGGCCGTGGGCGCCGCTGCCGCGAACGCCGCCCGGCTCTCCGCGACGGCGATGCTCACCATGGCCGTCACGTTCTGATTCACCGTCCGGGCCTCGGCGGTCCCGACACTGACCGCCCGGGTGGCGATGAAGGCCGGCTGCGGTGGCATGATCGTCACCGTCGCCGACGCGCTCAGCGTCGAATCGTCCTTGTGGATCGCCGTCACTCTGACGGTCGACGGATTCGGTGCAACCGCCGGCGCGGTATACAACCCATCGGCGGTGACCGTGCCCACGGTCGAGTCGCCGCCGGGGAGATCGTTCACCGCCCACCGGACATTAGTCGTGGCGGTCCCGGCCTCCAGCGCCTGGAACTGCTGCGTTCGATTCACGAAGACCGACGCCGTACTGGGTGTGACGGTGAGCTCGCCCAGCACGCGGAACACGACCTGTGAGGTCGCGCTCCCGAGCGGGGCCGTCACCGTGATCGTCCCCGTCCCCGCCCCGCTCGGCACAGCGGTCAGGATGCGGTTCGGGGCAGACTCGGTGACGGTCGCCGTCCCGCCAGTAAAGGCCACGGTGTTCTGCGTCGGAGTGGGGCTAAAGCCCGTGCCGAAGATCTGGACCTGGGTGCCGACCTTGCCCGCGGTGGGCGTGACCAGCGTGATTCGAACGGGCCCCGGCTGCTGGGCTGCGTCGAAGCGGTCGATCCTGAGAATGTTGCCGACCGCGTCATACGTGTAGGTCGCCGCGTTGCCATGCTCGTCGACGATGGCGATCAGGCGACTCAGGTCGTCATAGACGTAGAAGATCTCGGCCCGTGCCGCCGTGACCAGCGAGAGGGAAACGGCCGACGCGAGCAGCGTCGCCTTGAGGGCCCGACTGAGGAGTGAGCGGTTCGCCGCCGCGCAGGTTTCGGATTGTCGCCGTGGCTCATCACGTCCGAAGCGTCGACCGAGCAACGCGCGCATGCTGTGTAGGCGCACCAAGCGCCGACGCGTACCGTAGCTCGGTCACAACGCGCCGGTCAATGCACGAATCCGGAAAAAAGATGCACGTTTGCTACCTCGAGTGGGACCCACCGTCGGCGCGATTCGAGAGTCAACACTCGAGTTCCTGTGGCCCCGTCACGTGGATCAGGTAATGCCCCGATCTCGATCCGGTGTACGCCCGGGAACGGTCTGATGGCGCCCCAGGGATCGGTGTCAGGTCTCAGACACGGAACACGAGGACCGTCAGCCCGTCATCACCCGCCTCGAAGCTGCACCCGCCCGGACCTTCCCTAAGTCATGAGCGAATCGTTCTAGGGTGCTCTGGTCTGCTATTTGCTGGTGCGCCGGATCGCAGGGCCGCCGGCTTTGGGTATCAGCACCAATCGTTCTCCGATGGATAAAAAATGGCCGGACAGAAATCCGCCCCCTCGTCGCCGGCTTGACCGCCCCACGATTCTCGCGGTCGACGACGACAACAGCGTCCTCGAGGCGCTGCACCTTATCCTCGATGAGCGCTATCGGGTGATCGAGGCCCGGAATGGGGAAGCCGCCATCTCGTTGGCTCTTTCTCAGGAACCCGATCTCATCCTTCTTGACCTGCTGATGATGGGAATGGATGGCTTCAGCGTCCTCGAAGAGCTCCGTCATCGCCGCGCCAAGGCACCCATCGTGATTGTGTCGGCACTGAACACGGCATGGACGGCGGCGGCGGCCCTGCGACGCGGTGCAACAGACTATGTGACCAAGCCCTTCGATGAAGATCTCTTGATCGACACAATCGACTCAGCTCTCACGCTAGCCAATCGATCGACCCAAGGCCAGGTCCTCGAAGCAGCCGCAGCACCACGTATTCTTCTCATCGGTGCCGATCTCGGTATCGCCTCGGCCCTGACCGTCGCCTTCCGTCGCCATACTAACCTCCTAAGCGTCAGGAACACCGCTCAGGCCCTCCGGTCGTTGGGGACGGAAAAGACCGACGTCGTTGTTGTTGACGCGTGGACAAGACCAGCCGATGTTGCCCAGCTTCTGGAACAGCCGACCCTGAAATCGCTCGGCGAGCGTGTGCTGATCGTCGCGGGACCGAGTGAACGCGGTCTCGAGGTATCGCAGCACTGGTGGACGGTGATGCCAGGGCCCCTTCGAGCGTTCCCGCTGCTCGAACATGTCACCGCGCTGCTGGCCGACCGCCGTCGGCACGCGCTGCTACTCAGCCCGGCCGTCGCGAAGGTCATCGACTATGTCGGGGCCAACGTCCCTTCAGTCCATGTTCGCGATGTCGGACGGGCGGCAGGAAGATCGCCGGACTACTTGTCTAGAATGTTTCAGCGTGAGACGGGCTTCGCGTTGAAAGGCTTCATCGATCGCGTGCGCGCGGAGGCGGTGCGGGAGTTGCTACTAGCAACAGACGAAAAGATGGATGCCATCGCCGCAGAGGTCGGGCTCCGTCATGCGTCCCATCTGTCGCGGATCTGCGTGAAGTACCTCGGCTGTCGTCCTGGTGAGTTCAGGCGCGCCCGGGAGGGCCTGGACCCAAGCGACGAATCTTCACCGTCCATGGCTCGACCGTATCACACTTGGTCATGACACAAACCCGTGGCGGCGCGGACAGTGACGGGGGGCACCACTGTGGTTTGACTATTTCCTTCTTAGCTCCTTCACCTTCTCCGCCGCGCCTGACGCCTGAGGATCGAGAACACCGAGTCGAACGGCTTCCGCAGCTGTCAGCAATTCGCGATCGCTTGTCACCATCACCGTCAGCCCGGCTGGGGCGAGGTCCGCTATCGTTTGCGCTGCGGCGAGATGGAGGGCGTCAGCTGAACGGAGCTTGTGTTGCTCAACCATGGCAACAGCGCTGACAGCAACCTCTTCGCTCAGGGGCCAGACGTTGTAGAGCTCGCGAACGGCGCTGCGAAACTGGGCGAGAACCTGGGTTGCCGTCGCGTCGCGGAGCTGGCCGGCCTTGGCGAGCCTGAGGATGCCGGAGGTCAGCTCGAGGATCGAGAGGAACGAGAGGAAGAAGCGGTCTTCTGGCCGCGGATTCTTGAGGAGTTGTTCAACGACGTCAGTTCCAGCCTCGGAGCGATAGCGCTTCACGAGCGCAGAGGTATCCAGGTAGAAGACCGGCATCTACCATCCTGCTTCCCGTTCTTTCAGTATCAACTCGGTCAACGAGATACCGCTCAGCTCGCGGTCAAGCGTCGTGCGCAGTTCATCTAGCGGAATGGCGGACTTGCCGTAGCGCTTCAACGCCTGGTCCGCGGCCTTGCCGGCCCGTTTCACCAGGTCGGCGTATGGCGTGGAATCGAGCTTGGACATGTGAGCCACCTTGCCAGATCTTTCCCGTGTTGCCATGCTCCCCTATCTTAGTCTCTGTTTGCGAGCCTGTCCGGGTCAAAAACCGCGCTGCGATTCGCCTTCCGCCTTCTGACGATCAACCCCGGCCCGTCGAGGCTCGGGGATCAGGTGACGATTGTCGCCGTGCTCTCGGAGTGGCGGTAGATGACCGCGGTAGTCGCCGAAGACCAGCTTGCTATAGGTCCCGGTCGGATCCTCGGGCGCGAAACGACCCGATTCGGAGAACGTCTCAAGCTGCGTGACGCGCTCGTTCAGCCTGAGTCCGAAGAACCACTCGAGCCATTCCGCCAGCCTCGGCAAGCGCTCATGGCGGAGACTCTCGTGGCACGGAGACGGGCAGGAGAGGAGCCCCGTCATTGCTCCGCCGCTGGACCCGTTGTGGGCTCGCCGGCGGACCGCCTCAAAGCACGATTCCGGTCCACGAATGAGCACAGCGCTGGACCAGGCGCGACCACAGGTCAGTGGCCTCGCCGAGCAGTTCACCCTCTATCCGGCGTACGCGTCACGGACCTGTCTGATGAACGATCGCGCGTTCCTCTTCCGTTCCTTTGGCGACGGCCCCCGGACGGCCCTGCACCGAGACGGGCGAGTTGCGTCCGCGTTTGCAGAGGGCCGTGCGCCGCTCAATAGGCGCGCACACTTAGGGAGCATCCGGCCCTCGCCTTTATCTTGCCGTCATCCGACCTGATTCCTGACCTTAGCCATTCCGCGACTCCAGCCTCCCAGCCGTCGCATCGTCCGTGTGACGCCGCCACCCCTGAAACCCTCGGTCGTCGTCCCACAAAGGTGAGCAGTCGGACCTCGAGGGTCGGCGCCCCTGGTCATGCCGCTGGGTGAATGAACTGGAAGGCGGCGGGCCCCCAGCACGTTGCCGCCAGGGGCCGGCGAAAGTCCCGCCCGAACTCTGGAAGCTGGCGGAACCGGACGCCGGCGACCTGTTCGCAGTACTTCAATGCGGCAATCTCAGACTCAGCCAGGGGCGCCCCGCGGAGTCAATCGACGTTCGCCGCAGGCCCCGCCGTAGGCCGTCGCGAAGAGCCATCGCGCGCACACCGGGCAACGCGCGTGCCAACGCCGGCCAACATTCCACGTTCGGAGCATGAGTCGTGCTACGCCTTTGTCTTCCCGCGCGAACCCCGCTGAACCGACACTCTCCCTCCTTCGCCTCCGTCACCGCCCGGGAACCGGAACTGCTGCAAATCGTAGCGGTCCGCTGCAAGCCGCCGCAGTCGAGGATGACGCGGGTACGACGCGCGTTGCGGTCTTCTCGAACACAGCGGCTTCCCGTCTGAGCACTTGCGAAGCAGCGAGGCGCCCCGGACCCGTGTGGCACGCCATTCGCTCTCGCGCGTTGACGCACGGGTCGTGGACTCGCGCCTCAGCATCCTCGACGCGTTCGCGGAGGCGAAAATGACGAGGCATGCAGACCTGGCATGTCAGGGCTGCGGTCGCGTTTCAGCGAGGGACCAGGTCTCCACTGAGGCGACCGCCTTCACCTGCTCGATTTGCCTCTTGAAGGGCCCGGGTGTGGACGAAAACCCGATTGGCCATATCAGGATACCGGGCCCCGAAAATCGATCGCCTTCGCATCCAAAAGATCAAGGACTTCCGCCACAGTTTCCGTCCACATCGAAGAAGGGCGGTCGCCCGGCAAAGTCCCGAGAGGAGACTCGTCGGCGGAAGCGTGAGTGGATGCGGCAATGGCGGTCGCGCCACCGACGTGACCCTTGATCACTTTCCTCATAAGAGGCCGGTCGCGCAACACCCGTCACAGGCGGTAGCGACCTCTGGTCATGTATCTCAATCTCGATACCGAGGCCGTTCCGCCGGCCGAGATCCCCCAGGTCATCGGCGAGCTCGCCGCGGCCCACGCCCGGTTGCTCGCGCGGCTTACCGCCGCAACGGCGTCAGTCCAGATTGAACCCGAGTACCTGAAGATCGGGGAAGTGGCCCTCCGTACTGGCCTCAGCAAGAGCCACCTGTACGAGCTGATCCGCCGGGGCGACCTACCAGCGCGGGAGTTCGGCGGCGCCTACCGGGTGGCTCGCGAGGACCTCCTCAGCTGGGAGGCCCGTCACCGGAAGGCAGGGATTGACGAGCGCATTCGCAAAATGCTTAATTCTGATCGTGACCGGACAGCAGCTCCGACGGGCGCGAAGGCGGCTCGGCCTCACCCAGGCGCAGCTCGCCGCCAAGCTCGACGTGCACCTCGGCACGGTGAACCGCTGGGAGATGGACCACGTCCCGGTGCCGAAGGCCGTGGCGATGGCGCTCCCTCTGCTGAAACCCCGGCGGCTTAGAAGGAAAGCGTGATGGCGAAAGTGCGCAGGCGCAAGGACCGTTCCGGCTGGATCGTCGATCTCCGGACTCTCGGTCGCGGCCGCGTCACCGTCCCAACCAGGGAGTTCGCCGACGAGTTGCTGGCGAAGGCGATCGAGGAGGGGCCCGCCCGGGACGCCAAGGACCGGGACGTCACGGTCGGCGCCTTCAGCGCCGCGTGGCTCGAGCAGATCGAGGCGAGCCACGACCCGAGGACCGTGGACTGCTACCGGACGACCCTGAAGCTCTACGTCCTCCCTTACCTCAAGGACGAGCGTATCCGCGATCTGACGCCCGGCGCGCTTGACGAGCTTCTGGGAGGACTCCGCAAGAACGGGCTCGGCAAGTCTTCGTGCGGACTCGTCCGCTCGGTGCTCTCGAGCATGTTCTCGAAAGCGATCCGTTACCACATCATTAGGCACAACCCGGCGCATGTCCTCGATCGCACCAAACAGCCCGACACGGTGACGGCGATCGACAAGGTCAACCGTGTGCGATCCAAGGTCCTCGAGCTCCGACAACTCGCCCAGCTCCTCGAGGCCGCATCCCGGAGCTCGCGCCGAAACCACCTCCTGTTGCTCATGGCGGCCGACACCGGTGCGAGGCCTGGCGAGGTGTGCGCGGCCAAGTGGCAAGACTTTGACGCCTCGCGCATGACGTTCCACATCGAGCGCAGCGTCGATGCGCGCCAGCGGATCAAGCAGACGAAGACCCATGCCGTCCGCGACGTGATCGTCAGTGACCGGCTGGCCGCCGCCCTGACCGATTACCGTGCGGTCCTCGACGCGGAGTCCCTCGTGGCCGGCAAGCAGATCCCGGAGTGGGTCTTCCCCTCGCCCGCCGGCGGGCCGATCACCCCGCGGCGCGCGTCCACCATCTTTCGGTCGATCGCCAACGCCG
>Ga0209056_10006564_pt1 | contig 12018 bp, 8 predicted proteins | sample GraSoiAngelo_114_FD_185876 | JGI IMG/M metagenome (GOLD analysis project Ga0209056, IMG submission 185876) | Grasslands soil microbial communities from the Angelo Coastal Reserve, California, USA - 14_0903_13_40cm (SPAdes) (version 2) | ecosystem: Environmental > Terrestrial > Soil > Grasslands ... | reverse complement strand
TCTGCCGGTAGCCGAGTTCAGCACGCGCTCCGCAGGCTTTGCAGATTACAGGACTCTCGCCCGAGAAGTCCTGGAGCAGGAATCCCCAAAGGAGGTGTCTTCCATCGTCGAGGAAGTGGCAGAAGAAGCATCCTTACCGGCATCGGTTGAGGCGCTCGATCAAATCGAGTCCCGTTTGCAGACCAGGATAGAAGCTTCACCTCCGCAGCGCATCGGAGAAGGTGTGCTGTTTACTATTGAGGCGCCCGGTGCGCGCTGCGTTCAGCTTGCGGCCGATTTCAACGGCTGGGTGGCAAACGGGAACGAAATGCAGTCGAGCGGCTCGATATGGACGAAGGTGGTGCCGTTGCCGCCCGGCCGTTACCATTATCGCTACGTAGTGGACGGGGGCTGGCAGACGGATCCCCTGAACGTTAACATCGAGCCCACGCCTTGGGGCGGATACAACTCTGTGCTCGTCCTGGAAGGAAACAACCGGCGCCACACGGAGCCATAGGAAAAACGGCATGGACCCGAACAAAGCCGAGGAAGGATCGGGAAAGCACAATGCCGAAAATCCCCTCCCCCGAGGATTGGAACAGGTCTCCCATCTGTTTCTCTCTCAAGCCCAGCCGATACGCGCGATCCCGGAGAGTCCCGAACCGTCTCCGGGGAACAGAGGCACACCGCGGCCGGGGGATCCGTCCCTCACTGTAGTGCTGCGGCCTTGCCGGTTCTTGGCGCGCGAGCAATTGGTGTCCCTGTTGAGAAAGCAGACTGCCGCACTCGAAATAGGAATGAAAGCGATCGACGCCAACATTCCCTGTGACGCCTTGGGGAGCATCGAACTGCTCGCGCTCGACAGCGCGAACCAGCTCGCGATCATCGACGTGGAGGAGTATCCCAACGACGGTTTGCTGCTCCGCGGAATTAGCCATTTCGATTGGATTGTCCGCAACATCTCCATTGTCCGCCGCGTGTACGAGGGACAGGTGATCAACTTTTCTGTTCAACCCAGGCTATTTCTCGTGGCCCCTGAGTTTTCTCCCCTGTTCCAATGCGCGACGCGCCAAATCACGGGTTTGCAAATCAATTGCCTGAAGTATCACGCCCTCGCCCTATCGGGGGGCGCGGGTATCTTCTTCGAAAACGTTCTCGGGAGCGGTGGCCCCGACGGACATTGATCTGGCCTGGCTGCACGGTCGATGACCACAAAGAAGACTGGCGGGGCGAAAGAGTTCATCCGCCCCGCCCGCTCGTAGGATGGATGGTTTGGGGGTGAGAGGATTGGGTCTTACCAAAACTTCGGACAATTAGAAGCGAAAGGAATCGTACAGACGATCGGGCTCCCAACTATCCAAAGAGATATTTAGTTTCCCACCAACCGGCATCGTTGTCGACTGAATGTAGAAAGGGGGCGGTGACTCTCGACTCTCTTCGTGGCTTCCTCCGCCTTGAACCGTGACGAACTCCAGCGATTCATATTCAACGAGAGTCATGCAGGAATTTGCGGGCCACCTCAAGATCACACTTCTCATTCGAGTGAGGCATGTTTGGTCTGTACAGCCACTGCCCGGACCACTCTACCGGCCGAGCCAGGTACACCGGATCTTCGATCACGCCGGAATAATTCAGGCTTTTACCATCCTGACTGAGGCGGAAGCGTTCAGTCAGGCGTTTCCGCGTGCTGCTGGGCAATGAAGTGGAAAGGCCCATGGGATGTTCCTTGAAATTAGTAGTCTCCACTACCAGCGTGTCTCCTTCCCATCGCCCCGCTGAATGGCCGTGCAGGAACGTTTCGCCAGCCGGCGGATGCTTACGGCCGTCGAGGTAAATAACGCGTTCGGAGTCCATCCAGTCAACCTTCATCACCACGCGGTCACGTTGAACGGTAATGGTATTGGCCACGGGGTAGAACATCAGTGCCGGTGCTCCTATAGGAATACAGTCCTTTTGCGTAGTTGCCTTAGGATCTACATTGGCCATGGCGGCCTTGCCCTTTTCGGTAACGGGCCAGTTCCTCACGCCGCCAAGGAATGCATTGAATTCGGTGCGGGGGGAGAACCAGGTCCCTGCAATACTGGTGGCGATTTCATTCCTGGCCGCATAGATACTGCGCGAGGCGATATTCAACGGATAATAGGTCCCGTCCTGCTTGTAGAGATCTTTTCCCAAGATCGACTTATCGGGGTTGCTCCGCGCGGGGTTACCGATAATGGTCACCATGTCGCCGACGGCGACCGAATTCCTGTTAAAACCGAGAGGATTCAGCACAGATGCAGCGCCCGCTTCGACTTCCATTGCAGCGGTCGATCCATCGGTCTTTCTCACCTGAAGGGCCATGTAAACATGCGGGTTTTTGAACTTATATTCAGTGACAGTGCCGGTCACTTTGACTTCCTGCTGAGTGTCGTACGCGGCGGCACTATGGTGCGCCAGAGCCGGAGCGGCAAGCGCCAGCGACATTGAGTAGGCCAGAACGAATTGGGGGATCTTATTCATCGTCTCTCCTCGACGTTCATCTGTGGCGATATGCAGACAGTTTTGTTGTGAATTCTCCCCTGAAGTTTGGCCGAGTGCAAGAGTTTGTCGCGCAGGAACACTACTGCCTAGTTGTGAAAGTGAAGGAAAGTCGAAATCTATCCTCGCGATCCCGTATAATCTGCAATCTCAAATAATTCAAGATTTCAACATCGCAAAATTGGAAATTGGAGATTTTGAGTGATACTCTCTCCCTGCTAGACGATTCCCAGTGGGCTCTGTATGCACACCCACTGGACCGGCGTTCAATCCTTTTCTCAAGGAGATTGGTGATATGCCCTACAAACTGACAGTAAACGGGCAGTCCAAGACGGTAGATACACCTCCAGACATGCCCCTCCTCTGGGTACTCAGAGATGTTCTCAACATGAAGGGAACGAAGTTCGGATGCGGCATCGGTCAGTGCGGTGCCTGCACTGTACAAATTGGCGGCCAAGCCAGAAGGGCTTGCCAGACGCAGATCTCGGCGGTAAATGCTCCGATCACCACGATCGAAGGCTTGTCGGCCGATGGATCGCATCCATTGCAGAAAGCATGGTTGGAAGTGGATGTACCCCAGTGCGGGTACTGCCAGGCGGGACAGCTCATGTCGGCCGCTGCATTATTGGCTAGCAAACCGAAGCCAACGGATGCAGACATCGACCAGGCCATGACCGGAAACGTGTGCCGCTGCGGAACCTATCTCAGGATCCGCGAAGCCATTCACCTCGCCGCTAACGGCGGGAGGAAGGCATAGGAGGGCGCTATGGAAACAAAAACAAAACAACTCAATCGTCGCTCCTTTATTAAAATCAGCGCGCTGGCCGGCGGTGGGATTTTGATCGGCTTCTACACCGAAAACGGGTTACTCGCGCAACAGCGAGGCGCCGCTCCGCCAGTCACGCCAATCAATCCCAACACCTATATCAAGGTGCATCCCGACAACACATTTACGATCGTTGCCAAGAACCCAGAGACGGGACAGGGCATCCGGAACTCGCTGCCCACGATCGTCGCCGATGAGTTCGACGTCGATTGGAATCAAGTAAAAATCGAGCAGAGCGATCGCGATGACAAGTATGCCCGAGACATGGGCGCGCCCACGGTAGGTCAAAGAGAAGGCGGTTCCACAGCGACTCCACAGAACTACCAGCCCATGCGCAATGTCGGCGCCACAGCAAGAGCCATGATGGTTGCCGCAGCAGCAAAGCGATGGAACGTACCGGCAGCGGAACTGACAACAGGCTCAGGGGTCGTGACGCACACACCCAGCAAACGTACAGCGACGTATGCGTCGCTGGCGGAAACGGCATTGAACATGCCCGTGCCCGAACTCTCCACGGTGAAACTGAAGGATCCGAAGGATTTCAAAATCATTGGAAAGGGGACTCCGGGAGTCGACAATTTCGCAATCGTTACCGGAAAGCCGGCCTTCAGCATCGACGTCAATTCTCCAGACATGCTCTTCGCAGTTTATGAAAAATGCCCGGTGTTTGGCGGCAAGGTGATGAGCGCGAATCTGGACGAAATCAAGAAGCTGCCCGGCGTGAAGCACGCGTTCATCGTGGATGCGCCTCCGCTGCGGCCTGCTCCCGCGCCCGGTGCGCCTCCAGCCGGTCCGAATGTGAATTGGGCCTCTGGTGTCGCCATCGTCGCTGACAACTGGTGGCTGGCGAACAATGCGCGCAAGTCGCTGAAGGTCGTTTGGGACGAGGGTCCGGTCGCTTCGCAGAGCAGCGCCGGCTACCTCGCGCAGGGCAAACAACTCGCCTCAACGCAGGCGTCTCAAACCCCGGCGGGCGGCGGTCCGCGAAGCGCGAAAGATGGCGACGCTGAAGCGGCGTTCAAGACCGCAGCCAAGATCGTCGAAGCCGAGTATTCCTTCCCGTTGCTATCTCATGCTCCTCTCGAGCCGCAGAATTCAACGGCTCATTACAAGGACGGCAAACTCGAAATCTGGTCGCCGAGCCAGACTCCAGAAATTTTTAATGCGGCGGTACCTGCCGGTATTCCGAACAGCGATGTCACATTCCATTTGGTTCGTGCAGGAGGCGGGTTCGGCCGGCGCCTGTACAACGAATACGACATCGAGGTCTCGAAGATCGCCAGGCTGGTCTCCGACGAGCGCGCCAAGGCCGGCTTGCCGAGTGTGCCGGTGAAGCTATTGTGGACGCGCGAAGACGATATGCGTCACGACGATTATCGTCCCGCCGGTTTCCACTATTTCAAAGCCGGACTGGATGCATCGGGTAAGCTGATGGCGTTCCGGGATTATGTTGCTAGCCACGGCAGCACGTCGGTGATTCCGGCGAACGAATTCCCGAGAGGACACGTCGCGAACTTCTGGGTGTCGGAAGGCCAGATCACTCCGTACGGTATCCCGACCGGAGCGTTGCGTGCGCCGGGCACCAATGGCGTCTCCTTCGTCATGCAGTCGTTCATCGACGAAATCGCGCACGCCGCGGGCAAGGATCCGCTACAGTACCGGTTGGATCTGTTGGCCAATCCGACGGCGCCTGTTCCGGCTTTTACTCAGGTCTCCTTTGGCGCTCCGTTCAACCCCCAACGCGCGATTGGCGTGCTCGAAACGGTGAGAGACATGTCGGATTGGAAGAACCGCCGTGACAAGCTTCCGAAAGGTACGGGCCTCGGCGTCGCATTCCAGTTTGCGCATTCCGGCTATGTCGCCTATGTCGTGGAAGTCGCTGTCACTGCAGAGAAGAAGCTGAAAGTCAATAAAGTATGGTCCGCGATAGACATTGGAAGCCAGACCGTAAACCCGACTCACGCCACCAACCTCGTCCAGGGAGGATTTATCGAGGCCATGAGTCACATGATGGCGTGGGAAATTACAATCGACCAGGGCCGCGTCGTTCAGAGTAATTTCGACAAGTACCAGCCGACGCGTATGAGAAACGCGCCGGCCTCGATCGAAGTCAAGTTCCTTAAGACCGACTTCACTCCGACCGGTCTGGGCGAACCCTCCTTGCCACCAGCGGTACCCGCGATCTCGAACGCGATCTTCGCCGCGACGGGTATTCGGATCCGTTCGCTGCCGATCGTGTCGCAGGGCTATACCTGGACGTAGTCTCCAAAACGTGGTCGCGGGCGGTGGCCCGCGACCACGTTGTTTCAAGGTATGAAGATACTGACGTTTTTTTTACTCGCGTTTTCCCTCACCACATCCTTTGCTCAAACCAAACCAGAAGTCACTATTGCTCCGGCGAAGGTTCGGCACAGCGGACACGTCGATCTTCGTGGAACAGGATTCACTCCGAAAGCCAACGTGTATTCTCATCTTCGGAGACCCGACGGCACCGAGTTTCCGGTTTTACCGATGATGACGAACGACCGTGGCGAATTTACGCACGACATCGACACATTGATCTTATCAGCCGGCACTCACGAAGTTTGGGTGGTGGATGAACGCTCTAAGACCTCTTCGAATGTGGCCCGGTTCGAGGTGACTGTCGAACAGCAGTAGGCTTGGCTCAGAATTCATTCGGGAAAGGCCGCTCCGCCGGACATTTTCGTTCCTGAATCTTTCGCCTGCCGAAATTCTGCTCTTAAGTCCTCCGCGTGCTGGCCCGTGGCCAAACTAAGTTAAGGTAAGACGCCTTATGTGACACTGCGGTCCGCGGTTTCCACCCATGATATATCGCCCAGCGCGCTTAATTCGCCCATGCGCACCAACGGTTCGAGGTATCTAGACAAACGGATTGATATCCTCGAACACTACTGGCACCAGTCGCTGGACATTCGCGAGAGGCTCGCTGCATTGGAGGAGCGGCTCAAAAAGCGATAACGCCTATGGGATCGTTCCCGGAATGGCCGTGAAAGCTTCGCCAGTGTATCGAAGCCCGATAACGCTGGGCGGCTTGTTAGCGGACACATAGACAGGTCCGTAATAATCAAGCGGTTCGACTAAGAAGAAAGCACGTCCGACAGTGATGCTCCCAGTGATGCTCCCGCCGAAGGAGATTAGGTATTCCTGGCTCTGGTCCGAGTCGTTTGCGATCGCCAGCGCGAAATGCGCGCCTTCGCGAGTATCGGCCAACAGCATCACTTGCTGTGCTGAGGCATTGGGCGATGAAAAAACGGTGGTCTCCGAAATTTTTGTTCCGGATGCCGAATAGTGAGAGTAGAGCAATTGAGCTTCGACACTAGCAGAACAATTGAGCACGGCATATCCGGACCGCAAACTTTGCATGCTGCGGATGGATGTATCGACCGCGTAACCGCCCGGTTCCAGGGTGCCGTAGTCAAAGAGACTTGAACCGTTCACCGTCAATCCGCGCAGGCGAAGAGAGCAATTGGAGCTTCTATGGCCCGGATTGTCCATCATGACCGTCGTTCGATAATAGCTTCCGTCATCAAGTACGCCATCCGCAAATTGCGGAAATATGTGATAGCTGCGCGCAGTCGGGGAAGCGGTGCTCGTCACCTCTTCCGGAATCGTTGTAAATATATTCCCGGTATACCGGAGCCCAATCACGCTTGCCATTCCGTTGCTGGATGTCACGGTCACGGGGCCGTAGATCTCCGGTGGCACACTCACGAGTTGGTCCAGAAACGTTGCTTGATTGCTGTAGGCATCAAGCGCGAGCGATGTCGATGCGATAGGAGAACTGCTGGTACTGCTATAAACGTCAATGGAGTAAGTCGCGGCCTGACTGGAGTCATTCGTGATTGCAATCCCCATGCGCGCGCCTTCGCGGGTGTCGGCCAGAATCTCCACAGATGCTGCAGGCGGTGATGAGAAAACAGTCGCTTCGGAAAGCTTGATTCCGGCCGCGGAATACTCTGAATAGATCAACTGGGCTTCGACCTTTGACGAGCACTGTAATGTCGCGTAACCGGATCGGAGGCTCTGTCTGCTGCCTATCGGTGTGATCGTCCAACCGAACGGAGGAAACGTAAATGGAAATGTGTCGGATCCATTCACCGTCAGCCCGTTCAGGTGAAACACACAACTGGCCGGGGTACTCCAGTCTCTGTTGGAAACCATGAGCGTGTTTCGATAATAGCTGCCATCGCTCAACACGCCATCGGCGAATTGCGGAAAGACATGATACGTATTAGCCGTGCTCGACGTTGTGATGATCACGTTGATCGTGATGCTCAGCATTGTGGCATTGCGATTCAAACTGTTGTCGGTCGCCACGACGGTAATCGTGTTCGGGCCGGCACTTAAAGTCAGCGAACGGCTCCAGTACGTCATGCTGGTCCCGGTAGCCGTAACGTCGTCGGCGCGTAGTCCATTCACGGCGACCGATGAAATTGCGTTGTCGCCTTGCCCCGCGTCCGTAGCCACTCCGGAAATCGTGATCGAGATTGGATAGGCTGAATAGACTGTTTCGCCATTGCCATGGCTCGTGATCGTCAACAGCGGACCGCTCCTGTCGCTGGATGTTATGGGCACGACAGTGGGGCGAAAACTTGCAACTAGAGGCCTGGTGTTGTTAAGCGTTAACGAATTCGCGGCGCCTTGAGGCGACTCCGGAGCAACACCCGTAAAAATGCCGCCGTAGAGTACGAGCGGATTCGACCAATAATTGATTCTCGGGCAAGCGCAATTACCGTCATAGGCCATGATCGTCCGAAATTTTGTCCAATAAGTATTCTTGTAACCATTCGAGTACGGATATGCACCGGTCGGAACGCTGCCGTCTGAATTCAGGTCTTCTTTAGCATGGTGCGCTCCCATGTTGTGGCCCATTTCATGACCGAAGGTGTAGTAGCCCGTGGCGCAAGCCTGTTGGACAACGCTGAAACCGTATTGGGACAAAAACGAGGCGGACAGCATCGGATCATTGAGCAGGTAGCCGACACCGCAAAGCTTTTCCGACGAGTTTACCCATAGACTCACCAGGTCGGCCCCGTATGTGTCGCGTAAAGTCTGCGCTTCATCCATGAAACCATCACCCGCAGTGCGAAGGCGGTTGAGGTCCGTCGCAATTCCGGAGGAAGATTCGGCATAGTTGACTTCCTGGGCCCGAACCAAGCGCACCCTCTGGACGACATCGCTGTTGGCATAACCTTGATTGGTTTCCGAGATTCCGAGCTGTATCAACTGTTGAATGCTTGCCGCTCCGCCTGCGGCAACTCGGGCTGCCGAGGTATAGAGGACCAAAACATCAATTGTCGAACTGTCGTCCGTGTCACCGAGGTTGTTTGAAGCCGTGTCTGCAGCAACTGCGGCTGTGCCCGCGGCGTCGCGGGGAACCGGGACAGCGTCATCTCCATCTGGAAATTGAGATTGGTCGATCTCGAGTGTCCACTTTGTTCCGTCTTCCGCTGTCCGGACTTCGTAAACGGCGCCGTCGCCGTGCGTGACGTGTCCGCTGACGGTATTGCCATCGACAACAAAGATCGCCGTGCTGTAAGGAGCGCCATCAACGCGGCCGTACCAGACAAAGCCCTTGCTATTATCGAGCGGTTCAACACGGTCGCGGCTTACCGTAATGGGAGCATCAATCGTGAGGTCCAGCTTCATGGCAGCCGCGTCAGAAGTTCCGAATGAGGAAAGCTTCAACTCCGATTGTCGAATCCCCTTCAGTCCCGGCATGCGCAGATACTCTTGTGGAGGCTTCAAAGAAGACTGAACTGCGCCACGGGTGGTTCCTGTACTGATAAGAAGAGGAAGGAGGGCGCTGAAAAGCCAAAACTGGCGAAAGGTTAATCTCATAAACAGTGCTCAGCCGCCATAAGCCTAAGGAAATACGCAGGGAACGGAAATTCGGGAAGCACCTAAAAAATGCAGGCTTTCACTCACCCTAATTGAGTATACGGTGACCTTTGGACGGCGCAAATGGCACGAAAGCGCTTACTTTGGAGTAGCGTTATTATAAGAAGACAATTTGGACAGAGGAGGCAGCCTGCGTGGGATAGCAACGGCGTCTCCTTCGTCATGCTGTCGTTCATCGACGAAATTGCGCATGCCGCGGGCCAACCGCCCGCGACCACGTTGTTTCAAGGTATGAAGATACTGAAGTTTTTTTACGCCGATGAAAGCTCTAAGACTTCTTCGAATGTGGCTCGGTTCGAGGTGACTCTCGAACAGCAGTAGAGCTATTGGCTGACCGGCATTCCCCTGCTGAAACGTTCCCAGAAAGACTCGCTTAATACGTGATGGTCTGTTAAGCTCGCCGAATTTCAAGCGAGCGGCCCATCCTTTGGCTTTGGTGTCTTCGAGATGGAGGAAAAATGAGAAACATTGGCATCCATGTGGTGATTGCATTTCTATTTTGCATTCTCACCTGCAGTGGCGCCTGGGGGCAGTCCACGGCCCAAGTCAGCGGTGCCGTGAAGGATCAGACCGGGGCTGTTTTGCCGGGCACGGAAGTTACGATGACGCAGACGGAAACGGGCCTGAAGCGGACCACAGTGACAGATGAAACCGGCTCGTATTCACTGCCTAATTTGCCCATCGGTCCATATCGGTTGGAAGCATCCCTCCCCGGATTCCGCTTGTATGCGCAAACCGGAATCGTGTTACAGGTCAACAGCAACCCAGTAATCAACATCGTTCTCCAGGTGGGTCAAGTAAGCGACGAGGTCGAAGTGCAGGCGAATGCGGCACTGGTTGAGACGCGGAGCACGGCCGTTGGCCAAGTGATGGAGAACGTCCGAATATTGGAACTTCCGCTTAATGGACGTCAGGTCACGGACCTCATTGTTCTTTCAGGGGCGGCAGTCGGCGGAGGAGCACAAGCTACAGGCACTGCCACGTCGGGCCGGAATTATCCTACCGACTCCATTTCAGTCGGGGGCGGGCTGAATAACGGCCTGGTCTACATACTGGATGGAGGAACTCACAACGATCCGTACAACAACCTCAACCTGCCGCTGCCCTTTCCAGATGCCCTCCAAGAATTCAAGGTGGAGACGAGCGCGTTACAGGCCCAATATGGGCAGCACTCGTCGGCAGCGGTTAACGCCGTCACGAAATCCGGCACCAACGAGTTTCATGGCGATTTATTCGAATTTGTTCGTAATGGTTCGATGAACGCCCGCAATGCGTTCGCGCCAAAACGAGATTCGCTGAAGCGCAACCAGTTTGGCGGAGTGCTCGGCGGGCCGCTTATTAAGAATAAGCTGTTTTTCTTCGGAGGCGACCAGTCGACGACCTTGCGCTCCGCGCCGGTTGAAGGCGTTGCTTTCGTTCCCACGCCAGCGATGCTCGCCGGTGACTGGACGGCCATCACGATCCCCGCGTGCAATGCCGGACGGCAGATCACATTGAGGGCGCCGTTCGCTAACAATCGGATCGATCCTTTGCTGTTTTCTCCTGCGGCATTAAACCTCGTGAAGCGACTTCCCAACGCGGCCGATTCATGCGGCCGGGTTACTTATGGGCAGATCATCAAGAGCAACGAACATGTGATCGTGGGCAAGGTCGACTACCAAGACAGCAAAAAACATTCACTGTTCGGCCGCTATGAATTTGCACGCTTCGACGCGCCAGCGCCCTACGACGGTACAAGTACGCTTTCTCTGCTGGAGGGAGATAAGAAGGTGCGAGCCCAGTCGTTTGTTCTGGGTGATACGTATGTATGGAGTGCGAGAATTGTGAATTCCTTCCACGCAACAGCGCTTCGAACACTCGGCGAGAAAAGCGTACACGATTTCTATAACCTGAGCGATCTCGGCGTGAAGAATTTTTATTACGCACCGGGATTGCCGAAGATGTTGATACTCTCCGTCACGGGAGCGTTCGCTGCTGGGAATCAGGCGGCAACTCCGGGTTGGAGTAACAACACGGTATTCCAGGCGGCCGACGATGTCAGTTGGATACGGGGAGCGCACCAGATCGGATTCGGAACGAACTATATTCATTCCATGCTCAATGTCCTCTCTGTCTCAACGGCTGTGGGATCCGTTTCATTCACCGCTGCGAACACCGGCCACTCGATGGGCGATTTCATATTGGGAAAGATGAACACGTTCACGCAACAAAATATAACGACACACTACCCCCGCCAGGACTACCTGGGCATGTACCTCCAGGACACGTGGAAAACGAGTTCACGGCTCACGGTGAATGCCGGCGTTCGATGGGAACCGTTCCTGGGACAGCGGGACAAGTTGGGCCGGATGTTCCATTTCCAGAACGACTGGTTCGATCAGGGGCGCCGGAGTACCGTCTTTAAGAATGCTCCGGCAGGACTTCTGTTCCCAGGCGACCCAGGAGTTTCCAACGATAAGTTCGCGCCGAATGCCTGGCTGCATTTTGCACCACGGTTGGGACTCGCGTGGGATCCGCAAGGCAACGGTCAAATGACGATTCGAGCGGCCTACGGAATCTTCTTTGACTATCCGCACTTGTACCAGTTTACCTCGCTGCGGGATGGGCCACCGTGGGGGACTCGCGTGATTCTTACGAATCCGGTTGGTACTTTCGATGATCCGTGGCAAGGCTATTCGGGAGGAAATCCTTTCCCTTTAAAACCCGTGGGCCCAGATACGGGGTTTTTATCCAATGCTGTGGTCACCAATCTTCCGCTCAATCTCAAAATG
>Ga0209056_10006563_pt1 | contig 12018 bp, 5 predicted proteins | sample GraSoiAngelo_114_FD_185876 | JGI IMG/M metagenome (GOLD analysis project Ga0209056, IMG submission 185876) | Grasslands soil microbial communities from the Angelo Coastal Reserve, California, USA - 14_0903_13_40cm (SPAdes) (version 2) | ecosystem: Environmental > Terrestrial > Soil > Grasslands ... | reverse complement strand
AACGTGACGAGTTGAAGAAAAAACTCAGCGCCGCAACCAAAGCGCCTAACGACAACAAGACCCGCGCTCAACTCGTCCCTATGGAACAGCCGGCCTATCAGGTCGCCGCTCTGCGCGCGCGGCGTGAGGTGCTGGAAGCGCGGAAAACCCCCGATTCACCGGAGGGCCTTGGTTTGCTGAAGCCGCTGGAGTTGGACGCTTTGAGACCCGATGCCGGGAGCGACCGGAAATCTTCCAGTACGCTGCCGGCGGCGGCCGGGTCGCTGGTGGCCGAAGCCAGGCGGGCGTTCTCGGCGCGGCGTTACGGGGAAGCGGAGGAGAAATATTCTCAGGCGCTGCGGTTCGATGATAAAAACGTCGCCATTCTCGCCAACCTTGCGGAGACCGAGATCGAACTGAGCCGGCTGGCCGCGGCGGAAGACCATCTGAAAAGGGCGCTGGCTACGGACTCGAAGGACGCGTTCAGTTTGTCCGTGCTCGGCATTCTCAAGGTCCGGCAGGCGAAGTACGATGAAGCGCTCGACGCGCTCAGCCGGGCCGCGCAGCTCGATCCGCAGAATGCCGACACGTTCCAATATCTCGGCGTCGCGCTGACTAAAAAGGGGTTGCCCGAACCTGCCGAGGCGGCGTTTCGTCGCGCGATTAAACTGGCGCCGGGCCATGCCGACGCCCATCACCACCTCGCCGTGATTTACGCCACCCGACAACCTCCGACGTTGGAAATGGCGCGCTGGCATTACCAAAAGGCACTGGAAACCGGCCATCCGAAAGATTCAACTCTGGAACGGATTTTGAGCGCAAAGAAGCCGGCGGGGAGATAGAAGTGAACCCGGCGCGGTGGTCAGGAATTTGTTTTCAGGGGTTTTGGTGGGGGTTAGCGGCGCCTGGCGCGAGTGGCCGACAAATTCAGCCATGCTGCATCAAACCTTGCAGGAGCTGGTGATCAAGACCCGCGGACGCGGCCTTTATGAATTCACCGCGGACGTGGCGGCGTTGCTGCGCAAGAGCAACCTGGGGTTGGGACTGGTGACGCTGCACCTGCAGCACACTTCGGCGTCGTTGCTGATCCAGGAAAACGCGGACCCCGAGGTCCGTCGGGATTTGGAGCGTTTTTTCGCGCGGCTGGTTCCCGAGGGCGACCCGCTGTTTCGCCACACGGTCGAGGGGGACGACGACATGCCGGCGCACGTTCGCACGGCGCTGACCACGGTGAATCTGAGCATTCCTGTTTCCGATGGGAATCTTGCGTTGGGCAGGTGGCAGGGGATTTACCTCTGGGAACACCGAAATCAACCGCACTCACGCCGGGTCGTGGCGCATCTGCTGGGGGAATAAACTGGCAAAAAAGATTCGCGACGGCCAAGCTATCCCGGTTCGTGATTGAAGGAACCCGCATGCGAGTCGTTCAAAAACCTATTTTGGCAATCGCGCTGATCCTTGCGGCAGCAATCGCCTTGGCGCAGGCAGAGAGCCTAACGAACCGGTTTGCTTTCACCGGCCCGGAAATTTTCCCGATTGACAACCAAATCGGCCACTTGCGCGCGGCCGATCTGGACGGTGATGGATTGCAGGACCTGATAATCGTTAACAATTTTCGGTCGAAGATCAACCTGCTCTACAACCAGACCGGCAAAACGAACCAGACTGAAGGCAAAGCTGCCGGCAAACGCGAGTTGAATGAACTGCCGCCGGACGCGCGCTTTCGGATTGATTCCATCGCCTCGGAAAAGCGCATCTCCAGCCTGGTCGTGGCCGATTTAAATGGAGATGGCCGGCCTGACATTGCCTACTACGGCGAGCCGAAGGAGTTGGTCGTGCAGTTCAACCAGGGCACCAACGGCTGGAGCGGTCCAAAGCGATGGCCGGTGGATGACGGTTTGCTCGACGCCAACGCCCTGGCTTCCGGCGATTTGAACGGCGACGGGCGGACCGATCTTCTGTTGCTGGGGGAAAATTATATTTACCTGCTCGTTCAAACCACGAATCACACGCTCGCCGAGCCGGAAAAGATCCCTTACTCCGGCACGGTCAAAGCGGTTCAGGTTTTGGACATCGATGGCGATGGGCGCGAGGATTTGTTGCTGGTGAATTGGGACAGTCCGAATCCGTTTCGTTTTCGCCTCCAAAACGAGTCCGGCCAGCTTGGCCCGGAAATTCATTTTTCACTGCCGGCCATTCGTTCTTACTGGCCGGATGATCTGGACGGCGACCATAAAACGGAGGTGGTGACCGTCGCGCAGAAATCCGGTCGCGCGCAGGTTTCCGCTTTCAAGCGAAAGGCGGCGGAGCTGTTGTCAGGCGAGTTCAAGGAAGGGCAATTCCAGGTGTTGCCTCTGGCCCGGACGAGCAAAGCCCGGCGCGGGATGACGTGGGCGGACATCGATGGCGACGGACTGCCGGAGTTGCTGGTGGCCGAGCCGGACAGCGGCCAGCTTACGGTCTATTTCCAGGGACCGGACGGTTCCCTCGGCGCGCCGAAAACGTTTCCCACGTTGACCGGCGTCAGCGATATCGCCGCCGCGGATTGGGATGGCAATGGACGGGCGGAAATCTTTGTTTTGAGCGCAGACGAGCGGCAGGTCGGCGTGACACGACTGGACAAGAATGGACGGATCGCGTTCCCTGAGATTTTACCGACGGAAGGGCGCCCGCTGGCGCTGGCCGTCGGCCCGCTTCAACCCAAAGCGAAACCGTCACTGGCGCTGATTCTCGACAAAGACGACAGGCGGGAGCTTCAGATTCGGACGGCCGATGGAAAAGTCACGTCGCAGAAACTGAGCGAGAATTTCAAGTCGAACCCGACCACGTTCGCGTTCCACGACGTGAACCAGGATGGCTTGAACGATTTGATCGTCTTGATTCCATACGAGAAAATCAAAGTGCTGTTGCAGGTTCGCGACCAGCCGTTCGACGAAGAGGACATCGCGCCGCCAGGCGGCAGCGCGGAACAGCCCTGGATGAGCGCGGCCGACGCGGACGGCGACGGGAAACCGGAGTTGCTTCTTGCTCAGAAAAATTTCTTGCGCGCCGTGGTCTGGCAGGTCGAAACGAACCGTCCGGACAGCAAGCCGACCTACTCGTTTCGCGTGAAGGAGCAGATCAACGGCGCGGGAAGCAATTCGCGGATCGTTGCTGCCGCCCCGCTGCCGAACGGGACGAATCGCATCGCCTCGCTCTTTCTGCTCGATGCGGAGCGCAAGTGCGTGACGCTGTGCGAGCGTGACGCCGCAGGTATCTGGCAGGTGGTCCGCAACCTGCCTTTGCCGGTCAGCGATTTCACCAGCCTTCAGGCCGTCGCCATCGGCGCGAGCCGGCCCAACAGCATCGCGTTCATGAGTCTGAATTCGGTCGCCTGGATGGGCTTCACGGGAGAGGTATGGGAATTCGCGGAGTTGGACGGCTACGAAACACCGATCAAGGACGGGTATTTGAGCGATGTGGTCTCGGGAGATTTGAATAACGACGGGCGCAAGGACCTTGTTTTCCTGGAAACCGCCAAAAACTACCTCGACATCGTCACGTTCGAGCCACCGCATCAATTGGTGCCGGCGAGTCGCTGGCAGGTGTTTGAAGAGCGGACGTTCCGCGGCCGGCGGAGCGATCTGCCCGAGCCGCGGGAAGCCCTCATCACGGATGTGACCGGCGACGGGAAAAACGACCTGGTCGTCCTGGTGCACGACCGGATCCTCGTTTATCCCCAGGAATGACGATCGTTGAAACGTTGAAACGTTACATCGTTGAATCGTTACAGCGAGACGACACGGCGCGTCTCGCCGGTTGAACGATGTAACGATTTAACGCGTCACTTGCTCAACTTCGGCGGCGTCGGCGAAAAAATTTTGTAACTCAAACCGTCGGTGTCGACGCTGCCCGAATAGACCGCGAAGTAGAAATACTTCGCGATCTGGTCGAAGGGCGGCAGCAGCGAGAAATCGACCCAGTCCTTCAGGCCTTTGCCGTCTTTGCCGTTGAGCTTGGCCCCGAACGGCGTCATGGCGAGCACCTTTCCCAGCGTACCGGAGTCGTTTTTCAACGATTCCAGCGTCGCGCGCACGGTTTCGCTGGTGTTTTGATAGCCGAACAAGCCGGTGCTCATGCCACCGATCTTTTGAGCAGCGTCAGCCAGGCCGGCGGTGTCCCGCAACCCTTTTCCGGTGTTGTCGCCGCTGCGCAGAAAGGTTTCCAGCATCGCGTCGTCAGTGGACATGGCGAGATAACCGCCGCCGGCGGCGTAGCTCATCATGTTTTGGGCCATGGAGCCGTCCGGCCTGAGGCCGCCCGGGAGCGTGACGGAGTAAATTTTGCGTCCAAGAAACTCACGCTCCTTGCCGCCCGACTGTCCGAGCATCGGTCCCAGCAAAGTGGAGGAAGTGACCGTGTGGATGGCGTCGGCGAGCTTTTCCGCGTTGGGCGAACCGATCAGGAGCAGCGAAGGGGGGGAACTCAAGCTCGCGAGGTTGTTCGTGCGGGGGTTTTTCTGAAACGTAATCAAGTCATCGCCCAGATTGCCCACCAATTCCCGTTTGAAATCAAAATTGGGGTCCTTGTCCTTGCCGACGTTGTCGAAGAGCAAGCTGAAACCGCCGCCTGCCTGGGGAAGGATTTCGGTGAGCATTCTTTCAAAGTTTGCCCAGGCCTTCTGGATATCCAGCCGCCAGCGTTGAAACTTGACCGCCTCCGCCGGAACAAACGGCGGGGGGTTGGCGTCCTTGGGTTCGGCGGAAATGATTTTGAAGATGCCGACGCGACTGGCCGCAGGCACGCCGAGATGAAATTCGCCGAACGAACCTTCGGACGTTGCGTTCAGTCCGAAGGAGATCGTTTTCAACCCCGTCAGGCCGGCGGCGCTGATTATTTTTGACGGGTCCGGCGAATCAGAGTCTTTATTTTTGTCGCCTGCGTCGGACGCAAGGCGGCTGAGCACGTCGGAAATCGGCTTGAAATGGACCCAGCCGTAGGCCAGCGCATTGCGGAACCGGGCCTGGTAGTCGGCGGCAAAGGCGGTTTGCTCGCTGAGGGGCTGAAGGGCGCCGCCCGACTGACGCGCGAGAATTTTTTCAATGGCATTAGCATCACTGCCGACGATCAAAAGCGATTCGGATTGGCCCATCGTAACCGAGGCTTTTGATCCCGGCTTGCTCTCTTCCAGCTTTTCCTTCGAGCTGTCCTGTTTCGAATCGGAGAGCGATTTCGCCAGGGTCTTCGCCACGTCCCCGGCGGAGACTGTCAACGTGGTGAATTCGACATCGCGGATTTTTTCCGTCTTCAATTTTCTGCCGCTATCAATCCACTTCTTCCGTAGATCAGCGAGGTTGGTCTTAAGCTGGCTGCTCTTGTCCTTGGCGTCGATGAGCAACATCCACGCCGGCAAGGGGTCCTCCTTTCCCTGCCACCCGTTTTGGAGAACTGCGAAGGTGAGCTGGCCTTGGGCCAGACGGCGGTAGTCTTCAAACTTCACGCCCAATTCGCGTTCCAGGGGCTTGATGAATTCGTCGTTGATTTTGCCAACCAGTTTGTCTTTGAACGGCTTTAACGCCGGATCGCGCCAAAGCTGACTGCCGGCATTGGCGTCGTACGCGGCCCTGGCCTTCGCGCAATCGGGCACCGTGAAGACGCCCAGGGTCTCGGCGGGCAAAAGCTTTTCCGGGGTCGGAACGGCCGCATGGCCGATGAACGACAGGGACGCCAGCCAGGCGAGGATCTTGAATCGCTTGTTCATACGATAAGGTTTCGGTGTTTTCCAGTTGTCGAAATAAGCTTCATTTTGTCCTGCAAACCGACTGAGGGTCTTTGTGCCAGGGTCGGGTCTGTTGCCAGCCGGGTCGAAGCTTGGCTCAAATGCGGGCATCCAGGCAAGAAAACACTTTCATCAGGTCTTGAGTTGCGCGGGAATCAGCGGGCTTCAGTCCGCTTTTGGGCGCGGCTCGGGGGCTCAAGATAGCGATACGGGTTGCTGGGGTTGTCGTTGTCGTAAGCGTAAGCGTCGCGATGCTGCAGGAAATATTTGACGGCTTCGGCCGGTATCGCGAAACCGAGTCCTTCGCCAAAAGTGATTTTCATGTTGGTCACGCCCACCACTTCGCCCCGCAGATCGAACAACGGCCCACCACTGTTGCCGGGATTGATTTGCGCGGTGGTTTGCAAATACAACTCTCCCTGCATCGGACGGGTCTTGGTGCTGACGATGCCTTCGGTCACGGTGCGTTCCAGTCCCAGTGGACTGCCAATGGCGAACACGCGCTCCCCCACCGAAAGCGCGTCCGAATCGCCCAGCAAAACCTTCGCGAAGCTCGGCGCGTCCTGGTCTTCAATTTTCAACAAAGCCAGGTCGGAGAATTTGTTGATCGCGATAATTTTGACGTGCTTGTAACTTTTGCGTTCGAGTTGACCGCTTTTCTGATGATACACCTCAACCGAGATTTGTGTTTCGTTTTCGATGACGTGAAAATTCGTGATGAGGTAACCTTCCTCGTTGATGATGAAGCCGGAACCCAGTCCGCTGGGAGTGCGCACCTGGACCACGGCTGCGCCCAGTTGGCCGACCAGCTCACGGACGGAACGTTCAGGCAGCGCGACGGCGGCGGACTGGAAAAGACCGTTAATGGCCGACTGGTTGGTGGCGGCGGCAGTTGGAGTCCGTTTGTCGATGTGTCCCGAACTGTCGCTTTCGGTGATTTTTTCAATCTGATTTCGCGGCACAACCAGCACGGTATAGCCGACATCAACAAACACCTGGTCGTGCTTCCTGGCCAGAATGCGTCCGGTAATGGCCGCTTTGTCCTTCAACTGGATTGTGTCGGCGAAAGCGAAGGAAAGGCCGGACCAGGCAACCCACATGACGAACGCGAACCGTTTTGACATGGGCAGATCCTACCTGCGACGCGCGATTGTGACAAGCAGGCTTTGGCCCGGGCAGTGTCCTTTGCTTCAGGTGGGTGCGCCGCTGCCGGGCGCGCGGCGGTGCCTCAGCACCGCCGCCACCAAACAAAGACACTACCTTGGGCCGGGGCGCAGTTGACTTATCTGCCCCTCATGCTGCGCCATTGTTCCTGAGCGATCTTCCAATCTTTCGGGGTATTGATATTAAACAATTCGTGCGTCTGGCAACGTGGGAGAGTGACGGTTTGAGCGTGGAGCGAGCGCGCCAGTTGGTGCAGCGAAAACTGCCTGGTGGTCATCTGTCGCTCCACGACAGCCAGCGCCGCGCGACGCAATAAAAAAGGAAACCCAATACGGTCGTTGTCCTTCACGAACAGCGCCGTTTTTCGGCGAGCCAACCTGCGGAGCAGCGTATTCAATAAATCCGTCGAGATGAATGGCATGTCGCAGGAAAGAAAAAGAATGGTTTCAGCCCGGCTTGTTGCCAGGGCCGAGTAAACGCCGCCCAGCGGACCACGCCGGGGAACCAAATCGCGACGAATGACCCGGTGCGGCAGGCCTGAGTTTCGGGCGGCCGCACGGATATGGCCAAGCAGAGTGCGCTTCCCCAAACGCAGCGAAGCCTTATTGCGCCTCATCCGCGAACTCGCGCCACCGGCGAGAATGTCGATTTCACAATGCCCGACATTCGCGTCGGCTGTGTTGTCTCGTGGGTGCGCTTTCAAGGCTCTTTTCAAACGCAACCTGAGACGAGGAGGCGTGTCGAGGCAAAAGAGAATCAGTCCCGCAGCCCTTTTTGTTCAGGTCAACCCATCCGTCGGCGACCACAAAAACGAGGGCAGATTTCTTGTTGACCGAGGCGAGAACCTGTTGTTATCTAAACTTGTTCCCAGAATCAAGCGAACTAATCGCCTTGCAGATGGGCTGTCCGAGAATCGTTTAGTTTTGACCAACTCAATGGAGAATAAAGTTATGAGAACGACATGGTTTAAAGTGGTTTTCCTGGGTTGCCTTTTTGCAAATCTTCCAGCCTATGCGCAGCGTCCAGCCATTTTTTATGTCGCGGATCCCACGGCTCTAAACGCCGCGGACCAGGCGGCGTTCGATCGGTTGACGGCCTTGGGTTTTTCCGTGACTGCGATTGACGACAACCTTTCCGATCCTGCCGATGCCACCGGCCAGCAATTGATCGTCATTTCTTCCACGGTGACGTCGGGGAATATCGGGACGAAGCATACGGCGACGGCGGTGCCAATTCTGAACTGGGAACCCGCGCTTTTCGACGAACTGGGTATCCAGGCGAACAACGCCAACGGCGTAACGATTTCAGGGACGCAAATCGAGATTGTCGATGCGAGCCATCCCTTGGCTGGGGGCCTGCCTGCGGGTGTCATGGTTTTTTTCAACGCGGCCGGGGGGCTGGCTTCTCCCGATACGCCGGTCGCCAGCGTGAATATCGTCGCCCGGGAGGTTGGGGGAACACGTCCCGTTATTGTGGGCGTTGAAAAAGGAGCGGCTCTGAATCCGGCTCGCATTGCCGCAGCTCCAGAGCGGCGTGTGTGTTTCCCGTTGGACAACGATTCGTTCGCGAGGTTGACAGCCGACGGTTTGACTCTCTTCGATGCGGCCATCAATTGGGCTGCAGGTCCGACCAATGCTCCGGTTGGCGTGGCACAAAGCCCGACCAATTTGACGGTGATCGAAAATCAAAGTGCCGCTTTCAGCGTAATTGTGACTGGAGCGCCGCTATGGTCATTCCAGTGGCAGCGCAGTGCTGGCGCCGGCGTCTTCACCAACATACCCGGAGCGGCTTCGAGGACGTTCACCTTCTCCCCGGTGAAACTCACTGATGACAGCGCGTCATTCCGCGTCCAGGTGGCCAACGCTTTCGGCAACGCCACGAGCGGCGCGGCAACCTTGACCGTGACCAGAGACACAACCGCGCCGACGATCACGGATGCGCTCACTCGAGGGAATCCGAACGGCTTGTTTGTCGTCTTTAGCGAGCAAGTCACTGCCGTCACAGCGACCAACAAGAACAATTACACGATCAATAACGGTGTCACTGTGAACGGCGCGAGCCTGCAGGCGGATGGCCTCACCGTTTTGCTGACGACCACCGCCATCGCCTCGGGCAGAGGTTACCTTCTGACCGTCAGCGGCGTCCAGGACACCGCGGCGGTTCCGAACACGATCGCGGCGAATTCTCAAATCCAATTCTTCCAGACCGACGGCGCCATTGAACGGCGGGTGTTTTTCGTGACCGGCGGCACCGTCCCGGCCATAACCAATTCGGCGAAATTCACGAATAACCAGCCGGACCAGGTGACTTACCCCACTCTTTTTGAAGGCCCGGTCAATTTCGCCGATAATTATGGAACTCAATTCCGCGGTTACGTCACTGCGCCGTCCTCCGGCAACTACGTCCTTTTTATTTGCTCCGATGATTCCTCTGTGTTGTACCTCAGTACCGATGAGAATCCGGCGAATAAGAAGCTGATCGCGACTGAGACGTCCTGGTCGAACACCAGACAATGGATTGACACCGACCCTGGAAGCACCACCGATATTACGGCGAAGCGCTCGGATCAGTTTTTGGGAAGTGAATGGCCGACGCCCAACTTGATTACGCTGACTTCGGGCAACCGTTATTATATTGAAGCGATCCACGCAGAAGGAGGAGGGGGCGACAATATCGCTGTGACCTGGCAACTGCCGGGTGCCCTCGAACCGGTCGATGGGGATTCGCCGATTCCGGGTCGATACCTTTCCGCTTTGGGCATCACTCCGGGGCCGGTCACGATCACCACCCAGCCCAACAGCCCGCCGGTGCAGGAGCCCGGCTCCGTCACCTTCACGGTTGGCTCCTCCGGATCACCGCCGTTCACCTACCAATGGTTTCGAGACGGGACAGCGATTCCGGGAGCCACCGGCCAGAGTTACTCCATTGCGTTCGTCCGAAGCTCAGACAACCTAGCCAGGTTCAAGGTGACCGTCGCCAATGCGTTTAGCAGCGCGGTCAGCAGCGAGGCGACGCTGACCGTCATTCCGGACAGGACACCGGCGCGGCCGGTCCAAATTCTCTCGGTCGATGGCACGTTCAAAGTGATCACGATGACGTACAATGAGTTGATGGACAAAGCTTCGACTGAGACGGCGCAGAACTACGTGTTTTCGCCTGGCAACATCGTTGCCACGAATGTCACGCTGGACGCGACCCTCACGAATGTGACGATCATGACGGGCAGCGCGTTGACTCCCAACGTAACGAACACGCTCACGCTTAACGGGGTCAAGGACGTGGCTGCCAACGCGGTCGTACCGAACACCTCAATCCAGTTCGTGTTCAACCCAGTGACCTATGCCGCGAACATCCTGTTCGATGGGCCGATTGCCTACTATCGGTTCGAGGAAGCCGCCGCTGCGACGGTGGCCACGAACAGTGGGAGCACGGGCGGCGACGGTCTGTTCATGAGTGATATTGGAGGCGGCGGTCCCGCCAAGGCAGACCCAGGTCCGCGCCCGCCTGCTTTCGTCGGCTTCGACGCCAACAATCGCGCGGCCACGTTCGATGGTCTGGGTGACTGGGTGAATACCCAAAATCCGTTCCTCCAGGATCGCGGGGCGTTTACCCTGGAATACTGGGTCGCGCCGGCGAACCGGGTTTCGGACCCGACCACATTCGGCACGCGAATCGGCATCGTCGGTCAGAACGACGCCGTCGAGTATGGCTTCATCGACGCGAACACGATTCAGATCTGGACGCCCGTGGACAATCTGAACACGGCCTATTCGTTCCCCGACAACGAATGGCATCATGTGGCGACCATCGCCTCCGGAACCTCCCTCCGGACCTATTACGACGGCGTGTTGCAAGCCTCAACCAGCGTGACGACGATGGACTACGGCGCTTCATCTTTTAACGTCAACATCGGTGGCGGTGGGGTCTTCGACGGTTCGGGTAACTACTTCACTGGGAAAATTGATGAAGTGGCGATTTTCGACAAAGCGATTCCGGCTGCCCGCGTTGCCGCTCATTACACTGCCGGAAAGAGCGGCGGCGTGCTGGTGACGAGCGGGACGGTTACGGTTCCGGCAGGCATCACCTTGAGTGTATCGAGATCGGGTAACAATCTCAACATCTCCTGGACACCCGCCGGTGGCACGCTGCAGTTCGCAACAACGCTAAGCGGCACTCCTATCCAGTGGAACAATGTTGTGCCCGCGCCCTCCAACCCGGCAACGATTGCGATCGGGACCGGCAACACCTTCTATCGGGTCCAGAACCCATGACTTGAGCTTCACTCAGAGAGAAAGACCGGACTTTCGTCCGGTCTTTTTTTTCGTCGTTCATGAATTGAACGCTGTGATGTTAATGAGACGGGAGCCGTGCAAAATGAATTTTCTCATCGCCAAATTTTAGAAACCGATGTCTAAGTCCCGGGTGCAGTCGGCACGAAACAGGTGCTCTGGCAAAGGCACGACCATTTCCCTCATGCTAATGGCTTGTGGACTGGCGGTGCTACTCTGTGTCCTGGGGCACCTGGCAAAGCCCGCGTCGCCAGGTTCCCGCCGGCCTGCGCCCGGAATTTCTTCCAAAGCGGCCTTTGATAAGACCGTTTTTAACGATCATAAATCAGCGGTTCGCGTCGCCAACGTGCAGATTGTGGATTTCGATCGTGATGGATTGAATGACATACTGGTTTGTGACTCGGCGAGAAATGCAGTCATCTTATATCGTCAAACCTCAAGCGGCCAGTTCACGGAGCGGGTTCTGGCCGACAATTTGAAGTGTCCGGCTCACGCAACGGTGGTGGACCTGGACAAAGATGGCGATCTCGATGTGGTCGTCGCCGTCCTGGGCAGCATCTTTCCCTGGGACGAACTCGTCGGTAGAGTTGTGTTGCTGGAAAACGAAGGGGACCATTTCACGCAGCACGTCTTGCTTGATGACGTGCGGCGCGTGGCCGATGTGGAAGCGGGGGATCTGGACGGCGATGGCGACATTGATCTGGCCGTGGCGGTATTCGGCTATGCGCGCGGGGAGGTGTTGTGGCTGGAGAACCTCGGCAAAAAAGATGGTCAATGGCGCTTTCGCGACCATCAACTGCTCGACCGGCCCGGGGTGATTCATGTTCC
>Ga0209056_10006561_pt1 | contig 12019 bp, 5 predicted proteins | sample GraSoiAngelo_114_FD_185876 | JGI IMG/M metagenome (GOLD analysis project Ga0209056, IMG submission 185876) | Grasslands soil microbial communities from the Angelo Coastal Reserve, California, USA - 14_0903_13_40cm (SPAdes) (version 2) | ecosystem: Environmental > Terrestrial > Soil > Grasslands ... | reverse complement strand
GACGGGCTGAGACGCTAATGCCTCGGAATTCCATGGCGCTGGCGCGCGTCTTTCCGGTAATGCTGCAGGTGGATGCGATCTTCAATGCCCGTTCGACGAGGCCCGAGACACTGGACCCGTTCACGCTTCGACGCCAGGCGTTTGGCGCCCTGCGCGAGTTGCTGGCCCGTGTTGCCTCCCGCCAGCCGTTGGTGATTTACATCGACGACTTGCAGTGGGCGGACGCCGACAGCATTTTCCTGTTGGAAGACTTGCTGCGACCGCCGGAAGCGCCGCCGCTTCTTTTGGTCGCAAGCTTTCGCACCGAAGATATAGAAACCACACCTTTCCTAAAGCAACTCTTGCATCCGACAAACGTAGACACCTGTCATGAACTCTTCGTTGGGCCATTGACAGACACCGAGGCGCGCGAGCTGACGCGATCGCTTTTTGCCGTGACGGGAATCTCGGGTGAGCCTTTTATCGAATCAATCGTGCGCGAGGCGGGCGGTAGTCCGTTCCTGATCGAGCAGTTAACTCAGTACGGGATGATGAGCGAACGTGCGGCGACCGCGGGAATCTCGCTGAGCACGATGCTTGACGAGCGCATTAGGCAATTACCGCCGGGCTCGCGCGAAGTCCTGGACACGCTCGCGGCCGCCCGGCGGCCAGTCAATCAGGACGTGGTCCTGAGTGCCGCGGGAGTGCACGGCGATTCTTTGAAGCTCCTGAATGCTTTGCGTGCCGCGCAGTTTGTGCGCAGCGGGGGAGCGGGCTACGGCGTTGAGCTTTATCACGATCGCATTGCCGAGACACTGGTCGGATTGCTGGCGCCAGATGAACGGAAACAAATTCATCGGCGGCTGGCCCAGGCGATTGAAGCCCGCGGCCTCGACGATCCTGAAGCCCTCTACGAAGATTATCTCGGCGCCGGCGAAAGAGATCGGGCCGCCGAGCATGCTGAGCGCGCCGCGCGCAAGGCAGCCCGGGCGCTGGCGTTTGATCGCGCCGCTTTGTATTACCGCCGGGCCATTGAGTTAATGCCCGAAGCCACGAATCTCGTCGATCTGAAGATCGGACTTGGCGATGCGCTGGCCAACGCCGGTCGTCCGGCAGAAGCCGCGCGCGAGTTTCTTGATGCAGCGAAGATGTCCGCGGCGGGGCACGCGCTCGAATTACAGCAACGCGCCGGCGCCCAGTTGCTGATGGGCGGTCATATCGATGAAGGGCTTGAGGTCTTTCGAGTCGTGTTGGAAGCCGTTGGTTTCAAGCTGGCTAAAGGACCGAAGCAAGCGTTGCTTTCGCTAATTCTGCGTCGCCTCTGGATTCGCCTCCGCGGATTTGAATTCACCGAACGCGATGCCAGTAGTATTCCTGAATCCGATCTCATCCGCATCGACATCTGTCGCTCAGTGGCCGCTGGTTTAGGCGTGGTCGATCTGATTCGCGGCGCCGACTTTCAAAGCCGCCATCTGCTCCTGGCGTTGCGCGCCGGAGAGATTTATCGGGTGGCGCGCGCGATGACTTTTGAAGTTGGGCAAATTGCGGCGCGTGGTGGCCCCGCTGAATTTCGAGCCCGCGAAATGGCTGATCGCGTCGACATTTTGGCGCAACGTTCGGGAAATCCGCACGCGATCGGCTTGGCCATCTGGGCGCGCGGGCTAAGCGCTTACCTGCTGGGCTATTGGAAGGAGGCGGTCGGATTCCTGGAGCGCGCCGTGGAGATTCTGCGAGATCAGTGCACCGGCGTCACCTGGGAACTAAACATCGCCCACCGATTCATGCTTAGCGCCTTAATGTTTCTCGGTGAGATGGCCGAGGTGTCGCGCCGTGTGCCACAACTTCTGTCGGTGGCCCTCGAGCAGGGCAATCTGTTCGCCGCCACTGATTTACGCACGCGCATGAATCCCGTCTGGCTGGCCGCCGACGATCCCGACCGGGCCCGCGACGAAGTAATTTTAGCCTTGTCGAATTGGCCGAGGGAAGGCTTTCACCTTCAACACTACGCGGCGATGGTGGCGTTGACGCAGATCGAGCTCTACACCGGCGACACGGAAGTTGCCTGGCGGCACATCGAAGGACAGGTCAAGCCGCTGGTGAAATCCATGCTCATGCGCTTTCAGGGGTTGCGAATAGAAGCTACGCATGTGCGCGCGAGACTGGCGCTGGCCAGCGCTACTGGCAGTAATCGTGAGCGTCGCCTGAAAACTGCTGAGAAGTTAGCGCAAAAACTTGTGGCCGAAAGAATGGCGTGGTCCGATCCGCTGGCCGCATTGATTCGCGCCGGCGTCGCGCACAGCCGTGGCGACGAGCGCGCAACGGCGGAGATGGCTTCGTTGGCAATCGAAGGCTTTGAAGTAACGGACATGAAGTTGTACGCCGCAGCCGCGCGCCGGCAACTGGGTAAGATCATCGGCGGCCGGCGCGGCGCCGAACTGATCGACATGTCCGAGGACTGGATGCGCCGCCAGCAAATCAAGAATCCGACAGCGTTTGCCAATATGCTGGCGCCGGGATTTACGGAACCGTTTCAGAACCGCGAGCGGTAGCGACCGGATCATTTTCCATTCACTATTTAGGACGAGCTGGGAAACGGTAACTGTGGCTTTGATTCCAATGCGGTGATAGCATTACTTTACGCAGATTAGCCAACGCTTCCAAGAAGCTCGAAGAACTGTCACCAACAAAACTGAATGAACCAACCGCTGCTGGCATCCCTCTTCGATGAAACCGAACGCCAACCGGTTAGCGTATCGGAACTAACCGCTTCCATTCGCGGCGCGCTGGAAAAGCGGTTCGCTTCGGTTTGGGTCGAAGGCGAAATTTCAAATTTTCGTGCGCAGAATTCCGGGCACTGGTATTTCACTCTGAAGGACGAATTCGCGCAATTGCGCTCGGCTTGTTATCGCAGCAGCAATCAGCGCATCCGTTTTCGTCCCGAAGATGGTTTGCAAGTGCGCGCGCGTGGGCGACTCAGCGTTTACGAACCCAAAGGCGAGTATCAATTAATCGTCGAAACGCTCGAGCCGGTGGGCGCCGGCGCTTTGCAACTTGCGTTCGAGCAAACGAAGGCGCGGCTGCAAGCAGAAGGTCTGTTTGCCGCTGAATTGAAGCGACCGGTTCCGATGTTTCCGCGCCGCGTGGGGGTGATCACTTCGCCAAACGGCGCCGCGATTCGCGACATCCTGAACGTGATCTCTCGACGCACCCGCACCGTGCACGTTTTGTTTGCCCCAGCGCGCGTGCAAGGTGACGGCGCCACCGGCGAAGTTGTACGCGCAATCAAATTCCTTAACGAGTTTCACGCGCGCGCTTTGCGCGACGGACGGCATGAAGAAGGAATAGACGTGATGATTGTCGGGCGCGGCGGCGGCTCAATCGAAGATCTTTGGACCTTCAATGAAGAGGTTGTGGCGCGCGCCATTCGCACCTCTGCAATTCCCGTGATTTCGGCCATTGGGCACGAAACCGATTTCACCATCGCCGATTTTGTCGCCGACCTGCGTGCGCCCACGCCTTCAGCGGCGGCTGAGATTGTGGCGGCGCACGAAGCTCAGTTGTGCTCGCTGCTTGAAACACTGGCTAAGACGCTCTCCGGCTCGATTCGATTCAAGATTTCCGGCGCGCGCGCGAACGTGCAGGAGATAGCGCTTTCGCCGGCATTCGATGCAGTCCTCGGGCGACTACACGGCGCGATGAGCGCCACTGACGGCGCCGAACATAGATTGCAAACAGCAATTACGCGCAAGCTTCAGCGTATTCATCGAAGGCTTGGGGCCGCAGCGCACAGTCTTTCGCCGGCGCAACTGCGTGCAAACGTCATGTCAGCGCGTACGCGTTTCGAGTCGTTAGGTAGAGCGCACGACGCGGCGATCGCGACTCGTCTTGAAACCGCAAAGCAGAAACTCAGTTTGGCGGCAGGGGCATTGGATGCGATGTCGCCGTTGAGAGTTCTGGAGCGTGGCTATGCAATCGCCCAAGACACGCGCGGCCAAATTCTTCGTGAATCTACCGCGATTGAAATCGGCGACGTCGTGCATCTGCGCTTGTGGAAGGGCGCGCTTGATTGTCGTGTCGAACGAACTGAAGAACCACAATGAAACGTAACCGGATAGTCATAGACCTTGGTCAAGGTCAACAGCGCGGCGAGGTTCCGCGAGGTTTGGCGGAGGAATCGAAATCTCGTGGCGGACTCCGCTGGATATTACTCATCATCGCGGCGGTGCTGGTCCTGTTCGTCGCCGGCATCGCGGGGGGCGCTTATCTTTGGTGGCATCATTATCAAAGCAGCCCCGCGTATTCCCTGGCGCTGCTGGTGGATGCATCGCAGCGGAACGACACCGCCGCCGTCGATAGTCTGCTCGACACCGACAAAGTGACGGCCGACTTTATTTCGCAGGTCCGCCAACGACTCTCGGGTTCGTTACTCAACTCACGCTGGTCGGATCAGATTGATTCTGCGTTCTCAACACTCACTTCCAAACTGCGAGAGACCGTGCATGATCAGTTCCTACAAGAGTTGCATAGGCTTACTGAGCCGGCTGCGGGAAAACCTTTCTTCATCATAGCGCTTGGCATCGGCCAGTTCGCCGACATTAAGCAAGAGAACAATTTGGCGCAGGTGAAAGTGAATGTGCGCGACGACCACCTTGAGCTTACAATGCAGCCGAATGCCGACCTTTGGCGAATCGTGGCCGTAAAGGATGATAAGATGGCCCAGCTAATCGCTGACAACGTGATGAAGAATTTGCCGCCGGGCCGCAATGGGATGCAAGATGAGATTCGCAAGCAGATGGAACGTTTTCTGAAGCCGGGTCAGTAGCAGTGTTTCCCCTCTCCCTTTTGGGAGAGGGGCCAGGGGTGAGGGTGCGGAGCTTAGGACAATAAAGAGCAGGTGCAGTGTTCGCTAGGCCCTCACCCCAACCCTCTCCCAACGGGAGAGGGCTTAACCAAAATGAGCAACTCAAAGCCAAAAACTTTCGAATCGTCTCTGGAAGAACTCGAGCGCATCGTCCGCGAGCTGGAGCAGGGCGAGTTGACGCTGGAGAAGAGCCTTGAATTGTTCGAGCAAGGCGTGAAGCTTTCGCGCGAGTGTCAGGAGCGTCTGAATCAGGCTGAGCGACGAATTGAGATGTTGACCCGTGACAATCAGGGGCGCCCAATCGTTACAGCTTTCGAGCCCCAGAGCGAGCTGAGCGCTTCCAAGAGCGACGATGATGATTCCTTCTGACCGCATGAACCGGTTCGGTCCTCAACCTTTCGGCACAGCCGTTGACACCGTCCGCCGCTGCCACTAGGCTTTCACCATCCCCCGGATCGAAACTAACATGAAAGAAACTATTAGTAACTCGAAAAGTGTCTTCCTGTTTTCGACGATCTCCTGGCGGGTTACCTTAGCAATTGTGCTCGCCTCTCTGTGTGTCGCGAACTTATTTTCGCAGACGCCATCTCCAACGCCGCAGGACAAACGCGGTCTGGGTATTGAAAATAACCCAGCCAACACGTCGCAAACTGATCAGTCGAAATCGAGAGAAACAAAACCCGAGTTGGTGCTTCAGACCGGCTATAACAACTTCTTCGGCGCTACTCGATTGATATTCAGCCCGGATGGCCGTCTGCTCGCGACCGCGACGTTTCGTAGCAGCACGATCAAATTGTGGGAGACGGCAACCGGACGCGAGTTGCGCGATCTCTCCACCGGCGGCCAGAACACAAACGGCCTGGCGCCCGTCATTGCTTTTAGCCGTGACGGTCGTTTCCTGGCTGCGGCCGCGGGCAACAATTCCGTCAAGATTTGGGACGTGACGACTGGGGGTGAGGTCCAGACACTCTCAGGAGCGCAAGCTTCATTCATGGCCGCGCTCGGGGTCTCATTTATCGGTTTCAGCGCCGACGGCAAGAAGCTGGTCACGATGAGCGATGCACTGAGAATATGGGACGTGCCGAGTTGGCGCGAAATCAAGACGATCGAGACTACTTCTCTTAATCCATCCAGCTTTACCGGAGGACAAGGTGGAGTGGCGTTAAGCAGCGACGGCAACCAACTAGCCCGGGTCGAGGGCAGCGGTTCGAAAATTACGGTTTTGGATCTGGTCACCGGACGCGAGGCTCGATCGATCAATCTCGAACACGATCTGGACAACAGCCTCGAACTTTGCTCCACCTCGGATGGCCGCTTGCTCGCGGCGGGGATTGTCGAGAAGAGATTAAAAGTGTGGGACTTGACCGCGAAACAAAGCGAGCGCGACTTAACGCCTACCACGCACGATTTCAGCAAGGTCCAATTCAGTCCCGATGGTCGATTCGTCGCGCTCGCGGAGGGTTACACCGTCAAAGCGTGGGAGGTAGCGACGGGGCGTGTGCTGACACCGCTCAATATTCCGAACATTGGTGTCTTCGCTGAGAATGGCGGGGTGTTTCTCGGCTTCAGCAATGACGGAAAGCGAGTTGCCACCGGAGGCTTTGGAACGCAGACACTCGTTTGGGACACGGAAACTGGAAAACAAGTTCAGCAAATGAAGGGTCGCAGCAATCCGTCCTATTCCGTCTCATTTAATGCCGATGGTACTCAACTTATTTCGGGAGGCCGAACGCGCTGGGATTTGCGCACCGGGCGCGGACTTCGTCTTACTCCCGCGCCTTCTGAAAAGTTGTTCGGCATGCCAAGCCCCGATGGAAGGTTGGTCGCCATGTTCGCTCCCAACAACAACGCGATTATGATTTTGGAAACGACAACTGGCCGCGCGCTGCAAACGCTGACGCGGACGGCGCCCGGCATTGGCGTTGAGCGCGTCTACTTCAGTCCTGACGGACACTTGCTGGTGGCCGTGTATATGCAGGACCCGGCGTCACAGTCGACCGGCAGCATGCCTGCGACGCAGAGCGACGTCAAAATCTGGGATGTAAATTCAGGACGCGAGTTGCAGACCCTCACGCTCGGAACCGCCCCGAACGAAGTTGGATTCAGTGCTGATGGCCACGTGTTGGCAACCGTCGGCGGACAGGGCGAGGTGGCGCTTTGGGATGTTGCTTCGGGCAGTCGTCTTCGCAATTTAACTTCATCACCGGTGGCCAACATGACTTCGCTTCCGAATCTCGGCTCAATGCCCAATCCTCGCAACCGTGGCACGATTCCTACCATGCCTACGATGCCGAACATGGCGGACATAAGCGCGATGATGACGAACGTGCTCGGAACGATGACCGCCGGAACAATGGGCCGCAGCGTCACTTCAGTTGCTTTCACTTCCGATGGAAAGATGCTGGCGACCGGCGGCGTCGAATCAAAATCAAATTTCGATATGGCGGCCTTGATGAGTGGCGCCATGAATCCGAAAGCTTCGAAAAATAAGAAACCGCCCGACCCGCAGGACATGCTCAAGGATATTAAGGTCGAAGCAATCGGTCAGATCGTATTCTGGGACACAGCTTCAGGGCAGCAGATTGGAGCTATCAAAGGACACGGCAAAGGCGTTACCTCAGTGGCCTTCAGTCGCGACAGCAAGTTGGTCGCTTCCAGCAGCACCGACAACACAATCAAAATCTGGGACGTGACTTCAAAGCGCGAACTGCGAACCCTTACGGGCCACACATCAAACATTGAATCGCTGGACTTCAGTCCCGATGGTCGCCTGTTGGCCTCGGCGAGTGATGACGGTGGGACTTTTCTTTGGGACGTAAGCACGGGCGAGCACTTACTGACCCTGGTTTCGCTGGACGATGGCGGCGAATGGATCGTGGTCACGCCCGAAGGTTTATTCGACGGCACGCCGGCGTCCTGGAACCAAATTCTTTGGCGCTATAACCGCGACACTTTCAACGTCGCGCCAATCGAATGGTTCTTTAATGAGTTTTATTATCCCGGACTGCTCGCCGACGTTTTCGCCGGCAAACGCCCGCACGTCGCGCAGGATGTTTCAAGGAAAGATCGTCGCCAACCCATCGTGAAATTGTCGCTTGCGGGTGGCGCCACTTCTGATTCTGCGATCGCGACACGCACGATCAAAATAAAGATCGACATTACTGATTCAGCCGCCGACTCGGAACATCCGCAGGGAAGCGGTGCTCGCGATGTGCGTTTGTTCCGCAATGGGTCGCTCGTCAAGGTCTGGCATGGTGACGCGCTCAAAGGACAGGCTTCGACCTCGCTCGAAGAAGAGATCGCGCTGGTTGCCGGTCCCAATCGGTTGACGGCCTATGCCTTCAACAAAGACAACGTCAAAAGTAAAGACGCTAATTTGTTGCTGACCGGCGCTGACAGCCTCAAGCGCGCAGGGACAGCTTGGGTCATAGCCGTGGGCGTTAACGAATATACGAACCCTCAGTATAACTTGAAATACGCGGTCGCCGATGCGCAAAGCTTTGCCGAAGAGTTGCGCCGCAGCCAAACGCAGGTAGCTCATTTCGATCGAGTCGAAGTGGTTCCGTTGCTGAATGAGAACGCGACCAAGGCGAACATTCTGTCTGCGCTAAGACGCCTGGCGGGCGCGGCCGCAGCACCGACGTTGAAAACAGGACCACTCGATCGGCTGACGCGCGCGGAGCCGGAAGATGCCGTCATTATTTATTTCGCCGGACATGGCACGGCACAGGGACAGCGCTTTTATCTCATCCCGCACGATCTCGGTTACGACGGCAACCGAAGCGAATTAAACGAGAGCGCAATCAAGTCGATACTGGTGCACAGCATTTCCGATGTGGAGTTGGAAGAATCGGTCGAGGGTCTCGCCGCCAGTTCGCTGCTGATGGTCATCGATGCTTGTAATTCGGGGCAAGCGCTCGAAGCTGAAGAAAAACGTCGCGGCCCAATGAACTCAAAAGGTCTGGCCCAACTCGCGTATGAAAAAGGCATGTACATTCTCACCGCCGCGCAAAGTTATCAGGCGGCGCTGGAAGCCGCGCAACTCGGCCACGGCTTGCTCACTTATGCATTGGTCGAAGAGGGATTGAAGACTGCGGCCGCTGACAACGAACCAAAGGACGGTGTGTTGAGCGCGCGCGAATGGCTCGACTTTGCCACCGAGCGCGTGCCGCAAATGCAGGAGGAGAAAATGAAGGAGAGTCGTGGCCTCGGTTTGGGTATTGCGTTCACCGAGGGTGAACAAAAGATTGCCGATCCTGAAAAAAGGAGCGTGCAACGTCCCCGGGTTTTCTATCGCCGAGAGATGCAGGTCGATCCGTTGGTGATCGCCAAACCGGTTTCGAAACAGTAGTTAGTCGATATGAGTTTTTCTTAGATATCTCGTCTTGAGAAGAAGCTAGTGTCAGACCCGCTCGTCGAAGAGCTTGCTTTCCGCCTGTTCATAATCGGGCTTCTCAACACCAAGGAAAAAGGTCTCTGTGGCTCTCTGTGTCACCTCTGTGCCTCTGTGGTGAATCTTTTTTCGAGTAATTTCACCACAGAGACACAGAGCATCACAGAGTTTGCACAGAGAAATACCCTTTCCGGCAGACTCTCCGCCGAGCAAAATCCTTCATCGCCGGTTGCGAATCTGAGCTAAACTGATCGCGAGATGGATGAAGGACAGCGCCAGTTCACAGCCGACGCTCAAGAGATCGTTGAAAAACTCGATCGCGATCTCGACCAACTGCGCGTGGTGCGCTTTCAGGGGCCGAGGCGGCGCGAACTGGCAGCGCGCATCTTTCGTCGCGTGCATACGCTAAAAGGTTCGGCAGCTTCGCTGGGGCTGGATATTGTTCGCGAGGTTTCGCATTCATTCGAGAGCGTCTTGGATTGTGTGCGACTAGGTCGCGTCATCATCGACGATTCATTGCTGAATCTGTTCGAAGAAGCAACGAATGTAATCGCGCAGGCTCTTTCACCCGAAGCCACGGGCGGCGAGGTAAATGCGAAAGCACTAATCGCGCGTTTGCAAGCAATCGCCAGTACTGGCGCCAGCCAGGGCAAAATTGCCGGCACATTACGAGCTATCCTGCCACCTGACGTGGCTAGTTCGCTGAGCGAATACGATCTACAGCACGCCCGCGAAGCCGTCCGTGAAGGCGCCAGGCTGTTCATAGTCTCGGCACGCTTTGCCATCGAAGACTTCGATCAAAACTTTCGCGAACTCAGCAAGTTGTTGGGGCAGATCGGCGAAGTGATTGCGACGGTTCCCGGAGAATTCGCCGCTGCTGACGAGATCAGCTTCCGACTGCTCTACGCCGCCGAAGTGATCTCTGAAGAGATCGCGCGCCGCGCTGTCAAACTGGGCCGAATCGAAATAAGTAAGTTAAAGATCGAACCGGCTTCAACTCGGCAGAGAGAACCCGCGCCAGCCGACTCTCTGCGAATGACTTCTGAAGAGCCTGCCGCCTCAGTCCGCGTGGAGCTGAGTGAACTCGATCGAATTATCACCGACGCCGGCGAATTATTTCGCGATACGATCAACGCGCTTCCCGCTGCCCGTGCGCCAGACAATCGGGATGTTGTCACTGCGGCGACGACACTTCTGCGACGACGGTTTGTCGAACTCGAAGAACGGCTGATCAAGCTGCGGCTGGTGCCGCTGGCGGAAACACTCGAACGAGTAGCGACGCGCGCGGGAAGAATTGCCGCCCGCCAGTTGGGAAAGGAAGTTGAGTTTGAAATCGTTGTCGGCGACATCGCGATCGATAAGCCGCTGGCCGATGCTATTGCCGAACCGCTTCTGCATCTGGTGCGCAATGCCGTCAGCCACGGCCTCGAAAGTCCTGAAGAACGAACTGCGGCCGGCAAGAATGTCATAGGTAAATTGAGATTAGCCGCTTTCAGTGAGGGTGGCCGAATACATATTGTCGTTAACGACGACGGTCGCGGCATCGATTTGGCTCGTGTAGCATCCGCCGCTCGCGAACAGGGAATTGCGGGACACGACTTTCTGACGATGGACCAGTGCCTGCGCTTGATTTTCCGGCCGGGCTTTTCGACCGCGACAGAGGTATCGGAGTTGTCAGGCCGCGGCATCGGGCTCGACGTCGTCGACCGCGCGGTGGAACAATCCGGCGGTGAAGTGCGCGTGCATACTGAACCAGGGAAGGGAACGACGTTCTTGATCAGTTTGCCCGTGGCGCTGGCTTTAGTTCGCTGCGTGCTCGTTCGCTCCGGCGATCAACTCTATGCAATCGCATCCGCTCGCGTAGCCGGCCAACATGCTCTGGATGGGGACGGACCCGATAATAAAGGAAGCGCCGGAGCGATCGATTGGAAGGGAGAGAAGCTCCCACTCTTTTCGCTGGCGCACCTTTTAGATCGATCTGTGGAAATTGGCGCCGCGAACGAGCGTGTCGCCCTCATATTGGAAACGAAACCCTATCGGAATGGCGGCGGCAGTGAAATGCGAATCGCGATCGCCGTAGAGCGCATCGAGGGGAAGCAAGAGACTTTGGTACGCAGCCTGGGCCGGCACGGCGCGCGCTGGCCCGGTGTCTCGGGCGCCGCGGAGTTGGCTGATGGCAGCGTGGCGTTGTTGCTCGATGTCGAAGAGCTGATCGAGGCGCAAAAATAAGGGGAGCCCCCGATGCGCCAAGAATTTGCAGGTAACTCCCTCTCCCTTTGGGAGAGGGTTGGGGTGAGGGCTTAGCTGAGTAATAAGAAAAGAAACTCTCCTCCATCCTTTTCCTGCCCGCTCCGACAAGAGGGAGAAAGAAGTATTTTCTTAGCTTCGTCGCTAGGCCACCCTCGCCCTGACCCTCTCCCAAAGGGAGAGGGGAGTTACCTACAAATTCTTGGCGGTGAGCCCCGAGCTCGAAGGCGACCGTTTGAATCGAGCGAAGATGAGCAAACTATTTTTCGCTTTCAGCGCAGGATGTCGAACTGGTGATCATTTACCCAGGGTGTTACCCTGGGCTGAGCTGTTCAACGCCTCCTGCGTGTTACTTCTTCTTGGCATCGCGGCAGCGACGGCTGTTGCACAAACCCACGACTACCCCAAAGAAATTCGCGGCTACAAAGTCGAACGTGCCGTGGTGGAAGTAAAAGGATCTGATTCGAAGGAACGAAAGTCCAACCGCGATAAGAGCCAGACCGCCCAGCAGAACTCGCCGAACGCCAACGAACCGACTG
>Ga0209056_10006558_pt1 | contig 12024 bp, 12 predicted proteins | sample GraSoiAngelo_114_FD_185876 | JGI IMG/M metagenome (GOLD analysis project Ga0209056, IMG submission 185876) | Grasslands soil microbial communities from the Angelo Coastal Reserve, California, USA - 14_0903_13_40cm (SPAdes) (version 2) | ecosystem: Environmental > Terrestrial > Soil > Grasslands... | reverse complement strand
GTAACACTCCTTTAGGCCACTTGATTGTACTGTCTTAATTATTGCATTAGAAATTTCTTCTTTTGCATAAGGAATCTTCATCGAGTACATCTTTGCGGATCTGAAGAATCTATCTATATGTTCTCGAAGTCTAAAGATCGCAGACCCTTTTGGGGTGTTATAACATCTAATTCCCTCAAAGACTGCAGTTGAGTAATGTAACGCATGAGTAAGAACGTGGATCTTGGCATCCTTGAATGGAACTAGTTTTCCATTCATCCATATCTTACCTTGTTCTTTCATATCAATTGGCATAAGGGTTGGTAATTTAAAGAATTAATTGATAAATCATTTCCGAAACGATGATACCATCATTGATGATAATTCATCTTCTTTAAATGCAGTATTCCATATTTGCCTACCATATGGAACAACAAGCAATTCTCTCGTTTCTTGCAATTGCTCTACTAGTAATTGGATTGGTAGGAAACGGTTTTGAGATGAGAAAGATTCGTCTCTCGATAACACGGGATGAAGTGCTTGCCTCGAAGAATGTATTTTTGAACAAGAGAAACATCAAGTGGTATATACTGATAGGAATAGCCATTGTACTGTGGGCAATAAATGGTGCCTATACCAGATCTATATAGATAATCTCTAAATATTTCCTCATGATACTATATCGTAGCGCGTGTTTTCGGTAACGCCGAGCTGATTCTAGATAGAGGCTCAAGAATAAACCGACATTGACTTCTTACAGGTATAGGCCTGTAGGGGTCAACGCTTTTGCTAATATTTCTACAAAAAGATGAAGACAAGAATTAATTAGCAAATTAATTCTTTCATCTATATGACAAAGAGGAAAAAGGGTAAACACATGAGAAAGGCAGATCAACGAGCTGCTCGCAGAACCAGAAAGAAATAGATTTAGATTATTTCTTACAGTTTTAGAATTGAGACTATGACCAAATTTGATTAAACAAATTTTATCTTTGATCTCTCTGCATGTACGGCGCGAATCGCCTTTTCAATATCGTCTCCACTATCTTCAATAACTATTATTATACGTGACGTTTCTTCTTGTGCATCCATGTTCAAGATGTTCAATCCTGCTTCACCAATCTTTGAGCTAGCTTTGGAGGCTACTTGCTGAACGCGCCACATTTCGTCGCCAATAAGTGTGATTACGCCTCTGTTGTATGTAATAGATGCCAAAGGATCAAACGCTAGAATGTACCTTTCATTGCGTTTTATATAATCCCCATCAAGGAAGAGCAATCTAGTAAATTCAATATCGTCTTTTGAAAATGGCGATAACACTACAAATTCACTATATCTTTTATCATTCTCAAGTGAATGGAATAATTTCTGAGCCGCCGCACTTTCTATGCGAAGTATCGCACAGTTTTTCTTTCCGGTGACAATTTTTAGTGGATGGCCATTTCTTCCACCCAGTTTTCTTTCAATTGTGGTTATCTTATCTGGGTTTCTCATGTCAGTGATTATGATGGGTATATCCACTCCATTTTCCACTATCTCCTTTATTGCAATGGGATCAAGTATCTTCATGCCAAACATGCCTGCTATACGAGCCTCGTTATACGAGAGATTGCCTATGGATTCAAGCTCGTCTTTTACGATACGTGGATCTGCTGATAACACCGCACTATCTTTCTCAAAATCAATTTTAGTATCATACTTTTTACTAAATAAAATTCCAAGATCAGCGGCGGTTCTATCTGAACCACCGCGTTCATATGTCGTCTCAACCCCGTCTGCAGTCTTTCCGATGAATCCCCCTATGGTAAGTACGTCATTTTTTTCCATTAGCTGTTCCACGTTATTCCTATTTTGCAATGATTGCGAAGCAAGAAAGTTTGCAGACTCGATGTTCTTGTCTGTGATGATGGGCCAGATATCAAAGCTTACTACATCTGATCTTATCCCTGAACTTCTAAACACATAGTTCATGACATATGACATCAGAATTTCGCCAGAATATGCCAGTACTTTGGCTCTTGTTTCATTCGCAAATTCTCTCTTTTGTACTGCTTCACCTAAAGAGAGTCTTGCTTTTTCTAAGAAATAATCAATCGTACTCTTGCAATCATCTTGAAATCTTTTGTCGATTAGTTCAAGGATTTTTAGATATGGCTTTCTTAGCTCTTCCACTCCAGCATTTTCCCCTCTTTCAGCTATTTGGCCAACCTCAAGAGCTATATCAGTAAGAGATCTTTGTTTTCCTTTGTATGTTGTTAAGGGAGCAGAAAAGACTGCAATTACTTTCGAGTCTTTTTTTAATTCATTTATCCTTTTGATGATCGTAGGGATCAGAGATCCATCAACCCCCACGGCGCTACCGCCAAATTTTGAAATCATTAGATTTTTCAAAACTTCGTTACATCACCTTAAATCCTTGTATAAAGCATTGGATGATACAAACCCGCTGGTTCCACGAAGACCTCACCCAAGCGAATAAATTCTACGCATTCTTTAAATGCAAAAATCGGTCATTACGTTCATGTTCGAAGGTTTTGATTTATCATGATTATCCAGGGAGAACTTTTCAGAGATAAGAACACAAATCATATTCTGCAGTTTGACCCAGAAGTAGGCTTGGTACATAATGAGACTTTGTGTAAAGAAATAACGGGATGTATCAACTTTCAGCAAAATAATTGATCACAGCAGCTTCCTAATCAAATCCGAAGCTTTTTCAGCCCCGTTACAAGGCTGAGGTTTTCTTCCTTCGTTAATCTTCTCAGAAATTAGTCCATCTAACCGGAAAATATCGTCATAGATAAATCCTATTTGCTTTGCGTTTTCTTCTTGTTCAAAATGACCTTTTATGGGTATAAAGATGCCAGGTGTACCATAATGTGTTGATTCATCAATAGTTGACCTCCCAGCAAGTGAGATCACCAAGTCTGCGGCAAATATTATTTCATGTAGGTTGTTGACAAAACCAAGGTTTGTGGCCTTTGACGTAGCAACCTTAAGAATAGGTCCTGAAACTACAACAAGTTCTGCATCAAGATTCATTTTTTCAAAGACTTGAAGGGCTTTCTTAATTAGAAATTTTCCAGCGTCCGTACCACCCGCACTTACAATTATTGTCTTTTTGGCGAAAGAAAAAATTTCTCGTAACTGTTGCCGTGAGTATGCTGTTTTGCGAACAATGGGTCCAACCCTTGCTATGTTATTTTCGCTTTCACCGTTTTCTGGTATGATTACAAGATTGCATTTTTGTATAATATCTCTCATGGACCGATTCATCTTTTTTTCTACCAGGGATCCAATTCCTTTCGCAAATTTCGTCTCTAGAATGTCCGTTACAAGTACAGTCTTGATTCCTCTTTCTTTTGCTACAACAAGAGAAGCAAAATCCTCGTCACTTATGATTATATGTGGTCGAGATTTTTCCAGGACTCGTGAAGAAATTTTCTTACATTCTTTGTAATATGAATAATACTTGAGGAGCCACTTCAGAGGATCTTGAAGCTTGCCGTTTTTGATTTGAAAGGGAGGAGGTTTGTAAAGATCATCTGCCTCAAAACCGTGTCCAGTGATAAGCTTAGCAGCTGCACTACCACTCACGAATCTTTTTGAAATATTCCCAAGATGCTGTGAAATAGCAATGTCTCTACTGGCGTGTCCTAATCCTATAGGGCTTGAGAAAAAAACTATGTCCGGCATCCTCACCCAGTATCAAGGGCCGCAACTAGATTATTGAAGTATACTGGTAGGGTATCATATGGATTTGGCAAAATATTGTCTGTGATATACAGATAACCTACATAGATTGATGCGTGTTCTACAAATGCAGTGTCTAATTGATTGATACCATATGCTATCATAGAGAACTTGGATTTTGGATATGCCGAATAGCTTGTCCTGCTACTTAGCATAGTTATGGTTGGCAGCCCGCTACTCTCGTATATGGAGAGGTCATCTACTGTATCAATATAGCTACTCAGAGTGCTCATTCCAGGATTGCCTACCGTCATTTTCATTCCTTTTGATTTGGCATACTGGCTCAAACTGGAATAATAGAGTTCATGGCCTGCGGTATTTGCCATCTCGTCAAAGTTTATGCCATCGACGTTGTACCAGTTCTCGTAAAAATCTACATCGGCTTTGACTGTTGCGATATCTCGCGCAGCATAGCTGGTATAGACATAACCTAGCACGATGACTCCGGCATTTTGGAGTTTTTTGATCCCAGAGACAAAATTAGAATCGATCGTCGTTCCTGGTCCACTGTCAGGATTGATTATTGCTATGATAGGAACTGAAGGATGTGTAGTTTTAGCTTGCACTACTAGATTCCAAGTTAGATCTGTTGGATACGTGTAGAGCGGTATGATTACGCCAGTGGGAGAGGTGCGTGTACTAATGGGTACTGTCATTTGTAAGAAAATCTCTGTTGGCTGCGGTTATGAAGATATGTCTTATCAGTTGGCCAAGTAACGAACCTTCTGTCCAGATAATTTAATCATCACTAACTTAGACTTATATGCATTTTAAATTGGAGCTTGCTTGGGTCCATAGTCCAGTTGGTTATGACGTCGCCCTTACACGGCGAAGATCCAGGGTTCAAATCCCTGTGGACCCATTTTCACTGAGTTTGAATTCAATAGACTAGTGACTTCTTGGTTTATACTTACCAAGTAGCAAGGAATTTCCTACCACTGTTGCATCGCTTATTGCCATGATTATCATTAAAATAATGGAATTATAAGATCCTACCTTTACAATTGTAAAATCATAAATATAGTTTCTAGAACAACACAATCCTGATGCCCTTTCAATTAGACGACATTGATATTGCAATACTTGAATCATTAATGAAAGATGGCAGGAAATCATTCCGACAGATCTCAAGAGAAATTAAGGCAAGTACGCCTACGGTCAATGCAAGATATGAAAGACTAGTAAATATTGGTTTGATAAAATCCGTATCGCCAATACTAGATCTTGATAAACTTGAAAATAAGACAGGAAAACATTTGGAAAACATAAGTTCTAAAGCAATAAAACATCATGATGTGAAAATATCTAAAGATATGATTCTGAAAATGACATGTGATTATTGTCAAGGACCTGTTTCTGCAAAACCGCATATTCTCAAAATTTGCAATTTTGAGAGATTCTTTTGTTGTACTTCTTGTAGGTCATTATATAAAGAGAAATACAAGGGAAGAATTGAATCGTTAACTAGTCAAAAAATATCTTGAGGTATGTTTACCTTTGATGGGCTTTTCATGATTTGAGTTCAATGCAGAGATTTCAGGTTTGATTTCAATCTAACGCTAAAATCCCCTCAGTCCAACGGGTCTACATAACTGTGGATTATCTCTGAGGTATGAAATTTTTTCAAGCATTGCTGCCTTGTCATCTGGGAATGTTCCTCCTATGGCATAAGCGTTTGATCCATGGTTAGCTCGAAAGATGACCGGAACATTTGCTTCAATATTTCTTATCAACATCTCAAGTTCGTCAAGAGCATCTGAGTCGTCAATAGGTATGAAAGGTTCTTTGAATTTTGTAAGAAATTCATCTCGTATTCCTTCTTCAAGATGTAGTGTAAGAGCTCCAACGTAATGGGGTGAAGTAGCATTTAGAACCCTTGCCGTGTCTTCAATATGTTGCTTTGAGTATGTCTTACCTCCAAGACCTAGTATGATCATACATGATATGATATAACCCGCATTCTTTGCCTTTTGGCAAGCTTTGATGATGGTTTGAGCTGTAGCACCCTTGGTAACCTTTTTCAAGATTATGTCTGAACCGCTCTCTATTCCTATGTAAAACATTTCAAGACCGGCCGCGTGTAATTTCTTTAGGTCCTCAGGAGATTTTTCAAGAATGTTTTTTGGCATTGCGTAACAGGATATACGTTCAATATTTGGAAATTTCTGGCGTACGTAGTTTAGAATCTGAATCATTTTCTCAGTAGGCAAATTTAATGCATCTCCATCGGCAAGAAAGATTCTTCTTGATTCTGGTAAATGCTTTGACGCAAGATCAATTTCCATCTTGATCTCATCCCACTGTCTTTCTTGATACTCTTTGGTGCGATACATATTACAAAATGAACATTTGTTAAATGAACAACCTAGAGTAACCTGAAAAATTAGAGACTCGGCCTCAGAAGGGGGTCTGTATAGTGGATAGTCGTAGTTTAGCACTAATTTTGTGAGTGGATAACCCAATTTATCAGTTATTCCACATGTCTGAATTCAACGTTGTTATCTCTATATATCAAGCAGAATCGTAAAGATCTTTTATTTAATTGGTAATACACGAAGCATTCAATGCGAGTAGTAGATCCTTATGCCAAACGGCTTCTCTGGTTTGTTTTCATGGGTTCAAAGGGGGGATTAAACAGAATTAGACTCATTTCAGCCATAAGAAAAAATCCACTCAATGCAAACCAATTGGCAAAAGCGCTGGACTTGGACTATAAGGCAATTCAACATCATATCGGAGTACTTGAAAAGAACAATCTCATAACTCGAGTTGGCGATAAATACGGTGCTGTAATTTTCATATCTACGTTCTTAGAGGTAAATTTGGAAGCGTTTGATGAAATTGTAACCAAATTGGAAAAAAGTAAATAAGCCTAGTGAGTCTGAAATTTTTCTAAATGGAACCTGTCATGACAGCAAGCACGGTTGTATCTGGGGCTAATATGATAGCGTTAGGGCTGCTCATAGGAGTTTTTGCAAAGATGTATTCGAAAACTAAGGCACAGCTTCCCTTAGGCATGATATTCTTTGCTGGCTTGTTGTTCTTACATAATTTGATAGGGGTGTACGCATACTTTTCAATGATGGAACTCTATGCCGCTGCTCTATTGCCATACCTTTTGGCAGTTCACATAGCCGAGCTTGCTGGAATCTTAATACTGTTAAAAATAACTTTGCAATAGATTTGATTTATTTGTAAGAGGGATAAATTCAATACATGAAGCAACAATACAAAGAGTATCTTAAGCTTAACAAGAATATTTTGCTTGGATTCTCGGCATCAATAGTTATTTCAGCAATTGTAGCACAATTGTTTTCAAATCAGCAAAATTACATTAATGCTACTATTACTTTAATTGTTGATTATGTGGTGTACTTCTCTACATTTGGAGGACTTTTTTACATAGATAATAGAAAAAAATACATCCTTCAATCAGGCGAATTAGATAAGGCTAGTCTCAAAAGAGATCTGATTAAAATAATTTCTTCTCTTGGAATAGGCGAAATAGTTTATACGGTATGCAGGTGGTCCTTACAATATTATTTATTAACTAATTCTTATGAAGCATATTTGGCATCTCTGACAGCTCAATCCATTTCTACCGGAATCTATATGGTAACTGTAAACTTGAGCGTTAAATTAATGAGGTTGTACAAAGATGGTGCTTAGCATATTTGTGGATGGCTCAGGAGGTCCTGAAGGTGGATTTGGATCCTTTATAAAGGAAACTGGAGAATCGTTTTACAAAAAGGAAGCAAACATAACAAACAACCAAGCCGAATACATGGCAATAATTAGCGTATTAAAGAAATTTCAAGGTTTTACCGACGCGATGGTGATTTACAGTGATTCAAAGAATACCGTATCACAGTTAAACCATGAATATGCGATAAATAACAGCCAACTACGAAGCCTCGCAATGGAGGCTTGGGAACTTATGGCAAAGTATACCAATCTAAAGATAAAATGGATTCCAAGAAACGATAATCTGGCAGGAAAAATGTTAGGAAGCTAAAAATCATAAATCGTTAAAGATCTGTCTGTAGTGCCGGATAAACTTATTATACAAAGCCATTTGAAAGCATCTCGTTAAATGAGTGAATCCTTTTTTCTGTCTCCAAAATCTATTGCTATAATTGGTGCTTCTGACAAAGAAGGAAGTGTAGGGCGCGCAATCACATCAAACATCTTAAGGGGATACACAGGAAAGATTTTCCCAATAAGTCCTACAAGAGAAACAGTTTTCGATAAAAAGGCCTACAAGAGCGTTCTGGGTGTCCAAGAAGAAATTGATCTTGCCGTTATAGTTACAAAAAATGATATTGTTCCAGCCGTACTAGAAGAATGCGGAAAAAAGGGAATCAAGGGAGCAATAGTCATTACAGCAGGATTCAAAGAGGTTAACGAAGAAGGAGCAAAACTTGAAAGAAGACTTGCGGAAATCTCAAAGCATTACAACATCAGGATAATAGGCCCAAACTGTCTTGGAGTGATGAACCTAGCTCCGCAAACAATGATGAATTCTACATTCCTAAAGGTTACGCCAAAGTCAGGAGGAATTGCACTAGTATCACAAAGTGGTGCAATATGTGCTGCACTTGTAGAAGATGCCAGTGCTCAAGGAATTGGTTTTTCAGCTGTAATTAGCATGGGAAACAAGGTAGATCTAAATGAAGTTGATATGCTCAGAATGCTTGGCGAACATGAACAGACCAAAGTCATTGTTATGTATCTAGAAGACATGACAAACGGTAGGGAATTCTTACAAATATGTAAACAAATCACCAGGCTCAATCAAATAAAGAAACCCGTCTTAGTTTTGAAATCTGGTCGAAGTCTTGAAGGTGCAAAGGCAGCAATGTCACATACTGGAGCTTTAATGGGTTCTGACGAAATCTATGAGGCCTCGCTAAAACAGGCAGGATCTATTAGAGTCGACACAATGGCGGAACTCTTCAATTATGCTACTGCATTCTCAAAACAGCCACTGCCCACAAAAGGGGACCTAGTAATTGTATCAAACGCAGGAGGACCTGCAATCATTTCTACCGATGCATGCGCAAAATTAGGAATCAAAATGTCAAACATTGAGGATATTAGACCTCAAATTAACGCTGTAATTCCACCATGGGGAACATCTAGAAATCCTGTAGATATAGTGGGCGATGCAGACTTCAACAGATTCGATCATGTACTAAATCTGGTTCTTGCACACCCAAATGTTGGTTCTGTTATAGTAATGTGTACTCCCTCTGCGACACTAGATTACAATAAACTTGCTGAAGTAACTGTTAACGTATCCATGAAATACAATAAGACAATTCTTGCTAGCTTGATGGGTTTGGATGAAGGAATAAAAAATAAAGAAATACTTGCTGAAGGAGGAGTGCCTCACTACAATTATGCAGAAGATGCTATACGTGCACTAAAGGCCATGTTAAGATTTACCCAATGGTCAGGAACACCAGAAGGAACAATACAACAATTCAAAGTTAACAAGAAGAAAGTGGAAAAAATATTTGCTAATGTTATATCTGAAGGAAGGCGAAACCTGTTAGAAGAAGAAGGCCAGGAGGTTCTGCGAGCTTATGGATTTCCAGTTCCAAAAAGCATCCTAGCAACGAAAGAAAAAGAAGCAATTAAAGCTGCGAAAAAAATTGGATATCCTGTCGTGATGAAAATAGCTTCACCACAAATTATTCACAAGTCTGACGCCGGGGGTGTAAAAGTGGGCCTCAAAACGTCACAGGAAGTTAAAAGCGCATTCAAAGAAATAATAAAGAACGCAAAAAAATACGATAGGAAGGCGATAATCAAAGGTGTGCTGCTTCAGGAGATGGTAAAAGGTGGAAAGGAGACCATAGTAGGCTCAAAACTAGAGCAGGGATTTGGGCCAGTCGTCATGTTTGGAATGGGAGGGATATACGTCGAAGTGTTGAAAGATGTCACCTTTAGAGTAGCACCCGTTACAGATTCTGAAGCAGACGAGATGATCTCATCAATTAAGACAAACAAGTTGTTACAGGGGGTTAGGGGAGAGAAACCATCTGATACGAAAAAGCTTTCAGAATGCATCCAAAGAATCTCCCAACTGGTAACTGATTTTCAAGAAATTAAGGAGCTTGACATGAATCCGGTGCTTGTGTTTGAAAAGGGAAAAGGATGCAAAGTAGTGGATATCAGAATTGGCCTTGCGTGAGACTAGACGATTCTATTATAATATTTATATTACTTTGAGAGGGAATAGCAGATATGCCAATTAGGACGGGGACTGAGTATATTCAAAGCCTCAGAGGTCGAAAAATGAAGGTCTACCTCTTTGGTGAGATTGTGAAGGAACCTGTAGATCATCCAATGATTCGTCCCTCGATTAATGCTGTAGCTGAAACTTATGATCTTGCTGTAAAAGAAGGCGATCTTGCTACCGCAAAATCATCAATAAGTGGCCAACAGGTCAATAGATTCTTGCATATCGTAGAAAGTCCAGAAGATCTGATAAATCAAAACAAGATGCAAAGAAAACTAGGGCAGCTTACCGGAACTTGTTTTCAAAGATGTGTGGGAATGGATGCCTTGAACTCATTGTATTCAGTTACTTTTGAGATAGACGAGAAACACAAGACTAACTATCATAAACGACTGGTCGAGTTTATTAAAATGGTTCAAACGGAGAATCTAATAATTGGTGGTGCTATGACCGATCCAAAGGGAGACAGAAGTAAAGCACCACACGAGCAAGAAGACCCTGACGTCTTTCTACGTATAGTGGAGAAAAATGACAAGGGAATAATTGTTAAAGGAGCAAAGGCACATCAAACAGGCTGCATCAATTCACACTGGATAATATTCATGCCAACTATGAGGCTGGAAGAAGGTGACCATGACTATGCAGTAGTTGGTGCTGTGCCCGCTGATGCGCCTGGACTCACGTACATTTACGGTCGTCAGTCATGTGATACAAGAAGCATGGAAGATGGAGACCTTGACGCAGGTAATGCAAAATATTCTGGGCAAGAAGCAATGATTATCTTCGATAATGTTTTTGTTCCATGGGAAAAAGTGTTCATGAATGGCGAATATGAATTTGCGTCAATGCTTGTTGAAAGATTCACGTGTTACCACAGAAGGAGCTACGTATGCAAGACTGGCCTTGGAGACGTATTGATTGGGGCAGCAGCTGCAATAGCTGATTATAATGGAATTCCGAACGTTTCTCATATCAGAGATAAACTTGTTGAAATGACTCATCTTAATGAGACAATATATGCAGCAGGCATCGCGTCGTCATTTCAAGCTCACCCCACAAAATCTGGAGCTTGGCTAAACGATGATATGCTCGCAAATGTGTGTAAGCACAATGTAACCAGATTTCCATATGAAATCGGAAGACTTGCTCAAGATATTGCGGGAGGTCTTATGGTCACACTTCCCTCCGAGAAAGACCTTAGAAACCCAGAAACTGGCCCAATACTCAAAAAGTACCTGAAGGGACGAAAGGGAGTTGATGTGGAAAACAGACTCAGAATTTTAAGGCTAATAGAAAATATGACCATGGGTAGAAACGCAGTAGGTTATCTGACTGAATCAATGCATGGTGCTGGTTCTCCACAAGCACAAAGAATTCAGATTGCTCGTCAAATGCAGCTTGAATACAAGAAGCAGCTTGCCAAGAACCTTGCCAATGTAAAAGAAAACTCTGAACAATCATCAGAACAATCTGACTATTTTCAAAGAGTATTCAAGACTAGTAAATCAACAAAATAGTTTCTAAACTAGTCTCTCTTCGAATCTAAACCTTTATCATCTATGCCGCGTGATTTTGAATGCTCATCATCGGATAATTTTTCAAATTCACTTGCATTTTTTGCCGTATCAATATGGTCATCCAAAGTTCCTTCAGGAAGGACTGTCTGGGATTTTGATTTGCCAAGTTGCTTTACTATCATAATTCCCACGATAACAGCTATTATGATATAATTAATCGGCGGTGTCAAAATGCGTGTAACATAACCAATTTGTGGAATGACATAAACCACTTTACCTATGTAATCTCCTTTTGTTATTGGGAAATCTGTCCCGGGTATGGATCCGGGGTTTGCGTCACCTTTTGTCCTTATTATTAATGGATCCTTGCTCAGTATTTCTGCCACTCGGTGTACTATAACCTTGTCATGACCATTAGGTCTATTGAAAACTATGATGTCGCCTATTTTGAGGTGATCATAAGGAACATTCCCTTGTACGACGATAACGTCGAAGATATTAAGATTGGGTATCATACTTCCACTTGAG
>Ga0209056_10006555_pt1 | contig 12028 bp, 9 predicted proteins | sample GraSoiAngelo_114_FD_185876 | JGI IMG/M metagenome (GOLD analysis project Ga0209056, IMG submission 185876) | Grasslands soil microbial communities from the Angelo Coastal Reserve, California, USA - 14_0903_13_40cm (SPAdes) (version 2) | ecosystem: Environmental > Terrestrial > Soil > Grasslands ... | reverse complement strand
TTTGTCTTCGTTAAGGAGCTGCCGGCGTTTGAGGTCAATGAGCAGGTTCGTTGTGCCATCACGCAAATGCCGTCCGGTAACATTGTTTTCGAGCGTGATGAGTGAGTGCGCAGGATCTGCCAGGTTGTGCAGCAAGATCTCGATCCCGGTATTTGGAAAGGATTTTCCGATCAGCCGGACAATGCGTTCGTAATTTTCCAGAAATTCATGCGTGTCATCGGCGATTGTCTTGCCGTTATACTTCTCGAATAGCTGGGCGTATACCTTTTGCTCGGCCGGTTCGAGTTGTGCCCGCACATTATTTTGCTCACCGATAAAAATGAGCTGTCGCGCGGCTGTATGATCTTCGTTCTTCAGGAAGTAATGCATGCCCAGCCGAAAATCCTTCAAACTAAACTCGCCAAAATTTTCGCGACTTACCGTAAACGGATAGAAATCGTACTCCTCGAGATTTCTTCCAAACTTGTGACGTCGTTCCTTGTATTTGCCCCAGAGAAAACCGAGCGCCAGAAACAGCAGGGATACGATGATCGACGCGATGACATTGATCGTGAGCTCACTCTGCAAGGCATTAATCATGACTGCGCCTCAATTATCCACGCGCGCAGAATATATGATACTCAGCGACCGAAAGCGATGCGGAGACGTATCGCACTCCGAAAGCACTTCGTGCGAAATCTCCAGCGGGCTTATTTGTTTCGCGAAGCTTTGGGAGTGCGTACGCGTCCTCGCGTCGCTTTTTGAGCTGCATCACAGATTTCCAACCAGACTGGAGAGTGTGATATTTTCCAGCGTTACGTCTGTAGGTCGCGAGAGGGCGTAGGCTACTGCACTCGCGACCTCTTCCGGTGAGATCATTTTGCCGCGCGGCCAATCGCCTTCGATGTGATCCCAGATGTTGGTGTCAGTCGCCGCGGGGTAAACGTTGATCACCCGAATTTTGCGATCGCGTAATTCTTCCCGCACCGATTGTGAGAATCCTTCAACGGCAAACTTGCTCATGCAATACGCGCTCCAGTTAGGAAAGCCGGTCCTGGCCGCAATGGAAAGAATATTCACAACGCTGGACCCGGGCGGCATTCGCGGAGCGAAATGTTGCGTCAGCATAAACGGCGCAGTGATGTTCACGCCGACGGTTTGTTCCCATTCGATTGTCGTAATTTCTGTGAACGGTTTCACCACTGCGACGCCCGCATTGTTCACGAGCAAATCAATTGGTTCCTTGCCGGCCTCGGCGATCAGGTCAGACACGGCAGAAGGCTTTGCCAGGTCATGAACCAGCAGGACCACTTTCGCGCAATGCGGCTCAACGGATTTGCATGTTTGCGCCAGAGCTACTGTATCGCGCCCGTGCAAGAGGAGCATCGCATCGTCTGCGGCGAGCTTCTCAGCAATTGCACGACCGATTCCGCGGCTCGCGCCTGTGATGAGATAACGCTTCATGGTATTGGCAGAAAACGTTGAACGTCCAACGCCTAACGTCCAACGCCGAATTGCAGAAGTCTGTAGGGGCAGGAGTGTCGCCCGTGGTTTGGTGGGGTTGCAGCCGGCTCGGCTGTCACTACAGAACGGTTGGCGGAGGGTTAAGTCCGCCGCAATGTAAATCGGTTATTCGTCGTCTCCCACAAGCGCAATCGAACCAGCCGCTGGTTCAGGCGATTATCGATCTTCAGCCAAAGCGCACGGACGATATTTTCGCCGGTCGAAGGCGCATCCCGGAAATCTTCCGTTTCCAAATCCAAATGCCGATCTCGCCACGGCTCAATCGATTCTTCGATCGCTTTCCGAAACGCAACGAAGTTGTAAAGGGTTCCGCTGCGCGCGTTGTATTCGCCTCCGATCATTGTTTCCGTCAGATACCGATGACCGTGACCGAGCGGATTATTGCACTTCCCATAGAGGCTCGTGTTCTGCGCATTGGAGAGGGTCGCTGCATGCAGTCGGTGCGCTGCGTGAAACGGCGCTCGCAATCCTAAAAAAATGCTCTCGCTCTCCCATGCTTCCGCAAAAAAATCGTCGCGTTCGTGCAAACGAACGCGTCGCAGCGGGAACATTGTGTTCACGCGTTCGTAGATGTATCCCGCCAAACTTTCTGTTGTAATGGGACGCTCCTTTAGTCCGTTGACCTCGTTCAGATAGCGGTGATCGAGTTCGGTTCGCAGGCCGCGGATACACACGTCGATTGCATCGTAACGGACCATCGGATCTTTGTCGTCAGATCGTTCCGCTCGAAAGGTAAGACGAGCACGATAATTGTGCCCGTGTATTGAAACCGATTCGCCAAACAGGCGCGCGTTTTCTTCCGCGCTCAGATACGGCGACATCGTTTTGCGCGCCGCCGAGAATTCGAACCAATAATTTGCCTCGCAAGCGCCACTGGAATAATAGGTCGCGCTACGCTCCGGCGACTCGGTCAGGTGACAAGCGCACAGATTTGCTTCCGTGTCGGAGAACAGCGGCGCGACATCGAAGTAGAGTTGCCGCGCAATATTCTCGGCAGTCGGCGGCACATCACGGAAAGAAGGATTGTCCTCGTTAAGAAACTTGTGATCGAAGCGTTCGCGCAAAATCTTGCCTGCGCGCTCTTTGATTTCGCTAATGTTAATTAGCATTCCTGTCGTTGGATCCACCGGCCCGACGAAGACGAAGTAGGCCACATAATTGCGACCGCTTCCGTAGCGCGCGTTCGTCTCCGGGCCGAAGGTACTCAGGTTTTCAGCGTCGCTCCAATGACTGACCTTCAAACGCCGCGAGGCTGAGAACTCCAGACGCTTGCTGACAGTGAGCAGCATAACATTATCCCCTTAGGGAATCGCGAGCGCTGGAAAAACTCTCCGCCCAGGAATTAGTCAACCATTTTTTTGACTTACTCTCGATTGTCATGATCTTTACCTGATGAAACATATAGGCTGGCGAGAGCGGTTATTCAAAAGCACGCGGGGGAAAATCCTGGACCTTTTGCGCACACGAGACCGGACGGTGAACGAACTCGCGGAAGAGTTGCACCTGACTGACAACGCCGTACGCGCGCATCTTGCCAGCCTTGAGCGAGACAGGCTAGTGGCCCAGTCAGGCATGAAGCGTGGCATTCGCAAACCGCATGTCACGTATGCTCTCGGCACGGAAGCCGAACAACTATTTCCGAAGGCGTACGGGCGACTGGTCTCGCTTCTCATGACGATATTCTCACGCCAGGTTAAGCGAAGAAATTTGCGCGCCGGAATGCGCGCCGCTGGTCGGACCATAGCCCAAGAACATTTGCGCGCGTTGAAAGGCAAAACCCGGCAGCAAAGAATTGATGCTGCACTGGAAATTCTCAAAGAACTGGGCGGCGCGGCCACTTTTCATGAAGAAGATGGAAAGCACTTCATCTACGGCAACGGCTGTCCCATCGCTGCTGCCACGGCGAATCACCCGGAAGCATGTCTGCTGGCGGAATCGTTACTTACCGAGGTAATTGGCTCGCCCGTGAAAGAACATTGCATTCGCGGACCAGCGCCTTTCTGCCGGTTTGAAGTGAAATAAACCGGCTTCGCACTTCGTTCATTGCCTGGCAGCAAAGACATCCAGTAATCGCCGCAGTTTCGTATTCAGATCAATGGTTTGCTTAGATAAATAGTCAAATAACATATTGACTTATTGCGAGAGAATTGAGAAACTACTTGTTATGAACACAACCAATAATCAATCGCATGCCGCCGCCGGCACGGGTTCGCCGGCGTATCAGGCATATTGGATCCTTCACGTCGGATTCACAGTTGCCCCCATCCTCGCCGGGTTGGACAAGTTCTTCCACCTCTTGGTCAACTGGGACCAGTACCTGCCTGGAGTAGTAGCAAGCGCTTCACCCATACAGCCGCACACGCTGATGCTTGTTGTCGGCGTCATCGAGATTGTAGCTGGAATTGGAGTCTGGCTTAAACCGCGAATCTTCGCTTACGTTGTCGCAGCCTGGTTGGTGGTAATCATAATCAACCTGTTGTTGATCCCCGGATATTTCGATATTGCGCTGCGTGATTTCGGGCTGTTGCTCGCCGCTCTCGCGCTGGCTCGGTTGAGCCAGCAGTACTCTCGCGCGTAAACAGTGGCAAGGACCAACATTGTAGGCCGTCTCTGCGAGACGGCATCTGAAATAGTGGCGTCTGACACAGACGCCCTACAATTAATCTTTCACCAGCGAGAGGAATTCGCAGCGCGTTCGCGCGTGATTGGAAGTTAGGCATCTTGCCTGACTTGACCGGCAGGCTGCGAGCCTGCCGAGCATGTACCGGACTGGCAAGCTGCCTGTCGGCCCACGGTCGCCGCGGCGATGCAGGCTGTCCTCCTAGTCCTTCAGCAGCGAGAGAAATTCAGAACGGGTCCGCGCATCTTCCTTAAAAACACCGAGTAAACACGACGTTTTCATGATTGAGTTTTGTTTTTCAACGCCACGCATCATCATGCACAGGTGTTTCGCTTCTACGACCACTGCTACGCCAGACGGTTCCAGACAAGTCATCAATGATTCGGCAATCCGCGTAGTGAGATTCTCCTGGATTTGCAGGCGCCGCGCAAAAACATCCACAATGCGCGCTACCTTGGACAGACCAATCACTTTTCCATTTGGAATGTAGGCAACGTGCGCCCGACCGATAAAGGGCAGCAGATGATGCTCGCACAGGGAATAAAGCTCAATGTCCTTAACCAGAATGATCTCACTCGCATCCGACTCAAAAACCGCATCATTAATGATTTCGTCGAGGTCTTGTCGGTAACCCTGCGTTAGAAATTCCAGCGCGCGTGCCGCACGATCCGGCGTTCGTCGCAGACCTTCGCGATCCAGATCCTCGCCAATGCCATCAAGCAAATCGCGATATGCATCTACGAGTTGGGCAAGATCTTTTTGCGGAAGGCGATTGCTCTGACCCGTGAATCGTTCTTCTAGATCAAGATCGGAATTGGTGCGTTGAATCATCGATTATCTTTCAGGTTCGCTCGGTGTTTACGAGCTTCCACTTACTCGAGCCAGCTCTGTGGATATTTGTCGTCGTCGAGCGCGACAGCCTGCTCTGTCAGCTCGAGTGTGTGTTGCGTGTCGAACATCACTGCGAGCTCTTCGGTGCGCGTTGCGCTCCTGCTCGCCATGATCGTGCCCGGATGCGGGCCGTGCGGAATGCCACGCGGATGGAGCGTAATTGAAGCCGGCTCAATACCGCGCCGCGATCCGAAATTGCCGCGCACATAAAACAAAACTTCGTCGGCTTCAACGTTGTCGTGCACCCACGGAATCTTTACGGCCTCAGGATGAGTATCGAGCATCCGGGGAGCGAACGTGCAAACGACATAACCGCGAATTTCAAAAGTCTGATGGATCGGCGGCGGTTGATGAACCGTGCCGGTGATTGGCTCGAAATCCTGCGCGTTAAACGTGAACGGATATACGTATCCATCCCAGCCAACAACATCGAACGGATGATGTGCCATCGTCACAACCGTCCAACGGGGACCATCTTTGACCAAAATTTCCGTGTCGCCTTCCGTATCGGTGGTATTCAGCTCGGTCGGTCCATGCAGATCACGCTCCGAGTACGGGGATCCCATTTTGATCTGGCCTTCCTTGTTGAGATACCGTTGCGGGATTCGCACCGGCCCGACCGATTCAAGAATGAGATAATCTTCCTCTTCGACTTTATCCGGCACCAGCTTGTAAGTGATTCCGCGCGGAATCACGATGTAATCTTCCGCGCGATATTTTTGTTTGCCGAAAATCGATTCGAGTGTGCCGCCACCCCTGAACACGAAGATGATCTCATCTGCGCCGCCGTTCTTGTAGTACTCGAACTTGTCGTAAGCCTTTTCCGGACGTGCACGATAGGCGACCACGTCCTGGTTAAACAAAATCGGAACGCGGCCAGTGTAGAGATCTCCTTTGCGACGAATATTGGCGGTTTTGAGATGATGATGCCGCAGCGGACTATCAGTGACTTTCTTCAGCTCTTCGCATTTCAACAGCTTCACATTGCGCACGCGCGTGGGCGGCCGCAGATGGTACATGATCGAGTAGGCTTCGTTGAAACCTTCGGTGGTGATGACATGCTCATAAGCGATGCCCTCATTCTTATAGGTCGGCCCCTGACCATTGCGACTGAACCAAATATGGTGCTTCCTCGGCATTTCGCCTAGCTTTTGGTAATACGGCATTGTCGATCCTCCTGTTTTAAGATCTGATTAACTCCTCACCCTCCCCTCTCCTCTTGCTTAGAGGAGAGGCGATCCACTTCACTCGCGGTGGTATCGTGACCCGCATGCATGTTATCCGCCTCTCTCCTCCCAGGGGAGAGGATGAAGGTGAGGGGTGAATTCTTTGTCTCATTACAAATTGCCTCTCGCGGCTTGCTCGCGCTCGATGGCTTCGAACAGGGCTTTGAAATTACCCTTTCCAAAGCTCTTCGCGCCTTTGCGCTGAATGATCTCAAAAAACAGCGTCGGTCGATCCTCCACCGGCTTTGTGAAAATTTGCAGCAGATAACCTTCATCATCGCGATCAACCAAAATGCCCAGCCGCCGCAGAGCATTCAGTTCTTCATCGATGTGGCCAACCCGATCGGGTAACGTTTCGTAGTAAGTAGAAGGAATCTGCAAGAACTCGACGCCGCGTTTCTGTAAATCAGTCACCGTTTCGATGATGTTGTTCGTGGCCATGGCGATGTGCTGGACGCCTTCGCCGTTGTAAAACTCGAGATATTCCTCTACCTGCGATTTCTTCTTACCCTCAGCCGGCTCGTTGATCGGGAACTTCACGAAGCCGTTACCGTTGCTCATCACCTTGCTCATCAGCGCCGAGTATTCGGTGGAGATGTCCTTATCGTCGAAGGTAAGAATGTTACGGAAACCCATTACTCGCTCGTAAAACTCCACCCATGGATTCATCCGGCCCAAGCCGACGTTGCCCACGCAATGATCGACATGCTGCAGGCCGGTCTGGGGCGGGCTGTAATTTGACTCCCATTTGCGGAATCTCGGCATGAACGGGCCATGATAATTTTGTCTTTCAATAAAGAGATGAACGACCTCGCCGTAAGTATGAATCCCGCTCATCACTACTTCGCCGTCCTCGTCCTCCAATGTCGTCGGCTTCATGAAACTCTTGCCGCCGCGCTTGGTCGTTTCCCCCCACGCTGAAGTTGCATCTTCAACGGTCAGTGCGAGCACTTTCACGCCGTCGCCGTGATTGTGATGGTGCTCTGCGACTGGATGATTCGGCCGCATCGGCGTGGTCAGTACAAACGTGATCTTGTTCTGACGTATCGCATAGCTGACGCGATCTCTCACGCCAGTCTCCGGACCAGAGTATGCCAGGCTTTGAAATCCAAACGCCGTCTTGTAGAAGTGCGCCGCCTGCTTGGCGTTTCCGACGTAAAATTCGATGTAATCAGTTCCCTGTAGCGGCAAAAAATCCTTTTCCACCGCCGGAGCAGTTTTCGTTTTTGGGGCAGCAACTGTCGTTGGCATAATGACCTCCTAACTCTCTCGCGCCGAGCGCGTCCTCTAAATATAAGATCGACAATCACCCGTAGCAAGGTTGCGTGGCGGACCAGCCCACTCTTGTCATTTCGACCGAAGTGGAGAAATCTCTCGATGTTAGTTTAAATGAACGGCTCTGTTCGGCGACAACCTCAAATGGCTTTCGGATCGGAAAGACTTCCCTGATGCGAGCGTCGATCTGGTCTATCTCGATCCGCCGTTTAACTCCAACGCCGATTACAACGTTCTCTTCCGCGATGTCTCGAGCTCGGGTAAGAACTCGTCAGGTTCATGCTACTTACTTATAAACGGTTTCTGGCTCAGGTTCGGAAAGGAGTTTTTGAAAACCGGGATCATTGCGGATCGGGTCCCAGACGGGGTCGATCTTCAGACGCGCAACAGAAATGTATTCCCCGGCAGGGATTGTAAGCAGTTGCCGAAGTATTTTTACGGCCTCTTCGGGTTGACCAGTGTGCGCTTCGATTTGCGCTAGTCCTAAAAGAAAATATGTGCCGACAAGCGCATCTTTTTCTATTGGCATCGACTCTGCAGCTTCTCGCGCGATGCGAAGCGCATCCGCATTACGACCGAGGCACACGTAAATCCAGGCTACCTCCGATGCTGAGGTGTGATCGCTTGGCCGCCGCTCAGCCAGTTGGGCCTCGAGTAAAACACGTGCTTGGTCGCATTCCGATTTTGCTGCCACATTTTGGCCGGCAAGTACTTGAATCCCGACTCTTGCCTTCAGCTGGCGCAAACGTTCGTCACGAAAATTCCCCGGAACCTCATCCCACGCCCTGAGAGCATCAGGAAAATGCCTCTCGAGCACGTCGAGATATACGTCCTCGCGAATCATCTGGGAAATCAAAATGCCGTAAGGACTAACTTGCCCTTTGGCGCCCTGTACTCCCTCCGACGCCCGCCTGGCGCGCTGAATGTCACCGGTGCTATTAGTATAGGTTTGAGCGAGATGGTAAGCGGCATTTATATTCTGCGGGTCGAGCGCTAAAGCGCGGCCAAGCGCTCGTTCAGCCTCATTCCAACGACGAAGGAAGAGGTACGCATTGCCCATCTCCGTGGGAATCCCAGCGTCGCGCGGATCGAGTTCTAACGCCCGCTCAAATTCAGCAAGTGAGCGTCGCCATTCACCGCGGCGGCGGTAAATCGCAGCTCGGAGTTGCCGGCTGATCGCGTTACTCGGTTGGAGTTCGACGGCTCGATCGGTTGCTCTCAACGCAGAATCATAGTCACGATGACCCCAGTAATGAAATAGAGCCAGCGCCAGTTGGGCGTCTGGCGAATCCGGAGCAATCGCTAGTGCGCGTTCGATATCAGACTTTACCTCATCTAATTGTGCCGATGTCAGACGGTTGCTAAACCAATGCCGATTTAAGCGGCTGTTTGCGAGTCGCGCATACGCAAGCGCGAAATTCGGATCTCGCGCCAGCGCTTGCCGGTAGAAAGTTTCGGCGCGATCGAAGAATTCCACGTTTTCTGTGCTCTCAGCCTGGCGTTCCTGGTATTCGCCTTTGAGGAACAGATCATAAGCTTCCGTGTCTCGCGTGGGCGCTGCGGTCAGGGCATTCGCCTGGCTCGGGGAAAGCTTCGCCTGTAATGTATCGGCAATCTCCTGCGCCACCCCGCTTTCGACTGCAAAAATATCCTTTAAGTCACGATCGTAACTCTTTGCCCAAAGATGCATGTCGCTGCGCGCGTCGATTAGCTGGACGTTTACCCGCACTCTGTCTCCAGCTTTTTGCACGCTGCCTTCAAGCACAGTCGCGACGCCAAGTTGACGGGCCACTGTCTTTAAGTCTTCTGGCTTACTCTTATATTTCGCCGTGGAAGTCCGCGAGATGACCTTCAGATCGCCGATGCCGGCGAGTTTGGTCATGATTTCGCTCTGAGTGCCGTCGGCGAAATAGGCGTTCCCTTTTTCCTCGCTCAGATTTTCAAAGGGGAGAACCGCGATGCTTTTTTCAGGGATCGCCAAGGCCAAGCGCGTCGGCCTTCGTAAAAGAAATACGAAAGCACCGGTAATCGCAGCAAGCATGAGCAGCGCGACAGCGATTTCCGCCCAGCGCACGCGACTTCGATGCTTCTTAATGGCTTGGAGCTTCTTGGGAACTTGCGGATTACCGACTTTGCCGTCGTAAAGATTCGCAATGCCAATGCGCACGCCATGTTTCACTTCGCATGTGCCGAGATCATGTAAGCGCGGCCGCCACTCCTCGTATTCTTCGAGATCTTCAGCGACATGTTTGGAGAGCAGAATGTGGCCGGCGTCACCGCATTCCATCGTGCGGTGCGCGAGATTCAAACCAGCGCCAGTGAGGTTCGCTTGACCAGTTACGTCCACTACTCCGCTGACCGGTCCACTGTGAATGCCCATGCGCAGGCGCAAACGTGGGTGATCTTTAAGCGCACGGCTCAGCTCGATCGCGCAGCGAACCGGCGCTTCGGGACTGGTGTAAAAGACCAGAGCCATGCCGTCACCAGTGGCAATCTTAATCAGGCGATCGGCTGCCTCAGCTTTTTGAAATTGCTCCGTTGAACGAACGATCTGCGTCAACTCATCAACAGCTGCATTTTGCTCGTTAATTGAAAGCTTCGAGTACCCAACGATGTCGATGAACAGCACATGTGCGATCTCCAGCCCGATCTGCTTGTTGATCTCACCGGGCATGATTATTTCGGCGCGAGCGAGGCGACAATTTTCTCGAAACGCGCATCGCCACGCAGCGGATCCCAGAACGGGTGCAGACGCAATTGGCCGTAAGAAAGCAGACTGGGAATACGCACAACTTCTTCCAATTGTTTGATCGCGAGATCCTTTTCGCCCACCCAGGCATAGATGATTGCCAGATTTGTTAACAGGTTTGCACCCAACCACGCGTCTCTTGTGATGGATAAGACTTCCACGGCACGACGGCCTTCACGTAACGCATCTTCCTTGCGACCCAACGCGGCGTCGATCATCCCTAGGGCACAGAGAGCTTCAGGGTAATCGGGTTGCTCGCGCACGGTCTTTCCCATCTCAACACGGGCCGCAGTGAATGCTGTTTCGGCACCGGTCGCATCGTTTCGAGAGCGGGCTGCAAGCCTTCACAAAAGGAGCGAGGGACTGCTATATTCCACGAGGCAAGGACTTCTAAAGGCAATGAAGCTAACGCGCTGGCCATCTCCTTGTCATCGCGCCGGCAAAGAGCAAGATAGAGCCATCGCTCTGCAATCGCGTCCGCCGCCCCTGGATCTGCGGTCATAATGCTTTGAATAACCTCTTGCATAGGTTGCGTGTCGGCTCGGGATTCCAAATCGACTTGCGCGCGCCTCACGCGCAACGTCACGGCGCCCGGTGTGATTGCCAGAGCGCGATCCCAAGCAGCCGCCGCCTCCGGGTAGCGGCGCAGTTCCTGATAGGTGTCAGCGGCTCCCTGAAGTAAGGACACGCTGCGTGGATCGAGTTCGACGGCGCGTTCCAAATTCCTTTTGCATTGTTCCCAATCGCCCTGTCGGCGAGCGATCAAAGCGGCTATCTCGAAAACGGCTGTGTCGTTAGGCAATTTGCGTCGGGCAATGTCAACTTCGGTGAGAGCCGTCTCGTAGTCGCGATAACACCAATAGGCGACATACGCTGCAGCGAGATGCGGCTCACCCCGGTCGGGGCCGAGGCGTAAAGCCGCATCGCGCGCCTCCTGTGCAAGCACTACGCGTGCAGGAGTGTGATCAAACCCAGTAAAGTAAAGGTAGGCATGAATTCGCGACAGCAAACAATAGGCGAGCAAGAAGGTTGGATCGTGAGCTATCGCCTGATCCAGCAACCGTATTGCCTGGCGGTTAGTCTCGGAGGAGACCTCGTCGGGGGTTAACAAAAACAGCTTCTCGGCCCGCAAGTAACGATCATACGCGATAAGGTTCGTTGTCGGTGGCTGTTCAATCGCGGCTTTCTCCGTCGGTGAGAGCTTCGCCTCAAGCTGGGCGGCAATTGCTTTGGCAATCTCGCTCTGGATTGCAAACACATCGTCCAGCGGCCGATCGTAAGTGTTGACCCATAAATGTGTGTCACTCTTTGCGTCGATTAACTGCGCGCTGACGCGGACCCGGTTCGCGGCACGTTGCACACTTCCCTCGATCACATGCGCGACGCCGAGTTCATTCGCAATCTGGCGCAGGTTTCGTTTTCCACCGGTCTTGTATTGCATCACTGATGTCCGGCTGATCACCTTCAAGTCCGCGATTTTTGCCAGATCATTCAGGATTTCGTCCTGCACGCCATCAGTGAAAAACGCGTTTTCGGGATCAGCGCTCAGATTTTCAAATGGAAGCACAGCAACGCTCTTTTCCGGGATCGTCAGGGCCGAGCGCGTAGGCCTTCGTAACAGAAAGACAAATGCTGCGATAACAGCGGCAAGCACGAGCAGCGCGATTGCGGCTTCCGCCCAGCGCACGCGGGTTCGATGCTTCTTAACCGCTTGGAGCTTCTTGGGAAGTTGCGGATTACCGACTTCGCTGTCGTGAAGATTCG
>Ga0209056_10006553_pt1 | contig 12031 bp, 11 predicted proteins | sample GraSoiAngelo_114_FD_185876 | JGI IMG/M metagenome (GOLD analysis project Ga0209056, IMG submission 185876) | Grasslands soil microbial communities from the Angelo Coastal Reserve, California, USA - 14_0903_13_40cm (SPAdes) (version 2) | ecosystem: Environmental > Terrestrial > Soil > Grasslands... | reverse complement strand
ATCGAACAAACCGTGACCCCGGATGCCCGTGATGTTGCCATGGCACGTCTTTCTCACCCTCTTGTTAACACACGGAGCAACTCGTGCAGTTCTTCATCCACTTCTGCTTCGGTCTCCACCGTCCGGCGCACTTCAGCGCGCAGAACTTCACGGTAACGCGCTCGGAGGCGAGTAACATGGCTGCGAAGGGTTGACTCCGTCATGCCCAACCGAACTGCCAATTCGGCATAAGCCGGTGGCGGACTGGCGCACCCTGCAATAAGAGTCCTCAATTCGTTGAAGAGTCTTTCTTTGCCCTCACTTCTGTAATCTGCCGAGAGCCGTTCCAGTCCAGTGGTGACCAGGGCTTCCGCCCAGCTGCGATCAAAGAGCCGATCTTCAGTGCTTGCGTCTCGGTGATTGTGGAAAAGCGATTCCGCCTCTTTGATCTGTTCTTCATGAAGAGGCAGCAAATTTTGTCCGCCGCCACGCTTGAGCGTTCGTTCACGGTCAGAAGCGTCCGCGAGAAAATTTTTCAGGGAGGCGAGCAGAAATGAACGGAACCTGCCTTTCTGCCGATCGACGCGGGCGTAGATTTTACGTTCGATAAGGTAGGCGAAAAAGCTCTGCGTGAGGTCCTGCGCATCATGCACGGCGTAGCCGCGGCTGCGCACGAAACTGTAAAGCGGCGCCCAATAAGTTTGGCAAAGCTCCGCGAGCGCGGCATGCGCAATCTCCGGTGCGGCCTGGCTTCTCCCAGCCGCGACAACCACGCTCCAGTGGGTCGAAGGAAACAAATCGCTCTGGCGACACCCGTTCCCTGCCAGCGTCTTCACGTCAGTAGTTTCTATCAAGACCGCAGAAAAAAAGCAAGCCCTCGAAATTTCTTACGATTCCGTGCAGCACGCGCTTCAGGATCCCTTTGTAAAGGGAAAGCAATCATCAACCAAAAGAGAGAGAAACAATGAATCCGCTACCTCAGTTCAAAAACACAATCCTACCACTTCTTATCGCAATGGCGTTCGTTTTGATGCCCAACGCGTCGGCTACGCTGCCGCCGGGGAACACCGTTCAGCAGTGGAACAAGATCGCCGAGGACACAGTTGTGGGTTCGGGCACGTTCCAGCCGGAGGGCTTCATCTACATGGCTTACGTCTCGGCTGCCGTCTATGACGCCGTGGTCGCGATCGAGGGCGATTTCGAGCCATACGGTCCCTCGATCACGGCACCGCCGGGAGCGTCAGTCGATGCGGCAGTCGTCGAGGCCGCCTACCGAACGCTATGGGCCTACTTCCCGCCCGAATCATGCAACCCGGCTTCGCCGCCGGGCGTGTACGCGTTTTGCCTGGCAGTCCGTCCGAGCTTGGACGCGTTACACGACGAGGCGCTCGCGTTGATCCCGGACGGACCCGCGAAGGAAGCTGGTAAGGCGGTCGGGCTCCAGGCTGCAAACGACATCATCGCCCTCCGCACCGGCGACGGACGGATGACGCCGATCAACGTGAGCTCGTCCTTCCCGACGCTGCCGCCGGGTCCGGGCGTGTGGCGCCTGACGCCGCCGTTCGCGCCGCCGCAGACGCCGTGGGTCGGGGACATGCGCCCATTTGTCCTGCAGAGCCTGGATCAGCACCTTCCGGACCCGCCGCCTTCGCTTCAGAGCCCCGAGTGGGTCGAGGCCTTCAACGAGACTAAGGCCTACGGCGAGGCGAACAGCAGCGCGCGGACCGATGAGCAGACCTTTATCGCGAAGTTTTGGTCGGCGCACGTGGTCCGCCAGTACAACCGCGTCGCACGCGACATTGCCGACGCGCGGGGCCTCGAGCTGGTCGAGACAGCACGGGTAGCAGCGATGATCAACCTCGTCGGCGCCGATGCCCTGATGTCTACCTTTCATGCCAAGTACCACTACTTGTTCTGGCGACCGGTCACGGCGATCAACGGATCGCTCGACCCCACCGCGGTCACAAACGACGGATACGGTCCTGTGCCGGGCTATGATGACGGCAACCCGGCCACCGTCGAGGAACCCGGCTGGCGGCCGCTCATGACTACACCCAACCACCCGGAATACCCCAGCGCACACGGCTCGATTACGTCGGCGGTGGCTGAGGTGTTCACCACCATCCTCGGCACGAACCAGATCAACTTGGATATCCACGGCTTCGACCCCGCCGGGCCTCCCGGGAACCTGGACGCGGTACGGCACTTCGACAGGGTCAACGACCTCCGCCACGAAATTATCGACGCTCGAGTCTGGGCGGGGTTTCATTACCGCTTCTCAGACGTCGCCGGCGTCGTTCTCGGCCGCCAAGTCGCCAAATTCGACCTCAGACACGCCTTCCAACCCGTCGACTAGCACTGGCCAATGGATCGGCAAGAGGTCGCCCCGATATATGAAGCAGCACTACTTCCAGCCGGTCCGATGACACCAAGAAACTACGAAGCCGAAAAGAGAGAGATCACACCAACAATCCCAGCCACAACAAAGAAAGGAAGAACCATGAATCCGCTGACTCAGTTCAAAAAAATAGCAATCCTACTGCATATCCTCGCGCCCGCCCTTGTTGCGCTCACCGCGTTGATACTCGCGCCGGCCGCGTTAGGAGAAGGCACGCAGCATCGGGAGGGGCCTCCAGATGTAACGATGGCAGGAAGTTTTGGTCGGATGTTCCGTAATTTGCCACCATTCGCGCCGCCGACGAATGCGGTCCGCGATGCTCTTATGGAGCTGGGCAGTCTCGGTGGGATTCTGGATGCGAATGACGATCTGGCAGCGGGTCCTGTGGCGCTGATAACGGATCCCAACCTTCAACTAGTTAACCGGAACAATCCAACCCACACTGCTGGCGTAACGTTTTTCGGTCAGTTCCTTGACCATGACATGACGTTTGATCTGACGTCCCGGCTCGGATTCCCGACTCAACCTATAAGGTCACCCAACGCTCGCACTCCCTTCTTTGATCTGGATTCCGTGTATGCTGACGGACCAGCCGGTAATCCGGAGTTATACGATGCCGCTGATCCGATCAAATTCCGGATCGAAAGCGGAGGTCAGTTTGAGGATCTGCCGCGAGATCCGACTAACAACGCAGCGATTATCGGTGACCCACGCAATGATGAGAACATTATGATCGCTGGTCTGCATGCGGCCTGTCTTTTGTTTCATAATCATGCAGTGGACCTCATTCGATCGCAGAATCCATCGATCCCCGACGGTGACGCTTACTCCCAGGCGCGTCGCCTGACACTGTGGCATTACCAGTGGGTGATTCTTCATGAGTTCATGCCACATATTGTCCCTCAGGCGGTGATAGATGATGTCCTGGCAAACGGTCGCCATTTCTACAACCCCTTACACGATGAGGCGTTTATTCCGGTAGAGTTTCAGATCATCTATCGGTTTGGTCACAGTATGGTGCGCCCATCGTACCGCGCCAATCTCCATGGCGATAACGGACAGCCATTCTTCGGTATGATTTTCGACTCGGCAGAACAAGGCACCGCCGACCCGGTAGACTTACGTGGCTTCGCTAGAGCTCCGAGACGCTTTATCGGGTGGCAAACTTTCTTCGATTTCGGCGGCGCTTACAGTGCCGATGTGCGCCCGAACAAAAGAATCGATACAAAGATTTCGACACCGCTGTTCCAGCTTCCGCTAGAGACGATACCCAGCGGGACGCCGCCAATCTCGCTGATGCAGCGCAATTTATTAAGATGCGTGACATGGATGCTTCCGTCTGGTCAGCATATCGCGCAAGCAATGGGCATCCCACCACTCACCAGCGCCGAGTTAGCTGAGTTACAGCCGATTCGTGCCTCATTTGTTACATCGACGCCTCTCTTCTACTACATCTTGAAAGAAGCTGAGCTAAGAGAGGACGGACTACGTCTTGGCCATGTGGGTGCGCGTATCGTGGCCGAAGTATTTATCGGACTGCTCCAGCTAGACCCCGACTCTTACTTCAGCGTGCAACGCGACTGGGTACCAACGCTGCCGACGCATGACGGGACGCCGGAAAGTTTTCGCATGATCGACTTCCTGACTTTCGCCGGCGTGGATCCCGCCAGCCGCGGTCAGTAGTCGCCAGTTAGCGAGGGCCGTGCAGCACGCGCTTCGGAATCCCTTTGTACAAGGGGAAAGCAATCATCATTTCAAAACCAAGAAAGGAAGAACCATGAATTCAGTGATTCAGCTCAACACAATTCGATCGATTCTTGTCGCCTCTGCACTTAGTTGCTTCGCGCTTGTGCCAAGTGTAATCAGCCTCACACGAGCCTAACTAACAGGCACCGCGGAGACACATTGTTCGCAGCTGTTATCAAGGCAAACATCACAGATCGAGCATGTTGTATTATGGCGTCCTTCGGCATTGGTCTCATTCGTGTTAGGGTGCCATGTTCGTGGTTACGGAGTGGCCGCACGACACTTAAGGCTGTGTGAATGGGGTAGAGCGCGCTAACGCGGTGGTAAAAGCCTTTTTCGGTCTAGGTATTCGTCATACGCTGCCATTTGCTTATGTTTACAAGTAAGCACACAGGCTTACGCTGTTTGACGGCCTAAAGGCACAGGCTTACGCCGCTTGAGAGGACCGAGGAAGGTCTGGAGGAATGACCTTAACCTTGCTTCGAAAAAAGACCCCGGCATATCCCCGATGGTTCCATCCACGACTTAACGGGCGGGGGGTCATCTTCACACACACGCCTAACGAACAAGGGGGGTTCGAGACACCTGTGTTGCGAATGTTGGCAACGTAAGCATCAGCGATTGACGCATTTGCCGTGTAATGGGTTTCAGCATTACTCATAGTGGTTGTTAGGGTTCCATATTTCGGGTTACGAAGTGACCGGCCGAGCCTTAAGGCTGTGGTGACTGGTTCGAGGTGCCTAACGCGATAACAGAAGCCTTTTTTCGGGCTTGGCGATCGGGAAAAAGGCTAGGGGTATACCCCGCGGCGGTTCCATCCACGACTCGACGGGCGAAAGGGCTCACCCTAACACATACGCCTAACGAACGGGCTTCAGGATGGGCTTTCTGCAAAAAGAGGGGTGGCACACCCCGCGACGGTTCCATCAGCAAAAACGGCGAAAGGGCTCACCCTAACACACACGCCTAACGAACGGGCTTCAGGATGGGCTTTCTGGAAAAAGAGGGGTGGCACACCCCGCGACGGTTCCATCGGCAAAAACGGCGAAAGGGCTCACCCTAACACACACGCCTAACGAATCGGCGCGGTCGCTCCGCCGATTTGCCAGCCTGCTGTCCACGTTTGCCGCTGTAGCAGGCGTCCAACGTCAAACGTCGCGGTCAATTAAGCCGCGAGAGCGAGACCTTCGTTGTCTGCGTTTGTTTTTTGGTCCGGTTTTTAACGAGGCCAACGAACCATCCTCGACATGCCGCCTGCGCTTCCAACGATGAGTCGAAGCCAGTGCCGCGACGTTCTGCCGAGCAACCTAAATGGCAATCGAAATAACATCTCAATCTTTGGCTGGAGCTCAACCGGAACAGGCAGCCGCTTACAAAGGAAACCACCTTGGGCTGCTTCCCGGGGTTTCGACGCCGGACAAATCCATCCCGCGCTCTCGCTTTTGGCACCCAACTCCGCGATGGACGCGCCGAAATTTTAGCAGCCGCGCAACTGAACTTTCCGGAGGAACGGCCATCATCGTGTCGATTCCGAAGAGCGGCCGCACCTGGCTTCGGGCATTTGTTTGTGCGTACTTCTGCAAGCGCTTCGGCTTTGAGTTTACTTTGCGTCCGGAACGTTACTGCCAATCGGGTATTCCTCGGCTGATATTTTCTCACGATCTGTTCGAGCACCGAACCAAAGGCGACCTCTGGGATAGGTTGCGCGGCAAGTATCTGGTGCCGCGAAGGGAGCTTAGCCGGGCAAAGATCATTCTGCTCGCGCGAGATCCGCGCGATTGTTTCGTTTCTCTTTACCTGCAGATAACGAGGCGCGATCCGCATGCTCCGAGCGAACTCAGGCAAAAGAATGTAAGCGACATGCTGCGCGACAGAAGGTTCGGCGTACGCGCCATCGTAAGCACGATGAACGATTGGATGGATGAGTTCTCCAGGCGCGACAATTTCACTCTCGTACGATATGAAGCACTGCGCGCCTCGCCGGCAGAACATTTCCGAGACTTGCTTGACGTGTTCGGCGAATCCGCTCCCGACATGACGATGTTCCAGGACGCGCTCGAGTTTTCCCGATTCGAGAACATGCAAAAGCTGGAGGCCGCCGGTGCGTTTGATTCGAAAATCCTGCATCCGGGCGACGTGCGCGATCCTGAATCGTTCAAGGTGCGCCGCGGCAAAGTAGGCGGCTACCGGGAGTATCTTTCCGTTGAGGATCAGCAATACGCTGCGAACGCATTGGCCGAACTCGATCCGCGGTTTGGCTATAGTTTCTGACGATCGCATTTCCGGGTGATTCCCGCCCTGGCCCGGGGCAGTCGGCTGCGTAGGAGCAGCTCTTGTCGCGTTTGGGGAGACCTCGAACGCCGGGGCCCGCAAAAAAAACTGAAAAAATGCTTGCATTATATTTCATACTAAAATAGTAGGGGATACAAACCATATTAATTCAGTCGACATTAACGACCGGATGATGGACGAAACACGAAAACCATAAGCGCCGAATCATGAAACTTTCTAAACGTGGCGAATATGCGCTCCGAGCTCTTATCGATCTCGGAATCGCCTCCGAACTCGGCTGGCCGATGCTTCAGATCAGCGAGCTCGCATCAAAGGAGAAACTGCCGATCAAATTCCTTGAACAGATTTTTACACAGCTCAAGGCAGCCGGATTCGTGAAAAGCAGACGCGGAAAATTTGGCGGCTACTCTCTCGCCCGGCCGATGAGCCAAATCAAATTTGGCGCGGTCATTCGCTTGATCGAAGGCCCACTGGCGCCGATCCGCTGCGTTAGTCAAACGTCCTACGCTCGCTGCTCATGCCCGGATGAGATTCACTGCGGGTTGCGATTGTTGATGTTCGACGTGCGAAACGCCATCAGCACGATCCTGGATCGGTATACCCTTGCCGACATCGTCGAGATCACGCTTCGCAAATATCGGCGCGACAAAGTCGCGCCGCCGTTTCTCCACCGATCGATTCCGTTTACGTCGGCGTTGCCCCAAAAAAAGGAGGCACTTCGCAGCAAGCGAAGAGCCGCGGCACGCAATCGCTTTTCAGGGTCGCCAGGGAGCGAAACCAACAATCATCCGCCAAAGATGCGGTGAAGGAGAAGAGAATCATGTTAGTCACGAACTATTGCTCAATCAGAAAAATTGCTCTGATTGCCAGCGTACTGGCTGCCATCCAGCCGCTAACTGCGCAGAGCGCTTCGGAAACTGATCGACTGGAGAAGCTCGAACGCGCAGTGGAGCAATTGCAGAAGCGCAACGCCGAGCTTGAGGCTGAAGTCCGTAGTCTGAAGAAGGAAACTGCCGCCGTCCCTGACAGTACATTCAAAACCAAGGTGATTCACGACGGAAAAACGTATGTGGAGAAAGCTGTTCCCCAAGAAGACAAACTGCCACCATACGTGCAGCAGCGCGGACCGGAATTGAAACTGGTGTTGGGCGGATTCGTCCAGATGAATTTTGAGGATGGTGACGTCTCAGCGTTCGAAGGCCGTTTTGGCGAGACTGCTTTGAAAGATCGTTTCCGCCTGCGCCGCGCACGAATCAATCTCACCGGCGACTTTGCCGAGCAATTCGATTTCAAGATGGAAGGCGATTTCGAAAACAGTGATGGACTGAATAACAACCGAACGGCGTTTGAGGCTACGGACATTTTTATCAACTGGCATCAATATCCGTGGGCGCAGATCAAGATGGGCCAGTGGAAAGCGCCATTTGGTTTGGAGCAGCTGACGCCGGACACGACTCTATATACGATCGAGCGGACTCTGCCGACGGGCGCGATTACACCGGAACGACAGATCGGGATCCAGCTCTGGGGAAAACCGTTCGCGACCATGTGGCCAGGACAAGCCGATCTGCTGACGTACTACGCTGGCATTTTCAACGGCAACGGGCGCAACACCACCAATAACGACAACAACAACTTCATGTATGTGGGCAGACTGGAGTCCACGTTGTTCAAGGACCTTTTTGGAAAGGGCTCCTTTCTCAAGCTGGGGGCTGACATTCTGAGCAGCCGCGATGATAAGGGAACAAATATCTCGCAATCATTGACGTTACTGGTGAATGACGACGGTTCTCTTTCGCCGTTCGTCCTTCCTGGAGCGGATGAGCGGACCGCTTGGAGCGTGGATGGGTGGCTCAGGATGGGTCCGTTTGATTTGATTGGTGAGTTTCTTCAGGAACGGGTACAGCCTCGTACGGTCAACGGAGTTCCAGCCGGCTTTGACAAATTCACGACCGACGGGTTCTACGTTACTGGCGCGTATTACTTGATACCGAAGAAGCTTCAGGCTGTGGTCCAGTGGCAGCACTTAAATCCTGGGCAAAAAGGTAACGACGGCATCTCGTCAATCGTTGGCGGCCTCAACTACTACATCCGCGGCGACGACCTCAAGTTGATGGTCAACTATTTTCATACATGGTCGGATATCCGCCAAGCAAATCCTGAGTTTGGCCAGGATCAATTCAACGAAGTCATCGCACGCATGCAACTGATGTTTTAAATTATGAAACACTATACACTTCGAGCAGCACTTCACGACGCCAGAGTCTTCTACCGATTAGTTTTGGAACACCGCCGGGCTAAGAAGAACCGGCACAGAGATTCCTCCTCCCGCCGGCAGTCCCGATACGTTGCCGGCGTGAGCCGACGCGCGCGGATTTGAAAGAATGAAGAAATCGGATGTCGAGTTTGACCGCAACTCTTCCTTCCTCGGTCGTCGAGACAGGATATTATCCGGCCTTATTATCTCATGATCACGTTCTGTTGATCAAAGAACTATGAAAATAAAAATAACAGCAATTATCGCGGTGTTCCTGTTTTGGGCACCGTTTGTGACCGTTCCGGCCATATCGCGACCACGAGGAGGGCAACAATGATCCCCACTGAAACTTCAACGAATCGATGCAGGGCAACGATCCACGCGGGATTTGCCCGCGGAATCAAAACAATGATCGTCAGGGTGACACTGGCATATCGATAAGCGGTCCTCTCCAGCCGAAAGCCAAACGAAAGTAGGCCGATGAAAAAGATCGCGAGCATGAAGGCGGCAAGATTTGCTCCGAAGTAATTTGACTCGAGTGCTCCGACTGACGCGCCAACGGCGGTGGCAACGATGCGCTCGACGGAGAGCGTCAGCGTAGCGCCGAGAGTGGATTGCATGACAACCAGAGTCGCGATTGCCGCCCAATAAGCTTCGGGCATCTGCGCCAAGCGCGCGACAATGACTGACACGGTCGCCGCCAGGGCTGTGCGAACCGAGTGCCCAATCGAAGGGAGATTCTCTTTCTGCCAGCTCCAGAGTTTCATGAGTAGCATGATCTTGCTGGCAGATGCCTCTTGGCAACATCGGGTGCAGGAAAAATTCTCAATCCTATCTGAAATCCCGGTCTTTGAACGCTTGAGAAAATAATATGAAAAGAAATCCGACTCCTGAAAACCGTGGTAGGCGCACTAAAGGCGGCCGGAAACGGTGCGTCGGCAGATTCGCGATCTCATCTGCGAATTGCTCCAAAGCCGGGCAGTTCGGACCAACGACATTTTCGCACATGAATGAGGTCCGCATAACAAAGGCGGAGATTTGGCGTACAGCCGAAGCCATTAAGCAAGCTGGATGCCGTGACGTGCTAATCATATCCACGCCTGAATACGTCCGCTTTATCGTAACGGTAAAGCTTCCCAAACCTCGTTAGGAATTCATTTATGAAAACCAAAGCAATACTAGCAACGCTGTTAGTCGCGGCCGCGGCCAGTGCCGATGCGCGCTTTGCACCGCCATTTCCGCGAAAAGCAGTACCACCGGATGAGAGCGGACACTGGATTGTGATAAATGGCAATCCGTGGTCGCACGACGTGGAGTCCGAGCTCACCACGGCGAGTCCGTCCGGTGGCGGACCGGACGGCGAAGAAATCGTCGCCAAGTAAGGGAAAAATGCCCCACGTCGCGGAACGGTCTCCCTGGTGCCGCGCTCAAGGCATCCCGAAAGAAAGTTCATGTTTTTTGAAATGTAGATCTTCGAACGCTTGAGAAAAATAGCATGAAGACAAATGCAATCGCCCAAGACCCTGGCTGGGATTTTTCCTTCTGGTTCGCCATCTCAAGTCCGTTGCTCGGTGTTCTGCTCGGCATCCTGGCCGCGGCGATCTTTTGTCGATGATCGAGGAAACCATGAGCACAACGCCAATCGTCTTCATCTTGATCATCCTACTGTTCGGTTTCGATTCGACGGGACAGGTCAGGACGCAGCTGGCACTGAAGATCGCCCAAGAAATCTCAAATTTTCTAAAATATCGATCTTCGAAAGATTGAGAAAGAAATGAGAACTATGAAAGCGGCTACGGTAATTGACTATATCGTCCAGCGAATTGCTGATGAGGGCGTCGAACACTGTTTCGGCGTACCGGGTGACTATGCGTTTCCGGTTTGTGACGCGGTCGATCGCAATCCAAACATCAAGTGGATCGGCTGTTCGAACGAACTCAATGCGTCTTACGCGGCCGACGGTTACGCGCGCTCTCGGGGCGCGGCAATGCTGTCGACGACTTATGCCGTCGGCGAGTTATCTGCAATCAACGGAGTGATGGGCGCAAAAGCCGAGCGTTCGCTGGTCTATCATGTCGTGGGCATGCCGTCATATCAAAATCAGCGCTTGCGCAAAACGATGCATCACACACTTGGAGACGGCGTATTCGATAAGTTCATCAACATTTCGGCCCAAGCAGCCTGCTGTCATGCCGTGATCAATCCCGATAACTGCGTGATCGAAATCGAACGTGTGATCGCAGAAGCGCGTCGTAATAATCAGCCTGCTTACATCGTCGTTCCATCTGATTATGCGTTGGCGCCAATAACACCGGCCGATGTTCGGCCCGTACCGGTCAAGTCTAACGAAACCTCTCTGCAAAAAGCCGTCGCTGCCATCACTGAACGACTAAAGAGTTCGAAGTCAGTTGTGGCATTGCCGGCCTTCACGATCTCGCGTCTCGGTTTGCAAAAAGAAGCGCGCGCGGCGATCGAAGCGATCGGCTGTCCGTTCGCTACCACGTCGATGGAAAAAAGCATCATCGACGAAAGTCATCCGCAATTTGCCGGGATGTATTCCGGCGCGCTGTCCACGGAAGAGACGAGAAAAATCGTTGAAGGCGCCGAACTGGTTCTCGATATCGGCGGCGTCAGTCTCAACGACGAAACCACAATGGGCTTCTCTACTCACCTTGACCCCGCGCGGTTCATTTCAATCGGGTTGAATGATGTTCGTGTTGGAGATCAACTGTTCGGGAATGTACGCATCGCTGACGTTCTTGCCGCGCTGGCAAAATTTGAATCGGGCGCGCCACGGTACAAGCGAACACCGGAGGGCAATCCGTCAATAAACGGAAAACCGTCGGACAAGATCACGATGGACGCCCTCTATCCGCGCTACGCGAAGTTTATTCGATCCGGGGACAACGTTGTGCTGGAAAGCGGAAGTTCGAGCTTTGGAGTTCCGCCACTGACGCTTCCGGATGATGTGCAGGTGCACATCCAAATGCTTTGGGGCTCCATTGGGTGGGCCACGGGAGCGAGCTTCGGGATAGCGCTCGCCGATCCCAAACGGAAAACAATTCTCATCACTGGCGAAGGTTCTCACCAATTGACCGCTAACGAGATCGGAAACATGGGCCGGTACGGTGCTAATCCCATCATCCTCTGTCTCAACAACGATGGCTATATGGTGGAGCGGGCGCTGGAGCCAAACCCAGACTGGTCCTACAACGATCTGGCAAAATGGCGTTACGCAGATGTGCCGCACGCTCTCGGATGCACCGATTGGTTTACCGCGCGTGTCGAAACGCTGGGCGAGCTCGATGCCGCTCTGAAAGCAGCCCGGGAAAGTAAATCGGGCGCATACATCGAAGTCA
>Ga0209056_10006552_pt1 | contig 12031 bp, 12 predicted proteins | sample GraSoiAngelo_114_FD_185876 | JGI IMG/M metagenome (GOLD analysis project Ga0209056, IMG submission 185876) | Grasslands soil microbial communities from the Angelo Coastal Reserve, California, USA - 14_0903_13_40cm (SPAdes) (version 2) | ecosystem: Environmental > Terrestrial > Soil > Grasslands... | reverse complement strand
ACGCCCGACGGGCTGCGGGTGCGCTACCGCATCGACGGTGTGCTGCATGACATCTCGCGCCCGCCGCGCCAGTACCAGGCAGCCGTGCTGAGCCGTATCAAGATCATGGCCAGCCTGAACATCGCGGAGCGACGCCTCGCCCAGGACGGGCGGATTCGGTTGCGGCTGTCGGACCGGGAGCTCGATCTGCGCGTGTCGATCAGCCCCACGCTGCACGGCGAGGGCGTCGTGCTCCGCATCCTGGATCGCGGCGCGGGCGTCCGCAACCTGGATGAGCTCGGCATGCCCGGCCCGGCGCTGGAGTGCTTCGAGCGACTGATTCGCCAACCGCACGGCATCATTCTAGTAACCGGCCCCACGGGCTCGGGCAAGACCACGACGCTGTACGGCGCTCTCGCCCGCCTGAACCAGCCCGGCGTGAAGATCGTGACGGTGGAAGACCCCGTCGAATACCAGATCGACGGGGTGACGCAGATCCCCGTCAATCCCAAGATCGGCCTGACGTTCGCCGCGGCGCTCCGCTCCATTCTGCGTCATGACCCGGACATCATCATGGTGGGCGAGATGCGCGACCGCGAAACCGCCGAGGTCGCGATCCAAGCGGCGCTCACGGGGCACCTGGTGTTCTCGACGCTGCATACGAACGACGCGCCCAGCGGCGTGACTCGCATGGTCGACATGGGCATTGAACCCTACCTCGTCGCCGCTACGGTGCAGGCGATCGTGGGCCAGCGCTTGGTGCGCCTGGTGTGCGACGCCTGCGGCGAGGACTTCCGCCCGCCGGCAGACCTCATGGCGCAACTGACAACCGTGCCGGACATTCCGCAGCCGCGGTTCCGGCGCGGGCGCGGGTGCGACGCCTGCGCGGGCACCGGCTACCGCGGGCGCTCGGGTCTCTACGAGCTGATGCCGATGAGCGAGGACTTGCGCGAGCGCGTCGTCCAGCGCGCTCCGCTCGCCGAGATCCGCGCGCTGGCGCAGGCCCAGGGCATGGCGCCGCTGCGCGCGTCGGGCTGGGCGAAGGCGTGCGCGGGCACCACGACGCTCGAAGAAGTCCTGCGGGTGACGGCGGACGACGCGCTGTTATGAGCGTCCGCTTCCGCTACCGGGCGGCCACACCGGACGGGCAGGTGATGGAAGGCGTGCTGCACGCCCCCTCGCGCCAGTCGGTGCTCGAGGAGCTGCGTCGGCAACATCTCTATCCTGTCACCGTCGACGAATCGACACCCACGCGCGCGGCGCGGGGACGGCAGCGGCTCGGCCGCCGCGCCGCCGTGACGCTCTGGACCCGGAACGCCGCGACGCTGCTCGGCGCGGGAGTCCCGCTCGATAGGGCGCTCGCGTTCACCGCGCAATACGCGAGTCACCACGGACTTGCGGAGACGGTCCGGCAGGTGCGCCGCGCGGTGCAAGGGGGCGCCAGCCTCGCCGACGCCCTCGCTCAGCACCCGCGGTACTTCGATCCGCTCTTCGTCGCCATGGTCTCGGCCGGCGAGTCGAGCGGCGCGCTCGACGTCGTGTTCGTGCGCCTGTCGGAGCACATGGAAGAAAGCGCCGAGCTGCGGTCCCAGGTCTTCTCGGCGCTGCTCTACCCCGCCCTCCTGGCCGTGGTCGCCAGCGTCGGGGTGATCGTTCTCTTGGGGTTCGTAATCCCGCGGTTCGCGACAGTTCTGGCGGACGTGGCCGGCACCCTGCCCCTCAGCACGCGCCTGCTCCTTGGCGCGAGCGGCCTGCTCACCAAGGTATGGTGGCTGTGGCTGGCGCTGGGGGCGGCGGCGGTCTATTTGATCCCGAGAGCCCTCGCCCGTCCGGACACGCGCCGCCGCTGGCACGCGGCCCGGCTCGCGTGGCCCTGGATCGGCGACATCGAGCTCAAGTACTCGACGGCGCGGTTCGCCCGCACCCTGGGCCTGCTCTTGAAGAGCGGCGTGCCGGCGCTCCCCGCGCTCAAGATCGCCCGGGCGTCTGCGACGAATCTCCTGGTGCAGGAAAGCGTGGACCGCGCGGCGGCCGCGCTGACGGAGGGGAGCGCGCTCGCGCCATCGCTCGCAGGCACGTTGCCCCCGCTCGCACTGCAGATGATCGCGGTGGGAGAGGAAAGCGGGCGGCTCGAAGAGCTGTGCCTCCGCGTCGCCGACACCTACGACGGAGAAGTGCGGCGTGCGTTGCGGACCGGCGTCGCCCTACTCGAGCCGGCGCTCATCCTGTTCTTCGGCGCCCTCGTCGGGTTCGTCGCGCTCGCGATGCTCCAGGCGATCTACGGCATCAACCTCAAGGCGTTCTAGAGATCTCGCTCCTGCCACGCCAGCAGCACGAGCCGCGCGCCCGCGACTAGATAGACCGCCTGGATCTCGTGGGTCAGCGGGTGCCCGTCTTGCCATCCCCGCCCGACGATCAGAAGGCGGCTGGGCATCGCGCTGACGCGTGGGGCGGCTGCGTTGGGTTTCCCGGGTGTCCCACCCAGGGGCCCTAAGAGGCCAGTCGTCGCCAGGAAAACCTCCCCGGTTTCGCGACGCCGCAAGATGCTCCGTGCCGTGGCGCTCGAAACTCCGGGCAGTGCGGCGAGCACCCGCTCGGGGGCGGAGTTGATGTTCACGAAGCCATCGCTCCACACTGTGACATACGGAGCAACCGCCAGCGCCAGCGAGTCGTCGATGCCTGGGATGTGGGCAAGCTCACCGAGCCGATTGAGGGGCGCCTGCTTGAGGAGCGCGACTACTTCCTCAGCGCGTTGGTCCGTGGTGAACTGCTGGAATAACCCTTGTAGCGTCGCCGCGTCGGCGTGATTCAAGTCGATGCGCGCGTTCAGATCCACCACCGCCACGCCGAACCGCCCGCTTCCCAGATCGACGTCGTTGAGAGACGTGAGACGCGCGTTGAGGTCCCGGAGCGCCGTGATGCGCTCGGGCAGGCTCCGCATCGAGTCGAGCAGCGTCTCGATCCGGACCGTCGCCGCGAGGATGCCGCTCTCGGCACTGTAGCGGGCGACGGTGCGCGAGCGCAGGCTCGACAAGATCCCGGCCTCCATCCGCGCCTGCGCAACGACTTCGGCCACGATCACGCCGAGCAGCACGAGCAGGCACAAGACGAAGATGAGGGCGACGCCGCGGCGATCCCCACGCTTCATGGTGACTCGCGCGTCAGCCAATCGAGTTCGAAGCGGCCGCTGCCTGGGAGAAACACCGTCACCGTCACGAGCGTCAGCCCGGGCTGCCACGGGCGGCTCGTGACCTCCCGGCGAAACCCCCCAGGCAGCGACTCGGCCGGCGTCCCGAGGAAAGTCGGCCCGCCCAGCTTCGCGCGCTCGATGGCGTCCTCGGCGTACTCCACCGCCTGCGACCACTCCCGGGCCGCGCCGACAAGCCGGTGGCTGCCCTGGAATAGCTGCAAGTAGCCCAGCCCCACGAGGCTCAGTACCACGAGCGCGACCATGACTTCGAGGAGCGTGAGCCCTCGCTCGGGCTTCGTCATGGCGTCTTGCCTGCCCGCACTGAGGGCGCGCCCACTGCGAGCTGCACCTGCAACGGCAATCCCACTGGCATGGAGTCGTGCCACAGCGTGATCGCCACCGCGCGAGGCATTCCGAACGTCTTCGGCCACTCCTCGAGCCACTGCGATGCGCTCCCCCCGGGGGCGCGCGCCCGCACGTCCCAGCGCGTCACGTCCGAAACGCGCAGCGTCACCACAGCGGCGGGCACGCGGCCGACTGGCGTTGCGGAGAGCTCGAGCCCGTCCGCGTTCGGCCCGATCGTGAGTAGCCAGTCGTAATCCGGATCCAAGGGTGGCCCGCCACCCGCCGTCACGAACGACAACCGGCCCGCGTGCAGCGTGAACGGCGAGTCGCCCGGCCGTTGTGGTGCCCGTGCGCTGCGCAGGGCGTCCTGCAGCAGCTCACGCAATGCGCGCCCTTGCTGCAGCGCCCGGAGGTCCGCGCTGAGACGGGCGTGCGCATCGTAACTCACCTGCGCCGCGCTGTAGGCCAGGAGCACGATGAGGCTCGTCAGCACGATCGCCACCATGACTTCGAGCAGGGTGAAACCGGATGCGCGGGTCACTCGGGAGCCCTCGTCGGGCCGAAACGAAGATGCGGGCGCCAACCTGTCAAGGGCTCACGCGCAAGCCGCCACGCCCCGGGCGGGATCGCCGGAACGTGGCGGCTGCATGGAAGCTCGGTCTACCTCAGCATATTGCTCTGCGGCTACGGCAACTTCGGCAGCGGCGGCAGCGGGGGCACCGCGGGCGGCGCCGGCGGTACGGTCGGGTTCAGCTTCGGCGGCAGGGTCACAGGATCCTCAGGCGGCGCGGCCTGGACGCACCCACCCCCAGTGTTTGATGCGTCGAGATAGTAGTGGGCCGCCTCCAGGAACACGCCGAAATCCTGCACCGAGGTGGCCATTCGGATCTCAACGGCATGGGTGCCAGGGGTTATCGCTGTGCACCAGGTGTAGTAGATGCTGTTATCCTCACAGAACCCGCCACACAGTACGACTCCGGGGATATGCTGCATGGCGATCCATCCAGGAGTGCCCGTTGCGGACGGCGTGCCGCCATTACAGAACACAAAGTCGACTTTGCAGGTTAACCACAGCGCGGAATCCAATTCGTCCGCCACGGCCGAGATCGTCACGTATAGCGTGTCGCACCCGTCCGGCACATTGACGATCTTTTGATAGATCGCGATCCCTGGCACCGTGTTGCTTGTGGAGATCTCGGAGTTGTCGAATTGCGAGAACTCCGCCGTGAGGCGCAGGAGGGTCAAGTCGCTGCACCACATCGCTCGCGCTGTGGGTACCGCTACGGACGGATCCGCTAGTCCCAACCAGTCACTCAACGGTACCGCCCGCGGCCCTGCAGAAACGGGCGCGGCCACGTTGAGATTCCGCAACACATCACTTACCCCCGGCCATGCAACCCCGGGTGATGGGGCGGCCGGCGCGGTTACACCGACACCCAGCAGCACCAGTAGTGCATTCCCCAGCGATGACATACTCATGCTCCTTTCGCGTCGGGCCGGTCAGGATAGGGTCATGCGGACCCACAGGCTTCCCCAAGCGCCATCTGACGGGCGGCAGGCCCGACGTGGGCGTCGCAGAGGCGTCGGAGTGCGGCAGTCCTATGGGCTCGCATCCGGATGCCTCAATGGCAAACCATGTGCCCCACGCGTGCATCGTGCGCGGGTGCACAGTTGTGGTCGCAAACGAGCGAACGCGGCGCGTCATGGCGGTCACACCATGGCAGGCCCACTGCACAAGTGGGAGCGACGAGACCATGGCGTATCCACCAGACCTGACTCCTACGGGCGAGTCACGCGACGCTAGGCGTTTTTCTTGAACCGTCTGGCGTCGATGCGATGCTGCTTGATCTTGAGGTGCAGGGTTTTGTAGTCGGTGCGTAGGCGCCGCGCCGCCTCGGTCTTGTTCCCCTTGCAAGCCTGGAGCGCTTGGCGGATCGCCTGGCGCTCCGCGTCCTCCGCGGCCGCTTCTGCGATCTCCTTCAGAGACGGTCCGATCGCCCTCGGACCGCTCCGGCGTGTAGACACTCGGGATCCGTCGAGCAGAGAGAGGTGTTGCTGCTCGATCACATCCGACGCGAGCAGGGTAGCGCGGCGCATGACGTTCCGGAGTTCGCGCACGTTCCCCGGCCAGGAGTGCCGCAACAGCACCTGAGCCGCCGCCGCCGAGATTTCGCGGCAGGGGCGGCCGAACTCCACGCTGGCTTCTGCGACAAAATCCTTCGCCAGGTGAAGGATGTCGTCTCGCTCCCTCAGAGGCGGCAAGGTGATGACGATGTTGTTCAAGCCCGCCCGCACCGCGAGCTCGAAGGGGACGCTAGAGGCGGCCATGACCCGCACGTCCACGTGGACCGGCCTGTGGCTGCCGGGCGGCTGCACCTGCCGTTCCTGGATGGCCCGCACGACTTGGGACTGCGTGGGGAGGGGAAGGCTTACAATCTCGTCGAGGAACAGGGTGCCGCCCTCGGCTAGCTGGAACTCCTCCTCGATCACCGTGTCCAATTTCGCGCTACAGTCGACGGCGACGAACGGCTGCTCGCGTCGGGCACTCAACTGATGGATCGCCCGGGCCACGAGCTCCTTGCCGGTGCCGGTCTCGCCCTCGATGAGGATCGGGAACGCGGACTCGGCCGCCTGCCGGATCTGTTGGACAAGTTTTTCCAACTGCTGATTCTGTGCCATCAACCACCGCAACGGGCTCCGGATGATCTCGTTTGCCTCCTGCAAGTCGCGCGTGCGCTGCTCGACGGTTCGCTCCAGTTCGTCGGCACGGCGCTCCAGCGTCAGCTGCTGCTGCTTGAGCTTACGGCTCATCTCATTCATCTGAATCGCGCGGCACAACGACGCCACGAAGTACTCCCGGTCAATCGGCTTCTGGACAAAGTCGCAGGCCCCGCGGCGGAGGGCCTTAACCGCCAGTGCCCGCTCGCCATGCCCGGTGATCATCAGGGTAGGCGTGTCGGGCCGCCGCGCCCGTATCTCGTTCAAGAGCGCGAACCCGTCCATCCCCGGCATCTTGATGTCGGTGACGATTGCATTGTAGTCGCGCGCGGCGATCCGCTCGAGCGCCGCCGCCGCCGAGTCCGCGGTGTCCACCGTCAGCCCGCCCATGCGGAGGCGGAGGGCCTCGGGCAGCGCCTGCAGCAGGGCCGGGTCGTCGTCGACGATGAGGACGTGCGCCGGCGTCATACCGCGAGGGGGAGGTGGATCAAGAAGGCGGCGCCTTCGCCGGGCGAGCTCACGACCGAGATCGTGCCGCCGTGCTCCTTGATGATCCCATAGGTAATGGAGAGGCCCAGACCCATGCCTTGCCCGACCTCCTTGGTAGTGAAGAACGGATCGAAGATCCGGCGCTCGAGTTCGGGCGGAATCCCGTGCCCGGTATCGGCCACCACGACCTCGACAGCTCCGGCGACGATGGCACCCGAGATGCGAATCGCCTTGCGCGGCGCGTCGGCCAAGGCATCGCGCGCGTTCGTCAGCAGATTGAGGAAGACCTGCTCCAGCTGGATGGGACTCCCGAGGACCACGGGCTCTTCCGCACCCAGGTCGAGCGTCACCTCGACCTCGCGCACTCGGAACGTCTCCTGCAACAGGAACAGCGCCCGCTCGATCACCTGCCGCAAGAAGATCGGCTCGCGGCTGGTGGGGGCCGCCCGTCCGAACGTGCGCAAATGGGAGATGATCTCCGTGGCCTTGCGGACCTGTTGCAACGCGTGGTGCAACTCACGGACCGCCCGCCCGTGGTCCGTCGCGCCGAGCTCGATGAGATCAATCGCGTTGCCCACGAACAGGGCGGTGTTGTTGAGCGGGTTGTTGAGCTCGTGGGCGACGCCCGTCGTGAGCTCGCCGAGCGTGGCCAGTTTTCCCGCCTGGACGAGCTGCTCTTGTTTCTCACGCAACTCCTGCTCGCGCCGCTGCATCTTGGCCGTGGTCTCCCGCAGGTCCCCCATGATGTGAATCATGGCCTTGCGCTGGTTGGTGAGGCGCTTGTTGAACTCGTTCAGGTCGCTCATGATGTGGCGCATCGCCCGGCGCTGTTCGTCGCCTTTCCGCAGGCGCTGCTCCAGCAGCTCCACGTGGGCGCGGAGTTCTTTCTCGGTCCTCGGGGCCGCCTCGGGCTCCGTGACCGCGCGCTGACGATCCGCGATCGCGGCCTGCGCCATCGCGATCAGATCCTCCCCGCCCTGAGCCTCTCGACTTCCTTGCGCAAGCTCTCGAGTTGTTTCTCGAGGGCGATCATCTTCAGCTCGCGTCCGACCACGACTTCCTCGAATTTCTCGAGATCCAGGATCTTCTCCTGCAGCTCGCTCTTGGACTGCTCCAGATCGTGGACCACCTGCGTGTACTCGCGCATGTCGCGCAAAATGCCGATGGCGCCGATCACCTTGCCGTCCGGGTCGCGGAGCGCCGAGGCGTTGAGGGTCGTGGGGATCACCTTGCCGCTCGCGCTCCGGGGGTTGAGGCGGGCGTTACGGGTAACACCCCGCGCCACGACCTCCCGGAGCGCGGCCGTGAACTCCCGGGTCTCCTCGGGGCTGATGAAGCGCGACAGCGATTGCTCGAGGAGCTCATCGGGGCGGAAACCGAGGAGCGCGGACACGGCGTCGTTAGCCTGCAGGATCTTCCCCTCGAGATCCGACACAAACACCGGGTCGGGCGCGTGCTTGATCAAGCTTTCAGCGTAGGCGCGGGCCTTGTCCAGCTCGCGCATGTCGCGCAAGATGCCGATCACGCCGATCGCGCGACCGTCCGGATCGCGTAACGCGGAGGCGTTCAGGCTCGTGGGGATGACTTCGCCGCTCGCGCTGCGAGGGTTCAGCACCACGTTCCGCATGACACCGCGTTCGACCACTTCGCGCAGCGCCGCCGTGAACTCCCGCGTTTCCTCGAGGCTGATGAAACGCGAGAGCGACTGCTCCAGCACCTCGTCCTGCCGGAACCCGAGTAGCTGGGAGACCGCATCGTTGGCCTGCAGGATCTTGCCTTCGAGGTCGGAAACGAACACCGGATCCGGGGCGTTCGCGATGATGATGTCGGCGTCCAGCGAGGCGTGCGATGCAGCCGCGCCTTCGTAGACCTGGATCACGCTACGTTTTGTACTGAATCCGTGGCGCCTGCTAGCCATTCGGACCCCTCGTGAACGGACAGCGGCGCGACGATGGGTTGGGCTCGGTCCCCCGCCGTCCTGGAGGTTGCACTGAAGTATGAGGCGCTGAAGTATGAAGCACAGATCGGGCCCGCCGGTTGAGGCATAGAACGCTTGGCAAGTGCGGCATTTGCAGGCAGTTCGATCAGGATGGCTGGACCCTGTTGCGGCAGGCCAACGGCTAGAAAGGCCCCACTGCCGCTGCGACGCCACAGCCGCGCTGGAGCAGCCACTTTGCCCCAGGAGTGGTCGAGCGTAGAATCCAATTGCCATGATCACCTCCAGGACCAAGCCTCAAGGCTTCACCCTCATCGAGATCCTCGTTGTGATCATCGTGCTGGGCCTGCTCGCCGCGCTGGTCGGCCCCCGCATTCTTGGCAGGGTCTCCGAGGCGAAGAGCGCGACCGCGCGCACGCAGATCGCTCTGCTCGGCGTTGCGCTCGACAATTACCGGTTGGACAACGGGACGTATCCCACCACCGAGCAGGGCCTGGACGCACTCCAGGAAAAACCCACGCACGAACCTGTGCCGCTCAACTGGCGCGGACCCTATCTAAAGAAGGCCGTGCCGCTCGACCCTTGGGGCCGCCCTTACATCTATAAGAGCCCCGGCGAGCACAATCCGACCGGATACGACCTTTCCACCCTCGGTCGCGACGGGCAACCGGGCGGCGAGGACGAGGACGCCGACATCATTGGCTGACGGCACGCCCGGTCTCAGGGCGTGCGCATCTCACAAGTGAGAGGGTCGAGCACGTCGGCGCCCACCGCTGCCGCGCTCCGCACATCGAAGCCGCAGCTCCCGAGCGGCGACACCATCAGCGTGACCGGGGCGGTGAAAAACGGCTCCACGCGCCCCGTGGCGAGGGCAGCTTGGCTCGGGTTGGCGCCGGCCTCCATCCGCCACTCTCCCCTGGGATCGATATGCACGTACACGACTTCACCCCGCCGGGCCGCTACTTCGCGAGCGCTCACGAGGAGTGCGCTGAGTGCAGACTGGTCGTGGTGGCGCGGGAAGAGCGCGGGCACCACGAGCACCGCCACGAGGCCCATGAGAATGAGCACCACCACCAGCTCGATCAGCGTAAAGCCGGAACGATGACGCATTGAGGAGAACAACCTAGTGGACTGAGTAGTACGGTGGGAGTGCCCGCGTTTGCGTTGTTTGACCCACACACGATTTGCCGACATTCTAGCCCTCATGGCCTCGTCTCACGTGGTGCGCGCGCCCGGGCGCGTAAACCTGATCGGCGAGCACATCGACTACTGCGGCCTCCCAGTCCTCCCCATGGCCATCGGCCGCTCGGTCCGCATGTCATTTCGCCCCCGCGCGAATCGCGAGACGCGCCTCACGAACCGCGACCCGCGCTTCGCGCCAAGCGTCTTCACGGTGAACGACCGCATCCCGGCGGCGCCGGCAGGGGACTGGAGCAACTACGCGAGGGCGGCGGCCCAGGCTCTGGCCCAACGATTCCCCGATCTGCTGGGCATCGACGCACTGGTGGATGGCGATCTCCCGATCGCCGCCGGGCTCAGCTCCTCGTCCGCGGTCGTGGTAGCCACCGCCCTCGCGCTCTTGCACGCCAACGAACTGTCGGTGCCGCCGCTCGAGCTGATGGAGCTCCTGGCGCGCGGTGAGCGCTACGTCGGCACCGCGGGTGGAGGAATGGACCAGGCGATCATCCTGGGGGCGCAGACTGGGTGCGCGTCACGGATCGACTTCCACCCGCTCCAGCTCACTGCCACGGCCGTGCCGGCAGACTGGCAGTTCATCGTGGCGTGGAGCCTGGTGCCCGCCGAGAAGTCCGGTGCCGCGCGGCAGGCGTACAACGAGCGGACTAGGGCATGCGACGAGGCGCGGCGCCTCGTGGCCACGCGGCTCGGCCGGCCGGAAGACACCAGCTACCCCGCCCTCCTCGCGGCGGCCTCGGTGGAGGAGCTGCTCGACGTGGCGGGGGCAACCCTCTCCGCCGTGCTCGCGCGGCGGTTTCGCCACGTGGTCACGGAGGGCACACGCGTGCGGCAGGCGGAGGCGGCGCTTGCGACCGGGGATCTCGCGGCGTTCGGGCGCCTGCTGGACGGCTCGCACCAGAGCCTGCGAGACGACTACGAGGTGAGTTGTCCCGAGCTGGACCAGCTCGTGGAATTGGCTCGGGACGCCGGCGCGGTTGGGGCGCGACTCACGGGCGCCGGCTTCGGTGGATCGATCGTCGCGCTTTGCCCTGCCCCGCGCGCGCGGCACGTCATGGCTGCGCTGGTCGAGCGCTTTTACGCCCCGCGCGGCGCCGCGGGGGGGGGCGACGTCGCGAACCACGTCTTCACCGCCGAGCCGTCGGCGGGTGCGGAGGTGATGCCCGCATGAGCCCGGTCGCCGTCAGCGGGCTTCGCGGACCCGGTCGCGCAGGAACTTCAGGCCGCGAGCGAGCTGCGTCTCCACGGTCTTCTCGCAGATGCCGAGCCGCTCAGCGATCTGGGCGTAGCTCAGTTCATTGATCAGCCGGAGTTTGCAGACCGCGGAGCGTTTGTCGGGAAGCTCGGCGAGGGCCCGTTCTACGGCGGCAACGAGGTCTGCCGCCTCCAAGTTGGATTGGACCTCCATCGCCGTCTCACGCTGACCGACGCGCCAGCGGCGCGCCACGGCGGCGCGCTCCGCGCGGTCGCGGGCGGAGTTGCGAACGGCGAGGTACAGGTAGTTCCGCACTGCGCCGGCCGGGACCCAGTGCGCCCGCCCACGCCAGATCCGGAAAAAGACCTCCTGCACGATTTCTTCCGAGTCTTCTTTGGAGCGCAGGTAGCGGAACGCAAACGCATACAGCCGCTCCCAATACCGGCGATACAGCGCCTCGAACGCGTCCATGTCCCCAGCGCGGATGCCATCCGCCAACGCGCGTTCGTCGGCGTCGGTCCTGACGTCGTCGTCCCAGGACGGGAGGGGCGGGTGGGCGAAACGGAGCTCGAGGGCCATCGGCGGAGACCAGGCGCGTGCAACGGCATTAGCGTGCACCCGATTCCGGTACGGCGCAAGATCCTGTCGGCCCTTCAACACACTCACTCAAACTCGCGATAGGCCCCAAACGCGGCTAACTGATCTTCCCCCAACTCAGCAGGGATCGGCAAGCAAGGTTCATTCAGTTTTTCGCATACCTGCTTCCATAAGGCCGTGCGGACATACCGTTGGTGGACCTTCTGAAACGGGGAGGGGGGGGATAACAGCAGGCGTTTGGCGGATTGTAATTCACCTTTGTCAATCAGCAGCTGCACTCGTCTCTCGGTGATCCGCTCATCGGGAAGAGCGTCTACTCGGCGGAGCCATTGCTCCCGTTCAGCCAGCGTTCCTGGTCCCGACGCGCGCAGCACCTCATCGCGCGCGA
>Ga0209056_10006551_pt1 | contig 12031 bp, 10 predicted proteins | sample GraSoiAngelo_114_FD_185876 | JGI IMG/M metagenome (GOLD analysis project Ga0209056, IMG submission 185876) | Grasslands soil microbial communities from the Angelo Coastal Reserve, California, USA - 14_0903_13_40cm (SPAdes) (version 2) | ecosystem: Environmental > Terrestrial > Soil > Grasslands... | reverse complement strand
TCGGGGTTGCAGATGCCGACCCAGCGGCAGTACTGCACGGGGATCGGCTGGTCGAGACCCCAGCGGTGCTTGAACGCCGCGATCGCGGCCGGGGTGATCTTGGGGTTCTGCTCGAAGCGCTGCTCCGGCCCACCGGGGGCGAGCTGCAGGATGCTGTAGATCAGCAGGGACACCACGAACAGTGTTGGGATCGTTCCGATGAGCCGTCTGATGATGAAGCGGATCATGCGGCCGTCCTCGGATGTAGTTCGCGGGACTGCCGCTTCGGCGACAGTCCCGCGGTGTTGACGGTGGTCAGGCGGTCAGGCGGTCGTGACCTTGATCACGACTGCCGATCAGGCATCCCGCCACCAATCCTCGATGTTCCAGCTCTGGACCGACGCGCTGCCGTTGTTCGCGATGTTATGCATCTTCGGTGACTTCAGCATCACCGTCGTCCAGTTGTACAGGGCGATCTCCGGGAAGGCCTGCGCCGGATCCGTGTAGATCTTCTGGAAGCTCGACATGGCCTCCTTGATCTTCTCGAGGTCGACCGAGGTCTTGATGGTGTCCATGTCCTTGTCGACCTCGGGGTTGTTGACCCGGAGGTAGTTCTGGCCGGCATGGTCACCCTTGTCCGGGTTGAAGCTCGAGTGGTACAGGAAGTAGTTCGAGCCCGGATCCGGAGTACCGACCCAGGCGAACTCGACGACATCGAAGTTGCCGTGGGTCGTGTTGCACGGGGTGTCGGCGGCAATCTCGGTCCAGCCGGCGAACACGGTCGCGGGCGGGACGCTCTTGGCATTGATCTTGATGCCCAGCGGCTTGAGCTGGCTGTTGAGAAGGTTCAGGGTGTCGATCCGGTACTGCCGGTCAGCGCGGGCACAGCCGAGGAACTCGGCCTTCTTCCCGTTGAGCTCCAGGAGACCGTCGGCCCCCTTCTTGAAGCCCGCATCGGCAAGGATCTTCTCTGCCTTGGCCTGGTCGTGCTGATAGCACGTGGCGCTCGCATCGTAGAACCAGGCGTCGGGGTAGATGCCGTTGCAGCTCGGGGTGACCGCACCACCGGTGATGGTCTGGTTGATCGCATCCTTGTCGACGCCGTAATGGAGGGCCTCCATCATCGCCTTCGCGCCGGCGTCACCGAACTTGTCGGTCAGTGACTTGTAGTTCCAGGTGTGCTGCTCGTACGTCGGCCCGAGGACCTTGTCCACGGATGCCGGGTCGACCGCCGACATCGCGGCGACCTGGTTCTGGTTGAACTCGAGGCCGACGTCGATCTCGTTGTTGGCGAAGCCGGCGATCTCGGCGTCCGTGTCCGCGTAGAACTTCATCGTCACGTTCTCGAACGGCGGATCGGACTTCTTGATCGTCGACCAGAACTGGGTGTTCGGGACGTAGTTGATCTGGGCGTCATGCGACCAGGCCGTCGGGATGTACGGGCCGCTGTAGACGCCATCGGTCAGCTTGGTGTCGACGTACAGGTTCTTCTGCGCGTCGGCGACCGACGACTTCTCGAGATAGTGCTTCGGGAGAAGCGGCGAGAACAGGCCGAGGTACGGCTCATAGATCTTGCCGAAGTGCAGCACGCACTTCGACGTGCCGGCGCCGTCGATGCTCGTGATGTCCTCGTAGCCCGAGGTCCCCGAGGAGAGTCCGACCTGGGCTTTGTCCAGGATCCACTTCTGCATGAAGATCACGTCGTCGCAGGTGATCGGCTGGCCGTCGGACCACTTCGCGCCGTCGATCAAGTTGACCTGGACATCCATCTTGTCGCCGTTGACCGTGACGCCACCGTTGGCGACCGTCGGAACGTCGGTCGTCAGCTGCCCGTAGTACTTGAGGTCCATGGTGTTGTTCCACAGACTCCAGAAAGCCGGGCAGAAGGCCTCGCAGTCGTTGGCGAACGTGTCGTAGGTGTTGAACCAGATCGAGCTCGGGTCACCCGAGATGCCGATCACGAGGTTGCCACCCTTGTTGCCGACGGCTTCGGCCTTGTACTTGGTCGCGGTGAGATCGATCCCACCACTGGCCGCCGCCGACGCCGATGCCTCGGGACTGCTCGGCGCGGTGCTCTCGCTCGCGGCCGGAGCGCTGGAGGGGGACGGGCTGGCTGCCTGCCCGCACGCTCCTGCGAGGATCGCCCCGATGGCGAACAGCGTGAACAAGCGTTTCCGCATGTAGTGTCTCCTCCCGTCGATTCAGGTCGTCTCCCGGCGGCTCCCCACCGCCTCCTCCTGGCCGTCGGGCCGTCTCTGCAGCCCGATCAAAAGGTCCGATCTGGAGGATTCGACCGACGCGTGTGGCAGGCCCCTGCCACGGTGGTCGGTACTATGGGGACGCCGTCATTCCATTGTCAAATGGCCTAGACGATCACTGGGTCTGTCGTCGACACCTCCTTGATCGCTGTCGCCTGGCCCTTGCCGCGTCACGCATTTGACACACGGCGGGCATGCGCCGCGACGACGTCAGCACGGCCTACCGTAACGTCGCCATCGCGAATCCATGGTCTGACGGTCGACGAGGCTGTCGCGCCGCCGTCTTCGCTCGCCATTCGAACCGTTGGCTCGAAGGCGTCGCGGGTGGTGATGGCCGACGGACCGCGACCCCGGTCGAGACCGCCGTCGAACGCCACGAACTGGAGTCCCACGGCGGCGACGAGCGACCAGGCGACGAGGGCACCGAGGATCGGCGATCCGATGCCATAGGTCGCTGTCCGCCGGCGGGTGACGCGGGAGCGCAGTCGATCCCAGGAGTCACCCTCGGGCTCCAGGCGCGAGACCTCGTCGTACAGACGGCGCAGGCCGACGATCGTCAACGCGGCGCCCTCCAGCTCCTTCGCGCAGGTCGCGCAGCGGCCGATGTGTTCGAGCGCCGTCGCCGTCCCAGGCCGGATCTCCCAGCGATCGGCGAGGTCCATGAGCTCGCCCTGGTACGTCTCGCAGGTCACCCCGAGCTTCATCACGAGGCCCGTCTCGCGAGCTTGGCCGGCTCGTCGGCGTAGGCATGCGCGCCGCGGAAGCGGCGGTCACCCTCGAGATGGCTGCGCAGGGAGCGCAGTGCGTAGTGCAGGCGCGACTTCACCGTCCCGAGCCTGATGTCGAGGAACGAGGCCGTCTCCTGGAGCGACAGGCCGTGGAGGTAGAAAAGGACGACGACGCTCTGATGCTTTGGCGGCAACGCCGCGATCCCCTCGCGCACGATCTGGCGCAGCTCCTGCCTCTCGGCACGCTCGGCTGGCTCGGCCGTCGCCGATGCCACGCCGGCGATCGCACCACCGTCGCCGATGGGCTCGGTCCGCAGCTGGCGGCGGTCGAGCCGCGAATAGCACAGGTTCAGCGCGACACGATGGAGCCACGGCACGGGCGAGACGTCGAGACGCAGCCCGGCACGATGGCTCCACGAACGCACGAAGGTGTCCTGGAGCACTTCCTCAGCCGCCAGCCGATCGCCGGTCAGGCCGTACGCCGTCCGGTAGATGAGCGTGCGGTGACGCTCGAAGAAGACCTCGAAAGCATCAAGGTCGTCCGCCTGCATGCGGCGGATCAGCTCGGCGTCGCGGCAGCGACCCAGGTCGGCCTTGTCAGGCGCCGCGTCGTGGGTGATGTTGTGTCTCCGGTGTGGAGATGGTCTTCCCCGGTATCTGGACGGACAGTACGGCTTTTCCGGTCAAGAGGTTCACGACCGGCGCCGAAGCGCCGGCTCAATCCGGGCAGGGCATCTCGGCGCCGGCCATCGGCCGCCAGCGGAGGTTCGGCTGGCGGGCGGCGGTCGCCTCGTCGAGCCGGCCGACCGGCGCGGTGTGCGGCGCGCTCGTGACGAGGTCCGGGTCGCTCTCCGCCTCGGCGGCGATGGAGATCAGCGCATCGGCGAACGCATCGAGCGTCTCGACCGACTCGGTCTCGGTCGGCTCGATCAGCATCCCCTCCTCGACCGTGAGCGGAAAGTAGATCGTGGGCGGGTGGAAGCCCTTGTCGATCAGGCGCTTCGCGATGTCGAGCGTCCGGACGCCGGTCCGCTTCTTGAGGCCCGCCGCGGAGGCGACGAATTCGTGCTTGCAGTGGCGGTCGAAGGGGATTTCGTACGCCTCACCAACCCGCTTCCGCAGGTAATTCGCCGCGAGCACCGCGTCGTCGCTGACCTCGCGCAGGCCGGCTGCGCCGTGGGCCCGGATGTAGGCATACGCGCGGACGAGGACGCCCGTGTTGCCGACGAAGCTCCGAAGCCGGCCGATCGAGGTGGGCCGCTCACCGGGGCGCTCCAGGCGGAACGTGCCGTCGTCGGCCCGCAGGACGCGCGGCGTCGGGAGGTACGGCAGCAACGTGTCGCCCACCCCGACCGGCCCGGCGCCGGGGCCGCCACCACCGTGCGGCGTCGAGAAGGTCTTGTGGACGTTGAAGTGCATGACATCGAAGCCGGCCTCGCCCGGTTTGAACCGGCCGAGAATCGCATTGAGGTTCGCCCCGTCCATATAGGCGAGCGCGCCCGCTTCATGGACCGCGTCGAGGAGATCGCCGATCCGCTTCTCGAATAGCCCGAGCGTCGACGGGTTGGTGATCATCACCGCGGCCGTCCGCGGCCCGAGGGCGGATCGGAATGCGTCGAGGTCGACACCACCGTCGGGCGCCGACGGAATCGTGATCGTCCGGAAGCCGGCCATCGAGGCGGTCGCCGGGTTTGTCCCATGCGAGCTGTCGGGGACGAGGACCTCGTCGCGCTCGGTCTCGCCGCGGCTCCGATGGTGGGCCCGGATCATCAGGATCCCGCTCAGCTCGCCCTGGGCGCCGGCCGCCGGCTGGAGGGTGACCGCCCGCATCCCGCTGATCTCGGCGAGCGCCCCCTCGAGCTCCCACAGCAGCTGGAGCGTGCCCTGGGCGATCTCGTCGGGGGCGAGCGGATGGAGCGAGGCGAAGCCGGGGAGGCGGGCCGCCCACTCGTTGAGCTTCGGGTTGAACTTCATCGTGCACGAGCCCAGCGGGTAGAAGCCCGTGTCGATCGCGTAGTTCAGGTGCGACAGATTGACGTAATGGCGGACGACCTCCGGCTCGTTGAGCTCGGGCAGGGCCGGCGGCGTCGCCCGTCGGGCGGCGGACGGGATCCGGTCGAGGGCATCCTTAGGCGGGTGTGGGATCTTGCCCCCGCCGCGGCCGGGGCGCGATCGCTCGAACAGCGTCGGCTGGAGCTTCTCGCCGACGACGCTCATCGGGCGGCCTCCACGGGCTCGCCGCTCGGAGTGGGAATCGTCGGGGCCGTGTGGTCGTGGACGGCGAGCTCCGCCGCCAGACCCGACGCGAACCGGGCGATCTCGTCGTCGGTCGTGAGCTCGGTCGCGCAGACGAGGAGTGCGTCCGACAGCGACGGCTCGTCCGGCAGGACGTCGGCCAGGGCCAGCCCGGCCAGCACGCCGCGCTCGAGGAGCCGGCGATGGACGGCACGCGCGTCCGGGACGCCGACGGCGAATTCGTTAAGGTACGGCCCGCGATGGACGCGCCCGGCGCCGACGGCGGCGAGCGCCGTCTCGAGCCGTGCCGCGCGCGCCGCGCCCTGGGCGGCCACGTCGCGCAGGCCGCCTGGTTGGTGCAGATGTTGCTGGCCGCCTTGTCGCGACGGATGTCCTGCTCGCGCGCGCGTAGCGTCATGACATAGGCCCGCCGGCCGTTGACATCGGTCGTCATCCCCACGAGGCGGCCCGGGATCTGGCGGACGAGCCCGTCTGTCGAGGCGAGGATCCCGAGGTACGGGCCGCCGTACTGCGGCGCGATCCCGAGCGGCTGGCCCTCGCCGGCGGCGATGTCCGCGCCGTACGCACCCGGCGGCGCGAGGACCGCGAGGGACACGGGCTCGATGACGCTCACGAAGAGGGCGCCGGCCGCGTGGGCGAGCCGGCCGATCTCGGCCATGGGTTCGAGGAGACCGAGGAACGAGGGCTGGGCGGCGACGACGCCGGCGACCGGCGCGCCGTCGCCGAGCAGCCGCTCCAGGGCCGCCAGGTCCGTCGTTCCGGCGGCCTCGCCGTCGGCGACGAGCGGGATCTCCTCGAGCTGGAGGCCGCCGCCGAAATACGCGGCAAGGGTCTGGCGATAGTGGGGATGGACGGCCTTCGACACGAGGACGCGCTCGCGGCGCGTCGCCCGGCAGGTCATCAGCGCTGCCTCCGCCGTGGCCGCCGCGCCGTCGTAGTGCGAGGCGCTGACGACGTCGAGATCGACCAGCTCGGCGAGGAGGGACTCGTACTCGTAGATGCTCTGGAGCGTCCCCTGGCTGATCTCCGGCTGGTACGGCGTGTAGGCGGTGTACCACTCGCCGCGGAGGAGGATCTGGTCGACCGCGGGCGGCGACCAGTGGCGGTAGATGCCCGCGCCGAGGAACGAGGCGAGGTCCGTCCGGTTGCGACCCGCCAGCCCCTGCAGACGCGCCGCCAGCTCGAGCTCCGGCTCCGGGTCCGGCAGGTCCAGGCGACTGGCCCGGAGCGGTTCCGGGATATCAGCGAACAGCTCGTCGACGCCGCCGATGCCGAGCGCCGCGAGCATGCGCTCGCGGTCGTCGGCGGTATGGGGACCGTAGGGCATCGCTCAGCCGGCGGCGATCAGCGCGTCGTAGGCCGTGGCGTCGAGCAACTCGTCCAGCTCGCCCCGCTCGGACAGCCGGATCCGGACCATCCAGCCGTCGCCGTACGGGTCGCTGTTGACGAGCTCGGGCGACCCCGCCAGCGCGTCGTTGGCGGTGGCCACCTCACCGGTCAGCGGGGCGAAGAGATCGCTCACGGCCTTGACCGACTCGACGACGCCGAACGCCGCGAACTGGGTGACGCTCCGGCCCGCCTCCGGGAGCTCCACGAAGACGATGTCGCCGAGCTGGTCGGCGGCATAGGCGGTGATCCCGACCGTCGCCTCGTCGCCATCCACGCGGACCCACTCGTGGTCCTTCGTGTAGTGCAGATCGGCAGGGACCATCGCGTGCATTCTCCTCCGTCACAGGGCGGGGGTCGGGCGCCGGAGCGCCCGGTCAGCGGGCCCGGCGGTAGAACGGCAGGGCCACGACCTCGGCGGGGACCCGTTGGCCGCGGATCTCGACGTCGATCATCGTACCCGGCTCCGCGTCAGGCGTGGCAACGTAGCCCATGGCGATCGCCTGACCGAGGGTCGGCGACTGGGTGCCGCTCGTCACGACCCCGCTGACGGGTTCGCCGGCATGGATGGGATAGCCGTGGCGGGCGATCCCCCGTCCGCGCAGGACGATCCCGACGAGCTTCCGATCGACGCCTTCCCTGGCGACCTTCTCGAGGGCGGCGCGGCCGACGAAGTCGTCCGGCTTGTCGAGCTTGACGACCCGGCCGAGGCCGGCCTCGAACGGGTTCGTCGTCGGATCGAGCTCGTTGCCGTAGAGCGGCATGCCCGCCTCGAGCCGGAGCGTGTCGCGGGCGCCGAGGCCGATCGGCGCCAGGCCGTGGCCCTCGCCGCCGGCCATCAGCGCGTCCCACAGGGCGACCGCGCGGCCGGTATCGACGAACACCTCGAAGCCGTCCTCGCCGGTATACCCAGTCCGGGCGACGAGGGCCGGGATCCCGGCGACGCTGCCCTCGGCGATCGCGTAGTAACGGAGCGCATCGAGATCGACGTCGGTCAGGGGCCGCAGGATCTCGACGGAGCGGGGGCCCTGGATGGCGACGAGCGCCGTCGCGAGGGACCGGTCGTCGAGAACCGCCTTGAAGCCGCTCAGCCGCTCGGCCAGCAGGTCGCTGACGACCTGGGCGTTGCTCGCGTTCGCGACGACGAGGAAGCGATCCGCCGCCAGGTGGTAGACGATCAGGTCGTCGAGGATCCCGCCGTTGGGCGCGACGATCATCGAGTACTGGGCGCGGCCCTCCGCGAGCGACGGTGGGTTCGTGACGACGGCGTAGGCCAGCGCCGATCCCGCCTCGGGTCCCTCGACGAAGAGCTCGCCCATGTGCGACAGGTCGAACAGGCCGGCGCGCTCGCGGACGGCGCGATGCTCCTCGAGGATGCCCGCGTACTGGACGGGCATCTGCCAGCCGGCGAAGTCGATCAGCCGCGCGCCGAGGGCGACGTGGCGGTCGTGGAGCGGCGTCTCGTGGAGCGCCTGGAGCGAGGTCTCGGTCATCGTCGGCCCGGGCTCAGGCCCGGCCCATCGGCGCGCCGGCGGTCGGCCGGATCACCGCGGTCGCCGCCCGCGCCGCCGCGCCCGGGTCGACGACCTCGGCCGCCTTGGCGACCAGCGCCCGCTCGGTCTCGAACGTGAGCAGGCCGGCGGCCTGGTCGAACGGGACCCAACGAACCTGGTCGAACTCGTGGTCGTGGCCGGCGAGGTCGCCGCCGACCGGCTCCATCAGGAAGTAGTGGACCGTCTTGTGGATGCGGCTGCCGCGCTGGACGAACCAGTACTCGATCGACTCGAGCTCGTCGGTGATGCGGACCTGAAGACCGGTCTCCTCGGCGACCTCGCGGAGGGCGGTCTGCTCCCGCGACTCGCCCGGGTTCGGCGTGCCCTTGGGGAGGGTCCAGGTGAGGACGTCGCGGTCGCGACGGCGGGCACCGACGACGAGCGAGGGAATTCCGTCGTCGAAGCGAACGACGATGCCGCCGGCCGAGGTGGCGGTGGCCGTCCTCAGCCGCGCCACGGCGCCGTGGCGGCGCTCGAACGGTGGGTCGCCCCGGCGGGGTCGGAGCCAGTCCAGCGGAACGAGACGGTCGGCCGCAGGCGACCGTTGGCGGCGCGTCGCGGCTGGGCGGCGCGGACGGCGCGCCAGTCACCGCGGAGCTGGGCGAGGATGCCGTCACCCGGCCGTTGCAGGACGGTCAGTCGGGTCGTCGCGGGATGGAACGAGCCGGCGCCGCGCAGGCCCAGCCGGCGCTCCCGCGCCCGGGCCGACGGGGTCACGAACCGCGCGGTCTGGCGGGCCGCGTACCGTGCGGCGATGCTGCGCTCCATGGGCGGCAATGGTAGCGCCTCAATCGGGCGTTGCAAGCGGCGGCTTCCGGTGTCAGCGCGCCCCGCCGTTCCGCGATCGAGACCTCGCGCTCTGCGAGGTCGCGGTAGAGGGCAGCGACACCAGGTGCGACGCGGTCGATCGCGGCCGTGTGGGCGACGAACGTGCCCCGGTCGCCGCGGGTCGCCGGACCCGTCAGCGCGGCGTCGATCCCAAGGCCGCGGGCGTTCGCCAGGGTCTGCTCGATGAGCGAGCCGTAGATCGCCAGGCTGCCGGCCTCGTCGAGACCCGCGACGCGCCCCAGCTCGGCGATCGCGTCGAGCAGCCCGACGAAGCCACCCGCGGCGAGGACGGCGGCGGCATGGTAGGCGGGCTTCGCGCCGGGGGCGAGTCGGACCGGTGTCGCGCCGATCACCTCCGCCATCCGGGCGAGCAGATCGAGGAGCTGCTCGTCGCCCTCGATCGCGACGGTCGCGCCGTGGAGAGCCGCCACGGCTCGCTCGAGATCGGCGAACGCGACCAGCGGGTGGAACGAGCCGACCTGCGTCCCGGCCGCCATCGCTCCGGCCAACGCCTCTGCCCCGAGCAGGCCGCTGGTGTGGATCATCGCCTGCCCGCCGTACATGTGGAGGTCGCCGGCAACCGAAGGGATCGCGTCGTCGGGGACGGCGAGGATGATCAGCTCGACCTCCTCCACGAGCGGCTGGGCGTCGGCGAAACCGCGTGCGCCCGGGACCAGCCCGCGGAAGCGCTCGCGACGCGCGGCGTCGCGACTGGCCACGGCATGGATCGGCCAGCCGGCCCGCTGCAGGGCCACGCCGAGCGCGGTTCCGACCGCGCCCGCCCCGACGATCCCGATGATCGGCGACCCGCCCGCCTCGCTCTGGACGTGGGGGTGGCTGTGGGGACCAGCGTCGTGGTCGCCGTCGTGCTCGTCGTCGGCGGTCGGATCGAGGTCGATCCCGGCCTCCTCGATCGCGCGCATCTTCTCGTCGCGATCGCTGCCACCGGCGCGCTCGTCGCGGCCGCCCCAGGCCTTCATCGGCGGCTCAGACGTGGTCGGCGGTACTCTTCCACGCAGCGAGTGTACTGACCGAACCGACGGAGGACGCGTGGTCCGACCCGATCCATTCGGTGCCCGGGCGAGCCTCGGGCCCGGCCTTCCCGATGCCTGGCGGTTGAGCGCGCTCGGGAGCAGGATCGAGCTCGACCGCGCCCCGGTGACGCTCAAGATCCTCCTCGAGAACGTGCTCCGCCACGCCGGTGGCGGGCTCGTCGACCCGGCCGACGTCGAGACCCTCGCGTCGTGGCGCCCCGCGGTCGCGGCGGAGGCCGAGGTCCCGTTCATGCCGGCCCGGGTGATCCTCCAGGACTTCACCGGCGTCCCTGCGATCGTCGACCTCGCCGTCATGCGTGATGCGATGGCGGACCTCGGCGGCGACCCGGCGCTCGTCAACCCGCTCGTCCCGGCCGATCTCGTCATCGACCATTCCGTCCAGGTCGACATGTTCGGGACGGCCGCCGCATTCGCCTTCAACGTCGAGCGTGAGTACGAGCGGAACGGCGAGCGCTACCAGCTGCTGCGTTGGGCCCAGACCGCGTTCCGCGACCTGCGGGTCGTGCCGCCCGGCACGGGCATCGTCCACCAGGTCAACCTCGAGTACCTGGCGACGGTCGTGATCGACGCGCCGGACGGCGACGGCGATGGGCGCATCGCCTATCCGGACACCCTCGTCGGGACGGATTCGCACACCACGATGATCAACGGCCTTGGCGTCCTGGGCTATGGCGTCGGTGGCATCGAAGCGGAGGCGGTCCTCCTCGGCCAGCCCCTGTACCAGCCGATGCCGCGGATCGTCGGCGTCCGCCTCCACGGCGAGCTGCCGAAGGGCTCGACCGCGACCGACCTCGTCCTCGTCGTCACCGAGATGCTGCGATCGCACGGCGTCGTCGGGGCGTTCGTGGAGTTCGCCGGCGACGGGCTCGCCGGGCTCGCCCTCGCCGATCGGGCCACGATCAGCAACATGAGCCCGGAGTTCGGGGCGACCTCGACGCTCTTCCCGATCGACGACGAGACGCTGTCGTACCTGCGGCTGACCGGCCGGTCGGCGGACCGGGTCGGGCTCGTCGAGCGGTACGCGAAAGAGCAGGGGCTGTGGCGCGAGCCCGGCCCGGGTCCGGACTTCGACGAGGCCCTCGAGCTCGACCTCGCGACGGTGGACCCGTCCGTCGCCGGGCCGCGCCGGCCGCAGGACCGGGTTCCGCTGACTGCGCTCCGGACGAACTTCCGGACGAACTTTCCGAACGGGCTGGTCGCGCTCGGCGAAGGGGAGATCGAAGGCCGTCGCCCCGCTGGCGGGGAGGTCGAGTCGTCCTCGGCGGGATCGTTCCCGGCCAGCGACCCACCGTCGTTCGCGGCGTCGGACGCGAGGCGCGACGAGCCGGTCGCCGACGCGCCGACCGACGCCGCGGTGAGCGATGACGACCACTACTACCAGCCGGTCACGATCGAGGTCGGCGACCGGCGCACGACGATCCAGTCCGGCTCGGTCGCGATCGCGGCGATCACGTCGTGCACGAACACCTCCAACCCGACCGTGATGATCGGCGCCGGGCTGCTCGCCCGGAACGCGGTCGCCCGCGGGCTGACCGTGCCGGCCACGGTCAAGACGTCGCTGGCCCCGGGCTCCAAGGCCGTGACCGGCTACCTCGAAGCGGCCGGCCTGATGGCGCCGCTCGAGCAGCTTGGATTCGCGCTGGCCGGCTACGGCTGCACGACCTGCATCGGCAACTCGGGACCGCTCGACGAGCCGATCGCGAAGGCGGTCGAGGACAACGAACTCGTCGTGGCCGCGGTGTTGTCCGGCAACCGGAACTTCGAGGGCCGGATCCATCCGCTCGCGCGCGCGAGCTACCTCGCGTCGCCACCGCTCGTCGTCGCGTTCGCCCTGGCCGGCCGGGTCGACATCGACCTGACCCTCGAGCCTCTTGGGACCGGCTCGGATCGGCGGCCGGTCATGCTGGCCGACCTCTGGCCGTCGTCGGACGAGATCCGCGAGGTCATCGGTCGCTCGATCGATCCGGAGCTCTTCCGGCGGACGTACG
>Ga0209056_10006550_pt1 | contig 12031 bp, 12 predicted proteins | sample GraSoiAngelo_114_FD_185876 | JGI IMG/M metagenome (GOLD analysis project Ga0209056, IMG submission 185876) | Grasslands soil microbial communities from the Angelo Coastal Reserve, California, USA - 14_0903_13_40cm (SPAdes) (version 2) | ecosystem: Environmental > Terrestrial > Soil > Grasslands... | reverse complement strand
CAAGTCAATGCCTACGCTGGGGCGCATGTGGATCCTCAAGATGCTGCAAGACGCCAGGGGGAGCGGTGGGGGGCTCAGCATGCTCGGGTCGGTGGTCCAGGAAGCGAGCGAGCGAGGCGGTTTTCTCGGCCTCGGCGTGAGCCACTACCCCGTCCCGATGCTCATGTCGCAGCCGCGAATCGTCACGAGGGCACTCGAGGGTGTCCGGCCCGAGCTGGGGCTCAAGCTGGACGATCCGATCGTCCTCATTCAGGGCCTCACGATCGCCAATCAGAGCATAATGGTGAACCGCAAGGACGCCTTCATCACGGGGGTCGGCCCACTTCCATCCCTCCCGGCGACCTTCGGCCTCGACGTGGATTACGGAAAGATGCTCAGCGCCACGATCAACTTCGGCGCGACGGCGGAGCTCAGGTACATCCCGCTCGGCTACCTCGGCGGTCTCTACCGGCACGTGAACGGTACCGCCACGGCCGTGGACCCGACCGGCGTGCTGGAGAACAACTACGTGGTCGACTCGGTCCTCCTCACCACGGACGTCGAGGTCAGCTTCACGTCGGCGGAACGATTCACGGGGGACTTCCATGCGAAGCTCGCCGCACTCGGGAGCATCCCCGCGCCCAATCTGAAAGTGACCTACCAGCAGAAGGACGACCGGACGGTCGTCGCGAAGGTGACGGGCGAAAGGGTCTGGCTCGCTGCTTTCAGCGTGAGTGAGTGGCACGACCTCAACATGACGTGAGCCGCCGTGCTTTCAGGACACCTTCCGGCATGGCGAATGTTGCCGACGTGGGGCCTGCAGATGATCCTGCTCGCACTGTTCGCCGGGGGCTATCACTACCGATCGCTCGAGCGGTGGCTTGCGGCCTGACGAGCGGGCTGGGGCCAACGGCCGGGGAGCCGTCGACTCCGCTGGACGACGGTGACCCGCTGCATCGTCAACCTACCGGCCGGCACTCGTGCGTCGAGGCAGAGCTGGAGCCCGACCAGCGCAGGCGAGGCGCGGGAAGCCGGCTTGATTGCGGCAGCGGACTTCTGCGATCCTCCGCCTCGCTTCCGGCTCAGGCCGGGCACCGATGCGCAAGGGAGCAATCACGATGGGCAGGGGCGATCGCATGGACACGGCCCGCGATCCGGAAGGAAACCAGTGGTACTTGGCTACGCCCCGGCCGCCGGGCCGCTCAGCGCCCGGTCCTTGAGGCAGCGATCGTCGATGTCTGCGGACGCGAAGCAGGGAAAAGCCACCGATTTCGTCGTCGAGCGCGCGAACCTGCGCCATTACAAGTGGAAACCTGCGCCTGAGCCCGATTCGGTTGACCTGCATCCCGGTCAGGTGTTGCTCCAAGTTGCGAAGTTCGCCTTCACCGCCAACAACGTCACGTACGCCGTCGCAGGCGAAATGATGTCGTACTGGAACTTCTTTCCGGCCGAGCCGGGGTGGGGCAGAGTTCCGGTATGGGGGTTCGCTCAGACGATCCGGTCGAATCGCAAGGGCGTGGCCGAGGGCGAGCGGGTCTTCGGCTACTTGCCGATGTCGACGCATCTGGTGGTCGCAGCCGACCATCTCGATCGGAGCGGCTTCATCGATGCCGCGCCTCATCGCCGCACGCTCCCCGCGATCTACAACCAATACTCGCTGGTCGCCAACGACCCGGCTTACGAGGTGGAACGCGAGGATCAGCAGATGCTGTTCCGGCCGCTGTTCATGACCGCGTTTCTGCTGGATGACTTCCTCGCTGACAATGGCTTGTTCGGTGCGCGCAGGGTCGTGCTCTCGAGCGCCTCGAGCAAGACGGCGCTCGGGCTGGCATTCCTGCTCCACCGGAACCGGCGTTCGCAGTGCGACGTGACCGGCCTGACCTCACCCGGCAACGTGGCCTTCGTCGACAGCCTCGGGTGTTACGATCGGGTCGCGACGTATGACCAGATTCGCTCCTTACCGCCCGAGGTGCCGGCCGTCTTCGTCGACATGGCGGGCGACGGCGTCGTTCTGAACGCACTCCACCATCACTACGGTGACAACATGAAACACAGCTGCATCGTCGGAGCAACGCACTGGGAGCGGCGCGCGCGCGAAGGCGAGCTCCCGGGTGCCCAGCCGACGTTCTTCTTCGCCCCGACGCAGCTGCAGAAGCGGGTGCGGGAATGGGGGCCCGGGGGGCTTCAGCAGCGGTACGGCACGGCATGGCGTCAGTTCCTCGCGTTCACCGAGCCCCGCATTCGCGTCGTGCACGGGCGCGGCCGCGCGGCCGTGGAGCGCGTGTACCTGGAGACGCTGGAAGGGCGGTCCAGGCCGGATGAGGGTCACGTCCTCTCGCTCTGGGAGTGAGGACACATCCATGACTGGATACGTGCATCCCACAGAGCAGCTCGTGACGGAGATCCTGGTGAGAGATATTCGGCGCTCGCGCGATTTTTACCTTCGTCTGGGGTTCGAGCTCCTCCGAGACGGCGGCGATTTCATCGAGCTCACCTGGGAAGATCATCGTCTCTTTCTCGCCGAGCTCTCGGCGTTCCACGATGTCCACGATGCTGACGTCCCTGCGCCTCCAGGGTTTCCCCTCGCCAACGTCCGCGTGATGGTCCCAAACGTCGACGACAGCTGGCGGCTGGCGAACGCGATCGGCGCCCGGATCGTTGTTCCAATTGCCGATCGATACTATGGTCTCCGCGACTTCACCATCGCCGATCCCGACGGTTTTGGCGTCCGGTTTGCCAGCACGTTGGACGCCCGATAGGAGCCAGACCCCGCTCAGCCGCGCGCCATCCGCATCTCGCGCTCGAGCCGCGCGAACACGCCTGGTCCTTCCTCGACGAGAGCCGAGCGGACCTGGACGGCCCGCGCGCCCTTGGCGAGCGTGCGGCGCACATCGTAGCCGGAGTGGATGCCCCCGACCGCGATCACGTCGAACCCGGCGCCTGCCTCGAGGAGGAACTTCTCGAGACCGGCGAAGTCGTTCCGCACGACGACCACCCGCAGACCCGCGTCCCGCAGCACGTCGCCGAGACGCGCGTACGGGAGCGGCATCCGCTCGGGTATTCTCGCCGCAACCGGCACGGGAACAGCGCTCGCCGTCCGTGTGGCGAGCTCCCGCAGCGCACCCGGCTCCTCGAACGGCGCGACGGTTGCCGTGACCCACGGATCGGCCAGGTTCGCCTCGACCCATGCCGCGCCCGCTTCCGCGAAGGCGCGCGCCAGGAAAACGTACTCCTCGACGCTGGACCCCGCGATGCTCGCGACCACCGGCGGGCCGCCCGTGGCGACGAGCTCGCGCACCAGCGGCACGAGCTTGTCGTAGCCGGGGTTGTGAAGCGAGCGAAACTCCGGGTGGAGGAAGGGGTGGACGGTGGCGGTCCTCAGCACGATGGCTCCGGTCCGCGAGGTGACGAGCGGCCGGAGCTCCTGCGGCGACGAGGCCACCTCGTGGGCGTTCATGGCGCAGAAGGGCAAGCGGACGCCGGCGATGGTGGTGCCGAGGTCGGGCGAGCGCGCCGTCATGAGACGATCTCGAGCGGCACCTCGACGAAGTCACGGCTTGCATCGTCCCAACGGAAGGCGCGTGCCTCGCCGGGCGTGCGGGCATCCGACACGACGAGATACGTGACGTCGGGATAGGCCGGCTCGTCGTCGAAGAGGGCACGCGCGCGGTCCTCGCCCGAGAAGTAGGCGCCGCCGCGGGTGTGCGAGTGGTAGAAGACGGCGAGACGGGCGCCCGGCTGCTCGCCCGCGCGCAGGGCCGCGAGCAGCTCCTTCGGCTCGGGCGTGTACGCCGTGGGGGCGTCGCGCGGGTAGGTCTGCGGGTCGGCGGCGTGGAGCCGGCCCTGGATGTTCGTGAAGCGATGGACGACGTCGCGTCCATCCACCACCACGACGGCCCCGCAGCACTCCTCGGGATGGGTAGCGCGCGCGTGCGCGAAGATCGCGTCGAGCGCGGCGCGGGCGAGCCTCAGGGCTTCCATGACCGCGAGCGGGCCCGGGCCCGGATCAGGCGGGTGAGCGTGGCGTTCGTCGGGGCGGGGACACCGAGCGCCGCGCCGCGCGTGGCCACGTAGCCGTTGATGGCCTCGATCTCGGTCGGCCGGCCGCGCGCGAGGTCCTGCAGCATCGACGATCGGTGCCGGGCGGTGGCCGGCACGAGCCGCCCGTAGAACTCGGCGCGATAGGCGCCCGCATCCGGCCAGCGGAGCGCGATGCCCGCCGCCCGGGCCACGGCGAACGCTTCCGCGATCACCAGGTCCATCACCGCCCGCGAGTCCGGATCCTCCGCGAGCGCCCCGTAGGGGAGATCGAGCAGCGCGCCAAGCGGGTTCAGCGCGGCGTTGTAGAAGACCTTCCCCCAGAGCTCGGCGACAATCGCTTCGGTCTGCGCAGCGGGGATGCCGGCGTCGGCGAGGGCGCTCGCCCAGGCGACGGCCCGCGCGCGCTGGCCGTCGGCGGCGGGCTCCAGCGCGCCGATCAGCACCGGGTCGGCGCACACGGTCACCGTCGCCCGTCCCGGCTCCGGAAGCTCCGCCCCGAAAATCACGCGCGCGCCGAGCACCCGGGCCTGGCCGACCGCCGCGACCGCCGGCTCGAGCGTGCCGAGGCCGTTCTGCATGCAGACGAGCACGCCGTGCCGGTCGAGGAAGGGCGCAACCGTGTCGACCATCTCGGCCGCATCGTACGCCTTGACGGTCAGGAAGATCGCGCGGTACGGGCCGCCGAGCTCGCCCGCGGCCGTGGCGCACTCGAGACCCGACACGCGGTGCGTGCCGAAGAGGCCGTCGATCGCGAGCCCGCGCGCCTGCACCGCGTCCATGTGGTCGCGTCGCCCGAGGAGCGTGACCGTCGAGCCGGTGGCGGCGAGCAGCCCGCCCACCACCGAGCCGATCGCGCCCGCACCCGCGATCAACACCGGCCCGCGCATGGATCGCACGATACGTCCCACACGCGGCGCGAACAAGGTCATGTTTGACCCTCGGATGGCCTTCCAGTACGGTCCGGCTCCCGTGATCCAGCCCGCCCGCTTGCAGGCGCTCTTCCTGGAGCTCGTCCAGATCGACAGCCTCTCCCGGCGCGAGGGCCGCATCGCGGCGCGGCTGTCGCGCGAGCTCGCCGAGCTCGGCGCCGAGGTGAGCTTCGACGACGCGGGGGCGGCGGTCGGCGGCGAGACGGGGAACCTGATCGCTCACGTGCCCGGAACCGTGGACGCGCCCGCGCTCCTCCTCTGCGCACACATGGACACGGTCGAGCCGGGTGTCGGTGTCAGACCCGTCGTCGAGGACGACGTGATCCGCAGCGACGGGACGACGGTGCTCGGCGGCGACGACAAGTCGGGGGTCGCGATCGTCTGCGAGTGCGTGCGCGCCTGCCGGGAGCGGGGGCTCAGCCATCCTCCGCTCGACGTCGTGTTCACCATCTGCGAGGAAGTGGGGCTCCTCGGCGCGAGGCACCTCGACTTCGCCCGGCTCCGCGCCCGGAGCGGACTCGTGTTCGACAGCGACGCCGTCGGCTTCGCCTTCACGCGCGCGCCCGGCGCCAATCTCATCGAGGCGGTCGTTCGCGGGCGCGCCGCGCACGCCGGCATGGCGCCGGAGCGAGGCGTCAGCGCGATCCAGGTGGCGGCCGAGGCGATCGCGGCGATGCGGCTCGGGCGTATCGACCCCGAGACGACGGCCAACATCGGCATCATCACGGGCGGGCGCGCGGTCAACATCGTCCCGGACGAGGTGCGCGTGCGCGGCGAGGCGCGCAGCCACGACCTCGCGCGCCTCACGACGCAGACCGAGCACATGCGGGCCTGCTTCGCGGAGGCCGCCGCGCGCCATCCGGGCGCGGCGGCTGAGGTCACCGTCACCCGGCAGTACGAGCCGATGGCGGTGCCCGACGACGCGCCGATCATGCAGCTCGTCGTCTCGGCCGCGGCGCGCGTCGGGCGCACGATCACGCCCGCGGGCATGGGCGGCGGCTGCGACGCCAACATCCTCAACCGCCGGGGGTTGCAGGTGGTGAACCTCGGCACCGGGATGCGCGACATCCACACCACCGGGGAGTGGCTCCGGGTCAGCGACATGGTCGCGGCCGCCGAGGTCACGCTGGCGGTGATCGAGCTGGCGGTAGCGGACGCGTCCCCTTGATCCTCACGCGGCCGCGCCGGCCTTCGAGGCCGGCGCACGGAGCGCGGGCAGCGTCGCGCCCGATACGAGGAAGACGGCGCCGCCCACGAGCCCGCCGAGCACCGTCACCCCGAACGACAGCAGGCTCAGCGTGATGGCGATGGAGTCGTCGACGTCGATGCGCGTCAGGAAGTAGAGATAGCCGCCCTCGCGCACGCCGACGCCGTTCACGCTGACGGGCAGGGCCGTCATCACGGTGATCACGGGGTGGAAGATGAGGCAGTATGAGAAGGGAAGCTGCGCACCCACGGCCCGCGCCAGCACGTACTGCGCGGCGACCTGCGTTAGGTGAAACACGACGGACACGAGCGCGAGCCCGCCGAGCAGGCGGCGGTCGCGCCAGAGCGGCGCGAGATCTACATCGACTTCGCGGCGGAGCTCGCGCGTCCAGCGCGTGGCGGGCAGCAGCCGCACGAGCCGGGGCGCCGCCCACCAGCCGGCGACGAGCAAACCGCCGACCGCCACGGTGCCGAGGATCAGCGAGGGGGGAAACCGGTACTCGGGGAAGAGCAGGAAGCCGAGCGCCCCGAGCGCCACCAGCAACGCGAGCCCGCTCGCCCGGTCGAAGACCACGGAGCTGACGGCGAGCCGGCGGCGGCGCCCCGCGCCGAGGTACAGCGCACGCACCAGGTCGCCGCCGAGCGTGCTCGGGCCGAAGAGGTTGAAGAACATCCCGATGAAGTAGAAGCGCGCGTAGTCGGCGAGCGACTCCTGGAAGCCGAGCGCGCGCCCGATCCAGGACCACTTGTAGGCGCTGAGCGCCTGGCTCAGGACGAAGAGCCCGAGCGCGACGAGCACGAGGGCGAGGCGCACGTGCGCCAGGGCATGGGCGAGGTCGCCGAGGTCGACGTCGGCCAGCACGTAGCCGATGATCCCGGCGCTCACCAGCACGCGCACGAGCCAGCGCGCCGCTCCACCCCCGCGGACCATCCTCGGATGATGTACATTCGACCGTCATTTGCAATCGTGCTAAGCGCCTCGCGCAATGTCTGCGGACCCGCGACAGGAGCCGGCCGGGCTGATCGTCGTCGGCGCGAGCGTCGGGGGGCTCGCGGCGGCCGTGATCGCGGCCGATCGCGGCTGCCGCACGATCGTGATCGAGCGCGGCAAGGAGCTCGGCGGCGGCGCGTCGCAGGACGCCGAGGCGATCGCCGCGGCGGGCACGCGCTTCCAGCGGGACGCCGGGCTCGAGGACGGCCCCGAGCGCTTCGCCGCCGACATCCTCGCCGCCAGCCGGCACCACGTCGAGCAGGAGCTCGCACTGGCGCTCGCCGAGCAGGCAGCGCCTCTCGTCGAGTGGCTAGCGGACCGCTGCGGCCTCGGGGTGGAGCTGATGGCGGCGTTCACGGGTGCGGGACACTCGGTACCACGGCTCCACGCCCCGGGCGATCAGGGCGGTGCGAGCCTGGTCGCGGCGCTCGCGCGCGCCGCGAGCCGTCACACGCGCGTCAGCGTGCGCCCGGGGCTCGTGGCCGAGCGCTTGATCCGCGACGGCGCCGGGACGGTCACCGGGCTCGCTGTCCGGCCCGAGCGGCGTGGTGCGGGGCAGACGTTCGCCGGGCCGGTGCTGCTCGCCTGCGGCGGCTTCGCCGCCTCCGACGCTCTCGTCGCGGAGCACTGTCCGGCGGCGGCCAGCCTCCCGTACTTCGGCTGGCCGGGCTCCGTCGGCGAGGCGCTGCGTCTCGCTGCGGAGGCGGGCGCCCAGACACGGCACCTGGACGCCTGCCTGGTGACGCCGTTCCTCGCCATGCCGGGCGCGCTGGCGGTGACCGCGCCGCTCGTCGAGCTCGGCGCGATCCTCGTGAATCAGGCGGGCCGCCGCTTCGCCGACGAGACGGCCGAGCGCCTCGTGCTGGCGACGCTCGTGCGCGAGCAGCCCGGCCACGTGGCCTACCAGCTGTTCGACGAGCGCATCGCCACCGCGGCGCGCACGGCCGATCCATTCTTCGCCCGGATCGTCCTGCCGCGCACCGGCCGGCGGGCGATGACGCTCGAGGCCCTGTCGAAGCAGTTCGAGATCGACGCCGAGGCCCTCACGCTGACCGTCGACACCTTCAACGGCAACGTCGAGCTCGGCGGGGACCCCTTCGGGCGCGAGCGCTTCGGCGGCCCACTCGAGCCGCCCTTCCACGCCATCCGCGTGACGGGCGCTCGCTGGCGGACGTTCGGCGGCCTGGCCGTCGATCGGACGGCGCACGTTCTCGACGCTGCCGGGAGACCGATCCCGGGCCTGTACGCCGCCGGCGGCGCCGCCGAGGGCCTGGGCGGGGATGGCACCGAGGGCTGGCTTCCCGGAACGGACGCGCTCGCGGCACTCGCACTCGGCCGTCTCGCGGCGCTCGACGTCGTGGCGCAGGCGAGCGCGGCGCCGGCGGAGCCTGCCAGCTAGAGCGAGAACACGCGCTCGGCGTTCTTGTAGAGGAAGAGCTCCTCCGTTTCAGCGTCGAGCTCCAGTGTCTCCAGCTCCTGGAGGCAGTCCTTCGCGGGCCACGCGGGGTGGTTCGAGCCGAAGAGAACCTTCTTCCGTCCGTGGGTACGCAGATAGTCCACGAGCTCGCGCGGGTAGCGGCGAACCTTGTAGGCGGAGGTGTCGATGTAGACGTTGGGGTACTTGGTCGCGAGCGAGATCATCTCCGCGCACCAGGGATAGCCGATGTGGCCACCCACGATCTTGAGCTCGGGAAATTCGAGCGCGACGTGATCGAGATACGGAATCGGCCGGCCGGGTTCCGAGGGGCAGAGGGGCCCGGTGTGTCCGACTTGCAGGCAGAAGGGAATGCCGAGCTCGACGCACTCGGCATAGAGCGGGTAGTAGCGGCGGTCATCCGGCGGGAGGTTCCAGAGCCACGGCACGATGCGAAGCGCGCGGAATCCGAGCTGGCGCACGCAGCGACGGAGCTCCCGAACCGCGTCCATCGGACGGTAGAGGTCGACCGAGGCCACTCCCACCAGCCGGTCCGGATGCCGGCGAACGAAGGTGGCGACCTCATCGTTGGAGATGAGGGGCCCCTGGGGGCCCCACCAGGCACAGATGAGCCCGAGGCGCACGCCTGCCTCGTCCATCGCCCGGATCGTCGCCTCGAGCGGGATCTCCACGTCCGGGAGGCCGCCGTGCGACCAGCGGCGCAAGGAGTCGAACACCGGGTGGGCGAGGAACGTCTTCGAGGGGTGCTGCATCCAGACGTCGACCACGCGCTTTTCCATGATACGGGAGATTCTCGCGGGTGGTGTTGCCGATGCAACCGCTAACCGAAGAAAATCGACTGGCGACGGCCCGTGAGGCGGGTGACCATGGCCTGGACCTTGCGGCGGACCTTGGCCGCTTCGGCGCGCGCCCGCTGCGTTCGCACCTCGCCCTCGGGCACCGAGAGACGCAGCGGCTTCCCGAAGCGGATGAACCACTTGGTGGGTAGCGGGATCGTGCCGAGCAAGCCGAGCAGCGGGAAGAACGGCGTCAGCGGGACGTACGGCACGCCGAGCAAGCGCCCGACGCTCTCGGCGCGGCCGACCACCGGGTAGATCTCCTCGGCGCCCACCACGGCTACCGGCACGACGGGCACGTCGAGCGCAACCGCCAGCCGAACGAACCCCGAGCTGAACTGCTGCAGCCGGTAGCGGTCGGCGAACGTCTTCGCCACGCCCGGGACGCCCTCCGGAAAGAGTAGCACGAGCTCCCCCGCCCTGAGCAGCGCCAGCGCGTTCTCGCGCGAGGCAACCGCGCCGCCCACCTTGCGGTAGAAGGCCGCCACCGGCCCCATGTTCTCGACGAAGCGGTCGTAGAGAAAGCGCAGCGTGCGCCCGCGGTGCAGCTCGACGGCCGTGACGATCATGGCGCCGTCGAAGGGGATCGCTCCGGAATGGTTCGCGAGCAACAGCGCCGGCCCGGCGGCCGGCAGATGGTCGGCGCCGCTCACCTCGATGCGCCAGTAACGGTCGTGGAGGAAGCGAACCGCGGGCAGCAACAGCTGCCGCATGGCGGGGTCCAGCCCGAACGGGTCCTTGCCCGACTCTCGCCCGGGTTCGGTTTCCAGCGTGACGGCCGGAGCTCCGACCCCCGCGCCCTTCCCGCCTCCGCGCACGCGATTCCCCTCCTTCCGCGGCGGCCTATATCCCAGATCGCAAGGAGAAGACAAGTCGGATTTTGAAGACATGAATCACGCGAGAGCGAGCGTCGCCGTCCCGAGCACCCAGCGTTCTCCCTCGTCGCCCTCGAGCCAGACGTCCAGCTCGATGGAGTGGCTCGCTTTCTCCTTCTGCGTGACGGCCGCACAGAGACGGATCGTCCGGTCGGGCAGCACGAGCCCGCGAAACGTCGTCCCGAGCCGGCGGAGCGTGCCCGGCCCCGCCCACGCCTCGAGGAAGCTCGCAAGCAGGCCCATGCTCATGTTGCCCGGGGCGATCATCCCGGGGAGCCCTTCCCGGCGCGCGCCCTCGTCGTCGGTGAAGCGGGGCGACCACTGGCCCGCAGCGCGCGCGTAGGCGCGCACCTGGTCCTTCGAGAGGAAGAGCGACCGGACGGGAAGCTCGTCGCCCTCCCGCACGTCCTCGAAACGGAGCCGGACGGCCATGCGGACCTACCGGTGCATGAAGCGGTTGTCGACGACCGCCAGCGTCTCGCCACGCTGGTTGGTCAGGGTGTAGCGGATGACCACGAAGACCATGCTGCCCGTCCGACCCGTCTTCTCATACACCTCGTGGACGGTGGAGCGGACCTCGATCGTGTCGCCCGGCCGGATCGGCTCGCCGAGCTGGATGTCCTTGCCAGCGTCGAAGCCGCTGCGCACGTCGATCAGCTTGAGGATGCTCTCCGGATAGAAGCGCCCGCCCCGGAAGCGGACGCAGTAGGTCGGGTGCGCGACGAGACCCGGACCCGGCTCGGTGTACACCGGATGGGTCTCGCCAAGCGCCCGTGCGAAGGCGACGAGCTCCTCGGCCGTCACCGGGCCCTCGACGCTGCGGTCGAACTCCTGGCCGATGATCGCCGGGTCGAGCGCGAGCGGCACGCGCGGAAGCTAGGACATCGGCCCGGGCGTCGCAACCGACCTGCGCGCGCGGGACCGTCAATCGGCTCTACCGCCGTCGGCGGCGAGCTGGTAGAGGCGTGGCCCGCGGACAAGGCTCAGGTGTGCGCGCAGGCGCTGATCCTTCGCGACAACGGCTACACGTGCCACGCGGCGATCCTCTGCTACGACTCGACGAAGCAGCGCGTCCGCGTTCCGGTCGACGACGCGCTCATCGAGGAGACCCTGCGCGCGCTGGCCGATGCGCGACAGCTCGCCGCCTCCGGCCGCATCCCACCCCCGCTCGTCGACAGCCCGAAGTCCCCCCGCTGCTCGCTCGGTAGAGTTGAAGCACCCGCGGACGTGCTCAGCCCGCTGCGCGCTGCTGCCGGAAGTCAACGGGGCGGTAGCGCCCACCCCCAAGCTCGCTGACCAGATCGTCCAACGACCGGATGGGGGCCTCGAACTCGGTGGCACATACGCCGACAAAGCTGACGAGGTGCGAGTCGCTCCCACCGTAGGCCCTGTAGCCGAAGCCCCTGATCAACTCCGCGACGCGCGCGTCCTCGCCCTTCTTGCTGCCGCCGTTGAGCGCCTCGACGGCGACCACGCCATCGAGCGGCGGCTTGCGCTCGTAGTGGTCGCAGAGCCCAACCGTCGGCCTACCCGGATGGCAGGGCAGGGCGATGCCGCCGAGCCGGGCGACCTCCGTGATCAGCTCCTGGGCCGGGAGGCGGACGTCGGTGAAATCGAAGCGGGCGAGGATGTCGCGGTTGACGCCGTAGACCAGCACGTGGCCGTAGTCGGTCTCCACCTCGGCGGCGTTGAGGATGAGAAAGCCGTACCGGTCCTCGAGCGCCCGGTAGTCGCGCGCC
>Ga0209056_10006549_pt1 | contig 12032 bp, 7 predicted proteins | sample GraSoiAngelo_114_FD_185876 | JGI IMG/M metagenome (GOLD analysis project Ga0209056, IMG submission 185876) | Grasslands soil microbial communities from the Angelo Coastal Reserve, California, USA - 14_0903_13_40cm (SPAdes) (version 2) | ecosystem: Environmental > Terrestrial > Soil > Grasslands ... | reverse complement strand
ACGCGCGCCGAGCCGCACGAGATAATCGCCTGGTGATTCCTCGGCGCTGCGCAGTACGAATGATCCACGACCCAAGACGGCGCGTAAGAAGATCTGGAGGCCGCCGTAGCGGCGGATGTCGTAGAACGTACCCCAGACGACGTCGGTTCCCTGATTCTCGCCGCTTCGAATCGCCGCGGTCAGGCCCGCGAAGCTATGAATCAGCAGTTTGGGCACGCCGGTCGTGCCAGACGTGAGAAGCACCCATTCCGTGGCGTGCCGATCGACGTGGACACGCTCCGTAGGCTGAAGCGGTACACAGGAGCGAACATGCAAAGGGACGCCACGGCTGCCCTGATCGTGCGGGTCGCGATCGGACACAATCGCGTCCACGCCGGACTTGGTGATCAGCGAGGGAAGGTATGTGGCCGGCAAATCGGGCGGGCAAATGACGAGGCGACGCGCAACTCCGTCCAGTTCGATCAGCGCCAAAGCCGCCGCAAGCTGATCCTGAGCTGCGACGAGCACCGAGCGGCCCGCGAGGTCGAGGAGACGCCCGCCGAGGCTCGAGCAATGCGGGAGATCGCTCAGAGCGATGCTGGCGTTGGCACCCCAGAGAAAGCGACCCAAACCGACCGAGGCGTCACCTAGAGTGTCTCGAATTGCCTTCGCTCGATCTGGCAGCATGTTCACAGATCTGCTGAAGTCACCAAGGGTCACAGGACAGGAAATGTCGTCAGGTGTGGGCATCTAGCGCCGCCCTCTCGCGCAAGCTTCGCGCACCTTTCTGGCAAGCTTCCTGCCAAGCTTCACGATGAAGGTGTGAACGCGAATAGGCACATCGAGTAAGCCGGGCCAGGGATCGTCTACGGCCGACAATGCGAACTCCAGCGGGCTCCGCAACGTGCGTAAATAGGCCGCGAGACCCAGGCGGCCTCGCATGATCTCTTGGAATGCGGCCGGTACGTCTGCGATCATTCGCACCCAGCGAACTCCGGCACGCCCCCGTATGGACCACACGCGGTCTCCGAGCATCATGCGCCAGAGCAAATAGGGATAATCGACACCTGCACGGTCACACAACGACACCCAGGTCCAGACTCGAGGGTTGAAGTCCAGCAGTTTGTATCGACCGTCGCGACGATCGTACTTGAACTCCATCTCGGCGAGACCCGTGTAGTGGATGGCGGCCAGGATGCCCCGCGCCGGTCCCTCGATTTCGGGTACCTCGACGGTCTCGACGAAGCTGCTCCCGTGGCGGAAGTCTATCGGGTACTGGCGGCCTAATCTAGCGGTGAGGGACGCAACCGTGCGCCCTTCCAAACACAGGGCTGTGAAAGAGAACTGCGCCTCACCCCCACCCGGGATCATCTCTTGCACCAGGATCAGATCGCGTGGCATCAGTGTACGGGCCTCCCGGTACCGTGCAAGAAGACGATCCCGACTTTCCGCGAGCCAGACCTTGTTGACCGTGAACCGGTTGGCATGCGCCTTGATCGCGGGCTTCAAGACTACCGGGAATGGAGCCTCGATGGCCTCGAGATCGGCTTCGGTGGCTTGACACAGCGTCCACGGGTGGTCGGTCGATTCCTTCGCGGCGAGCTGGTAGGTCAGACGCTTGTCGTATGCCCAGCGAAGAACGTCCCAATCCGGAGTCGTCACACGGAATCTGGCGGCCAGCTCGCCGCGGAATCTCGCCAGGAACGCTGCCGACTCGTCCTCGGTCGGAAACAACGCCCAGCCGGCGAGGTCGTGCTTTCGTGCCAAGCCGAGCAGGTATGCGGCCTGCTCCTCCTCACTTCCACGGATCCACGGGAGGGTGCGTCGCGTGTACCGGGAGAACGTTGCGAGCCGGTCGTTGCGGGTTGCGACCCACACCGGGACACCGCGGCGCCCGAGGCTTCTCGCGATAGCTAACCCGCGGATACTGCCGCCAAGAACGAGCGCCCCGAGGCCGTTCGCCCGGTCGGGCGTACTCACGACGATCGCCTGGTTCTGATTCTTGCATCCTGTGAGGCGTGAGGCGAGCCAACCAGTGACGCGACGGCGAAGCGATCCGTCAATGACTCATTCGGGCCCGGCACATGGATATCGGGGAGAGCAGGGTCAGTTCCTACATCGGCAGGTCCACTCTTGTGACATTCGGCGCAGCGCTGCTGACGCACGACCATGTCAACAATCGTGATCGTGAGGTGGGATGGCTCTGGCGTCGTGGCCGATGAGCGGTAGCCAGGAGTCGGCCTACGTGCAAAGAACACAATCAGTCCACTATCAGCATTGAGAGTCGACGAAGACTACCCATCACGTCCTCCATACCAATTCCGAAGTCGATGAGACAAGCGATCTCATCCACTCCATTTTCCCTCAGCCATTCGGCCTGCTGAGCGCAGTGATCGAGAGTCCCGATGAAGCTCAGTGGACTGCGAAGGTCATTATGCACTTGACGCCTGATCATGATTTCACGCGCTCGATCGCTGAGACGGGTGAAACCCCGATTCTCTCTTCCGCCAGCGTCATGAGCTTGCTGCATCCCGATGTTGATCTTGATATACTCCGCCATCGCTGGCTTGGCGATTCGTTCTACCGCGTCACGGCTTTCCGCAACAAAGGCGTGAGCCATCAGCGTAATGTGACCCCGACGGCCATGATGCGCCTCGATGGTGTTACGGTAGATCTCGGCTTTGCGGACGAACTCCGTAAGGTCATGCTTGAGTGCGAAGTTCGCGGTCAGAACGTTGAAGCCAAGCTTGCCGGCATTGAAGAAGGTCTCGTCCGACTGACCGGTCAGCCAGATGGGGAGTTCCTTTTGGACGGGTGCCGGCAGAATGCCCACCTCGATCTTAACTCCAGCTCCATTGGGCAATAATGTCTTCTCGCCTCGCCACAGCTTCTGGACGACAGCAATCTTGTCGTACATGTCCTCGTGGCGGTTTTGGTAGGTGTCAGGCGAAAGGACAAAATCGTTCACGTGCCATCCTGAGGCAACAGAAATCGCGACACGGCCACCCGAGAGGTTGTCGATCATGGCCCATTCTTCGGCGACACGTAAAGGGTTCTGCAATGGGAGGACGACGCTCCCCGCTCGTATAGAGATGTGCTTCGTTACGACCGCGAGTGCTGCGCCAGTAACAGAGGGGCTTCCGTACAGGCCGCCGAACCGTTGGAAGTGTCTTTCTGGTGTCCATACGGCTGCGAAGCGGTGGGCGTCCGCAAACTTGGCCGCTTCCAACAGCATCTGATACTTCTTATCTTTCCGTTCTGCGGAGTCCGCACTAAAAAAGAACAGGCTAAACTCGGGTGTCTTTCTCATGTTGAGGCCCTCAGCCAGATGCAGGCCGCCCGGAGGTCACCACTTCGTACAAAGTCAATGCCGCTCGTCCGCATTTGGCGCCGCGAGCGCCGTCCGACAAGGGCAGAACGCCCAATTCTCTGGGACGACGCGCGCCGGGCGATGGACAAAGGCGAGGCACAATGACGAGGCGACGCACGACCGCGTCCCAGCTCGATGAGCACCACCGGCGCCCCGCAAGCGGATCCTCAGTCAACACGAGAACGGACCGGCCAGAAAGTTCCCGGAAACGACGACCGAGGCTCCTACCGTTCTGGAGACCGCGCGGAGAAACGCTGCCTGTGGCACCCAGAGAAAGCGGGCAAAAGAGGTCCGACCCGTTATCCGACTTGTCCCGAATCGACTGTCCGTGACTTAGCAGAGTCTTCATAGCATCTGATGAAGTCACCAAGGGTCACAGGATAGAAAATGTCGTCAGATTCTGTGAACGGATCCAATCCTAGTGTCTCTTCGAGTCGGGCAACGAGGATCGCAAAGGCAAGAGAGTCGAGCCCGGAGTCCAGCAAGACCAAGTCATCCGTCAGAAAGGGCAGCTTCTTGTTCTGGTCTTCCGCAATCTGCTGGACCTGGAGAATTACCGTTGATCTGATTGACATTTATTCCTCGACGGTTTTGTTTGCCTTCGGTTGTGTTAGAGATACTATCGGCAGAGCGTCGGGTGCAGCTAGACGCGGGCAGGAGCTCCGATGGCAACCCCTTTGGCGTCCCGGATACGTGATGAGTTGCATGGCGTCGTTGTCAGGCTTCGTCGTCAATACTTAATTCGGGTTTGGCAAATGGATATCGGGGAAGGAACCCTCATTTCTCTGAGTGCCAAGCTCGACAAGACTAACCCGAGAGGAATTCACATCGGGAAGTACACGGCTGTAGCTTTCGGGGCCGCAATCCTCACTCACGATTCCGTCAACAATCGCAATCGTGACGTGTATATCGGCGATAACTGTTTTATCGGCGCCCATTCTATGATCTTCCCAGGGGTCACGATCGGGGATCATTGCATCGTTTCGGCGGCGAGCGTCGTCGTACGGGATGTGCCCGCGGGATCGCTCGTGACCGGAAACCCCGCGCGTGTCGTCGAAAGCAACGTCAAGACTACCCACTACGGTGTTCGCGCTTCAGCCGCGCGGGGCTGAATGATGCTCTGGATCAGCGTTCGAAGGAGCCCGACTCCTTCAAGGAGCTCCGCCACAGGTGGAAGCGGCTCTTGCGCGAGCGTCATCTCGGCTTGAAGCGCGCGGAAGAGCTCTTGCGTGTGGACGACGTCGCAGACGCCGTGTACCTCTGTGTATTTTTGCTCCGCTGAGCCCTGCCTTGTAGCCAGCTCCGCCAGATAGGGCATGAACCGAGTAATGAAGCCTTCGAAGAAGGCCATCATGAGCACGATCCGCATCGCCGACAGTCGCCCCACGAACAGGCGGACGTCCTCTAGGTGTGGATAGATCGCAAGCGCGTCCGAATCCGTCGGTACGGCGTGCGCGGCGATGGCGAACTTTCGCAGCATCCCCGGATGGTTGTCCTGGACTTCTTCGTGGAGATTGTCTTGGATGACCGCATGGGCTTCCTGGGATACGACCGAGAGATTGGCGGCGGTCATCCAATAAATGAAGTTCCCCTCGAGCACGGCGGTGTAGCGAGCGATGATCCCGCGCCGTTCGTTCGGTGAGAGGTGATCAGGATTCGGGAGTGACGCGAGGAGGTCGTCGATTACACGGTCCAGTTGGTCTTGGAGTGACGCCGCGTCCGACCGCTTGGGAGTCATCAGTGCGAAAGATTCCGGAGTCATTTCTCGCTCCTTGGGCGGTCGAGCTTGCCGCCAGTCGCGTGACGAACACGGCGAATCGTGGGATATCGGTGCAGGTCTCGTGCCGATCTGAAAAATGACGGAAAGTTAGAGACCTAGCTGTCTCGGTGTGGGATCAGAACTTGGGGAATGTGAGAAATCCTCTGAGCACAGTGTGAAGCGGAGTTCCCACGTCTAGGGTTCCGGAATTCGTTACCGGTGTTTCAACCGATGCACGTTCTGAGCCTCTCGGCCAAGATCTGGACATAAGGCTCAACAAGCATGGCTCCAGGATTGACGGGAAGCTCGATGATCTCCAGTCCACCGGCTGTGAGATTCGCCCAGCCCATTCGCGGGTCGTTGTAGAAGCTGTAATTTCGCTGGGGCTTGACCAGTGTTAACTTGCCGGCGTACGGGCGCGGCTTATACTCATAGCCCGCGCGATCATTGATGTCTTCCAGGAACCCCTGGGCGAATTCCTTGCGGTTCTCTCGATCTATCATTCGAGATATAGTCGCGAGCTTGACCCGCAGCCGAGCGGCTCCCTGCTTTGTCGAGGTCCAGAATTTTTCTCCAAAGTATGAGAGGCGATCTCTGCCATGGAGCTGCGCGATGTTCATCCAGTGAAAAACAGCATTTTCCTTCCAGTAAGACAGCCGCCGGCGCAGGAAGCGATGTTGCGTCAGGCTGTCATAGTTGTAGGTGTCCAACAACGCGAGGAGACGAACCGCTTGTCCATTTTCCAGCAACCTCTGCGCTATTTCGTAGGCGACGGTACCCCCCATGCAGTAGCCGCCCAGGCAGTAAGGTCCCTCTGGCTGTAACGCGCGAATCTCCTTCGCGTAGTGCGCCGCCATGTCCGCCACGCAAGTCAGATACGGTTGCCTCCCATCCAGCCCTTGCGACTGCAAACCGTAGAACGGGTAGTCCGGTCCGAGGCGGTGCGCCAGCTGACGATAGAGCAACACGTTCCCGCCTGCGCCATGAACAAAGAACAAGGGTGGCTTCGATCCCTTCGGATGGATCGCCACCATGGACGTCCAACTTTGCGGAGCACTCTGTCGTCGGTCGATCTCCGCCGCCAGCTGCTCCAGGGTGTGCGCCTGGAAAAGCGTTGCGATGGAAAGTTTCTTTCCAAACTCCTCCTCGATTTGGAGGAACAACTGCACGGCCAGCAGGGAGTCCCCGCCGAGATCAAAGAAGTTGTCCCGCCGGCCCACGCGTTCGACACGGAGTGTTCTCGCCCAAATGGCCGCCAAGGCGGTTTCCACCGCCGTCCGCGGCGGCTCGAAGTCGCCGCCCAAAAGCGAGCGATCCTGTTCGGGCGCCGGCAGCGCCTTGCGGTCAATCTTTAAGTTCGGCGTCTGCGGAAATGCGCCCAGTTCCACGACACGCGCCGGCACCATATACTCGGGCAGCTTGCCTTTCGCATAGTCCCGAAGTACCTGCGGGTCTGGTTTTTGGCCGTCTCGCGCGATCACATAGGCCACCAGCCGCTTATCCCCTGGCGCGTCTTCACGAACGATAACAACCGACGCCCGCACCGTAGGATGTTGATTGAGCACTTCCTCGATCTCGCCGGGCTCGATTCGATACCCTCGAACCTTCACTTGGTGGTCCGCGCGGCCCAGGAACTCTACGCTACCGTCCGGCCGGTAACGTGCGACGTCACCAGTACGATAGAGTCGGGCGTCCGGGTCGTCGGTGAACGGGTTCTTGATGAACCGCTCCGCTGTCAACTCCGGCCGATTGAGATAGCCGCGAGCCACTCCAGCCCCGCCAATCATCAGTTCAGCCGGCACTCCCACCGGCACTGGCTGGAGGTGCTTGTCGCAAATGTAGATTTGTGTGTTCGCGATCGGGCGGCCGATCGGGATGCTCCCCTCCTCAGCGTTGAGTTGGTAGGCCGTGGACCAAATCGTGGTTTCTGTTGGACCGTACATATTGAAGACGTCGCCCTTGACCACGCTGCGCAGTTCCGCTGCGAGTGACACAGGGAACGCCTCGCCGCCGATCAGGACGGTGTTGACCACGCGCAGCGCCTCCCTGGCGTCCTGGTCGACCATCAACATGCCCATCATCGAAGGCGTGCACTGCAGATGCGTCACATTCTGCGATTGGATCAAGGCGGGTAGCGAATACTTGCCTTCCCGACCTTCTCGCGGTCTCGTCGTGGCTTCGCGGAGCTCATCGAGATGCTTCAAGTTCTCAAGGACGACGTCGGCACTGACGCCAAAGTCGATCAAGCACGCCACCTCGTCGATGTCGTTCGCCTTGAGCTTGTCGATCGTCTCAACACAACTCAGCGGTGTGCCAAACAAGCCGCTCGTTTCAAAATAGCGATCGAACGCGAAATCGAGCAACGCCTCCATGTCGTCCCTGGAGAGCTCGCCAAAGTTTACCTCACCCACGTTCTCTCCACGTCTCTTGAAGGCGGGGAACGCCCACGAGTATTTTTTGACAAGATCAGCAGAGACCCGCAGGTAATCTTTCAACGGACGCCGCACCGTGTTCCGCACGTACTCCAGCGAATCGCTGACGAACGTGTGGAGCATCAGCGTGACCTTGCCTCGGCCTGGATGTGCGGCGGCCGACCACGCCTTGCGATAGATGGCGACCTTTTTGGCGACTTCGTCGAGGCTCTGGCCGAGCAAGTGCGTGAGCACGTTCGCCCCGACGTTGCCCGCCATTTCGTACGTCTCCGGGCTGCCGGCGGTCGTCACCCAGACGGGCAGCTCAGCCTGGATCGGGCGCGGCAGAATTCGCACCTGCACGTCGCGGCCAAGCGGGCTGGGGAATGCGATCGTTTCGCCGCGCCAGAGCTTCCGAACGGTCTCGATGGACCGAAGCATCACGTCTTTTCGGGTTGCATAGTTGTCCGGCTCTATCACGAAGTCCTCGGGCATCCAGCCGGACGCGAAGGAGATCGCCACGCGCCCGTTGGAGAGGTTGTCCACGACAGACCATTCCTCGGCGATACGGATGGGCGTATGCAATGGCGCCACGACGCTTCCGGAGCGAATCTGAATGGTCTTTGTGACCATCGCGATGGCCGCGCTGGTCACTGAGGGATTCGGGTAAAGGCCGCCGAATTCGTGGAAATGCCTCTCCGGCGTCCATACCGCTGCGAAGCCGTGGCGGTCGGCAAACTTCGCGCCCTCCAACAGTAGGCGATATTTGTTAGTCGGATCTTCACCTTGGTCGGCGGAGAAATAGAACAGGCTGAAGTCGAGTGGGCGAATGGAATGCGGCCGAGTCGTTGGCCTTGCAGCGTTCGTGAAATCGTCCCCCTGGAAGATGACCACTTTGAAGCCGCGTGCGAGGGTCCAGAAGATTTCGAGTACCGAGATGTCGAAAGACAGACTCGTCACCGCCAGCCACGTGGCATTCGGGGCGGATCCGAGGCGCACATCCATCCCGCCGAAAAAGTTCAGTACGTTCCGGTGTTCGACCATCACGCCCTTTGGATGACCTGTGGATCCGGAGGTGTAAATAACGTAGGCCAGGTTGTACGGCGCGACGCCGCTGGCGAAATCTTCGGCGCTTTCCTGCCTAACCTCCGTCCAATCCTCGTCGATCCGTACCGTGTGCGCCCGATGCGGCGGCAGTGACGGCGTAAGGCTCTGCTGCGTTAATACCACCGAGACCTTGGCGTCCTCGATCATGAAACTGAGGCGTTCACTGGGGTAGTTCGGGTCCAGCGGCACGTAGGCCCCACCAGCCTTGAGAATGGCGAGCAGTCCCACCACCATGTCCACTGACCGATCGATTGCAATGGCCACGGGTGTCTCGCAGCCAACACCGAGTTTGCGCAGGTGTCGCGCGAGCTGGTTGGCGCGCCCGTTGAGCTCGCGGTAGGTGATTTCGGCGTCTCGAGCCACGACCGCGGTGGCGTCGGGCGTTCTCTCCACTTGCTGGGCAATGGCCTGGTGAACGGTCAAGTCAGCAGCAAAAGGTGCCGTCGTGTCATTCCACTGCTGAAGGACCACGTGCCTCTCGGGCGCGCTCAAAAGGGGAAGGCTTGCGACTGGGCGGAGCGGATCAGCAACGATGCCAAGCACGAGCGTGGTGAACTGGGCCTGCATCGACGTGACGCTCGCCTCCGAGATTGCTGCCGTGCGAAAGACCCATCGGCATAGCTTGCCGTCCGTTGAGATCAGCAGGCAAAGGTCGGAGGTGGGCTGAATCTGACAGCCGTTAACCGTTTCGCCGGGGTGTACACTGACGCGAAGTAGGCGCGGCAATCCCAAGTCAGCGATCGGCCGCAGGTCCGGATAACGGGTCAACACGTCGCGAGAAAAGGTCTTGTGACGTCGCGCGATCTCGAGCTGCGCAAGGACGGCTTCCTCGACGGAAGCGAAGTCAGCCGACCCATCGATCTGCACCGACAGCGGAACCTCGGGACTGAAAAGCCCTTCGAGTCCGGCGACGGCGGTGGCAAGTTCAGGCAGTGTCAGGCCGAGGTCGAAGTTGGATTCACCGGTCAGGCGAGCCACATACACTGCGAAGACGCCGAGAAGACATTCAGCCGGTTTCAACTGCGCCTGGTGCCTGCGCATCCAGCTGAGGACGGATTCCGGAACATCCATGTCCCGGAAGGCGTAGCGAGTCCCGTTTGTCTCCTCGCCAGACGGTTCAAGGTAGGGTAGGGAGACGGGGTTGAGCCTTTGCAGCCTGCGCACCCAGAACGACTCGTGCCGGCAAATCATGGTATTGAAGTCAGAAATCCGCTGAAGTAGCGCGGCATCAGCCTCGGGTAGCTGCGTCCCCAGCTTCAGGCCGAACTGCCGGACTGCATCCGGCAACGGCAGCGGTATCCCGCCGAGCGTGAGCAGCTGGCGGATTCTGAGGCTTCCGGCGCCGGTGGCCACCTCGATGCCATCCGCCTCGATAGCCGTGATGGTGCCGGGCCGTGCGGTGGCCACCGACTCGACCACGTGGGCGTGCGGGCAGAGAACGAACGCGTCTCGGAGCGCTATCTTTGCCCGCCCCATTGGGTTGGGGTATGGCCCGAACTCCAGCCCGCGCACGAGCGCGACAAGTTCGGCGGCGGGCTTGCTCCACAACAAGGCGCAGGCGGCCGGTGGGCGCTCGTACATGCCGAAGTAAGTGCGCTGCGACAGGTCCTGGTTCCGGGGCTGACAGCGTCCGTCCTCGATCTCCCGAACCAGTTCGCCAAAGGACTGCATGCCTGCTTCGAAGCATTTCGTGTTGAGCGAATGGGCTGTTTCAGCTTCTGCGATCGCAACGGGCTGCTGCTTGAAGATCCGGCCGCCATCCACGAGGTCTCCGACCTCGTGCCACGAAACCGCATGGTGACGTTCCTGGTGGATCAGTGCCCAGGATGTAGCGTGCACGCCCGCGTAGCGGGGCAGCGGTCCGTCGTGGAAATTGATCGCGAACCGCCGCGGCAGAGTGAAGATCTCGTTCGGTATGATATGCATGTTGGCGATGCTGAACAGATAATCGAATGGTACCGCCTTGAACGCGGCCACCAGATCTTCCCCTGGGTCCAACGATCGGATGTCCCGCTCCCTGGCCCAGCGAATGATCTCGGGGTTTGACGCAGCGACTCCCAAAACCTGATGCCTCCTGTTGAGCAGAAGGTCACAACATTCGATGATGAGGGCCCCCTCGCCAATCACGAAACAGCTGAATTGACTATGTCCGCGCTCTTTCATCTTCTGCGTCCTATCAGGTGCTCGTTGAGCACGTTTTTTGAACCGACCTGTCTGTTTCTCGAATCTGGGTGAGGGAAGAGCGCTCCTAGCCCAGATGCCTATAAAGCAGCTTGCCTACCGCAATCAGAAGTCTGTCTGGGATATGAGGGGAGATCGTTCTAGCCAGCTTCGTTCTCCAAGCCGCAACGAGAAAACTGTCCGGGATATGAGGAGTCATCCCCTTTGCAATCTTCGTTCTCCAACCAGGAGCGGTGATCGGAGCCAGCCAGGCCGGATGTCTCCAATAGGTCAGTTGAGATCGTGCAGCGCCCCAGCGGTCCTTGAACGTGATGAGGCCAGCGTTGTCATGAGCCGAGCGGCCTAGATCAAACTCGCGAGCTCCAGTCCCTTTTCCATCTTGGAGCGCATTCCACAATAAGAGCTGCATCCCACCGAGATTGTGGAACCTCTCGTCGGAACATCCGTACTTGTAGACGAGCACATCTTTGAACGATAGGGTAACGATACTAGCGATCGGCTGTCCGGCCTTCGACGCGATTCTGAGTTTCATTTTATCGCCGAGGCAGTTCACCAAGTTGCGATACCAGAGGCGGGGATGAGGCGGCAAGTGTTGCCGCCGGCGCGTGCGGAGAAGAAGCTGATAGAACTTCTCTAGAAGAGTTTCGGTTTGGCCTTCTTCGTAGGTTAGGCGTTCTCGCTCTGCCCGGCGGATCTTCCGCTGGGCCGAATCCTTATGGAGTCGCTGGAAGATGTCCTTGATCTCAGGCGTTAGGTCCATGCTGTGAAGGTAAAACGCCTGAGCCGGTTTCAGTCCCCGTGGAGGGGCTGCGAGCGCCGTTCGCGGGCGGACCTCGAAGTAGTCCCATCTTTCACTGATGCAGTCGCGTTCCAGGGAATGAATCAGGCTCTCCAGCTCTTCGGGACCTTCGACCAAGGGCTCGCAGTGGTCGGAGAATGGAAGCGACACAACGCGCCGCCCGGTGATCGGGCTATAGACCCGACATAAGACGATTCCGTTAGTCAACTCGATCCCCGGCGGAGTGGTCGTATAGGCGATCGGCTCGTAGCCATACGTGCGCCGAAGCGCCTCGAGCCAAGCCGGCGTGTGAAACACGGAGGCTTGGGGATGTCCATCGATGAACGCTGCCCACCGAGGATCCCGAAGCGGATCCATGCTGTAGGCCATCGTCACAGGCTTCCGCTCTTGCTCAAGGCCAAACTACTGCTTGGGCGTCGCCCAACA
>Ga0209056_10006548_pt1 | contig 12033 bp, 10 predicted proteins | sample GraSoiAngelo_114_FD_185876 | JGI IMG/M metagenome (GOLD analysis project Ga0209056, IMG submission 185876) | Grasslands soil microbial communities from the Angelo Coastal Reserve, California, USA - 14_0903_13_40cm (SPAdes) (version 2) | ecosystem: Environmental > Terrestrial > Soil > Grasslands... | reverse complement strand
CAGCGCGTACGTCCACGCGTGATAGGGGCACTGAATAGCCGCGGCGTGTCCATTTTGCTCTTCGCAAAGTCGCGCCCCGCGGTGACGGCAAACGTTGTAAAAAGCGCGGATTGTCGATCGTTGATCTTTCGCGGCGATCAAGCTTTCGCCGGTTACTTCCGCAAGGAAATAATCGCCGGGTTCAGCGAGCTGGCTTTGATGGCCCACCAATACCCAATTGGTCGCGAATATCTTCTGCAACTCTTCAGCAAAAACGTCCGATGAAACAAAATAGCGCCGCGGCAGCGTCTTCGCGCCGGGCTGAAAAGTCGCAGCCGTTTTGTGAAAGTTCGATCCGTCTCTCGTTTGCGTCACAGGCACACTGCAAGCTGTATGCGCCATATGTTTGCGTCAACGCGGTTGTAGAGCCGGTCGTCGCGGCGACCCACTCTTTCCAAATCGGCCGAAAACGAACTTACGCCAGCACCGCCTGGTGAAACTCGTACCAATCGTCAAGATTGTTCAGGTTCACCGCGTCTTTTGGTGAAGAAGCGTCATCGGCGATCCCGCATGCGCCCAGAATACTCGTGCGCGTTTCGTCGTCATGGTTGTAACCACGAACCGCCGCGTTGTGCTTCTCGACTGCGTCTCGATTTAACGATTTCGCATTCTTCTTCACCCACGCCTCGAACTGCGGATAGGTCGGCTTGTTTTGTCTGATGTAATCGCGGACCGCCTGTTCTTCGAGTCCGAGCGCGGCGAGCGTCATTGCATCGAAACCTTTGCCGACGCCAGGATAACCGGAAGCAAGTCTTCCCGATTCCTCCAGCGACACCTTCTGCCAAAGACGCGGAAGATGCACGACGCCAAGTGGCCCGGCAATGCCGGAACTGATCAATGGAACATATGTGTCAGCCATAGTAACAGTTTTGGTAATCCCGGCGTGGGCGAATTGCAAGTTCCCACTCAGAGCGGAGACGTCTAACAACTGCTCAATAACTGCGACGCGCCTTTCCGAGGAATTGCGGCCGTAGCGTCCGCTGTCCTCAGCGGACATCGCTTGAAGCGTTGCCTTCCTCAATGGGATGCGCTGAGGACAGCGCATACTACAGCACCGTCGCTTTTGAAGACGACTGAAGCGCGTGGACAAACAGTCGAAGATAGACATTCTCCCGATACGGGGGTAACAAGCGCGGACTCGTGCAATTCGAGTGAGGTGATTTTGCATCAATGGTCAGCGAGCGACGAACCAAAGCATCGCCGCAACCAAAATCGCCGCGATTAAGAACATGCTCGAAAACACCAACCAGTCTTGAATTCGGGCGCGTTGCGCCGCTTTTGCGTAAGGGATTCGTGTGAAAGTGACCATCGTGTAAAGCGGCAGATAGATTCCGGGCAGCGCGGCTTCCAGTGCGTGATCGAGTTTCTTTTTTGCGCGAAATGTTTTGGATGCTGTCTTGTCTCGCATTTCGATGAAATTCCCAATCGCAAGATCGGCAAGCGCATCGGCGTTTTCTTTTCGGCGACGAAAATATTCGGCGAATGCGCGCTCGTGGCTCTGCGGAAATTTTTGCAAGCACTCGTCCAGCACCACGCAATCTTCGAACGCAGCGTTCATGCCTTGCCCATAGAATGGCACGACGGCGTGCGCGGCATCGCCGACGAGGCAAACCTTGTCCCGGTGAAACCACGGCGCGCAGCGAATGGTCACCAGTGAACCCGTTGGATTATTCCGGAAATCTTCAACTAGGGTTGGCATGAGCGGCACGGCATCCGGGAATTCTTCGTCGAAAAACCGGCGCACATCGTCATCGGTCTTCGTCGTGGCGAAACTGCGGGGGCCTTCGAATTCCCAAAACAGCGTGCAGGTGAATGACCCGTCGGGATTAGGCAGCGCGATCATCATGAAACTTTTCCGTGGCCAGATGTGAAGCGCGTTCTTTTCCATTCGCCATGAACCATCAGCCCCGGGCGGAATGGTCAATTCCTTGTAGCCGTGGGCGAGATAACTTTCGTCGTACTGAAAATTCGCGATCTCCATCTGCATCGATTGGCGTACTGCTGAGAACGCGCCATCCACGCCGAGCACTGCGTCGCCCCGTGCAGTAACGGGGCAGTTTGCAGTTTCCAAATGAGCAACCGCCGAGCCGATATCCACATCGGTGCACTTGTGATTGAAATGTACGCGAACGTTGGAATAGCGCTGTGCTGCTTCAATAACGGTTGCATTAAGCGTCGCCCGCCCAATCGAGTTGATACACTTTTTGGGATCGACGTCATACGGCGTGAAATGCAGCGCCCCAGATTTGTCGTGGATCATCCGGCCGCGCATTGGAATCGCGCGTCGCAACGCTTCATCAGCTATGCCGATCTTTTCTAGCGCGTGAATCCCGCGCGTCGAAATCGCGAGATTAATCGAGCGTCCGCCGACGATGTTCCCTTCGCGGTGGTCAGCGCGCCGCTCGTAAAGATCCACATCGTATCCGCGCCGTCCGAGATATGCCGCGAGCAACCCACCCGCCAATCCGCTGCCGATCAAAACAAACCTTGCCACACCGCAAGAATCTACGAATCAGGGAAACAGGAAAGCAGGAAAAGCCGACAAGGCGGATGGCCGAGTCGTTTCACGGCGTCTGACACAGACGCCTTACAGTTCTTTGACGGCGTCGCCGAGGTGATCGAGAAGGTCGTGCGGCAGCAGGGTTTGCTCGGTTTGATTACCGTTAAAAATTGCGATCTCCGCTGCGCGCCCGCATAGCCATGCACCAACTCGCGCAGCATCGTAAAGCGAGAGGCCTTGCCCTAGCAAACCGGCGCAAACTCCGGTCAGAACGTCGCCCATTCCGCCGGTGGCCATGCCCGGGTTGCCGGTCGTGTTGTAACTCAATGGCCGACCGCGTTCGGCGACGATAGTACGACTGCCTTTGAGCAAAAGTGTGACCGGAAAACGATCACAGAATTTCCTCGCTATCTTAGCGCGCGACTCTTGCTCTTCCGGGAAAAGGCGCCTCATCTCGCCTGGATGCGGAGTGAGGAGTCGCTCACCTTTGCAGCGCCGGAGCACCGAAGTTTTGTCGGACACGATGTTGAGCCCATCGGCGTCGAGCACCATCGGTTGCTTCGCTTTTTCAACGAACTCCAGGATCTCGGCTGCGCGCGATTTGCCGAGACCAGGGCCCACCGCCCAGACATCCACTTTCTCCTTGAGCAAATCACGACATGACGCGATTGGCTTTACCATTGCTTCCATGAACGCCGCGGCGGCGACGATCTCGTAGATTTCTTCGGCAACAAAAACTTCCACCAGCCCGGCACCCGCCCTGAGCGCGCCCTGTGATGTCATTAGCGCAGCGCCGACGAATCCCTTGGAACCGGCTACCACGCCGATGCGACCAAACTGATTCTTATACGAGTTATATTTACGTCTGGCAAGTAAGCTGCGAAGGACCGTCGGACTGGCGATAATTTCCTTCGGTTTCGTTTCCGGCGTCCGCAATTCGTCGAGCAGCACGACCTCAATCCGGCCCACATAATTCAGGGCACCGTCAGCGACGAGACCTGGCTTCGCGTAACCAATTGTGACCGTAAAATCCGCGACGACGCAGTCGCGATCTGGCTTGCCTGAATCGGTATCGAGACCGGTTGGAAGATCTACCGCAAAAACGTAGGTGCCCTTTGTTGTTCGCAGTTGATTAATGGCGCGACAGGCGGCGCGGATCGGCTCGCGGAGCGGTGGTTTTGCGCCGACCCCAAGCAAGCCATCCAGGATAACGAGCGGAGCAGCAACGCCCGAACAGGCTTCTGCAGCGATTGTATTTTGTGTCGTGGCTGTCTGGTCTGGGGCCTCCGGTGAAAGTTCGACAAGTGTGGCGACCAGATCGGCATTCGCAGATCGCACACCGCCCAGAATCTCCGGTGGTCTCCGGCACAGGTCCGCGAGCTTTTTGCGCATGAGATCACTGCAATCAGCTTCTTTGAACGCGGGACGCACTTCGATTTTCCATCCGCGCCGCTCTAAACACTGCGCGGCGAATAAAGCGTCCCCTGCGTTATGTCCTTTTCCGGCGAACACGATGCATCGACCGGGTTTCTGGAAAAATTTCGTCACTGCCTGAGCGATACCGGCGCCGGCCTTATTCATCAGCGCCTCGACTTGGACGCCACTAGCAAAGGCGGCCTCTTCTGCGGCCCGCATCTGTGCAGACGTCAAAATTGGCAAGTCCAATCAGCCCTCCCGGTCTGATGACCCCGCGCGTGCTTCTGACCCCGACTTTTTCGAGGAGCTTTTCTTTTTTCGAGCGCTCTTCTTATGGGAACGCTTCGAGCGGCTCTTTTTGGATGAGGTGACCTTCGTTTGATCCATGTACGGTTGCAGCGGGATGCTCTCGGCTGTCGCGACTCGGGTCGTACCAAAGGAGCTAGCGACGGAATTGCGGCCGCGGATTCCGGCCGCAATTTCTTCGGCAAGTTTTTGACGGTAAGAGGCGCTCTGCGCGTACGCAGCTTCGGTGGGGTTAGTCAGGAAACCGCACTCCACGAGCACCGCCGGAATGTTGGTCTTGCGCAAGACATAATAACCACGGCGACGCACGCCGCGATTGTCTGAGGGCGCACCACCGACGACATAATAATGAATGGCAGAAGCAAGCGGCAGACTTTCGCGACTGTAAAAGTATGTTTCGATGCCGCTCGCGCCGCGACGTCCTGTCGCGTTAAAATGGATACAGACAAAGATGGCGTTTCGATACGAATTCGCTATAGCCACTCGTCCTCCCAACGGAACAAATACATCGGTGCTCCTCGTCATTACCACGTTATAACCGTTGGCTGACAGAATATTCCTGAGGCGCAGTGCTACATCGAGCGTCATATCTTTTTCGGCGATTCTCTGGCCGGGAATTCCACCTCGATCATGGCCGCCGTGTCCTGCATCGATCACCACAGTTATGGGTGTGTCGCCGCCGACACTGCGGCTGCTCTTCGCTGCGTACGAGCTACATGCCAAAAATGTCATCAGCAGACCGACAGCTGATACAGCGATTCGGAAAGAATTCCTGCGCGTCATCGGTCGTCTGTGGGCGCGCCAGGCGGGCGAGCCGAAAGTTTCGGTGCTTTGCTACCCGAGCTCTGCGCAGGCGCTTCGACCATGCCGCCACGCACAGCTACTTCGCCACCACCTGAATGAACAAGGTGCGGCCGGGTTTTGGTCTCCATAAATGACGAGTGTTCCAATAGTTCGCCGTTCAATCCAATCCGGGCATACGACCAGGCGCGTGGAGCCGCGCAATGCAAAACATGCAATTGATTGGCGCGATCGATCTCCGCTTGCGGTTGCTCGAAAGAAATAGTGCGGCCTAACGAGTAGGTGGCATAAATGACGCCCGTTTCCTTATTCTGCACTCGTACGTACAAAGAAGTATGATCCGGAAAACGATTGGTCATTAGCGAATACGTGCGCACCTCGTCGGACCCGCCCGCGCCTGGAACTCCAACGGTTTGCTGCCAGATCGGCCGCGCGTCCGTGACTTCGAAGACTCGGGTTCCGGAGTAGAAAAATTTTCCCAGGTCCGCGAAGTAAACGTTTGTGCGCACGTGATAGGCGCCGAATTCGTGGACGGGATAAAGCGGCGTGAGATCGATTTGGCGGGTCACTCTCTGACCAGCTTGGATTTTCAAAGGCGGCTCCCGATTCGCACCGCTGAGCGGCGCGATCGGCTGTTCCTCGCTGCCCGTGATCTCAAAACCCAACCAGGATTGCCCATCCGCGTCGTGAAGTTCAATATCGCGTCCGGCCAGATTCGTGATGGCAACCGTCGCCACGACCGGTTCGTAAGCGATGTATTGCAATCGTTTGAATTTCAGATCCACCTGAACCTGCGCTTCCGCTGCGGCGGCAAAAACAAAAATACAAAACCACGGAAGAATGCGTCGAAGATTGTCTGTGTGACTCCGTCTGATTCGGACGCAAGCAACACAGCTTCGAAACAGTCGCGTCATCGTGCCGATGGGCTTTTTGAGGACGGAAACTGCTGCAAAAGCCGTGCTGGTTCCGCCTGAACAGCCTGCAGGTCGTCGCCGTAGTAAACGCGAACGATGTACCCGAGATATTTGCGTTGTCCGATGTCTGCGGAGCCCTTTGAGCCACGACTCTTTTGGCCGGGCCGAACTTTTGCCGCCGCCTCCGAAAGCGATGATTCGGAGAGTGCGCCTCCGGTTTTTGCACGCACGTAGCGCACGAGAAGCACTTCCAGATTCGTGTCCGACCAGTCGTGTTTTGGCGTGAGCCATTCGTTGCTCACGTCGGCATCAGTCAGCTTGATGTCTTTGTCGTTCACAATGTCGTAAAGAAACACCAGGATTTTGACTTTGTTATGGTCGATGGCGGCACCTGACTGTTTTTTTATCCCGATCTCCAGCGCCAGATTCGTTTCGGCTTCCGGATCGGACGTTTCCTTGGTTTTGACGTCGGAAATCCCCATGACTGGACCGTCCGCATTGCCGCCAACATCTTTGTGCGAGGAAACTTCTGCTTCCGCAGGGGCACCGCCCGGCTCGACGGCGGGCGGAGCGGGAACTCCGACCTTCAAGCGACGATCGGCTAAAACATATGTCGCGCTATCGGACGGGCTGATTTGCTTGATTCTGCGCCAGACATCGTTCGCGCGATCTAACAACTGCATGGACTCGTAAGTCTGCGCCATCTCCTGGAGCAGTCCGGTGTTGTCCGGCTCGCTGTCCAACGCTTCCTGAAAATGTGCGAGCGCGTTTGTCGTGTCGCCCCGTTCTCGGAGTTCTTTGCCTTCTCGCAGCAACTGATCAACGATCGATGGAGGAGGTGTGTTCAACGCTGCGGCCGGCGAAATGCTTGGCTGAGCCACCGCTGGCGCTGAAGCCGATGACGCCGCTGGAGCACGCGCCACCGGCGCCGTAATTGTCTGTGCCGAGACCCGGTTCGCCCGCGCCCGGCCCACATAATACGATGTCGCAAAAAAGACCTCGGCTATCGCGAGGATTACAATCACCCCCACGGCGACGTGGAAGCTTGGATCGATTTGAATAGCCCGTGAGAGAAGAGTCCGCATGGGTAGGAATAACCCAGTCTTGTAAGCGTGCTGTTGCTAGCCTGTCAACAATCTGCGGGATATTTGACCGATGAAACGTTAAAACGTTAGAAGGGTCACGATCACTTATCGTGAGATATCGTCCTGGCTAAGCATTTTGAATCCTTCGCCCGTTAACACGGAGCATGCGCATTCCGTGTCATCCACGTGCAGAGCGATTGCGGAAAAGCCGCGCGGACGAATCAGCAGGGGATAGGCGAAATGCACATTTACCTCGCCCATGACCAATGCTGCGAGCAGTTTGACCAGTTGCGTGGCCACTTCCCGCATCTCCACCACCACGACCTGACTGACCCCGAAGCCAACATTGTTTTCTCGAAACAATTTTTCCACGCGCTGGGGATCGCTCGCGATGATCCGCGCAATCGCTGAGTCGGTGGACTCTGACACGCTGAGTGCGACAACATGCGTGTGGTGGGTGCTAAGCAGCTTCACAATTTCCAGCATCGCCCCCACTTTGTTCGGCAGGAACACCGAGAACTGCTTCACCAGCGGTCCGTCCAATTTCGAAATTGTTTGTGGTAAATCAGCAGGCATGCAGATACAGGCTGCGCCACCAAACTTCCGTGGACGCGCCGGACAAACTATCTCATCCTCTGTGTTTCGTTGGCAAACGTAATATGTTGGTTTGCAGGACTGAAGGTAGCATCTCAAGCAACACTTCACGATTTAACGTGGCGAAGCACGCGCCCCGCCCTACATTCGCTGTCCAGATATGGAAGACGAAAACGAGCTGATCGCGCTCAGACGCAAAAAACTTGAGGCGCTGCGCGCGAAAGGCATCGAACCGTTCGGCAGCGCTTTCGATGTTAGCGGATCGATCGCGGAGGTGCGTGAGCACTTTAAAGAAGGTGAAACGTTTCGTGTCGCTGGCCGTATCACCGCGCATCGCGACATGGGCAAAAGCCACTTTCTCGACCTGCGTGACGCCACCGGACGCATTCAAATTTATCTCCACGCAAAAGAGGTTGGGTCGGAATTGTTCGATCTATTTCGGCTGCTCGATATTGGCGATTTCATCGGCGTGGAAGGAACATGTTTTGTCACCAAGAGTGGGGAACCGACAGTCAAGGTTCAGACGTTCCAGTTGCTTGCGAAGACGTTGCGGCCGCTCCCGGAAAAATGGCACGGACTACAGGACGTGGAAGCGCGTTACAGACAGCGTTATCTAGATCTTCTCACCAACGAACGTTCGCGCGCGGTGTTTGAAAAACGCATCGCCATTGTCCGTGAAACCCGGCGGTTCTTCGAGGAACGGGGCTTCGTTGAAGTGGAGACGCCAATTTTACAAACGACGGCTGGAGGCGCGGCGGCCCAACCGTTCAAAACACATCACAACGCACTTGGCATGGATCTCTACCTGCGCATTGCGCTGGAGCTTTATCTGAAACGTTTGCTCGTAGGCGGGTTCAACAAGGTGTTCGAGATCAATCGCAACTTTCGGAACGAAGGCATTTCTAGAAAACACAATCCCGAATTTACAATGCTTGAAGCCTATTGGGCCTATGCCGATTTCGAAAAGATGGCGAATCTCGTCGAAGAAATGATTTGCTATCTCGCCGAAAAAATCTGCGGCTCGCTGACCATCGAGCATCGGGATACCGACGGAAATATCACTCGGACAATTAATCTGAAACGAGCGTGGCGCCGCGTGCGATATCGCGATCTAATGCGCGAGGTCGCGGGCAAGAATTGGTTTGAGTTGTCAGCCGAGCAACGGCGCCAACGCGCTATGAACGAGTTCGAGCTCGAAATCTTGCCACAGCTGACTGACTTCGAGGTGACGCAGCATGTGTTCGAGAAACTCATCGAAGAAAAAACGATCGATCCTTTGTTCGTAACGCATTGCCCGAAGGAGCTAGTGCCGCTGGCCAAACAAAACATAGGGGACAGCTCCCTGGTCGATGTTTTCGAACTGGTCATTAACGGTACGGAGATCGCGCCAGGTTACAGCGAGCTGAATGACCCGATTGTTCAACGTCAGCGTCTGCTCGAGCAGGCCGGCCAAGAGAAGCAAAAGATCGACGAGGAATTTCTGCTCGCTCTTGAGCACGGTATGCCGCCGGCCGGCGGCTTCGGGATTGGGATCGACAGGGTCACAATGTTGCTTACCGGCGCCGAATCCATCCGCGACGTAATTCTGTTTCCCTTGCTGCGACCGAAGAAGTTGTAGCCGTCGCTCTGTGAGCGACGGCATTTGGAGAGACGGCTTCTCACGTCTCGCTGTAGTGTCCGCTGTCCTCAGCGGAGATCGTTAGCTTTCGCACGGCGGACTGGAGACCGCCGCTCCTTGTTTTATGATTCCCGGATGCGGCGATTCGACTTACTTCTGTTTTTCATCGTCTGCGCGTCTGCTGCAGCGGTCGTACCGGCGAAACCCGAGCGCCATGTGGTCGTCGTCGCGTGGGATGGAATGCGTCCGGATTTTGTGAGCGAGCAAAACACTCCCACGCTTTGGAAGCTCGCGCGTGAGGGGGCTATTTTTCGCAATCATCACGCGGTTTATCCCAGCGCAACGATGGTAAACTGCACGGCGATGATGACTGGTGTTTACCCCGCCAAAAGCGGCATCATTGCCAACTATGTGTATCGGCCCGATATCGATTCTCATCACGCCGTTGCTATCGAATTGCCGTCCGTGGTGGAAAAAGGCGACCAACTTTCGGGCGGGAAATACATTTCCGCGCCAACGATCGCAGAGCTCGTGCAACGCGCCGGTGCTCGCAGCGTAATTGCGTCCGCAAAGACTGTCGGCCTGCTATTGGACCGGCAATCGGGAGTCCGCCGAGACGTCGGTGATTTGTCCAGCCGGGACGAAAAGCAGCAAAACGCTGCCGCCGTGAAGAAGAGCGTAACGCTCTCAGCGGGCCTTTGCCTGCCGAATATGGCACTGGCGCCAATCACGGAAGCGCTCGGTCCATTTCCATCAGCCCATTTGCAAAAGGATTCCTGGACGACCAAAGCGTTGATAGAGCTTCTTTGGAAAGATGGCCTGCCGGCTTTTTCCATTTTGTGGCTGGGCCAACCCGACCTGACACAACATGAAACCGCGCCGGGAGCGCCGGCAGCGATCGCGGCGATCAAATCAGCGGATGAAAATCTTGCCGCCGTGCTGGCGGGATTAGACGAACACAAGGCGCGCGCGACAACAGATGTCTTTGTCGTTTCGGATCATGGTTTTTCTACGATCAGGCGCTCAATTGATTTGCGAAAGATTTTGAATGAGGCGGGCTTCGCCGCGACGACCGAATTCAATGGTGAACCCAAACCGGGAGACATCATGCTGGCCGGCAACGGCGGGAGCGTTCTTTTCTATGTTATCGGACACGGCGCGACGGTGACACGTCGGTTGGTTGAGTTTTTGCAACAGTCGGATTTCGCCGGAGTGATTTTTACAAAACAAGCGATGGAGGGAACGTTCGCCCTGGAGCAAGCGAACATTCAAAGTGATCGCGCGCCTGATGTTGTGATGGCGTTCCGCTGGGACAATTCGAAAAATCAATTCGGCATTCCGGGAATGATCGACGCCGATTGGCAACGCGCGGCAGGGAAGGGGACCCACGCTACGCTCAGCCGTTTCGACATGCACAACACATTGATCGCGGCCGGGCCAGATTTTAAGCGCGGCGAAACAGATGATCTGCCGAGTGGCAATGTCGATCTTGCACCAACAATTTTGCAGATTCTCGGCATCAAATCGCCACAGAAGATGGACGGCAGAATCTTGTCCGAAGCCATGACCGTTGCGATGCCTTCGCGAGAGCCCGAAACCAAAACAATCGAAGCTACAAAACATTTCCCATCGGGAACGTGGCGGCAATCGCTTCAAATCTCGCGGGTCGGTTCGACGATCTATCTCGATGAAGGCAACGGCGCCTTTGTTGCGAATGAACCAGCAACTAACGAACTACAGCGCGATCGCTGAACGCATAGCTGCAATCGGTGCTTCCCGATTGAACCAGATCGAAAATGAGAGCGCGCCTTGGTGTAGCAACATCGACAAGCCGTTCGCGCCGCGGGCGCCGGCTTCATCGGCCGCGCGAAGCAGCCTCGTTCTCGATGGGCCATACACGCAGTCGAATACAATGTGGTGCGGCGCGAGCAATCTCGCGGGAATCGGCGCGGGATCGCTAGGGTTCATCCCCAGCGGGGTGACGTTGACGATCAGGTCGATGTCTGCGAGTTGCGCGCGCACCGCGGCTTCGTCCCATCGCACGGCTTCGAGCCGCGCAACAGGACCCAGTACGCGGGGTTCGGCGAAGAAAGGTCGCAACCGCTCTAAAATCGAGCTTGTCTTTGCCAGAGTGCGATTGACCAGGACCAACCGCTCGCAATTTTCCAACGCGCATTGCCAGGCTATGGCATGACCTGTGCCTCCGCCGGCACCAAGGATCATCACTCTGAGATCGCGCAAATCGATTGAGAACTCGCTGCGAACCGCGCGGGAAAATCCTTCGGTGTCTGTATTTGAACCGACAAATTTCTTGCTATCGAGGCGAAGCGTGTTCGCTGCGCCGCAACGGCTCGCCGATTCATCAGCCACGTCAATCTGCGTCAGCCCGGCGATCTTATGCGGCACGGTAAGATTGATCCCAACAAAATCGAGCTCACGCAAAAAGCGCAGTGCCGACCGCAATTCGTTCGCTCGGATGTGAAACCGCGCGTATTGCATGTTGATCTCTAACGCGCGCAGCGCCGCATTTTGCATCTGCGGCGAAAGCGAGTGTGCCACCGGGTCGCCGAACACGCCAAGACGAATTGGCGGGTTAACATCGCGCGCGACCTCAGACCAATTTTCCAGATCGGTCAGCGTGTAACGTTCGGTAGTTGACCGTTCGTTCATTACAGTGCGCAGACGATACTACTGTCGCGCTCGTGAGCGAGTGCAGCATGTCTTGGTAGCGGCGAAAGTTGTCGATTCGGGCCTTCGCCG
>Ga0209056_10006539_pt1 | contig 12041 bp, 13 predicted proteins | sample GraSoiAngelo_114_FD_185876 | JGI IMG/M metagenome (GOLD analysis project Ga0209056, IMG submission 185876) | Grasslands soil microbial communities from the Angelo Coastal Reserve, California, USA - 14_0903_13_40cm (SPAdes) (version 2) | ecosystem: Environmental > Terrestrial > Soil > Grasslands... | reverse complement strand
CCCGTTGGGGCCACCAGTCTGATTTCGTTAACGTTTTCGCTCCGAGTTTGAGGACATCTCGCTAAGGTCCTCAAACACGGAGACCGTCGTGCTTGGTTTCATCCCTGCCTTTCCGTGTTTGATGCTCGTCTCCCAGCCCCGCGATCACGCGTCCAAATCACGCGCGAGCAGGACTCAAAACACCGTTTTTAGCCGCCAAGCATCCGTGAAGCTTTCTCCTCGTAGAACGACACCGCCCGCTTGAGCCGGGCGGGGCGGATGGTCGCGTAGATCTGCGTGGTGTCGACGCGCGTATGGCCGAGCGGGGCGCGCACCTGCTCCACGTAGTGGTGCTGTTCGAGCATCTCCATGGCCACGCCGTGCCGCAGGTCGTGCGGCTTGAGCTCGGGCGCGCCGATGTGACGGCCGTATGTTTTGCAGAGTCGCCAGATGTTCTTGCCGAGGAGCGGAGCGGTGGTCACCGCTTTTTCCGCTCGAGCGCCTCCGGATTGACCACGTCGATCGGCTTGCCCGCGGCCCACGCCAGCAGCCGCTCGACTCCGCCGGCGTAGATGCCCTCGTACCCTTCCTGTTCCGCGTAGCCGAGGTGGGGCGTGCACAGCGCATTGCTCATCGTGAGCAGCGGGTGCGCGCCGCCGACGACGGGCTCCGTTTCGTAGACGTCCACCGCCGCGAAACCCGGGTGGCCCTTGGCCAGCGCGGCGACGAGCGCTCCCTCCGCGATGATGGGGGCGCGGCTCGTGTTGACGAGGAGCGCGGTCGGCTTCATGCGCGCGAGATCGTCGGCCGTGACGATGCCGCGGGTCTCCTTGCCTCCCGGCAGGTGCAGGCTGAGGACGTCGGCCTCCTCGAAGAAGGCCTCCCGGCTCTTCGCGACCTCGAAACCCTCCGCACGGGCGCGCGCCGTCGAGCCTTCACGGCCCCAGCACACGACCTTCATCCCGAACGCCCGTCCGACCCGCGCCACTGCGGTCCCAATGTGGCCGAAGGCGTAGATGCCCAGCGTATTGCCCTCGAGTCGCGTGCCGACGGTCGTGTGCCAGTGTCCCTGCTTGAGGCGCTCCACCTCGAAGGGCAGGTGGCGCAGCGACGCGAGGATCAATCCCCACGTGAGCTCCGCGGTCGTGGAATAGGGAGTGCGCCCGCCGCCCCCTCCACCCCGGCCGGCGGAGACCACCACGCCGTGCTCGGTGCAGGCGCCAAGGTCGATGTGGTAGACGTTGGCGCTCGTCTGACTGATGAATCTCAGATCGGGGAGCCGCGCGACGATCTCGCGGGTCACGGGCACCCGCTGCTGCGTGAGCAGCACGGCCTCGTAGCCGGCCACCTGCTCGACGACGCGCGCCGGGTCCGTGTAGGCGTCGGTGTGAACGACGACGTCGTGCCCCTGCAGCCGCTTGTAGGCGCGCGTCGTGCGAAAGACGTCCGCGTAGTCGTGAATCACCGCGATTTTCATGGGCCTTCCTCGAAAGTTGATGGGATTAAACGACGGACGATTGTATCGCGCAAGCCGCTGGTATGATCCGCTCTGGGAGAACGACGACATGCGATTCGGCCTGTTCGGCAGTGCGTCGGCGAGGCGCGGTGGTGCGGAATTCGACAGCAGCGAGGGATTTCGCGATTTCATCGACTACAACGTCGAGGCGGAGGCGCTGGGCTTTCACAGCACGTTCGTCGTGGAGCACCACTTCACGGGCTACGGTCAAGTGTCGGCCACGCTCAATCTCCTGACCTGGGTCGGAGCGCGCACGCGCCGGCTGCGTCTCGGCACCGCTGTCATGGTGCTGCCATGGCACAACCCGGTGCTGCTGGCGGAACAGGCCGCGACGCTCGATCTCCTGTCCGGGGGCCGGCTCGATTTCGGGATCGGCAAGGGCTATCGGTACAACGAGTTTGCGGGCTTCCGCATGTCGATGGAGGAAGCCGACGCGAGGTTCGAGGAGTGCCTCGAGGTCCTGCTGAAGGCGTGGACCGCCGACGAGCCCTTCAGCCATCGGGGCAAGTACTGGGAATTCGACGACATCGTGGTCGAACCGCCACCGGCACAGAAACCGCACCCGCAGATCTGGATGGGCGCGGGCAGCGAGCGCTCGATCCGCCAGGTCGCCGCCCACGGGTTCAACCTGCTCCTCGGGCAATACGCGTCGCTCACGAGCGTGGCCTCGCACATCGCCGCCTACAAGTCCGAGGTGGAGGCTCGTGGCCGCCGCTTCGACCCGATGCAGGTCGGGGTCACCCGCGCGTTTTTCGTGACCGACGCCGCCGAGGAACGAGAGGCGGCCCTGGAGCGCCGGCTGCAGAATCGGGTCCGCCAGCTGAAGCTCGCCACCTGGCCCGACGGCACGGTGCTCGGCGGCCCGGACCGGGCCACCGGCGATCCCCGGACCATCAACGAGGCGAGCGCCATGTACGGCACTCCCGACGGCATCGCGAAAATACTCGACGAGCTGCGCAATGTCGGGGTCGGCTACGTCCTGATCAACGGCGGCGGCTCAGGGGGTGGCGCGCGCGGGCGCGAGAGCCTGCGCCGCTTCGCCCGCGACGTCATGCCGATGTTCGCCGAGTGAGGGAAACGCTATCACGCGGTCCAGCCAACAGCGTCGAACGCGTCAGCCGCGCGCGGAGGACGGGTCGCAATGAGAAACGGCTACAAAGTCTACGACAGCGATACTCATGTCGGGCCATCGGCTGACACGCTCGAAAAGTATCTGTCGTCCCGGGTCCGCGAGCTGGTGCCGGATCTGGAAAGCCGCAAAGTGCCCCAGAGAAGGCATTCGGCGAGCATTGCGTACGACTCGCCGTACCCGACGCGCTTCCGCCTCGGCAGCGGCGGGGCCGTTGGTGGCTGGGGAGCAGACGTCCCGCGCACGCTCGGCGAGGCGGAGCCGCGCGCCGCGACGGGTGGGGCCTCTGGACGGTTCATGGGGAGCAAGGCTCCGAACCTCTTCAGCGATGACTGGGACGTCGACGGACGCATCCGTGACATGGACGAGGAGGGAGTTGACGTCCAGCTCCTTGTCAACAATGGCGGGCCGAGCGGGCACGAGAACCGTGAGGTCAACGTCGAGTTCATGCGGGCGCAACATCGCTTTCTGGGCGACTTCTGCGGCAAATACCCGCATCGGCTCAAGTCGATGATCAGCACGAACGCCAGCTACATCGAGGAATCGGTGGCGGAGATCAAACGCTGGAGCGGGTCACCATGGGCGGTTGGTGTGTACGTCAACCTGCCGGTTGACCACCCGCTGGACCACCCCGACTTGCACCCGATCTGGCAGGCCGTGGACGAGGCGGGGCTGTGCTTCATCCACCATAGCTTCTCGCAGGGGTACCCGGGCTATCGCGACCTCTGGCACAACCCATTCCTTGGCCGCTCCGCGTCGCACCCCTGGGGCGCGATGCGGGCGATGGGCGCGTTCTTCGGCGCCGGTCTCCTGGATCGCTATGCCAATCTCCGCTTTGCGGTGCTGGAGTCGGGATTTGGCTGGATCCCGTTCTGGGCCGCTCGAATGGAGGACCAGGCGCACTACATGGGCTTCGTGGCCGACGGCCTGCAGCATACGATGCTGGAGTACACCACGGGCGGACGCTTCTTCGCCTCGATCGTCCTGCACGAGGGCGGGAAGATGGTCAAGCTGGTCTCGGAGTACCTCGGCGAACACCTTCTCATGTTCAGCTCGGACTACCCGCACGCCGAGACGCGCTTCCCCGGTTCCGTCGACCTGGCGCTGAGCTGGCAGGAAGTCAACCCCGACCTGATGCGAAAGATCCTCTGGGACAACGCCGTCAGGGCCTTTGGGGAGCCCTAGCCCATCACACGCCCAGGTCGACTTCGACAGGCACTCCTTTGGGAAAGTTCATGACGATTCGAGGCACCCTGAACGCGTCCTCGCGATTATAGATCTCGCGGAGCGCCGTCCAGTGGCGGTCGGCGGCTCAGCCCTGCGCGGACGGTGGGCCGAAGACCGGGAGGTTATACTCGCCGAACTTATCGGTGGCATCCGTCCAGCGGAGCTCCAGGGTCATGCCTTCGCGGAGATCGGTCGGCTCGATGTCAACCGGGTAGGAGATGAAGAGCGGCCCTTCGGCGAGCTCGAGTGCCAGGACCGTGTGGGGCGGCGGATACTCCGGGAAGTAGCCGCGGCGGAACGTCGTCCAGGAGAGCACCTTCGCCATGCCGCTGAGCGGGGACCACCCGAAATCGTCGGACAGGCAGCGGTCGCAGGTCGGGCCGGGTGGCCAGCGGAACTTCCCGCACGCGGAGCACTGCTGGAGACGCAGCTCCCTGTCCAGCGTGAAGGCCCAGAACTGCTCGGCGTACGGGTCCATCGCGCGAACCGGGCGGGCGGTGGCCATCGTCACGCTCCCCTGGTGTAGATCAGGCTCTTGCACTTGCCGGCGACGTCGTGGACGTACTGCGCGACCTCGGCGCCCTGCACCTGGCGGTGTCCGAGACCGCCCCGCAGCTGGCGGACGAGCTCGGGCTGGTGATTCCAGCTCTGCATGTAGCTCTCGGAGAGCATGCCGCCGCTCGTGTTGCACGGAAGATCGCCGCCGATCTCGATCCGGCCTCCCTGCACGAACGCGCCGGCCTCGCCCTCCTTGCAGAAGCCGAAGCCCTCGAGCGACGCGAACAGGTGAACGCTGAAGCTGTCATAGGTGGCGAACACGTCGACGTCCTTGGGGGTCACGCCGGCCATCGGATAGGCCTGCGCCGCCACGTCGTGATGGGCGCCGTGATAGAAGGACTTCAAGCGCGGCCGCAGCTGCGTGGCGTCGACGTTCTCCTCGGACCACCCGAAGCCGCTCACCATGATCGGCCGTTGCTTGAGGTCTCTCGTCATGTCAGCGCGCCGCACGATGATCGCGACGCCGCCGTCGTTGATCAGACAGTAGTCGTAGAGCCGGAGCGGCTCGGCGATGTACCGCGCGTCGAGATAGTCCTGGATCGTGATGGGCGTCTGCATCACGGCGTTCGGGTTCAGGCACGCGTGCTTGCGGAAGGCCACCGCGACCGCCCCGAGCTGCTCCTCGGTGGTGCCGTACAGTAGCTTGTGGCGCTGGAAGAACAGCGCGTAGAGCGCGCCCTGCGACGTCATGCCCCACGGGGCGTAATAGAAATACGAGGTGATGGCGCCGCCGGTCACCCGGGCGCCGCCGTAGGCCGTGTCCATCGAGCGCTGCGCGTTACCGTAGACCAGGGCGACGGTCGTGCAGAGCCCCGCGTTGATGGCCAGGGTCGCCTCGATGATGCATTGCGCGGCGTCGCCGCCGCCGCTCCAGCGCGGATTCACGCCCCACTGCTCGCTGGCCCGCTCACCGGACAGGGTGCCTCCGGTGCACAAGCCGTCGATGTCGTCCTTCCTCAGGCCCGCGTCGTCCAGCGCCCGCTTTAGCGCCCTCGACGCCAGCGTGTACGAATCGTACCGGGCCTCACCCTTGCCCACGGCCTGGCCGCCGGCTCCCCGGTAGTCCTTCGCGTAATCGGTCTCACCCACACCGACGATCGCCACCGTATCTTTCAGCGGCGCGAGCCGTGCCCGGTCGAAGCTCACCGCCATCGATTCCTCCTCTCGCGCATCCCGTTATCGAGGGGGGCCACGGCTCCGCCGGGGCGCCCCGAGCGTTGGGGGATTTGGGGGGCGCCCGGAGCCCCCCATGCGGTCAAATCACCTTCTCTTGTTCGAGAGATATCATCTCCTTCTCGCTCAGGCCGAGGAGGTCGCCGTAGACGTAGCGGTTGTGCTCGCGCAAGAGCGGCCCCCGTCCGTGCACGAAGGCTGGCGTCCGTGAAAGCTTGACCGGATAGCCTTCGTACTCGAACTCGCCGATCTCGGGATGGTCGATGACGGGATGCATGTCGCGATGCTTCAGCTGCGGATCGTGCTCGACGCGGTCCTCGGCGCTCTGGACCACCGACGCGATGATCCCGGCCTCCTGGCACCGGCGCATGACGTCGTAGCGCCGTCGCGGCCTGACCCATCGGCCGACGACGGCGTCGAGCTCGTCCTGGTTGGCCACGCGCGCCTCGCTGGTCGCGAAGCGTGGATCCGCGCACAGCCACGGCTGGCCCATGAGGCGACAGAGCGACTCGAACTGAGGCTGCGTCTCGCAGGCGATGAAGACCCACCAGTCCTGCCCGACGCGATCCTTCCCTGAGCAGCGATAGGTATTGTGTGGCGCCACGGGTGGAAAGACGGATCGGTTACCTGGAGGGAAACCAGGCCGGCGCGTGGTCCGGCCGTTCACCTGGAAATCGAGCATGTACGTGCCGAGGAGCGACATCGCGCCTTCGGTGACGGCATAGTCGACGTAGAACCCCCGGCCGGTCTTCCTGGCCTGGAGCAGGCCCATGATCAGGGCGAGGCCTCCCATCCAGCCGCCCATAACGTCCATGTAGGAGAAGCCCCAGCCCGCCGGCGGCATGCCGGGCAACCCGGACGCGAGCGACAGGCCGGACTGGGCGGCGGCGGTGGGCCCGAAGCTCCGGTAGGCCTTGTACGGGCCGGAGTGACCGAAGCCCGACGTGCTCATGTACACGACGCGCGGGTTGATCTCGTGGATGCGCTCCCAGGTGAGCCCCCAGCTCGGAAACACCTCACCGCTGAAGTTCTCGACGAGCGCGTCCGAGATGCCGATGAGCCGCTTGGCCAGCTCGAGGCCCTTGGGATGACGGGTGTTCAGGCTGATGGCCAGCTTGCCGTGGTGCAGGATCGTGAAGTACGGGGTGGCGTAGTAGGGCTTCTTGCCGTCGGCATGACCGCCGCCGTGCAGCGGACCTGTGCCCTGCCCGGACGTGAACTCCTTCTGCGGGCCCTCGACGATCGGGCTCGGGTGGGCCGCGTAGCGGTGATCGTCCCAGGATCCGACGCGCTCGACGTGGATGACTTCGGCGCCAAAGTGCGTGAGCAGGCGCGGGGCCCACGGCCCGACGGTCTTCCACGTGAAATCGAGGATGCGGACTCCGCTGAGGATGCCGGCCGGCGGAGCGTTCATCGAATCACCCCGGCGGCGGCCAGCGCATCGACTTGTGCGGCGGGAAGACCGAGATCGCCCTCCAAGACCTGCCTCGTGTGCTCCCCCAGATGAGGCGCTCGTCCTCGCGGCGCGATCGCGAGCGCGTCCGACATGTACGGGCCGCGCGGATAGGGAATGGCGCGGCCGATCTCCGGGTGCTCGACGGTGCGCCAGAAGTCGCGCTGCTGGTAGTGCTCGACGTCGTAGTTCTCCTCGGGTGCCCGGACGAGCCCCCACGAGATGCCGTACGACTGCGCGCGGGTGAAGACTTCCTCTCCCTTGCAGGCGGCGATCAGGCGACGGATGCCTTCGCGGACGGCGGTCCCCTGGCGATAGTCCGCGATCCGGACGGCTTCGTCGCGGTACTTCGGGTTGGTCAGCTCGCCGGCGACGCCCTTCTCCTCCATCCACTCGATCAGCTTCGCCCAGCCCTGGTCGCCGAAGGTCTGGTTCACCGCGATCACATACATGCCGTCGGCCGTCGGCAGCTCGAGGTCCGGTTGCCGCCGCGCGGAGGCGTGCATGCCCGTCTGCCGGTAGAGGGTCGCGCCGTTGTACAGCCACTCGGGCACCGCGGACTCTGTGCCGATCGAGCAGGCGTCGTGGATCGAGACGTCGATGTACTGACCCTCACCGGTCGTCATGCGGTCGAGGAGCGCCAGGGTAATGCCGTGCAGCGCGAAGACGCAGCCCATGTGCCACGCCTGGTGACCCTGCCCACCGATCGGGGTGACGCTGGGATCGGAATATCCGCTGCTCGCCATGTGGCCGCCGAGCGCCAGGTGGGCGGCGTCGTTCATCTGGTAGTCGCGCCACGGGCCGTCCTGGCCGAAGTCGGTCAGCGACGTGTAGATGAGCGCGCGGTGGCCCGAGACGGAGCCGTAATCGAGGCCGCACGGACGTAGCGTCCCCGGGAGCGTGCTTTCGAGGAAGATGTCCGCGCGCGCCACGAGTCGCCGGAGCAGATCCTGAGCCGGCTGACGCCCGATGTCGAGGGCCACGCTCTGCTTGCCGGTGTTGTACCACCAGTAGTCGAGACAGCGGTCGGGATCGACCTTGTCGTCGACGAAGGGCCCGCACCAGCGCCCCGGTCCGCCAGCGGGAGGCTCGATCTGGATCACCCGCGCGCCGCCGTCGGCCAGGAGCTTGCCCGCCCACTGATTGCGGCGATCGGCCAGCTCGACCACGGTGAGTCCGTCGTACACGCCACTCATCTCCGTCTCCCTTCAGGATCGATGGAAGGAGCGTCCTGCTCCCCGACTTTGCGCCACTCAGGATGAGAAGATCGGGCAGTTGCCCGGTTAAGGGTGAGCTGCTCGACCTCCTGGGGCGGGGACACGAAGACGCCGTCGACACGCGAGTCCTTGAGGAGGTCGCCGAGCTGACTGTACGCGGCGCGTGCGTCGTGCTTCTGCGCGAACGCCTCCGCGCGGTGCTGATCGCGGCTGTAGACGCCGACGAGCTCGCCGCCGTCGGCCGCGGCCATCGCCGGCGCGACCTTGATGTCTGGATGCTTGCCCGTGCCGACGATGCCCCACCCGAACGGCATAGATTCTCCTCAGTCGCGTGAGTACTCGAGCCACCGGCGAAGTCCGATGCGCATGGCGAGGCCTGGCTGGCCGGTCACCGGAAGAACTCGACCTTCGCCTCGCGGACGAAGAGGAAGTTCCCCGGTGCCGCCGAAATCGGCCCGTTGATCGCAAACACGGCGATCTCGAATCTGTCGCCGGGAGACACGGCGCCGTCGGCCAGCACGACGCGGTTGGGCATGTTGAAGCCCTGGATCGCCCCGGGGCTCGGCCGGCCGGGGGTGCGCGGCATCGCGCCGTTGATCCAGACTTCCGCGTAGTCGTCGACGTTGACGCAGAACACCGCCTTGGCGCCGGCGGTGTCGAAGCCCGCGACGTTCGCGGGGATCGTCAGGGTGGTACGGAACCAGATGAACGACACCAGGCCGCCGCCGCGCCTGACGCCGAGATCGGCGGGCGTAATCACGGCCCAATCCGAGTCGTCGAAGCCGAGCAGCTCGGCATGAGGTTCGATGTCGTAGGTCGTCTTGAACTCGGGCAGCGCGTTGGTCAACGCGGGACACTCGACGAGCTTCGCTTCCTTCACCCGCCACCGCGCGCCGAACGCCGCCGATCCCGCCTCCGTCATCAGGTCGACGGCGTGCACCGGCGGGATCGACGGCGCGAGGGGCGGCTGCGGCTGGAGCACCGCCGAGACCGCGGGAGGGACCCACACCGTGGGGCGGACGTACTTGCTCGCGGGCATCGGGATCAGGCCGGCCGGTTCGCCTTGAGGAACGTGCGCACGTGCCGCACCGCGAGTGGGATCTTCTCCTTCGTGTCCTTCCACGGGAAGAAGGTCAGCTCGGACTTCGGGGCCAGCATCGCCGACTCGATGGCGGGCTCGTAGGGGTGCGATGGGGTCTCGTCCGGCATGACCAGCACGGGCGCCTGGCAGCCCTGGACGACGTCGCGCGGCACGCTGAACACGAAGTCGGCGTTCGTGACGTACATCCGGGTCAGGAACTTGTCGATCATGCCCATCGTGAGGTCAGGCCGCTGCTTGACCAGAGCCGGCCCCCAGGTCTGCATGCTGTTGTCGTACATGGGGTTCGATTCGTTGCGGAAGCCGACGGGCTGCGACACGACCGCGGCGACAATGCGCTCCGGCGCGCGCTGGACCAGCTTCCAGATGAACGGGCCGCCAATGCAGTAGCCGATCACCATGAAGCGCTGGATGCCCAGGTGATCCATGAGGGCGAGGTGATCGTCGGCATAGGAGTCCCACGGCCGATCGATCTCGAGCGGCCCGGAGGACTGGCCGCTCGGCGCGTTGCGCAGGTCGGCCGTGATACAGCGGTACTCGTCCTTGAATTCCTCGGTCGCGTTGAACGGCGCCCGGTCCGACATGAAGCCGATGGTCGAGTTCTGGCCCCCGCCGGGGATGACGAACAGCGGGAAGCCGGAGCCGGCCTCCTGGTAGTGAATGCGGACGTGGCCCTTCTCGTAAAACGCCATGGTGTTCCCCCTTTCGCGGCTGGCTGCGAGAATGCGTGCGATAGGCTGTGGACTCCACAACGCCGGAGCATACAGGAAACGAGGGAAAGAAAGTCATGCGCATCGTCCTGATCGGGATATCGCACTGGCACACGCCGTTCTATTCCGACCCTGTGCTGGGGATGAAGAGCGCGACAATCGTCGGTGTGAGCGACCCCGACGCCGAGCGCGCGGCGCCGCCCGCGGCCTCGCCGAACTTAGAGCGTCCCACACGCGCGTCGGCTGAGGTCGTCAGGGCTTAGCTCCGGAACGCCGATCTGGAACCCGAGGCACCATTTGGTTGTGCCCGAGGCGTATCCATCTTTGGGCATTGGCTCGGATCGTCCCTCGCAGTATCAAAGGGCGTGGCGTGCGGCCATGAAGGGTGGAGCACGCCGGAACTCGGATCATGCGCGAGTCATGAAGTTGCGATTCGACCGCGGCACCATCTTGCTGACCGATCCGTCCAAGGACCTCAAACTCGCCGAGGCGCCGGGAGTTCTCTGGGACCCTCGCGTGCGCGCCTATCGGGCACCTGCCAGCAGATACCCCGCCCTCAAGCGCTGGCTTCTCGAGCGCGGTTCCCGATTCGAGGACATCGCCACGCCTCCGCGATCGTTACAGGAGGCGTGGTCGGATGTCGACCTCCGTCCCTATCAGGAGGCAGCTCTGTCCGCCTGGGACCTGGGGCACCGCCGTGGCGTCGTTGCCCTCCCGACGGGGAGCGGCAAGACTCGGCTCGCCCTCGCCGCCATGCACCGGACGCGGCTGAGCGCGCTGTGTCTCGTCCCGACCCGTGTTTTGCTCGATCAATGGGTTCGGGAGATCAGCCGAGTGTACCGCGGTGCCGTCGGGCGCTATGGCGACGGGGTGCGCCAGCGGGCGCCGCTCACGGTAGCCACCTTCGAGAGCGCATATCGGCACATGGACCAGCTCGGGGATCGCTTCGATCTCCTCATCGTCGACGAGGTCCATCACTTCGGCAGTGGTCTTCGGGATGAGGCCCTCGAGATGACGGTCGCGGAGGCCCGCCTCGGTCTCACGGCAACGCCTCCACGCGATGCCGGCGCGGTGGCCCGTCTCGCCGAGCTCATGGGGCCGACCGTTTTCGAGCTCGCCGTAGCCGACCTGGCCGGGGGGTTCCTCGCCAGCTTCGACGCGATCACGCTGCACCTGGATCTCACTCCAGCGGAACGCTCCGCGTACGTGAGTCTGGCTACAGTGTTCAACGGGGTCTACGCAGACTTCCGCCGGATAGCGCCAGATGCCAGCTGGGCGGACTTCAACCACCACTCCGCCCGTACGGCCGAGGGACGTCGTGCCCTTTCGTCGTGGCGCCAGATGCGACGGCTTCTCGCTTTGACGCATGCCAAGCGACGAGCCTTGGAGGCTCTACTCGGACGCCACCGGTATTCCAGGGTGCTGATCTTCACCGCCGACAACGAAGCAGCGTATGCGATTGCGCGGGAGCACCTCGTCATGCCTCTGACCTGCGACATTGGCCGTCAAGAGCGCGATGACGTGCTCGAGCGCTTCCGCCGGGGCGACATCCGGACCCTCGTGTCAGCACGGGTGCTCAACGAAGGGCTCGACGTTCCGGACGCCGACATCGCCGTGATCGTGGGCGGTGCGCTCGGTGAGCGCGAGCACGTGCAGCGAGTCGGCCGGTTGCTGCGGCCGAGCGAGGGCAAGCGCGCTGTCGTGTACGAGCTCGTCACACGAAACACCATCGAAGTCGGTCAGGCGCGCAGGAGACGCCAGGGCCTTGTTGTCCGAAGATCTGCTCAACTATAGCGTGGCGGGGGCGCTCGTGGTGCCTCACTTCCTCGGGGAACACGACCACCCGTGGTTGCGGGCTCTCCTCGAGGAGCATGAACGGTTCATCGGACGGCCACAACGTGAGCTGGAAGCCCGGCTGCGCGAGCCGCTGTGCCAGAGCCCCCCAAGGAAGCTCAGACTTGCCATCCAGGTGCTTTCTAG
>Ga0209056_10006537_pt1 | contig 12042 bp, 18 predicted proteins | sample GraSoiAngelo_114_FD_185876 | JGI IMG/M metagenome (GOLD analysis project Ga0209056, IMG submission 185876) | Grasslands soil microbial communities from the Angelo Coastal Reserve, California, USA - 14_0903_13_40cm (SPAdes) (version 2) | ecosystem: Environmental > Terrestrial > Soil > Grasslands... | reverse complement strand
TCGATCGTGATGCGGGAGGTCGAGGATCGCAGCTACGCCGAAATCGCCGAGGTGCTCGGCATCACCGTGCCGGCGGTCGAGGCGCTGCTCTTCCGCGCCCGCGGCAATCTGCGGGCGCGCCGGCAGGCGCTGGCGGGCGCGCTCGGCATTGCCCCGGTCCCGGCTTCGCTGGGGTCCTTCGTCGGCGGCGGCAGCGGCGGCCTGATCGCGGCCGGCGGAGCGGCTCTCGGCTCGGAGCTCGCACTCAAGGCCGCCGCGATCGTGGCGACGAGCGTCGTCCTCGGGGGTTTGGGATTCAAGGCAGTCAGCGCGGTCGCGACGCCCGACACGCCGACGTCTCGCCTCGAGCAGCTGCAAGGTCAGGCGCGGCTCTTTGGCCCAAGCTTGCTGGGGGGCCCGGCGTCCGCTAATCGGAACCGCTCCGATTACCCCTTCCGGCATCCGTCGCGCGCCGTCTTCGGACAAGGCCTCCGCAGCCGGCCCACCAACGACAGGCCCTCCGAGATCGGCCGCCCCGAGCCCGTCCAGCCTGGAAGCGGGACGTCCGCGATCTTGGGGGTCCCGACCTCGCCGACGGACACCGTCGGCAGCGTTGTGGCCTCGGTGCCGACGGTGCCGGCGGTGCCGACCGTGCCGGCGGTGCCGACCGTGCCGACCGTGCCGCCTGCCGTGACCCTGACAACCCCCGTCACGTCCGTGACGGTCACCGTGCCGACGCTCCCACCCCCGCCGCCCGTGAAATAGAGCGCCGGCGCCAGCAAGAAACGCCGCAAATCAGCATCTGCTAGTTCAATGGGGCCTGCGGCGCACTGCATCCATGCAGGGCCGGCGATCTCACGCGACCTCGATGGGAGACTCTCCTGGCGAGAGCGACGGCGGCTCCGTGCGCACCTGCGTAGCTGCGAGGGGTGCGCAAGCTTCGCCCGCTTCCAGCGAGAGCAGCGCGCCGTGCTTCGGAGCCTGCGGCTGATCGCCGTGCCGATCTCGTTGCAAGTTTTTCGCCCGACCGGCTTCTAACCAGGCGGGATGTGCCCTCGTCCCATCCGGGGCCGTGCCCGCCCGCCGGCCCCGGACTTGTTCCTGGGTTGATTAGACCTGGGCTGGTGTGGGTAGGCGATTCTCGTGAGCGTGATCAACAGACGCAACGCGGTCATGGGCTGGGCGGTCTGGAAGGTCGCAAAACGCGTGGGCAAGAAGAAAGCGCGCGATGTGACTCCGTCGGTCGAGGGCGGCAAGCCGAACAAGTCGCTGATCGCGGTAGTGGTCGCCGCGGTAGCCGGCGCGTTCGCGTTCCTGCGCGGGCGCCGCTCCGCGACCGACTGAACGCGTTCGGTTCGGACTAGACCGGGAAGGCCGGCCGGTTTAGCTTTGCCTACAACGACATTCGCAGGTAGGGAGGGTTCACCGATGAGAATCGAGAAGTCCGTCACGTCGATCACCTGGATTCCGTCCGAGGCGATCTCGGGCATGCCGAAGCTCCCGTTCGAGATGGGCGTCGCCCACTACGACGATCCACCGCCGGACATGCTCGAGGACCTCGAGGCGCTGCGCCAGGCGGACGCCTTCCGCGAGGCGAATGAGCTCCGCGCGTGGGTCGAGTTCGACGACGGCAAGCCGTCGCTCTTCGGCTACTCAGGCGGCGGCCACATCGGCGTCACCCGGATCAAGCTCGGGAGACGCGAGCTGACGTTTCCGGCCGTGCAGTATCCGCTGCTCCAGGCCGAGCCCGAGGTCGGCGACGGCTGGGTCAAGTTCAGGCAGTCGGCGGGCGGCCACATGGGCCTGCCTGCGCCGAGGCGCGTCAGCGGCAAGCCGTTCTTCCGGATCAAGTCCGCCTCTGCGTGGACGACGCTTGGGCTGACGATCGCCGCGGACGGCATGGCCGAGCATTCGCTCGAGGGCGCGAGTCCGTTCCCGCGCCACTGGCTCTACGACGACGAGGGCAAGCTGGTGGAGAAGTCGGGGACGATCGACTTCGCCGAGTGGTACAAGACGTCGCACGGAAAGAACACGCCCTGGGGCGAGGAGGATTCGCCGGCCCTGACGACGGCGGTCGAGTCCGACCTCGAGCGTGAGCTCTCGGCCTCGATCATGCGCGAGGGCAAGAAGCTCGAGCGGCGCAACCTGAAGGAGGGGGAGGCGCTGACCGAGCAGGGCGAAGAGGGCAACGAGCTCTACCTCCTGCTCGACGGAGTCGTCGACATCGAGGTGGACGGTGAGCCCGTGGCCGAGATCGGCCCAGGGGCGCTCCTCGGCGAGCGTGCGCTGCTCGAGGGCGGCACGCGGACCGCAACCGTCCGCGCGAAGACGCCCTCGCGGGTAGCGGTCGTCCCCGGCGATGCCGTCGACGAGTCCGCGCTGCCGGAGCTCGCGGCCTCGCACCGCCGGGAAGAGAGCTAAGAAGAAGTCACACATTCGTCACAGTCCGGTCGCACGGTCTCTGCTTTGATCGGGACCGTGCGACCGACCGTGAGGCAGATCTACGCGCTCGCAGCGGCGCTCTGCGAGAAAGCGGGCGAGGAGTTCCCCGAAACGCGGGAGGCCGCGTCGGAGCTGATCGAGCGGCTGCGGCTCGAAAACGGCCATCCGGCGCCGCGGCTCGAGGATCTGCCGCCGCTACAGCCGCGCCGCCGCCGCGGGCGCGGCGGCGCCGACAAGCTGGCAAGGCGGATCGCGGCGGAGGTCGCCCGCGAGCTGCGGTAGGAGGGTTCGGCGGAATACCGCTCGTCGCCGGGGTGCGATGCTCGTTCCCTGGGGAGGACGCAGGGAGCGTCCATATCCATAGATATGGGCGCGACTGAGGACGTTGCCAGGGGGCGAGCAGCGCGGCCCGGCGGCACAGACTGCATTTCGCCGAACCCTCCTAATCGAAGGTATGGCTGCAAATAAGCCGATTGGCCTATAGTCAGAGCGATATCGACCTGCAATGGTGCGAGTTGGGATGAGCGGACCGATGTTGCTTCTGTACGGATTGCTTGCGCTGTACGCGCTCGAGATCGTCCTGCCGCTGCTCGCGCTCGCGATCGCGTTGGTGACACGCCGCGCCCGGCGCGCGTTCAGCGTGTGATCTAGTGACCTGAGTCATTGATCCGCTGGCAGTAGGAGCCGAGGACCTGCCGGTAGCGGTCGCGCTCCTCGATGAAGGGCGTGTGCGAGGACTCCTCGAACAGTACCCACTCGCTGTTCGGGATCCCGTCGCGCAGCGTCTCTTGCAGCGCGGGCGTCGCCTCGTCGTAGCGGCCCGACGTGAGCAGCGTCGGGACATCGATCTCACCGAGCCGGTCTTTCGACTGCCAGTCTTTGATCGAGCCGATCACGTGGAACTCGCTCGGCCCGTTCATCGTGTGGTAGACGGTCGGGTCCTTTTCGATCCACCCGAACGCGTCGATCAGTTCCTGCGGCCACGGGTCGAGACGGCAGACGTGGCGCCGGTAGAAGACCATGCACGCCTCCTCGTATTCCGGATCGTCGGTCGTCCCCGCCTCCTCGTGCCGCTTCAGCGTCGCCTCGACCTCGGGCGGAAGCTCGGCGCGCAGGCGGTTCGCCTCGGCGAGGAAGTCCGGGAACGAGGCCGCGGTGTCTGTCAGCACGAGAGATGTGAGTCCGGGCGGGTGCGTGAGCGCGTACTCCTGCGCCAGAAAGCCGCCCCAGGAGGAGCCGAGCACGTGGTGCCGGTCGGCGATCCCGAGCGCCTCGACGAGATTGTGCAGCTCCCGGACAAACAAGTCGACCGTCCAGAAGTCGGCTCCGCGCTCCGGGTAGTGCGTGCTCCGGCCGTTGCCGATCTGGTCGTAGAAGACCACCGCGCGGCCGTCCTCAGCGAGGTCGGCGAGGACGAGCAGGTAGTCGTGCGCCGCGCCGGGGCCGCCGTGGAGTGTGACGAGCGGGGCGGGAGCATCGGGGTCGTCGGCGCGGACGTCGCCGTCGATTCGGTACCACGTCTCGGCGACGTCGCCGTTGAGGGAAAACGGAGCCTTTCCTTCTCGCATGGGCGCAAACCGTATTCAGTGCCGGCCCATGGCATAAATTTAAGTTGCGCCTTACGTTAGCTTCTGCTTAACTATGCGGCCGTGGAAGCCGCACTGAAAGCGATCGCCGGCCCTCGTAGGCGCCAGATCCTGACGCTCGTCCGCGACGGCGAGCTCTCGGCAGGCGAGATCGCCGGGCACTTCGACATCACGAGGCCGGCGGTTTCCCAGCATCTGAACGTCCTCAAGGAGGCGGGGCTCGTGAGCGAGCGACGCAACGGCACGAGGCGGCTCTACCGGGCCCGCCCGGAGGGGCTCGCCGAGTTGAAGGAATTCCTGGAGGAGTTCTGGGACGAACGCCTCAGCGCACTCAAGCGCGAGGCAGAAAAGGAGGAGAAGAAGCGTGGAAACGACGACTGAGACGACGGTCGAGCGGGAGCTCGCGATCGACGCCAGCCCGGAGACGGTCTGGGAGTTCCTCGTCGACCCGGAGAAGCTGTCTCGCTGGTTCGGGAGCCGGGCCTGGCTCGACCCGCGGCCCGGCGGGCAGTACCGCGTCGACGTGATCCAGGGACACATCGCGAGCGGCGAGTTCGTCGAGCTGGATCCGCCGCGCCGGCTCGTCCACACCTTTGGCTGGGAGGCCGAAGGCGGCCAGGAGAACCCGGTGCCGGAAGGGTCGAGCACGATCGAGTTCGAGCTCGAGCCGAGCGGCGCGGGGACGTTGCTGAAGTTCCGCCATTACGGACTCCCGAGCGCCGAAGCGGCGCAGAGCCACTCGCACGGCTGGGATCACTACCTCGCGCGGCTGGTCATCGCCGGTCGCGGCGACGACCCCGGCGAGGACCGCGGGCCGGAGGGAATGTGAACGTCGTCGCCCACGACGACTGGCTCGCCGCGCGCAAAGAGCTGCTCGCGAAGGAGAAGGAGTTCACGCACGCGCGTGACGAGCTCACCCGGCAGCGGCAGGCGCTGCCCTGGGAGGCGGTCGAGAAGGACTACGTCTTCGAGGGCCCGAACGGCAAGGAAACGCTGGCCGACCTCTTCGACGGCCGCAGCCAGCTGCTGGTCTACCACTTCATGTTCGATCCGGATGACGAGGCCGGCTGCCCGGTCTGCTCGTTCTGGGCGGACAACTTCGACCCGATCGTTCAGCATCTGAGGCAGCGCGACGTGACGATGATCGCGATCTCCCGCGCGCCGTTCCCGAAGATCGCGACCTACAGAGAGCGAATGGGGTGGAGCTTCAAGTGGGTCTCGTCGTCCCAGAACGACTTCAACTTCGACTATGGAGCGTCGTTCAGACCCGAGAAGCGAGATCAAGCCGTGTACAACTACGGCACGCTGGCGCCAGGGGACCCGAATCGAGAGGGCGCCAGCGTCTTCGCCAGGGATAAGACCGGCACCGTGTTCCATACCTACTCGGCGTATGCGCGCGGCATCGACCTCGTCAACACCGCCTACAACTACCTCGATCTCGTCCCGAAGGGCCGTGACGAAGACGGTCGCGGCCCGTTTTGGGTGCGCCGGCATGACGAGTACTGAGGCGCAGACGCTCTTCGACCGCGCCGCGAAGCGCCTGCGGGGCGTCGAGCGCGGCAAGATGCTCTCGGCGACCGGGCTCAGGGACCCGGCAGCCGGGAAGTTCTTCGCCTTCACCACGCGCGGTCAGCTTGTGGTCAAGCTCCCGGCAGAGCGAGTGACCGAGCTGATCGCGAGCGGCGAGGGCCGCGTCTTCGACGCCGGCAAGGGCCGACCGATGAGGGAGTGGGTCGGCTTGACGCCGGCCGACGAAACCGCGTGCGCCGCTTACATGCGCGAGGCGCGGAAGTTCGTCGCGCGCTGACGTAAGCTGCCTGCGCTAGCGGACCACGAAGGACGTTCGCAGCGAACCGGCCGAGCCGCACGAGACGGTGATGGCCCAGCGCCCCGGAGTCGTTCGGGTCCCGACCTTCCACGTCCAGGAGACGCGACCGCCGGAGGGACGCTTCGGATAGAGCCCTTGCGCGTGCGAGGGCCCGCTCTTGTACCAGACCACGATCGAGCAGGTCCGCGCCGGCGAGACGGCGGCAGTGAGCGTCGCATAGGCACCCGGATACGTCGGTGAACTGACAGAAACGAGTCGCACCCGAGCCTCTGCGCTGGAGGCCACGATCAAGCTCAACGCGACGGCGACGAGTGCAAGAAAACCACGGAATTTCACCCTTCTCCTTCTGTTGTCGAATGTGAACTAGAGCCTTGCGGATGCGGCCACACAAGGCCATAGGCCACATGGCTCATCTGGACGGCGGTCGTGGCCTAGCACGTCTTTGGGAAGATGTCTCCGTGGAGCAGCGGCTGAGCCTTGTCACCCTGGGCGTCCGCGACCTGGCGCGGGCGCGGCGGTTCTACGAGGCGCTGGGATGGACGTCGGGCGCGTCACCGGCCGACGACGTCGTCTTCTTCCAGACGGGTTGCATGATCGTGGCTCTCTGGGGGCGCGACCAGCTCGCGGAGGACACGGTCGTCGAAGACAGCGGGGGCTGGGGCGGCGTCACCCTTGCCTACAACTCCCATTCGCCGGCTGACGTCGACGCGGTTCTCGCGGAAGCCGAGGCGGCGGGCGCGACTATCGCCCGTCCGGGGGCGGAGACGTTTTGGGGCGGCTACTCAGGCGTCTTCGTCGATCCCGAAGGCCATGCCTGGGAGGTCGCGCACAATCCTCATTGGAGGCTGGGAGAGGACGGATCGGTGAGCCTCCGCGCCGACTGATCGGCATGGATACCAGCATCGTCGAGCGCGAGGACACGCCCGTGATGGGCATCCGCACGGCGGACAACCTGGACGAGATTCGGAGCGCGTGGGAGCGTCTGGAAGAGATCGTGCCGTTGCGCGGCCGCAAGTTTTTTGCCGCGGTCGACACGTCGGCGTCCGACTACTTCGCCTGCGTGCAGTCGCGCGCTGACGACGACCCCGTCGCTCTCGGCCTCGAGCCGGGGACGCTTCCCGGCGGGCGCTACCTGCGAGCGCGCCTCCGCGGCGAGCCGCCCGGGCTCTACGACCAGATCGGTCCGGCCTTCGAGGCGCTGGTGGAGCAGGCCGATCCCGACGCGACCCGGCCGAGTATCGAGTTCTACCGCCGCCGAGACGAAGTCGACGTCCTGTTGCCTGTGGGCTAGGGCCGCAGACTCGCTCGCCCTAGATGCGCCTTTCCTCTCGTCGACGGATCTCGTCCGCGAGCGTACGGTACTCGGTCGCCATCAGCTTGTCCTTGTTCCGTCCGGCCGCTTCCTTCATTGCGATCAAGTGATCGAGCGACGCGACCAGTACGGGGACGCCCTCGATCTCGGTCTCGACGGCGGCGTCCTTGAGCCGGTCGTAGCGCGGCGCCCCGTCCGGATCGGTAAGAAGGTCGAGGGAGCCGTAGGGCGTTTCGAACGTGAAGTGAGCGCCGCGTTCGACTGTGTCTTCATCTAGAACGAAGGGAACATCGGCCGGTGCACCGCGGAGCCTCGCCTGGAGCTCTCTTAACGCTTCGGCAAGCCGTTCGAGGTTGCTCCGGTCGCGGGCGTAGACGATGTCGACGTCGTAGCTCGGGAGAACCGACCCTTGGGCGATGCCTGCCAGCCCACCGTTGATCACGAACTCGACAACGTGTTCGAGGAGGGTGGAAAGGATCTGCTTCGGTCGAAACTCAGGGCGCATTGGCGGCGCCGAGGTTGCGCTGCACGAAGTTCGCAAACGCCGCGCCATGCTCGATGCGCTCCGAAGGAGTCATCGAGAGCGTCCGCTCGTAGAGAGACCGGTCGTGCCCGTAATCGACCTCGCGTGCATCAAGTACCAGCTCCTCGTGCATGAGGTCGAGCAGCCGGGCGAGTGTCTCGACGGTGGGGGAGACGAGGCCCCGCTCGATCCGCGAGATCGCGGCCTGACTCGTGCTCGCCCGGGCGGCAAGCTGCTCCTGCGTGAGGCCGTGGCGCTTGCGCCCTTCGCGGACGAGCTGAGCTGCGTTCATGCGCCCAGTATATCCTTTCGGACGTATTCTACTGCTCGAGCGCACGAGCAAGCCTTCCCAGCCCGACCTCGAGCGTCCCATCGGTGACCGCGAGCGAGATCCGAGCCCAGCGGGCGCCGCTGGGGCCGAAGCCTTCGCCGGGGGCGAGCGCGAGGCGGTGCTCGGTCAACAGCTGCTCGTTCGTCAGGCCTTCCGGCAGCTTGAACCAGACGTAGAACGTCCCTTCCGAGACCGCGTCGACGACCTCGAGCACGCGGTCGCGGCGCCGCTCATAGGTCGCCGCGCGCTCGGCCACCGAGTCCTGCGGGCCGGTCAGCGCCGCGATGGCGGCCTCCTGGATCGGACGGAAGATGCCGACGCGGCAGTGGTCGTTGAGCAGGTTGATCCGCTCGACGATCTCCGCGTTGCCGAGCACGAACCCAAGCCGCCAGCCGGCCATCCCGTACGACTTCGACATCGAGAACATCTCGACGCCGACGTCCTTCGCCCCCGGCACGGCGAGAAAGCTGCGCGGCTCGCGACCGTCGAAGAGCAGGTCGGCGTAGGCGAAGTCGTGGACCACCGCCGCGTCGGTCTCGCGCGCGTACTCGATCGCGCGTTCGAAGGTGCCGTCGCGGACGACCGCAGCGCAGGGATTCGAGGGATAGTTCAGATAGAGAGCGGCCACGTCTTCACGCGGCGCGCGGGAGAAGTCGGGCTGCCAGCCGTCCAGCGGATCGAGCGGCACGGTCCCGAGCGCGGCGCCGGCGAGTGCCGGGCCCGACGGATAGTCCGGATACCAGGGATCGGGCAGCACGACGGTCGAGCCGCGCTCGGCCAGAACCAGCGAGAGCTCGACGATCGCCGTCTTCGTCCCCGGCACGACGGCGACCTCGCTGTCCGGGTCGAGCTCGACGCCGTAGACGGTCCCGTAGCGGTGGGCGATCGCCGTCCGGAGCTCGGGAAGCCCTCGAAACGGCGCGTAGCCGTGCGCCGTGGGCCGGTTGGCCGCCTCTGCAAGCGTGTCGACGACGTGCTGGGGCGGTCCTGTCTCCGGGTTCCCGCGCCCGAGGTCGACGATCGCCTCGCCTTCCCGCGCCGCCGTAGCGGTGACCCGGGCGAGAAGCGCTCCGAAGTACTGCTCAGGAAGCCGGTCGAGCCTGTTCGGCCGTGGCCGCATCGCGCGATCGTAGGACGCAGACGGAGACGGTGTCCCCGGGCTTGGCGGCGTCGATCGCCTCCTGGATGCTGCGAAAGTCCGCGCGCGGGCATTCGTTGCTGCCCCTGGGCGCGACGGTGAGCGTGCTATGCACTTCAGGCGCCAGTCCCTGCGCCCCCGACGCGAGCCCCAAAACGGCGAGCGTTGCCGCGAGCGACACGACGAGTGCCGCGTTTCGACCGATCACCAGAATCCCCCCTTGGTCCGGATGCGATGCTGCGGTGTAACGGGTCTGGGCCGTTACGTCAAGCAGGGGTCCTCGGCGTGAGTTTCACATCCAGCCCCGAGCTCAAAAGGAAAAACATGCCGTCGGCTGGAATGATTTGATCGAACCGACGAAAGGAGCCTCGTGAAGGGCCAACAGAAACCGAAGCAGCTAGCGAAGAAGGCCCCGCAGAAGACGCTGAAGGAGAAGCGCCAGGAGAAAAAGGCCAAGAAGAAGGCCGGCGGCGCCTTCGATCACTGACTGGGCCAGCCCGACGTTAAGCGGGCGTCGCGTCCCGCTCGCGCTTTTGCCTTGACGCCTGCGACTGCCGCTTCTGCGCCGAGAGCTCGACCTTTCGCAGGCGAATGCTCTTCGGCGTCACCTCGACGCACTCGTCGTCGCGGATGAACTCGAGCGCCTGCTCCAGAGACAGCGGCCGCGGCGGGATCAGCCGCACCAGCTCATCGGCCGTGGCCGAGCGCATGTTCGTCAGCTTCTTCTCCTTGGCGGCGTTCACGTCGAGATCCTCGGCCCGCGAGTTCTCGCCGACGACCATGCCCTCGTAGAGCTCGTCGCGCGGGGCGACGAACAGCGAGCCTCGCTCCTGCAGCGCGGCGATCGCGAAGCCGGTCGCCTGGCCGCGCCGGTCGGCGACCAGCGAGCCGGTGGGCCGCGTCCGCAGCCGGCCGTGCCACGGCTCCCAGCGGTCGAAGACGTGGTGCATGATCCCGGTCCCGCGGGTTTCGGTCAGGAACTCCGTGCGGAAGCCGATCAGGCCGCGCGCCGGCACCAGATACTCCATCCGCGCCCAGCCGGTGCCGTGGTTGACCATCTGCTGCAGCGCGCCCTTGCGCAGCGACAGCAGCTGCGTGACGACGCCGATGTAGTCCTCGGGCACGTCGATCGCGACGCGCTCGACCGGCTCGTGCTTCTTGCCGTCGATCTCTCGTGTCAGCACCTCGGGCTTGCCGACGGTCAGCTCGAAGCCCTCGCGGCGCATGATCTCGACCAGCACCGCGAGCTGGAGCTCCCCGCGGCCCTGCACCTCCCAGACGTCGGGCCGCGCGGTCGGCTGGACGCGCAGCGAGACGTTGCCGACGAGCTCCTGCTCGAGCCGGCCGATCAGCGCGCTTGCGGTCAGCTTGTCGCCTTCGGTGCCCGCCAGCGGCGAGGTGTTGATGCCGAGCGTCATCGCGAGCGCCGGCTCGTCGACCGTCGTGACGGGCAGCGGGCGCGGATCCTCGGGATCGGCGATCGTCTCGCCGATCGTCACCTCCGGCAGGCCGGCGAGCGCGACGATCTCGCCCGGGCCCGCCTCGTCGGCCGGGACGCGGTCGAGCGCTTCGGTCACGTAGAGCTCGGTCACGCGCGCGTTCTCGATCGTGCCGTCGGCGCGACACCAGGCGACCTGCTGGCCCCTACGGATCGTCCCGTGCTGGATCCGCAGCAGCGCGAGCCTGCCGACGTAGGGCGAGGCATCGAGGTTCGTGACCAGAGCCTGCAGCGGGTGCTCGGGGTCGTACGACGGCGGCGGCACCGTCGCCAGCAAGGTTTGCACGAGCGGGCCGAGATCGTGGGCGAGCTCGTCCGGCGCGAAGCCGGCACGTCCCTCGCGCGCGTTCGCGTAGACGATCGGGAACTCGATCTGCGATTCGTCCGCGTCGAGGTCGAGGAAGAGCTCGTAGACCTCGTTCACGACCGCCTCCGGCCGCGCGTCGGAGCGGTCGACCTTGTTGACGACCAGAACGACCGGCAGCCGCGCCTCGAGCGCCTTGCGCAGGACGAAGCGCGTCTGGGGCAGCGGCCCCTCGCTCGCGTCGACCAGGAGCAGGACGCCGTCGACCATCGTCAGCCCGCGCTCGACCTCGCCGCCGAAGTCGGCGTGGCCCGGCGTGTCGACGATGTTCACCTTCGTGTCGCCGATTTGTACGGCCGTGTTCTTAGCCAGGATCGTGATCCCCTTCTCGCGCTCGAGATCGAGCGAATCCATGACCCGCTCGGCCACGTCCTCGTTGGCGCGGAAGGAACCGGCCTGCCAGAGCAGGGCGTCGACCAGCGTCGTCTTCCCGTGGTCGACATGGGCGACGATCGCGACGTTGCGAAGGTCGCTTCGTGTAGCCGTTGTGGCCATTCGCCGCTAGGAGGGTTTGGCGGAATGGAGCTCGTCACCAGGGTGCGATGCTCGTTCCGTGGGGAGGACGCAGGGAGCGTCAATAGCCAAAGCTATTGGCGCGACTGAGGACGCTGCCACGGGGCGAGCAGCGCGGCCTGGGGACACAGACTCTATTTCGCCAAACCCTCCTGGGGTGCGGTCTACCACTTCGACCGCCTGCCGCGGCGGCTGGTGTACAGGAGCTTCGCCGGAGCGGAGCGCATCCCGGCCTGCTCGAACTGCTCGTGGTGACCCAGTCGCCGGGCCACCCGGCTCGTGTCGGCCTGCTGGTCGGGTAGCACGAAGGTGATCGCCGTGCCGCTGCGGCCGGCCCTGCCGGTGCGGCCGGTGCGGTGGACGTAGCCCTTGTCCTCATCCGGCGGGTCGAAGTTGATCACGTGCGTGACGTCGTCGAGGTCGAGGCCGCGGGCGGCGACGTCGGTGGCGACGAGCGTGGCGACCTTGCCGGTCTCGAAGCGCGACAGGGCCCGCTCGCGGGCGCCTTGCGACATGTCGCCGTGCATC
>Ga0209056_10006536_pt1 | contig 12044 bp, 9 predicted proteins | sample GraSoiAngelo_114_FD_185876 | JGI IMG/M metagenome (GOLD analysis project Ga0209056, IMG submission 185876) | Grasslands soil microbial communities from the Angelo Coastal Reserve, California, USA - 14_0903_13_40cm (SPAdes) (version 2) | ecosystem: Environmental > Terrestrial > Soil > Grasslands ... | reverse complement strand
TAACGGTCGGGGCATCGGCTTTAATCGCACCCAACGGCCAGAACCTCAATTACAACGCCCGGCGGAACTTCAGCTTCTCCGACGACCTGAAGCTGACGAAAGGGATTCACAGCTTCAGTTTCGGCGCCTGGTTCCAGCGCGTGGAGCAAACGGCGTTTTCCTCGGGTCAGAACAACGCCGGAACCGTCAGTTATCCCACCTTGTTGGCTTTTCTCCAGGATCGCCCGACCCAATTCAACACGCAAACGAAACCGACGGAACTGATCTTCAGCTCCAAGCAAGCCGCCTGGTATTTTCAGGATGAAATGAAGCTGCGTCCGAATCTCACCGTGCGGCTGGGACTGCGGGACGAGATGACCACGCGCATCAACGAGAAAAATGGTCACGCTTCGAATTACCGGTTTGATGCGAATGGGATCTTGATCACCGATCCGTTCATTGGGAAAACTCCGCTCATCGAGAACCACGCCAAGGCGCTGTTGCAGCCGCGGGTCGGCTTGGCCTGGGACGTGACCGGCTCGGGCAAGTGGGCGGTGCGGGCCGGCTTTGGGATTCATAACGACCTGCAGGACAATCTCGCCAACCGGCTCAACGCGAATCCCCCGTTCAGCGGGCGGTTGACCTACATGAACCGGCCGCTGCTCTCCATCATTCCGGTCTCCGCGGAGTCGGCGCCCCCGCCCAATTGCCAGTCGCTCACACAGCAGGCCACGCAGAATCCACCTTGCTCGATGTATGCGCCCGGCGGGATCGATCCGGATCTGCACACGCCTACACTCCAGCAATGGAGCCTGACGGTTGAACACCAACTGGCGCAAGACCTCGTGGCCGAGGCCGAGTATGTGGGCAGCCAGTCATATCACGTTTCGACGACAATGGACGTCAATACGATTCAACCGCTGACGTGCGACAACCCAGCGGGCTGCCAGGCAGGCGGAGTTCTCGCGGCAAACCAGAGGAGTGTCGTCCCGCAGGGAACCCTGTACGTCCCGGTGGGATCGCGTCCGAACCCGCTACTCGGCACCAGCCAGGGCTGGTACTACCTCGGCACCAGCAACTACCATGCGATGAATCTCTCCTTGCTCAAGCGCGCGAGCCGCGGACTGACGTTCAAGACCAGCTACACCTGGGGAAAGGTGCTGGACCTCAACTCCGCTAATCTCGTCAATGGCGCCGATAATGAAGCCCCAACGGTCTTGAATCGCTTTGACCGGAGGCGCGACAAGGGACCTGCCTCCTTCAGCCTCCTGCACCAATTCAGCACCAACTTCAGCTATCAGTTGCCGTTCGGGAACGGCAAGACGTTCGGCGGCGGAGCTACGGGTTGGGTGGACAAACTGATCGGCGGGTGGCAGTGGAACGGCATCTTCGTAGCCAATAGCGGCTTTCCCATTACGCCTCAGGTTGGCTCGAATCGGTCCGGTACGGGGGACACCGGCCGCCTTCCCGATAGACCAAGCTTAAATCCCGACTTCAAAGGAAACCCGATTCTGGGAGTAGAGGGGTTCAAGAAGGCCGGCCGCTATTACGATCCCAACGCCTTCGTGCTGCCGGTGGCCGGAACCTTCGGAAACGTCGGGCGCGGCCAGTTCCGGGGACCGGGCTACCTCAACGTGGATACGTCGTTCTTCAAACGGATTCCTTTGAAAGAGCGGTTGAATTTGCAGTTCCGGACGGAGATCTTCAACGTTCTGAATCACGCGAACTTTGATACGCCAGTTCTCCCTGTTTTTTTGGGCACGGACATCAGCCCTACGGCCGGTGTTATTAACAGCACGGCTACGAACGGAAACGGGCGGCAGATTCAATTCGCGCTGCGGCTCGAGTTCTGATGGGGGGGCCCCTCTCCCCCTGGGAGAGGGCCCGCGCCGCAGGCGCGCGGGTGAGGGTGTACAGGTCTCGTCGAATCTTGAAACCCTCACCCGGCGCGCTTCGCGCGTCGACTCTCCCAGAGGGAGAGGGTCCCTCAATCCGCTGCAAACACTTCGTACATGCGTGCGCGAAGTTGAGAACGCCGTTGTTCGAGTTCGTGGATGCGCTTGCGATACTGGCCGCGGCCGAGATAATCGGCTAGGCCAATGATGAGCATGACTCCGCCGATCAGCGTGAAAAAGTAAGTGAAGGCGAAGGTGATATTGAAATCCTGAAAGATGTCGGCCGGGACGAAGTAAGCCGTTAGATGCATCACGGCGGCGATACCGCCGACAATGGCACCAATCATCATTTTGAGCCGGCAGTTCGAATACTTCCCTGCCAGGTTCAGGATCTCCACCGACACCTGCGCATATTCCCTCTCGATCGCGTTCTGCTCGCGGCACGGGCGCTGCGGGCGGGAGAGAATGGGCATTTCTTCGTATTTCTTCACAAGATCGTCGTATTCCCGGCGGGTGGCCGGATCCAGGAGCGTCTCAACGATAAAGTTGAACCGGCTCATCTGTTCGTGCGCCCAGCGTTGCTTCTCGGGAGGATTCTTATCAGGATGATAAATTTTTGCGATCTCTTTGAAGGCGTGCTTGATCGCCGCAGCGTTGGCGTTACGAGCTACACCTAACTCGTCGTAAAAGGTCTTAATGCGCCGCATCTGTCTTAATTATATTTAGGATCGGGCCCACCGGCCAAGCCACCGTCGGTACTACCTTCTTGACGGCTATTTGGCCGGTTCCCCCATCCTGATAAACAGAACTCAGCCCTTCAAACGAGGGTCCGCGGCGTCGCGCAGGCCCTCTCCCACTAAGTTATAAGACGTTACGGTGAGAAATATGGCCAGGCCCGGAAACACGGTCAGCCACCAGCCGCTGGGCAAGAGCTGTCGCGCATTGGAAAGAATGGACCCCCAACTTGGCTTAGACGGCGGCACACCAAATCCCAAAAAACTCAGCGTCGACTCGATCAGGATGGCGGATGCCACACCGAACGTCGCGGCGACGAACACCGGAGCCATACTGTTGGGCAGAATATGACGGAAGATCGTCCGAAAGTCGCTGGCGCCGAGCGCCTGGGCAGCGACAACATACTCCAAGGACTTCGTTTTAAGAAACTCACCTCGAGTGAGCCTTGCCACGGTCGGCCAATTCGTGATTCCAATGACGATCATAATGTTGAGAATGCTCGGCGGCAGGAACGCGACGACTGTGATGATCAGGAAAAACGTAGGAATCGTCAGCATGATCTCAATCGCGCGGGACGCAACGATATCCACAATTCCGCCGTAATATCCCGCAAATGCTCCAATGACCACGCCGATCAGGACGTAGATGGAAACCGCCACGAATCCCACGGACAACGAAACCCGCGAGCCGTGTACAACGCGGCTGGCAATGTCGCGCCCAATGTCATCGGTTCCCAAGAAATGTTGTGCCGAAGGCGGCCGAAGTACGCTGGTCAGGCTTACCTCATTCGGAGAATATCGGACTGGCGGAAATTGCGCCCAGTCGCCTTGCTTGAAGTTCATCGCGGCGAAGTCTTTAAAGGAAACATTCTGAAACGGCGCTTCCCATCGCGAAACGCCGAGCCACGCGGCGTAATCTTTCAGAACGGGGAAATAAATCTCACTTCGATAACTCATCACGAGCGGTTTGTCATTCGCGATAAAATCAGCGGAAGCCGCAAGTATGAACAACAAGAGAACGACAATCAGACCGGCTGTGGCGACACGATTGTTGCGGAACTGACGTGAAACGATCTGCCAGTAGCCTTCAGGCCGCTGCGCTCTTTTCATAACGAATCCTGGGATCGACGAGAGTGTATAAAAGATCCGCGAGCAAAATACCCAACAGTGTTAAAAAAGCGCTCAGCGTAAATATCCCCATGAGGAGGGGATAATCGCGCGTGTATACAGCTTCGTAACTGAGCGATCCCATACCGGGAATTGAAAAAAGCGTTTCGACCACAATGCTGCCTCCGATCAGCGCGGGGAGCAAATCGGCCATGAGTGTCACGATGGGTATCAGCGAATTCCGCAGAGCATGCCGGTAAACGACGATCCGCTCCCCCAGTCCTTTCGCACGAGCGGTCCGAATGAAATCCTGGCGGATAATTTCGATCATCCCTACACGCATGTAACGGGAGAGTACGGCCAGCGTGTAATACGTCAGGCACGTGATGGGAAGGACCAGGTGCCAGAGCTGATCTTCTAGCCTCTGCCACCACGGCCACGCCGCCGCGTTCGGCGAGGCCAGTCCATACACAGGGAATACTCTCCAGAAGTCGCCGCCGCCCAGATAGACAATCGCCATAGTCGCAATCCAAAAATTAGGAAGCGAATAGAGGCCAAACAAAAGGACGGTTGTAATTCTGTCGCCGATGGAGTGAGGATGTGTCGCCGAACGAATTCCAATCGGAATTGAAATAAGATACGCGAACAGCAGCGAGATACCGCTTAATCTGACAGAAACCGGAATTCGCTCTCTCAGCTTGTCGATAATCGGCCGATGGTCGCGCAACGATTCGCCGAAATCGAACGTCACCAGCCGTCTCAACCATCGCAGGTATTGGACGTGCAGAGGCTGATCCAGACCATAAAGAGCTCGGGTTTCATCGATGATTTGTGCCGCAAGGAGCTGATTGCCGGATCGCTGCTCGGTATCGCCAAGTTTCAACAACGCGGGATCGCCGGGGGTCAAATGGATAATCAGAAACGAAACCAGAGAGATGCCCAACAGCGTGGGAATCATCAATAGAAGACGTTTGACAAAATAACTTCGCATCTTCTACGGGGCTTTGCCCAACAAATCGGGGAAGGTACACAAAAGGCACAAATTCGTTCGGCTACGGGTTTGCCGAGCTCTTATATTTCTGCAAGCCCTTCGGCACCCACCAACTGTTCAAATCATAACCGGGACGCAACGGCAACCACTGGACATTCTGGAACCGTTTACTATACGTGGCGGATTCTTCCTGGTAATACAAGAATGTAACGGGCTGTTCATCATTAATGATCTCTTGCCAGCGCCAGTACAGCTGTTTCCTTTTTTCAGGATCGAACTCCTGGCGAGCCTGCTCGAGCAAGTGGTCCGCTTCGGGATTTTTGAAGTTAAAGAAATTAGATCCGCCGGCCGTAGCGCTGGAATGCCAAACTTGGTAAGCATCCCCCGGCGAAAGATCACCATGAGAAAAGTTAAGCGTACTCGCATCGAATCGGTGATCCTTTAAGCTTTGGAGCATGACGCCCAACTCGATCGCTCGTTCCGTCATTTCAATTCCAGCTTTCCGAAACGCCTCGGCCAGAACCGGTGAGAGTTGCCTGAAAACCTGGCTGCCCGAAGAACCCAGGAATTCAAACTTGAACTTTACGCCGTCCTTGTCGCGAATACCGTCGCCATCATGGTCTTTCCATCCGGCTTCGTCGAGGAGTTCCGCGGCGCGTTTCGGATCGTAGGGTAAGGGCTTTATGTTGGGGTTGAAATCCTTGGCGCTGGGATCGAGGAATGACACACCGATCTTGCCCAGGCCCAGACGGATACCGTCGATGATCTTCTGCCGATCCACGAGCATCGTCATGGCCTGGCGAACTCTTTTGTCTCTGAAGAACGGCCGCTCATTGTTCCACATAATGGCGGCTTCGGTCGGAATGGAATATTTCACTTTCGCAAATTGCTGCTCAAAGGCAGCACCGCCGGTCTGTTCCGTGTGCTGAATAGGCAATAGACGCGGCATCGCATCCGCGTCGCCCGCTTTTAACGCGGTCAGGGCAGCGGTATAGTCCGTAATAATTCGATAGACAATCTTGTCTAAATAAGGCTTCTTACCCCAGTAGTCGTCGTTTCGCGCGAGGATGAGTTCTCTCCCGCTATCCCATTTTTCGAACTTGTACGGACCTGTTCCAACCGGCGCTCGATTCGCTCGATGAGCATTGAAATGATCACCGAACGTTTTGATTTTCGGATTGCTCTTTGCTTGAGGAGCAATGATGTCCTTGTAACTAAAGGCATCGAGCAGTCCTTCCGCGTCAAAAACGTGTTTGGGAATGATCGTTAGGACATTCGCAATGTTACTAACGTTATAAACGTTGGGCTTGCTCATGATGAAGCGCACCGAACGTCCGTCGATTTGGATATCGGCCAAGTCAGTCAAAAAGCTTCGCGCCCACGCCGTATCGGCCAGTGGACAAGCCGCAGCTTTGAATGTGAACAGGACATCGGCAGGCGTTAGCGGCTGCCCGTCGTGCCACTTTACACCGTCACGGATCGTGAACGTGTAGGTCAGATGATCGGCGGAAATTGCCGGCGGAGCCGCTGCCAGCAGCGGCTCCGTCAGATCCCAACCGTTCGTGTTATACGCCATCAGAAATTCGTAGATTTGGGAGTTGTTCACACCGGTCAATGCATACCTTGCTGTGGCCAGTTGCGTGATAAGGGGGTTCAGATTGTCGGGCTCGCTTTCAAAACGTACAACCGCCCAGTCACCCTGAACCGCTTGAGCGGCATCGGCTCCATTGGTTTCCGGACTCGTGCCGGGACGGCGGCATCCGATAACGATAGCGAGCAAAAGCAAAGGCAGGATAACTATTCGACGCATCATATCGTCTCCACGAACCCCGGGGTCATCTGAATTGGAGTCACATTATTACACGGGTGACAAGACAGAATAGGGGGAATGCGCGGGGAGTATTCCCCTCCTCGCAGAGGAGACATCTGAGTTGTTAAGTCAATGCGAATTTTTCGTCTACTGGAAGTTCGGCAGCCAGAGGTGATCGGCGCAGTTTCAAACTGTTGCAGTAGACGGTTTCGTCATATGGCGTTCGCGTTTTCCAGCAGCGAAAGATAATGCGTATCCATTTAAAAGCGAGAGCGCGGAGAGCGGCATGATGCGATTTCCCACGCTTCCTCAGTTGGTCGTAACAAGCTCGCGCCCAATCCGATTGAAGGATCGAACAGCCGGCAAACTCCTGAAACGTTTGCCTCAAAAATTTCGAACAGGCCAGGCGCCAGTGAATCCAAATGCCGGTGCCGCTTTTTTCGGTGACCGGAGCAATGCCGGCGAGTTGTTGCATTTCTGCAGCGAATTCGAATCGGCCGCGGTCGGAGCCAAAAGCGGCCAGCAGACGCGGCGCCAGCGAAGCCCCCGCTCCAGGAAAGCTGCTGAACAGGGTCGAGTCGTCATGTTTATCAAACAAGGACGCGATTTCTTGGTCGTATCGCTGAATCGATTCGGTCAGCAAAGAAATCGGCCGGACCAATGCCTGAACCTTCATCGAGCCGGACAACACGACGGCACCGTCTTGGGTCAACGGCTGAGCTTTCTGGATATTGGCGATCAATTGCTCAAGTTTGTCTTCGCCGCGATAGCCCTGAGCTTTGTAGAACTTCCGGATCGAGGAAGGAGTCGCTGCTTTCAAGCTCTGCAGCGACGGCCAGCGCTGAAGAAAAGCGCAGGCCCGGGGTGCGTGCAAATCACCAAACCACTCCAACGCTTGCGGAAAATACATCTTCAGTGCCGCCGTCAACTGGTTGGTCAAGGCGGTCCGTTCATCGACCAAACCGCGCCGGTCTTCGGTCAGCAATTGAATGCTGCGGGTCAGAACATCATCGGGAACCCAGACGCGCAGATGCTGGCGATGCGTCGTCAAGATCTCCAGCAACAGCTCGGCATCGATCGGATCATCCTTGGCCCCGCTGGGATAAAACGCCTTCCGGAATTGAGACAGCGTCTGCGGGTTGACCGGATACAGGTACAGAAAATCGACATGCATCAGCGCATAGATCAATGCTCCACGCTTTTGCTCGACAGCAATGGCGACGGGGCGACCAGCGAAGCGATCCCGCAACTGTTGAATCCAGTTCTGCAGGGCTTCCGGCGTCTGATCCAGACTGAAGCGTTGCCGCTGTTCACGGTTAGTTTCTTGCAAAGCAACAACATGTTTTTGGTCGGCCCAATCCAAGCCGACGAATGCAGCGATTTCGACATTCGGTTTCGATATCTACACATTTCTCCGTCGTTTCCCCGGTTCAAAACCATACCGGCAGGAAGTGCCCATAATCCTTATAGCCGAGTCCTCGAAGGACATCATCTGAGCATACGTTCCACTTCCCGTACCGATCGCGTTCGAAAGTCTCCTCTAACCGTTGACTCAGTAGGGTGGCTGATTCGTAACGCGACCCAGCCGGTTTTCCACAAGGGACTTGCTAAAAAAAGAAAAACGAACCAAAAAACAAAACAAAAAACGGCCTGTGGAAAATGCCGCAGCTATGGACATCCGCAAACCAAGCAGTGGCCTTCGGCAGCTTCTGCTTGATGCGGATGTCCACAGCTGCTTGGAAAAGCCTCGCAAAAACGCTCGGCTTTCCCACATTTACCACAGGCCTCGTCATTGCTATGCAATATGATCATGACATTCACACAAAGAACTATAAGGGGTGGCTGCGCCAGGAAGAAAAAGATGCGAAGCCACCGAAAAGGCGCAGACGGGCGCGAAGCGCGAGCGCGATAGCGCGAAGCCGTAATAGTGGTCAGATCGGCAAGAACGTTTCGGCCGAACTGACCACTAATTGAGGCTTCGCCCTACTCTTGAGGCTGCGCGCTATCGCGCTTGCGCTTCGCGCGGGCTCGCGCTTCGCGCCCGGCGCGCCAGCTTCTATTAAGCTGTCGCGCCACCCCTCCTCGCAGAGGAGGGGAATAAATCAACCCCGGAAAAGACGAGAAGCAACCAATTGCAAGCCGTCCAACGTGAGATGGGAATCGACGGTCTCGATCAGCTTGGTTTCCTGGCTGATCAATGATGCCTGGCCTCCGGTTCCGATCACCCGGGCGGTCTGACCCAACTCGTCTTTGAGGCGGGTAATGATTCCGTCCACGAGAGCGACGTATCCATAAAACAATCCGCTCTGCATGCTTGTGATGGCCGACGTACCGACGAGTTTTGCCGGCTTTTGAATTTCGATCCGAGGCAGTTTGGCCGCGTGTTCATAAAGCGCCTCAGCCGAAATGACGACACCCGGCGCAATCAAACCCCCTCGATATTCACCGGCCGCTGTGATGACATCAAAAGTCGTCGCAGTACCGAAATCCACAACGATGGCCGGCTTTCCATATTTGCGAATCGCAGCAACAGCGTTCACAATGCGATCGGCGCCAACTTCGCGCGGATCGTCATAGAGGATCGGGATGCCGGCATTTTCGTGCGTAACGAATATCGGTTTAACCGAGAAATAACTTACAGCCATCTCGTTCAGAACGGGGTCCAGAGGCGGAACCACTGAAGCAATGATGACCTTCCGGATCTTCTGCGCATCGATCCTTTCGAGAGCGAACAGATTCCGGAGAAGGATGCCGAATTCATCGACGGTTCGGTCCTTCTGCGTGGACAGCCGCCAATGCCTGACAAGCCTCTCGCCGTCGTAGACACCAAAAACAGTGTTTGTATTACCGAGATCGATTGCTAAGAGCATGGTTTTGATTCCCCTCCTGGCAGAGAAGGGGTGGATGCGAGGACAAAGTCCGAGCTGACCACCCCGGCGCTCAGCCTGCGGCTTCGCGCCACCCCCTCCTCTGCGAGGAGGGGAATATTCTCCCCCCTCATTCCCAACTCACAACCTCGCCGCTGTAGACCTCTTCAAGCTGGCCACTCTTCTGTTCGATACGCAGGGCGCCCAGTGCATTCAGGCCGCGTGTGACGCCGGTGATCTTCCTCACACCGTCGTGAATTTCGATACGACGCCCGGTCGCGAAACTGGAAAAGCTGGTCCATTGCTCGATAATGCTGCGCGGGCCTTTTCTCTCCAACTCGATATAGATGTTCTCGAACTCTTCGAAAAACTCCAACAAAATCTCGATACGCGACTGGATTCGGCCCGACGCGATGCGCAGGGACGTCGCCCGGTCCGCAATGTCAGGCGGAAGGGTTTCGTGATTGACGTTCACACCGATGCCGATGACCATGTTCTTCACCAAGTCAACTTCGGCCTGGATCTCGGAGAGGATTCCGCAGAACTTTTTACCGTCAACAAGCAGGTCATTCGGCCACTTGATATCGATATCCAATCCCGTGTAACGCTCACTAGCATTGTGCATGGCGACGGCCGTAGCTAGTGTGAATAGAGGCGCAAGGCTCGGCGGCGCTTTAGGAAAAAGTACTATTGAGAAGTAGAGTCCTGCCTCGCGTTCCGAGTGCCAGTTCCGTCCGAGCCTTCCGCGGCCCGATGTTTGCGATTCCGATATCATAACTGCGCCTTCGGCAATCTTGTGTCCATGAGCCAGAAGCCGGGCTGCGAAGGCGTTTGTGGAGTCGACGCTGTAAAAGTGATAGAGAACCCGGCCGATCATCGTCGTTCGAAGGCGCGGCCGGATCAGCTGAGGGAGCAAAACATCGGGCAAACGAGCGAGACGGTATCCGGTAAACAACTCGCCTCGGATTTCGACTCCTGCCTCGCGGAGCTTCTCGATCCATCGCGCTAGAGTCGAGTGCGACACGTTGAGGTCACGGGCGAGCTTCTCGCCGGAAACGGTAATCATCATGTTTTGCATCAGGGCGTACAGAAGCTCGTCGAGTTTCCTGTCCATCAGCGTTCGCAGTCACGCGCAGGAGAAACCCTCCCTCTGGGAGAGGGTCTACTCTAACCGATTCAAGCCCTCGGCCAGTTTTGCGGCCTGACCACGGTAGTCTGCGAGCCGGCGCCGGTTCTCTTCGACAACCTCTTTTGGTGCGCGCTCCACAAAGCTGTTGTTTGCGAGTGCTCGTTCCAGCTTGTCGATCTCCCGCTGGATCTTCTCCAGTTCTTTTTTGAGCCGGAGCCGCTCCGCTTCGAGATCGATCAAACCTACAAGGGGAACTTCCAGAGCGAGGCCGCCCGCCACTGCTTGTGCGGCGAGTTTGTCTCCTGAGAGTCTCGGAACGATCTCGACCTGATTCACTTGCGCCAATTTAAAAATGTACTCACGCGCGTTGGAGAGCAGTTGAGTCAGTTGTGGATCGTTTGTCGCTATGCGAACGGAAACCGTCTGTTTGGCATCGACATTCATCTCGGCGCGAATATTACGGACCTTGACAATGATCTCTTGCACCAATTCCGTCTGCGATTCCGCACGTTCGTCCACCAACTCAGAATCAAATTCCGGGTATGCCGCGATGACGATCGATTCACCTTTGTGCGGGAGGTTCTGCCACAATTCTTCAGTGATGAAAGGCATGAACGGATGCAGCAGACGCAGAGCCGTCTCGAAAACATACAGCAACACAGGCTTCGAGGGCTCGGGATCGAGCTTGATCATCTCGAGGTACCAATCGCAGAACTCATGCTTGAAGAAGTCGTAAACGTGCCGCGAGGCTTCGTGGAGATTGTACAGTTCGATGGAACGGTTAACCGTTTCCGTTACGCACGCAAGGCGCGACAAGATCCAGCGGTCGACCAACGCCAAGTTTGAATGTTTCAAATCGGCACTGGACGGCAACCGATCCGCTTCATCGACTTGCCTGAAGATGAATCTTGCGGCATTCCAAATCTTGGTTGCAAAAGCCCGATAGGAGTCCAGCAATTCATCGGAAACAGCAATGTCGGTACCCGGGGCGCCCATGCGGGCCAGAGCAAACCGCACAGCATCCGTGCCGAATCGGTCGCAGATCTCCAGCGGGTCCACAGCATTGCCTTTCGATTTAGACATTTTTTGGCGCTCGGCATCGCGAATGATTCCGGTAATGTAGACAGCTTTGAACGGAACCTCCTTCATGAACTTCAGGCCGAACATCATCATGCGTGCGACCCAAAAGAAAATGATGTCGTAGGCGGTGATGAGCAGTGTGGTCGGATAAAATGTCTTCAGATCGTCGGTCTGATCGGGCCAACCCAGAGTCGAGAACGGCCACAGACCCGCACTGAACCACGTATCGAGCACGTCCTCATCCTGCCGGATCTTCGCCGAGGCGCACTTCGGGCAGCGATCCAGATCTGTTCGCGAAACAGCGATTTCGCCGCACTGGTCGCAATACCATGCGGGAATACGGTGTCCCCACCATAATTGACGCGAGATGCACCAGTCGCGAATGTTGTGCATCCATTCGAAATAAGTTTTCGCGTAATTTGATGGTACAAATTGCGTGCTTCCTTCTTCGA
>Ga0209056_10006535_pt1 | contig 12045 bp, 9 predicted proteins | sample GraSoiAngelo_114_FD_185876 | JGI IMG/M metagenome (GOLD analysis project Ga0209056, IMG submission 185876) | Grasslands soil microbial communities from the Angelo Coastal Reserve, California, USA - 14_0903_13_40cm (SPAdes) (version 2) | ecosystem: Environmental > Terrestrial > Soil > Grasslands ... | reverse complement strand
CGCAAAGTTTCCTGAACGGTCAAATCTTGGATTACCGCGACCGCGCCGAGGGGCGCACCGTTGTCCGCGATTTGGCGCGTTTCGACAGAAAGCGATTTCCGGGTCTTATTGTCGATCCACTGCTGCGGTGGCAGGGGCGTCTTTGCTTCCAATGCTTCGCGCAGAAAGCCGGCGAGCCTGTTGCCGACCGCTTCCACCGGCTTACTCAAAGTGTCCGCACCGGACAAACCGAGAATTTTTTCGGCAGGCGGATTAAACCAACGAACAGTCGCGTCCACGTCGATGGCGACGATGCCGGGCGGAATTGATTTCAGGAGCGTTTCTGCCAGCGTTTTTTGGACGGTTGCTTCTTCATAGAGAAGCGCATTTTCAAGAATGGTGGAAACGTGCTCGGCCAGCATCGTGAGACCTTCCAAGTCGCGATCGTCGAAAAGCTGCCCGGTCACACGGTGGCCGAAGAAAACCCAGCCGATGATGCAGCCGCGCGCGTAAAGGGGCACGATCGCTTCGGCGCCGAACATGTCGAGCGCGCGCCTCATAACGTTTCGCTCTCGCTGATCTGGTGTTCGAGCAAGATTGGCGCGGGAAATGAGACGCGCATGTAACTCAAACCAGCGCACCAGCGTGTCACGCTTTTCGAATTCCAATTCTTCGGTTTCGGGCAAGCAATGAAGGCCGGCACTCAGGCGATACACATCTCCTTTGCGAGTTTGCGAAAAGAGTCCTACCCGGCTCACGCCGGCTGCATCAGCTAGGGCTTCCACCACCGCCGCCACCAGCGTGTCCATATTGTCCAGACGACGAAGGACCCGAGGGAATCGCAGCAACGGCAACGTCCTGGTCGCGTCAATCGATTGATGTGCCGCTTCAGCTTTCCGGGAAACATCCGGCGTCAGGGTCGATGTTTCACGCAAATCGCGGTTTTCCTGTGAAACTTTCAAATAATCGAACGCGCGCCCGAGAAGCGCTTGAAAACGGCGCCGTTCTAAGCCGATCTCTTCAGCGGCGTATATTCCAACCTGTTCGGCTTCGCGCAACGTCTCAGATTGAGCAACGCCGAATGCAATGATCAAAATATCGGACCGTTCACTCTGGATTTGATCGATTAATTCGCGGCATTCTTTTGATCGCAAATCCATCATTAAGACGGACGGGCCCACTTGCTGCAGAACAGGCTGGAGGCGATCTGGGTCGCTCACGTGCCTCACTTGAGCCATCGTGCGCAAAAATGCTCTCGCCCTGCGAACGAGCTCGGCATCCTGCGTATATATGATGCAGACCGGCGCGGGCGTCATGCGGCAGCCACCTTGCTGTCAAACCGCACTAACGGAAGCGCAATATGAAACGCCGTGCCCTTGTCCAGCTCGCTCTCGACCTCGATCTGCCCGCCGTGCTCCTGAATGATTCCGTGCACGACCGATAGGCCTAGTCCCGTTCCGTAATCTTTGGTGGTGAAGAACGGATCGAAGACGTGCGGAATATCTTCGGCCCGAATCCCTTCTCCGCTGTCGCGAATGGTAATGAGCAACGCCTCGCGCGCCTGTCCATTACTGTTGCTCTCGCCATTGGCAGAGCCAAGGGGGCTCATCCATTGTTCGTTCAAGCGAATTTCGGTCTTCACTGACAATTCGCCATGCGTTTTCATCGCATCCATGGCGTTTAAAAAGAAGTTGAGGAAAACCTGCTCCAGCTGATCAGCATCGCCGTGGATCGTATCTACGTCCGCCTGCCAGGAGCGATTCAATTTGATGTCTTTCTGGTAAAGTCGGTGACCAACGAGCGTGAGCGCTTTTTCAAGAATCTCGTGCGCGTGCAACGGTTTCAGAATTGGTTTGGCCGGTCGCGCAAAACGGAGCAACTGATTCACTAGTGAATCGATTCGATCGATCTCGTGTCCGATTAAATTTGAAAACGTGTCGCGGAAATCGGAATCCTGGTACCGCTCAGGAAGAAGCTGGGCGAAAGTTTTGAGCGAGACGAGCGGGTTCTTGATCTCATGCGCCATCCCGGCAGAAAGGGTTCCGAGACTGGCAAGCCGGTCGCTCCGGCGGATCTGCAGTTCGAGACGCTTGATCGCCGTAATGTCGGTCAACACCATCAGCGCGCCCAGTACTTCTTGATCTTGCCCGTGAAAAATCGACGTACTGGCGCGGATGATCACATCACCGTTTTCGACTCGCATAACGATTTCGCGATTGTATTGACTCTCTCCCGTCCGCAACGTCGTTATCAGCGGTTCCGCCAGGTCGAGCGGAAGCGCGCTCAACGAGCACTCAAGCATCTCGTGCGGATTCAAGCCGGAGATTTCGCCAGCCTCATTGTTGAAAACGGTCACTCGATCGTCCGTGCCAGCGGCGATAACGCCGCTGGTCAGATTCTCGAGTAACGTTTCGTTGTAGATCCTGGCGTTCTGGACTTCGGTGAAGAGTTCAGCGTTTTCAATTGCGACTGCGAGTTGCCCGCACAAAACCTGGAGTGCGCCTTGCTCGGTCGCGCCATAGATGCGACCGGATTTTCGCGCGCCGAGCAGTAACACCCCGGCCAGCTGATCCCGCGTGAAAATTCCCATGGCCAGCGCAATTTGGAGTGAATCCAATTGCCGCATCACTCGCTGAAGTTGCGGCGTTGGGCGGGCACGATGCAGCTCATCCAATACGATTGGCTCGCGATTCGACTCCAGCTCCGTGATCGTCGCCTGGTCGCGCGTCAGCTCCAAACAATAACGCGATCCGGGCTCGACCATCGGATACCGCTGCGAGAATCCCTGCTTGTCCGGAAGTAGGATGAAAACCCGATCGGCGCCAACCGCCTCGGCGACAGTATTGGCGAAGCGATCTAGCAAATCGCGCAGTGTCGTGACGGACGTCAAAATTTTTGCCGCTTTGCTCACAGTCGCGCGAAAATCGAGTTGGTGAGAGCCGATGAAGAGACGTTCGGCCAGGCGCTGCGAAATGCCGCGAGCAGGAGCCATGGCAAAGGCGATCACAACCGCCGCGGTTACGTGTGCAATGGTGTGGGCGTTTGAGGTCGATGATTGCAGCGCAGTTATGACGAGCCACCACACCAGCGCGTAGAGCGCGAGCAGATAGGCCGCGAGCAGTGAGTACGACATCAATCTGCGCAGCAGCACCCCAACCTCCATCATTTTCCGAGTCGCGATGCCGTAAGCAACGACGATACTGAAAAAAACGACGCGAAACGGCGCAAACCAAGAGAGTTGCGAGGGTTTAAAAAAGCCGCCCAAAACCAGAGAGAGGGGCAATGAGACTATGACGGCAGCAAGGCCACCGATGAGGATGAATGCCAGCTCAGTGCGCGCGGCACCGGTCGTTTTGCGCAAATCTCGCCATACACTGAGCGCCAGGACTGCGATGGCTAGAACAAAGTAGCCTACATAAAGATAGACTCCGGTACCGTAGACCGGAATTGGAGTCAGTTGATTTCCAACTCGCGTGAATCGCGTTTCCTGCAGGAAAAACCGCGTCTGGCATAAAACGATTATACCAGCCGTTAAGATTAGCCAAAGCTTCGACTGACCAAGAATAGCGCGCCAGGTTTGTTGCCGACCGAGCGACAGTCGCAGCAAATTCAGCATTGCGAGAATTAGGATTCCGGCAACGGATGCGTCTCGAATTCCGACTTCAGCGGCACGCAGTTGGGTCGCCGTTAGTATGTAATACAAGCTGCCCAGCCACGCAGTCGCAGCCAGCGACAGGAGTAAAAATGCTTGGTTTGATTTACGCTGTCGATTCGCCAAAAAGACAGTTCCTCCAAGAGCGAGCTGAATGAGCACCGCAGTAAGGATTGCCACCGTTGAGCCGATCATCGCTTATGACTTCGTGAAACCACCAGTGAGCTTGCGCTACCCCCCAGCCCGCGGACGTTCAATAGGATGGAATCCAATTTTGCTTTTCTCGCGCGCGGCACGAAATCTAAATCGCAGTCTGGATCGGGCAGCTCGTAATTTGCTGTCGGTGGAATAATCTGATCCCGAAGGCTCAGGGCGCAAGCGGCAACCTGCAGTGGCCCACCGGCTGCGAGAGGATTTCCAGTTACGCCTTTGATCGAACTGATCGGCATTGAATAAGCTCGCTCGCCAAAAACTTCCTTGATGTAACGTACTTCGGCTGCGTCGAGAACGGGATGGCCCGGGCCATATGCGCAAATGTAGTCGATTGCGTCGATCGACCGGCTGGAGTTGGCCAACGCCAATCGCATCGATCCCAAGAGTCCCGACCCGGGATTTTCCGGAATGTCGTCTCTCTGCCGAGCGTAGCCGTTGATTTCGAGATAAGGTCGTGCTCCGCGTGCTTCAGCTCGCTCCAAGTCTTCGAGAACAAACATCCCGGCCCCCTCCGAAATCACGCCTGAATCCCGCTCTAGATCGAATGGTCTACTTGCTCGCTCTGGCTCGCCATTTCGACACGAGCTCATACCAGTCGCAATGAAGGCGGCAAAAGTGTGTTTTGTAATCGGTGCATCCGCGCCGCCGGCGATCGCGAGTTCGGCGGCACCCGACTCGATCATGGTTGCAGCGATAGCCAGTGCATCTAAACCGGACGGGCAAGCGGACGAAACGGTCGATGCGTGCGCGTGCACGCCGATTCGGTCAGCGATCACGTTCGCCGCAGCTTGCGGGGTTAAAGCGCCAACTGCTGTTGGAGATATGCCGTTCTCGCCGCGCTCTGCGAAATTACTGATAGAACGTTCGATTATGTCCATAGCGCTTGTACTGACGCCTACTACTACCGGCGTCGGGCTGGGTAAATCGGCCTCGCTAACTTCGAGACCGGCGTCTTTCAGGGCCATCATCGCTGCGGCATAGGCGAACTGGGTGTGCCGCGCCATCCGTTTCGGTTTTAATTCCGGCTCGATGTAATCGTGTGGATCGAAATTTTTTACTTCACCGGCGATGCGGCTTTTCAGATCGCTCGCGTCAAACAGTGTGATCGGACCGATGCCGCTCCGGCCGGCCAGGAGCGATTCCCAAAATTTGTCGTTACCGATTCCATTCGGCGCCAAAATCCCCATACCGGTGATGACAACGCGATTTCGTTTCATTGATCTCGGCGCCTCTGCGCGCGCAGACGGCTCATGAAGAAAGTCCGAGTGACCGCCGCCGTGAAGTCCGGGGTATTAGCGGTTAACTGGTTGTCGATTTTTTCGGCCACGAACGAATCACGACGCATTCTAGACGCTACATTAACTCCAGTCATTATATTTTTTGCACCCCCAACCAGATCACTTATTCACCAAAGCCAGGAACTTATTCACAAGTTGCACCTTGCATGCCACCAATTATTGCTTCAACGTTCGCGCGGCTGAGCTAGATGAATTTACGCCGTTTTTTTTTGCATCTCCGCCCTGTCTACGGCATGCCCCTAGCTTCTATTGCCGCTGCCACTCTATGACCGCCGCGACCGAACTCCCCCAAATCCTTGTTATTGATGACGAAATGGGGCCGCGCGAAAGCTTGCGCATGCTTCTGAAACCAAATTATCAGGTGCACACTGCCGATTGCGTCGAGACTGGCCTCAAACTCCTCAAAGAGAAACAGCCCGACACCATCGTCATGGATATTCGGATGCCGGGAATAAGCGGCATTGAGGGTTTGCGTCAGATTCGCGAAATCGATCCTCATCTTTCGGTCATCATGCTCACCGGTTTTGGCGCGCTTGAAACCGCCAAGGAAGCTTTACGACTTGGCGCTAACGATTACATCGCCAAGCCATTTGATGCTCATGAAATGCAGCAGGTCATTAATCGCAACGTTGAACGGACCCGCGCTCATCGGACGAGCGAAAATGCGGCTGCTGAAATCAAGGAATTGAACAACCGGTTGCTTCAGCAACTGGCGCAAAAAGAACGATTGGCCGCGCTCGGCCAGGCCTCTGCCGAGTTTGTTCATGATCTTGGCAATCCACTTACTATTGTTTGGGGCTACGTCCAACTACTCGCGCGCCGTCTCGAAAAATCTGAGGAGGACGAAAGCGCCAGCTCGGTCAAAGAATTGAAAATCATCGAGCAACATGTGCGCACTTGCCGGGAATTGCTCACGATGTGGCAGGGCTACGGCAATGTCGAAGCTTCGCCCCCGAGAGGAGTTTCCGTTTCGGCGACCCTTCGAGAGATTCTCAAGGGCCTTGCACCTGTGGCCGATCAAAAGGGGATCGTATTTCGAGTGACAATTTGTGAGGACCCGTGCGTGCTTTTAGGAGACGCCTTGCAGCTTAATCGCGCCATTCAAAACGTCCTCATCAATGCCATCCAGGCTTGTCCGGAAAAAAGCGGAATTGTCACAGTCAGCTGCACCCAAAAGGATTTTTACGTCGATCTTCGCGTCGAAGACAACGGGGCCGGTATCCCGGCGGCTCAGTTGACCAAGGTCTTCGATCCTTATTTCACAACCAAACAGGCCGCAAGCGGTACCGGTTTAGGACTCTACATCACCAAGAAGGTCATCGAAGACCACAACGGCTCGATCAAAGTAGAAAGCACCCCCGGCGTCGGCACGATTTTCACGATTCGTCTCCCGCTCTCCACTAATTAACCGTTAAGTATCGAGCGCGCTTGAAGATCGCTCGATTCTTTCCGTTTCTTTCTCTCGGTTTCACTTGTCAGTTCCCTCGCGTTTGGTTTTGCTGAACGCGTGTCGTATCGTGTCGCGCCGATTTTCTTAATTCGTCTGGCCGGCGTTCCCTTCGACAGGCTCGAACGTCTGGCCACTCCCGAGACCACCAACACCGCTCGCGGCCTGATCGTTGGACAAAACAAAGTGCAGCGGGACGATGAAAAACGCCTGGCCGCATCGCTCGAGCGTGAACTCGAAATCACGCGAAAATCACTGCTTGATTTCGCGCGCACGATTTTGCCGCGTTATTTGATCTTCGCTGCGGAAGGGATGCGCGATCGTATTTCTTCTTTATTGGGAGCCAACGCTAATGCTGCGCTTCCACCGCGCAACGCACGCGCGCGCGAACGCGAACGTCATCTCTTGCTTTACCTTCAACGCATCGCCGCGAAGAACGATACCTTTAGCGAGTTTGGCCCATCCGCCTGGGGAAAAATTAGCAGAAATATTTCCGGCGTAACCCTCGCTCCGGAATCGGGCACGGCGGAACGCGAAGGATTTCTTGAACGTTGGACCGCACACGCGATTGCCGCAGCGGTTAATGCTGATCCGGAAAATTCGAATCCAAAACTAGCAGTGCCTGCGCTTGAGCCGCACGCGGTCAGAGTACTGTTTGACGACATAAAAAATTGGCCGCCAGGTGAGGCGCGCGAGAAGTGGTTGTCGATCTTGGAGGGGTTAGTCGAGCTTCCGCTGAAATTTGCCGCGGCGGCTGATATACAAGATCGACAATCGATTTTGGACCAAGCCCGGATACGCCTCCAATCGATCGGGGCCGAATCCAAGCAAAGCGATCGTTTTCTCTACGCCGCGACCAATCCAATCGGAGAAGAATGTTTTCGCGAATCTCACTTCGAAATTAGCGAACGTTTGATCGATGAGGTTCCAATTCAGGCCGAATCATGGATTGATCTCTGGCGTGACAGCTACGCATTTATTGCTTCCCGAGTCGCTGGAGGTCTGCGCGGGGTCATGGAGAAAGCGGGCGCGAAAAGCGGTGTGATGCCATTGCCGGCATTTATGCAGGCCTGCGACGCGGCTAAGCTTTCGTTGACTGGACCGGGATTGGTCGCGTTCGCGGTGATGGCGTTTCAGGAAGTGAAAGCTGCTTTTCGCAAACGCTTGCAGCCGCATCTGAATCTTAGTGAATACGAGCTTACCGCCGAGGACTGCCATGTCGTGCGCGACAATTTCGATTATCCAAAGTTCGATGAATACACTTATCCTTCGGCCGATCTCCAGTTGGCTGCGACTTCAACCGAAGCAATCGAGCACGGCGATTATCAATGGATTTTGGCCGAGCTTCATCCGCCGATCGCGCTCCTGCATCATTGCATGTACTGGAGTTGTCCTGACAAACAAACACTCGGTCTTGCTCTAGCAAGCACCACATTCGGCCGGCCCAATTTTCATTTCGGTTTTTTCGCAGCGGACTTTACCGCTCACACGACCGTGCGCGTTTTTGACGCGATGCCGGAACTTTCGAACTTCGTTGCGTCACAGCGAGCCAATCCCAAGTGGAAAAAGATTTCGCCGGCCGACACTGAAGTCTATGTCGATGAAACAACCGGCGATGTCTGTGTCCGCAAGATTGATAATCACGAACATCTCGGATCCTTTGCCCGCGCTTGGGTCATTCCGCTCGGCTTCCATCCGTTCCAATTTGGAGTCGCGCCGCACACGCCTCGTTTGCGTTGCGGAAAAGTTATTGTGCAACGCCAGAGCTGGACCGTGAGAGCGGATGAATTGATTCCCGGCAATTACACCGGTGTCTCGCCTAACTTGGTACTGGCGATCGAAAAATTGCGGGCCAAGAAGAATTTACCGCGCTTTGTTTATATTCGGCCGACCGAACAGGCGTTGCGCCGTAGTGGTGCGGAAGGTCGCGATAAAGATACGAAACCAGTGTTTGTCGATCTCGAGAGCTATTTGTTCCTGGAAATTTTTTATCGTTGGCTGGTCAAGGCGGGCGAGATTGAGGTTAGTGAAATGCTGCCTGACCCCGAGCATTTATTTTGGAAAGAACCAGATGGCCGTCACAGCTTTGAGCTGCGCACACTAGTTGTTCCGCTCTCATGAGAATTGTCGCGATCGCTAACCAAAAAGGCGGAGTGGGCAAGACGACGACTGCCGTGAATCTCGGCGTAGCGTTAGCGGAAAAGAAACTGCGCGTTCTCTTGATTGATCTCGATCCTCAAGCGAATGCGACCAGCGCGCTCGGCATGCAGGAAGTGGAAGGCGAGAGCATTTACGAACCGCTTCTGGGCGGAACGTCCCTTGCCAACAAAATATTGCCGACTCGAGTCGATAATTTATTCATCATTCCGGCCGATCTCGATCTTGCCGGCGCGGAGGTTGAAATTGCGCGAATGCCGGACCACCTCACGCGTTTGGCCAGGACATTATCAACCTTTCGCTCGGATGAAACGTTTGATCTCGTCCTTTTCGATTGTCCACCGTCGTTAGGCATCCTCATGACCAACGCGCTCGCAGCGGCCGATGAGATCCTGACGCCGATCCAGTGCGAGTATTTCGCGCTCGAAGGTTTGGTTAAAATCGTGCGAGTGGTCGAACAAGTGCGCGATTCTGGCGCGAACGATCACATCGAGATCGGTGGGATCGTCATGACCATGTTCGACAGCCGGACCAATCTGAGCGGGCAAGTGGTCGACGAAGTGCGACAACATTTTGGCAGGCGCGTTTACAATACGGTCATTCCGCGCACGGTCCGGTTGAGCGAAGCGCCCAGCTTCGGGAAATCGATTCTCGAGTACGACCCGAGCGGCGCCGGCGCCAGCGCTTATCGCGCTCTCGCGCGTGAATTCATCAGGCGACATGCTCCTGCAGCCATTGCTCGCGAGACAGAGAAAACACATTTGTTGGAAAGCCTCGATAAATAGTTTGCTTCTCCAGCGCCATCCCGATTTTTTCGGCAACGCGCCGGGAAGCGATGTTCTCGGGGTGAATTAACGAAATGACCCGCGGCAGTTTCAAATCGCGGAAAGCGTGATCGCGCACGGCGCCGGCAGCTTCGGTTATGAGACCCTGGTTCCAATAATTGGGATGGAGCCGGTAACCGATTTCGATTTCATTTTTCTCGTCGACTACTTGATGAAAAAAGCCGCAGTAGCCGATCAATTTGCCGCCTGTTTGGATAACAACTGCAAACTGAGACGGTAGGCCGGCGCGATTCCAAGAAAGAATTTTATCTAGCACGGCCTGCGTCTGTTCCCTGGTATAAACGCCGAGCGAAAACCGCATGAAGTCCTGGTTCGCCATTAACGCGGACAAAACATCGACATCGTCTTCGCGAAATGGCCGTAAAGTTAAGCGTGACGTTTCCAGAATCGCCATTGCGATCAATAAAGACGAACCGCGCGCGAGTTGCGATTTATTACGGAGAGATGTCGACGAAAAACGACGAGTACGCGCGACCGGCCACACCGCCGGACTCATCCAATCTGTCGACTGTGCGGGAGGCGGCGGAGAATTGCACGGCTTGTCATTTGTACCAGCGCGCGACTCAAACAGTTTTTGGTGAGGGACCTAAAAAAGCGCCGATTATGCTCGTCGGTGAACAGCCCGGCGATTACGAAGACGTTGCTGGAAAACCATTTGTCGGCCCCGCCGGAAAAATCATGGACCGCGCGCTGGAAGAAGCGGGGCTCGATCGCAAAGAAGTTTACGTCACCAATGCGGTGAAACATTTCAAATGGGAGCCGCGCGGGAAACGTCGCATCCACCAAAAGCCGAACTCGCGCGAAGTCGCGGCTTGTCGTCCGTGGCTTGAAGCCGAGTTGCGAATCGTTAGGCCGAAGTTGCTTGTCGTTCTTGGCTCAACTGCGGGCCAGGCAATTTTCGGACCATCATTTCGCGTTACGCGCGAGCGCGGAAAAGTTCTTTCATCGAAGCTCGCGCTAAAAGTCGTGGCCACGGTCCATCCTTCGTCGCTGTTGCGCCAGCCGGATGAAGAATCGCGACACCGCGAATACAAAAACTTCGTCGCCGATCTCCGGGTTGCGATCACTGCGGCGGACGCCGACTAAGACTTCGGCGTCGCCGACGCTTTTGGCGCCGGGCTGGCAGCTTTCTTTTCCATCGGCCCAAGCTTTACAAATTTTGCTTCCAAAGTTCCGTCTGAATTTTTCCAATAAGCGCCGCTCACTTCTTCATTGTCGGCAATGTCCTTCATGGTCCCGGTCGCCGCGCCCTTCATGATGCTTGTTTTATCTGTGACCTTGAAAACCCGGGTCGCCTCTTTGCCACTAACGGTGAACGTTTTGTTCTTGTGGTCGACTGCCGAAACCATTCCGTGAAATGGAATTGGTCGCGTTGGCTGTTTGCTTGGCGACGCTGAAGGCGTTGGCGAAGACGAGCTGGATTTTGCCGTTTGCGCGCCAAGCGATAATGGAAAAATGAGAGAAGCAACGATGGCGGCGGCGAGAGAAGTCTTGGATATCATAAATTCGCGAATTAATTGACCGGCTTTGCCAAGCTAATGGAGAGGTAGGGGACTGCGAGCGAAGACTGGAGGTAAGGGGATTACGCTCCCGCTAGTGATCCGAAAATGTACCCGCTTTTAAACGTTACCTCCACGCTTCGAGGCTTTGGAGGTAAGGGGATTCGAACCCCTGACCTTCTCATTGCGAACGAGACGCTCTACCAACTGAGCTATACCCCCGAAATCGGAGAAAGATTATCACGTCGATCGTGATTTTCATCAAGCATTGTCCGGCCGAATTTAGAATGCACCGAGGCGTTAAGAAAAAACCTTGGTTTCAACGATTATTTCCGATACTATGTGGCAACGCCGCAGTTGAATAATTGCGACGCGAGGAGGTCCCCTATGAAAAACTACTACGCGAGCAGCAAGCTGATCGTTCTTCTTTTCGCGACAATGAATCTCGTACTCAGCTCAGCAATTTACGCTGGCGGCGGTTACGATTATTCGCGGAGCGAGCTGATGGGCAACAGCGGATTGACCATTTTCCGGGAGGCAGACTTCGGCAACGAAATGGGTCTGAGCCTTTCTATTGATGGCATTCCCATTACGACTCTCTCCCGCGGAGAAGGTTATCGTGCGATGATTCGGCCCGGGCGCCATGTGCTGACCGTCACTAATACGCCTTCCCCGTACGGCAAAACCAAGTTTACTCACCGAACCGTCGATTTTGTCTCCGGCCGGAATTACTCGTTCACCGCGCTCTGGGAAGTTGAGAGCATCCTTCTCGAAGACGGCGGCTATGTGTATCACGGTTTTTACCGTTAACCGCTAGCTCAAAGCTTTTTCTTAACGAAGCAGGGTCGGAACGTTCATAGTTCCTGAACCGAATTGTGTTTCGCTGATCGCTACCTTCGCTGGCGGCGCCGCAATCGCAGGCTTTCCTTTTGATTTGAGCGAATCGTTCAAGCCC